>Ga0307471_100002717_pt1 | contig 10273 bp, 8 predicted proteins | sample atmos_gasesAM3C__2_FD_204566 | JGI IMG/M metagenome (GOLD analysis project Ga0307471, IMG submission 204566) | Hardwood forest soil microbial communities from Morgan-Monroe State Forest, Indiana, United States - atmos_gasesAM3C_515 | ecosystem: Environmental > Terrestrial > Soil > Temperate... | reverse complement strand
GCCGTGGTTGAACCTACGAAACCGCCGCCAACTACCGTCACCTTTTTTCTGCTCATGCCGCTCCTCGTCTCCCCAAAAGTTCTTCTCTGCGAGTCCTCTGCGTTCTCGGCGTCTCTGCGTTATCTTTCTTTCTCTTACTCAGACCTACCGAGCCGCGGCAACGCCCTTCATATTCTCGATGATCGCCGACGCAAAAGCAGAAGTACCCACCTTCGTCGCGCCAGTCATCAGCCGCTCGAGATCATACGTCACACGCTTTTGTTGAATCGTACGCGCGATTCCGTCTTCAATCAGTTTGGCAGCTTCGTTCCAACCCAAAAACTCAAACATCATCGCGCCAGAGAGCATCACGGAGCTGGGGTTAATCACGTCTTTGTCCGCATATTTCGGCGCCGTGCCATGTGTCGCCTCAAAAACTCCAAAGCCATCGCCGATGTTCGAACCCGGTGCCATGCCCAAGCCGCCAACCTGCGCGGCGCATGCGTCAGACAAATAATCGCCGTTCAAGTTCGAAGTTGCCAGCACGCTGTACTCGTCGGCGCGCAACAGCACCTGTTGAAACACGGAATCGGCGATGCGATCGTTCATCATCAGCTTCTGTTTCCACTGGCCTTTCCCGTGGGTTGCGTAAATCGCGTCCAACGTCGCTTTTACTTCGTCATACACGGTTTTCTTGAACGCATCGGTGGCCTGTTCGAGGCCCGGTTCGATCAGCGCGGCATTCTGTTCGATCGTCAGCCCCGGATTCTTGTCGAGATTGTCCACGATCCAGCTTTCGCGCTCGGTGATCGTCTGTGCGCGGAATTCCTCGCGAGCCAGTTCGTATCCCCAATCGCGAAACCCGCCTTCCGTAAATTTCTGAATATTGCCTTTGTGCACCAGCGTGACGCTCTTCCGCTTGTTCGCGAGCGCGTACTTGATGGCGCGCCGCACCAGGCGCTTTGTCCCCGTCGGCGAAATCGGCTTGATGCCCACGCCGGAATCCCAGCGAATCTGTTTTTTTCCGTCTTTCAGCATGTCGTGGTTCAGGAATTCTAGAAGTTTTTTCGCTTCCGGTGAACCGGACTTCCATTCAATTCCGATATAAACGTCTTCGGTGTTCTCGCGGAAGATGAACACATCCATTTTTTCCGGTTCGCGCACGGGGGAGGGAACACCAGTGAAGTACCGCACCGGCCGTTCGCAGGAATAAAGGTCCAGGAGTTGCCGCAAGGCCACGTTCAGAGAGCGAATGCCTCCGCCCACTGGAGTCGTCAACGGCCCCTTGATGGCTACACGAAAATCGCGGATGGCGTCGACAGTGTCATTCGGCAGCCATTCGTTGAAGGTCTTGAACGCCTTTTCACCCGCGAAAACTTCGAACCACGCCACGCGGCGCTTGCCGCCGTAAGCCTTCTCCACGGCCGCATCAAACACGCGCCGGGCCGCTTTCCAGATATCGCGTCCCGTGCCGTCGCCCTCGATGAACGGAATAATTGGCGTATCCGGCACTTGCAGTTCGCCCCCGCTATACCCAATGGCTTGGCCTTCCGGGGGAACGGCTTTCCCGTTGTACAGATTCTTCATGAACACAGCTCCTCGGGTAATGTTCGACTGCCTCGCGGGCACGAAAGGAAAGGGATGCGCCGCTGAATAACAACCGCCCCAAAACTCGGCAGGCCAGGCGGGACTCGACAAGATATCACATTCGTGCAGCGAGAGAGTATAATCGCCCCGCTTTTCAGTAATGCAAAACGAGGAGAGAACACCATGGTCATGGACTGGAACCAGTACCACAAGGAAATCGGCGGCAGGGTGGGTGAGCTCGGCAAGCTTTCGCCAGACACGCTGCAAGGGTATCTGACTCTGAGCGCGGCCAACTCAAAAACGACCAAGCTCGGGGAAAAAACGCGCCAGTTGATCTCCCTTGCCGTTGCAGTGACCACGCGCTGCGATGGCTGCATCGTGTTTCACACGGACGCCGCTCTCAAAGCCGGCGCTACCAAGGAAGAAATCTCCGAAGCGCTAGGAGTTGCCGTAAGCATGAACGCCGGGGCGGCGCTGATTTATTCCGCACGCGTTTTGGACGCCGTCGAAGCCAAGTCCGCCGCGGCCAAAGGCGCCTAGCTTGAACTAGTCGTAATATTCCTGGCCGAGGTGCGTGATCAGGTCCTCGCCCTTCATCCAGCGAAGCGTGTTTTTCAGTTTCATGGATTGAATAAAGAGGTCGTGCTCGGGGTACAAGCCCGGCGCCGTCATGGGCGACTTGAAGTAAAAACTGAGCCACTCCTGGATTCCGCGCATGCCTGCGCGCTGCGCCAGGTCGAGAAATAGGACCAGGTCAAGCACGATGGGCGCTGCGAGGATGGAATCGCGGCAGAGGAAGTCCACCTTGATCTGCATGGGATAGCCGAGCCAACCGAAGATATCAATATTGTCCCAGCCCTCTTTGTTGTCGCCGCGTGGCGGGTAGTAGTTAATGCGCACCTTGTGGTGCATCTTGCCGTAGAGCTGCGGATAGAGTTTCGGCTGGAGAATGTATTCGAGCACGCTGAGTTTGGATTCTTCCTTGGTCTTGAAGGAGCCGGGGTCCTCGAGAACCTCGCCGTCGCGGTTGCCCAGAATATTTGTGGAGAACCAACCGTCCAGGCCGAGCATGCGCGCCTTGAACGCTGGCGCGAGTACGGTTTTGATCAATGTCTGACCCGTCTTGAAGTCTTTCCCGCAGATAGCCACGTTGTGCTCGTGCGCGAGCGCCTGGATCGCGGGAATGTCCACGCTCAGGTTTGGCGAGCCATTGGCGTACGGTACGCCGCTGGTCACAGAAGCCCACGCGTAGAGCATCGAGGGTGCGATCGATGGATGGTTCGACTTCATGGCCTCGACGAATTTCTCCGGCGTCGAGTGCACGTCCTCCGGCTTCACAAACGATTCTGTTGAGCCGCACCAGCAGGTCACAAGCCGCGAGACGCGTGAAGTCTTGCGAAAATTGGCAATGTCTTCCTTAATCTGCAGCGCCAGTTCGTATTTATTCTTGCCCTTCTTGATGTTCGGCCCGTCGATCAACTTCACGAAATCATGATCAAAAGCAGCCTTCATCGGCTTTATGGTCGAGAGAAAAGGCTTCACCTTTTCCAGGTCCTGAGGATTCAGAACTCCGGCATTGGCCGCGGATTGATAGGCGTTGTCCTTGAAGATGTCCCATCCGGCGAAAGCGAGGTCCTTCAGCTCGGCCAGCGGAACGAATTTCTTGATCAACGGAGTGCGGCCATCGGTGCGCTTGCCTAGGCGGATGGTGCCCATTTGCGTAAGGGATCCCACGGGCTGCGCTTTACCTCTGCGAACGAGTTCGACTCCCGCCATGAACGTAGTGCTGACGGCGCCCATTCCCGGAAGCAGAACTCCCAGTTTTCCCTTGGCGGGCGCGATTTTCGAAGGTTTATCCATGCCGCTCCTTTTCACAAATGATCACAAACCCATCTATAAAAAGACGAAGTCAAAACAAGGATTGCCGCAACGGAAGCGCGCTGCGTCCCCGAACAAACAAATAATGATGAGGGAAGAGCGAAGGATTTGCAAATGCGATGAAGAAAATGCCAGGCCAAATGGTCCGACATTGAGAACTACCGTTTACGCTTGTCAGGGCCGGAGGTATGGACAACTAGGACAATCCTGCACGGATCAGTCGTTCCGGAGGTCTTTTGTGGGGTTACATTGATTTAACAAGGCGGGAGGTCTCCGCCGCGGAGGAATCCAACATGAAGTTTACAAAACGACATTTTCTATTTGTGATTGCAGTGTTTCTTTTCGCCGCAGGCATCACACTCTTCGGCACTGGAGCGGGCGCCCAGGAGGAAAGTTGGCAGGTTATTCGTGCGGATTACGGGTACAAAAATCAGCGCACCGATGTCACAGATATTCTTAAGGATCTGATTGGGCGCGGCGGCGTAAACGGGAGAGTTGCCGTCAACAATCAGACCATGGGCGGCGACCCCGCTGTCGGCGCAGATAAGTCGCTGCGCATCTTTGCGAGAAACCGCAGGAACGAAGAGCGCGAATTCAGCTTCAAAGAAGGCGCCTTCGTTGAGGCACGTATGTTCGTTGTTCGCCGCGACGAGTGGGACGACCGTCCGGGGGACCGTGATCGAGATCGAGATCGAGACCGCGACGACAATGGCCTGCGCATCATCCGCGCCTACTACGGCGTGCAGGGAAGAACCGTGAACGTCACCGAACTCTTGCGCGAAAGAGTGCGCGGCAGCGGGCTCAGCTTTGTCGTAACCAACAGCGCATTCGGCGGAGATCCCGCCGTCGGCGCGGATAAGGTACTCATTGTCATTTATCGCTACCAAGGAACGGAGACCGCCGTGGCCGTGCGCGAGGGAAACACCATAACGCTTCCCTGAATCTTGTCTTCGGATTCCAGGTAGCGGGTGGGCGATCTGTGTGGTGTCAGTGTTTCTTAGGATAACGGCGGAGCTCACGGACCAGGTATGCGACGACCGCGAGATTGACCAGCAGTGCAAAGCCTTTTCCAATGCTCGCATGTTTCGCCAGTTCGTATATTTCCAGCGGAAGAAACGAAGCCGTCGTAATGATGGTGAAGTACTCGGCCCACCGTTTACCCAGCGCCAGCCCGATCCCTTCGGTGAAAAAAATCGCCGAATAGATAAACGTGCCCACGCTGAGTTGTTTCAGCTTCCTGTCGTCCAGTATTGAGAGCTTGTCGAGCAGAAGGTCGATGAAGTGATTGTGCGGATCGATTTGAAAGACGTTGATCCAATGCTCGACAATCGCTTCTACGTCTTTGTGCAGTAGACGTAGCGCCCCGATGCCCAGGGCCAGCAGCGCAAACCCCTTTAAGAGTTTGAAAGCGGCGATAAGCCGCAAACCGCGGCTATGGGTTCGTTTTTCTGCCATTTGTTTGCCGCCACGATTGTATAGCAAGAAGCGCGTGCACATTCGCAGCGTGCAGCGAATGGAAAGGTTTCCTTCGGTCTAAGTAGAGAATTGTCCTGAGCGGTCTGTTCTGTCGCCGAGGACTCCTAGCGCCATTTTTTCAAGCGGGGCCACATCTCAGCCAGTGAACCGAATTTTGCGCCACGGCATATGAAGACAGGAATCTCGCGCTCCAGGGCGTAGGGATTGTCGGCAGACTTGCCCACGTATTCAACATGTTCGAATAAGTTTTCGAGGGCTTCCCTGGTGTCGTCCAGAACGATCAAGCAATTCCCGGAATACCCGCGCGGGCCCCAGAGATAATACGTCTGGTGGCCACTGAGCGCCGGAGGTAAACCGTATCGGCGGCCCAAAAAATCGATGGCGCCGGCCTGCCCGTAGTCTTGCGCAAAAATTCCGCAACCCGGCCGCTCCTCCGGAGAAAGCCGCGTGTACGCCTGATTTACGTTAGTCACAATCTCCTCCCAGCCGAACTGATCGGCAAAGTGCTGCGGAAGAATCGCGCGCATGTGGCTGTGCTCACTCCTCGGAACGGGGAAAGGCAGCTTCTGCATGTAGGAAATAAATTGGTCCACCGGAAGAATTGGCATGACAACTGGCGCAAGCCAAGCTCCTCCTGCCACGAGAAGCGCGACGGTGACCGGCTTCAGCCACATTTGCCGTTTCCGCTCGACAAGGCCTTCGAATGCGATTGCGCCGGCCGCCAAGTACACCGGATAGATCGGGGCAAGATAGTAGTTCTTTCCCTTCAGCGCGACGAACACAGCAAAAGCGGCAAGGTAGCACCAACCGAGCGCGCGGTAGGGTTTGAATCGCGCGGAGAACAGAAAGGCAAGAACTCCGCCAATCCAGAGCGGGGCGGCGAGAGGCTGCACGATCAAGATCTGCTGGGCGAAGTACGCGAGAGGAGAAAGCACCACGTCGCGGCCGTCGGCCTTGATATTGTGCATAAGCTGCGCGAAGGGCCAGTGATTGTGGACGTTCCACAGCAAGTTGGGTAGAAACACTAGAGAGGCAATGGCGCCGCCGAGATAAATCCATTTGCCGGCAAATACTCGGCGCTGTTCGGTCAGCAAAAGCCCGACGACGAGAGCGAACCCGAACACGGCGATCGAATATTTTTCTTCCATCCCGATGCCCGCGACGAGGCCGAACCACAACCAATAACGCGGCTCGTTGCGTTTGATGGCCAGAATTGCGAAGTAAACGCAGCCCATCCAGAGCAGAGGTTCGGGGTAGTTGGTGGTCAAAATACTGGCATTCAGAAGGTAAACAGGCACGACGGCGACGGTCACCGGAGAGAGCAGTAGCGCGAAGCGGCGCCCGCCCAGTTCACGGGCGATCATGGCCGTCAGGACTATGTTGGCCGAACTTGCGAGGGCCGGGAATAATCGAATGCTGCGAAGCGAATCCCCGAAGATCATCCGGCAAATCTTCAGGAGGAATGGCACCAGCGGGGGATGATCCACATAGCCCCACGCCAAATGATCTCCACAAGCCAGGTAGTTGAATTCATCACGGAAGTAGCCGTAACGATTGCCGAAGTAGAGGTGAAGCAGAAAGTTCGCGATCGCGATGAGTAATATGATGAGCATGCCATCCGCCAGGAAGGACGGTTTTTGATCATCGAGAAACGGCTTCTGGTGAGTGGAGATTTCCATTTCGGTAGCCTTGATTACGCAAGCGCGATAAGTAAAGTTGCTGTCGTTCAATTCCTTCAGGGCAGAGTGAAGGCGATGACGTAGTCGCCTTGCTTGGTGCCAAGTTTGCCGTGGCCGCCCGCGGCGATCACCAGGTACTGCTTGCCGTTGAGCGTATACGTCATCGGAGTGGCTTGTCCGCCGGCGGGAAGTTCGTACTTCCAGAGTTCCTTGCCGGTTTCGGAGTCGAAAGCGCGGAGAAAGTTATCCATCGCGGCGGCCGTGAAGACCAGGCCGCCTGCTGTGACCATGGGCCCGCCAAGTGTAATCGTGCCGGTATTCATGCCCGGAATAAAGCTTCCCAGCGGCACATCCCAAACTTTTTTCCCGGTGAAAAGGTCAACGGCGGCAACTGTGCCCCAGGGTGGCGCATTGCACGGAATGCCACTCGGCGAGAGCAGTGGCGTTCGAAACATCGCAAACGGCGCGCCGGTCTGCCGGGCGAATTCGCCGTGCAGCCGGTCCAGGTCGGTGGCATTTTTGCGTGCTGTCTCGAAATCGCTTCTCGGGATCAGCTTCACGAAAATCGGCAAACGGTTGGTATCCACAAGCATCAAGTGCCGCTGCGGATCGTAAGCGGCGCTGCCCCAGTTCACGCCGCCGACATTGCTTGGAAATACTAAAGTGCCTTCAAGGCTCGGCGGAGTGAAAATCTCTCCCGCGCGCGCCGCTTTGATTTTCTCGACGCACCATTGCTTCTCGGCGGCGTCTTTTCCCCAGGCATCGTCTGGCGACAATTTTTCCGGAACCAGCGAAATCGAGGACGCGGGCTGCGTCGGCCAGGATTCTTCCCCGGCGATATCGCTCTTCGGCACCGGCCGTTCTTCGACGGGGAGCAGCGGCGCGCCTGTCAAACGATTGAGCACGAACACGCGTCCCATCTTGGTGTTGATGACCAGCGCGGGCGTACCGTCTTTCCATGAAAACAGTGTGGGTTGCGCGGCCACGTCGTAGTCCCACAGATCGTGGTGCACGACCTGGAAACCCCAGACTAATTCTCCCGTGGATGCGCGCAACGCCACGACGGAATTGGCCCACTTGTTGTCGCCCTTTCGAATGCCTCCGAAATAATCCGGGCTGGCGCTGCCAGTCGGAATGAAAATCAGATCCCGTTCAGCATCCACAGAGAGAGTGGACCACGCGTTGCCCGCCCCCGTGCGCGGCGTCGTCTTCCTCGCCCACGGAATGGGATCCCACGACCATCGCAATTTGCCGCTGCGAGCATCGTAGGCCCGCACCAGTCCGCGCTCGAGCGTCACCGCGCGATTGTCGCCAATCGAAGATCCGGTGATGACCAGATCTTTTGCGATGGCCGGAGCCGACGTGACCTGGTAGTCGCCCGGGTCGCGAATTTTGATGCCACTCGTGAGCTCCACTTCGCCCTCATCGCCGAAGTCAGCACAAGGCTTTCCGGTGGCGCCATCGAGCGCGATCAGCCGCGCGTCCAGCGTGCCGATGAAAATACGCAGCGCACACGCCTGTCCGCGTTTGGCCGCAGGATCACGCCAGGCCGAAACGCCGCGGGAGGTCACTTCCGAAGAACCGTAGGGCAATTCCAGCGTGGGATCGAATTCCCAAATCTTCGCACCCGTCTCCGGATTCAAAGCGATCACTTGATCATAAGGCGTGCTGAGGAACAGCTTGCCGTCGACAAGGATGGGCGTCGCTTCGAACGCCGCCTTGTGATCGAGCTCCTCGTCGTGTGGGAATGCACCCGTCCGGTAGGTCCAGGCGACTTTAAGCTGTGCGACATTGGTGCGATCAATCTGCGCAGCTGGCGAATACCGCGTGCCTCCGGGATCGTGACCATAGTTTGGCCAGCCCGCGTCGGGCTTGGTTTGCGCGCGTGCCGCGGAAACCAGGCAGGCCAAAAACAAGAACAGCAAAAGCCAGCGGAAGTAGCAGCGGGGTTTAAGGGTCTTCATGGAATACCGAATATCGCGAATGACGCAAGCCACGCAATCACACTGGGGCGAACGGGCTGCCGCCAGGGACGAACGGGCTGTAGCAGGCTTGCTTCAGTGTCCGTTGGCCTCGGTCAGCGCGAGCACGGCATATGCCGTCGCCGCGTCGTTCATGAAGAGCGCGGTGCCAGGACTCAGGTGATGTTCTACGTTTTTGTTAAGCGAGTAGGCCGTCCATGAACCTTCCGTCTTCGCCTGACTACCAGTAAGCCATGCAAGCCCATGTTTAATTTGTGGATTCTCTCGAGGAATCCCAGCCTGCTGCAGCGCGAATGTGATCAACCCCGTGGCATACCCATCACTTTTCACTTCCTGCGGCGTCCCATCGTTTCGTTTCCAGCTCCCAGACAGTGAAGAGAGACTCCATCCTCCGTCTGCCTGCTGTTTGCCCAAAACCTCATTAATAATTGCTTTCTGCTGTTCCGGATTGAGAAGTCCGGGCAATTTTCCAGAGGCCCACAGAACAACAACACGATTAACGGTGGTTTGCGTTGCGCATTCGCGCTTTAGGTAATCGCGCAGCATCTTGAGGTTGTTTTGGATTTCTGGGCGCGCGCGATAATTCCCAGGGGCTGTGCCCACGGCGACCGCCGCAAGAGTGGCCCCATAGTAGTCCGAATCGTCCGCTTCCCATGGCTCATTCGCGAACCGCAGCCACAACCACGCACCCTTTTTATTCCCTGTGATTTGCTGCTCCGTCCACATATTGTCGAGCGCCAAGCGTGTATCGTCGTTGAGATGACCGCTCTGCACATCATTGTTCGAGAGGATCAGCGCATTCAGAACGGATTCTGTCCCGCGAGATTCGACCGTCTTATACACGCCACGCTCCGCGTCACTGTAAAACGGCGCGACCTCCTTCCAAAGGCGTACGCGTTTCGTGACGTTGTCCAGGATTCTGCGTTCGTTTGCGGAAGGGCCATTCTCGGCAAGCGCCTTGCGAAGAGCAGGCCGCGAAAGCGCATAAGGCACCGCCGTGTGACACGACACGCAAAAAGTTTCGTGATCCCGCGCGGCCTTGGGCCATTCCATCCACCAGCCCGCCCGTTGGTCTAGGTAAGCGGCTGCGGCCTTCTGGTCCCAGGCGCCCGCGGTTTTCGTTTCCTGGCGCGAACTAGCAGCAATGAGTCCCGCCACGAGGCACGTCGCCAGGGCACATGCTCCACGCATGGTAGATTTCATTCGTGTCGCCTCTTTTGAGATCGGTGGGCGATTCCGGCCGTTCAGAATTTCTCACACTTAGCCTGATCACACAATCTTGAAGTGAATTCACGGACAAGAATATTGCGCAGGCGCACGAGAAAGGGTGGTTAAGGGAGCTTTAGCAGTTCGGGGCGCTGCGAGACGTAGCGGCGCGACCAGCGGAGTTCCGTGTTGTCGTGGAGCACGACTTTATATTCACCGTGGAACCATGGCAAAAGTTCGCGAATGGACTCGAGCCGCACCAGTGCTCCGCGATTAATGCGTACGAAGAGCTTGGGGTCGAGCGATTTCTGCAAGGATTCGAGCGTGCCGCGCAGCGTATGAATTTTCTTCCCGCAGTGCAGCAGCAGGTAATTCCGGTCGGCTTCCACCCATGCGATCTCTTTAACGGACACAAAAACCGATCGGGAATCTTCCTGAATGAGGATTCGCTCGGGAAAAGATTTCTCGCGCTGCATTTGTTCCAGC
>Ga0307471_100002716_pt1 | contig 10276 bp, 6 predicted proteins | sample atmos_gasesAM3C__2_FD_204566 | JGI IMG/M metagenome (GOLD analysis project Ga0307471, IMG submission 204566) | Hardwood forest soil microbial communities from Morgan-Monroe State Forest, Indiana, United States - atmos_gasesAM3C_515 | ecosystem: Environmental > Terrestrial > Soil > Temperate... | reverse complement strand
GAATTCCGCACCTACATCTCCGCCGAGGAAAGCCCCAAGGAATTTACAATTCGTGCAGTAATCCTCGGCGCGCTCTTCGGACTGCTCTTCGGCGCTGTGACTGTCTACGTTGGCTTGCGCGCAGGGCTTACGGTTTCGGCTTCCATTCCGATTTCGGTGCTCTCCATCAGCATCCTTCGCGCTTTCGGGCGCGCCACGATTCTCGAAAACAATATCGTGCAGACGACGGGTTCCGCCGGCGAGTCGCTGGCTGCGGGCGTGATGTTCACGATTCCCGCCCTGATTTTCCTCGGGTTTGGGATTGAATTCACTTTCTGGCGAGTCTTTCCGCTGGCCATCCTGGGAGGATGGCTCGGTGTACTTTTCATGGTGCCCCTGCGGCGCCAGCTTATTGTGAAAGAGCACGGAAACCTGGCGTTTCCCGAAGGCACGGCGTGCGCCGACGTCCTGGTGGCGGGCGAGCGCGGGGGCTCGTTCGCGGGCCGCGTGTTTTGGGGACTCGGCCTCGGTGGCGCCTACACATTTTTAATGAACACGGTGCAGGCATGGACGTCCCAGCCGGAGAGCCGTCCGCCCTGGTTCCCGGGGGCTTCGTTTCGTGCGGCCATTACTTCGGAATACCTCGGTGTTGGTTACATTATCGGTCCCCGAGTCTCAGGGATTCTCTTTGCCGGTGGCATTGTCTCGTGGTTGGTGATTATGCCGGCCATCAAGTTTTACGGCCAGCTTGCAGGCAACACGCCGATCTATCCATCCACGATCCCCATTCCGCTCATGACGCCGGACGACCTTTGGCGAAGCTATATTCGGCCAATGGGCGCGGGAGCAGTCGCCGCAGCAGGATTGATCACGCTGCTGCGCACACTGCCTACGATCATTTCCGCACTGCGTGCGGGACTGAAAGATGTGCGTGCGGAAGGCGCGGGCCAGTCCACTTCTTCCAGCCGCATTGACCGTGACGTGCCTATGCGCTGGGTCATTGTCGGTTCGCTGGTAATCGTTGCCATGATGTGGGTCCTGCTCACCTTCCATCCCATGAAGGATGCCGGTACTTATTGGTATCAAAACTTGTTCGCCGCTGTCTTCGTAGTGGTGTTCGGATTTTTGTTTGTCACGGTTGCAGGGCGCATTAGCGGACTTCTCGGCAATTCATCGAACCCTATCAGCGGCATGAGCATCGCCACCCTGATGGCCACATGCGCGATCTTCTTCCTGGCGGGATGGACGGCGCCGAACTACGCGGTGCTCGCACTGATGATCGGCGGAGTGGTATGCATCGCCGCAGCGATTGCCGGTGCAACTTCGCAGGATCTGAAAACCGGATATCTCATCGGCGCCACTCCTTTCTGGCAACAGATGGGATTGCTCGTCGGCGTGACTGTTTCCACCGCCGCGATCGCGTTCACGCTCAACCTGATGAACCGGGGGCTGGAGAAATACATCCCTATGCGGATTCCAGTGAATATTCAGTCGTTGCCTTCGGGCGTGAAAATCGAAAATCCGGTATTTGACTATCACGGAAAAAACTACGTTCTCATCAACTCTCTGGGATCGCACGAGATTCCGGATGGCGAATATCTCTATGATGCGGGCACCAGGCAAATCGAGATTCAGTGGGCGCAGGGCATCGGCAGCGATAAGGCCCCGGCGCCGCAGGCGCGCCTGATGGCTACCGTCATCAACGGCATTTTGAATCAACGGTTGCCGTGGCGCCTGGTATTAATGGGTGTTGCGCTGGTGATTGCCGTTGAAATTCTCGGCGTCCGCTCGCTCGCGTTTGCCACTGGGTCGTACCTCTCGATTGCCACCACCGGAGCCATGTTTGCCGGCGGCCTTGTCCGCGCGCTGGTCGAAGCAACCACCAAGAAAAAAGACGAGAGCGAAGCCAGTCCCGGCGCGCTCTATTCCAGTGGCTTGATCGCTGCCGGAGGCGTCTTCGGTCTTCTCGGCATTATCATCGCTCTTTTCCAGGATCCGGAAATCTCCAATCGCGTCCCGCACTGGCTGACATCCACTCTCAATCTGCCTTGGCGCCCAGACCTCTTCGCCTTTGGTCCAAAGTTGCTCGGACCGCTCGCGACCAGCAATCTTTTCGGTATTTTCATGTTCGCTCTGCTTGCGGCTTCGCTCTTTTATTTCGCGCGCAAAAAGCTGGACTGAACCTGGCGGGCCGGCTTTGACGGACTTCGGCTAGCGCCTGTACACTTGAGTCATCATGGCTTCTCGGCCGGGCATCCGAAACTATCGCTTCAGCTTTAATTTTTATATTACTCCGGCGGTCCAGTGGCTCTTGATCGCCAATGTTGGGATATTCTTCTTTGAAATCCTGCTGAGAACCTTCTCCGGAATTTCGGCTTACAACTGGTTCGTTCTTGCTTTCGGCCTTGTGCCTTCCGCAGTCACACACGGTTTGCGCATCTGGCAGCCCTTTACGTATCTGTTCCTGCATGACGGCTCGACCATCTGGCACCTCCTGACAAACATGTTCATGCTGTACATGTTCGGACGTGAACTGGAGTTGGTCTGGGGACGGACTCGCTTTCTCCAATATTACTTTCTCACCGGAGTCGGCGCGGGCCTCATTAACGTGCTCGTGAATACCGTGCCGGTTTTCTGGGGGCGCCCGCCTTCCGACATACCAACAATCGGCGCTTCCGGTGCGATCTTCGGAATTTTGTTGGCTTGCGCCATTCTCTTCCCGGACCGCCAAGTCAGGTTCATGTTCGCAATCACGATGAGCATGCGCACTTTCATGATCCTCATGATAGTGCTCGAGTTCCTGGGAACTTTTGGCCTGGGCGGCAGCAACGTCAGCCACATCTGCCATTTTGGTGGTTTGCTTATCGGCTGGGTTTATCTCCGGCGGGGTTCTTTTCTCTACGGCGTGCGTAACACCGTCACTGACTGGCAACACCAGCGCGCGCGCAAGCGCTTCGAGGTCTATCTCAACAAACACAAAAAAGAGCCACCCTCGCGGCCCGACAACTGGGTCAATTAGAAAATTCCAGTTTTTAGCTCTTAGTTTTTGGCTCTTAGTTTCTGGCCCTTGTTTTTCCGTTTTCCCTGACGAATTACTATTCCCCGCATCAGAAGGATTTTCCATTCTAAAGCAAGACGGCAAAGTGAGACATGACTCTTTGCCTGCTAAAACCATTAGGCTCGAATCAAATTGCTGAACCGTCCGGAGGAGAAAAACTAATTACTTACAACTAAGAACTACCTCACGCCGGGCCGCCGATAACGTGAAACTTCATGAAGTTCGTCGTCCCGCGAATGCCCATCGGCGTTCCCGCCACGATTCCGATCACGTCGCCTTTGCGAGCCAGCCGCTCTTCCCGCAAGCGCTTCTCAGCAACTTTTGCCAGCCCGTCTACTTTCTGCACGTCTTGGATATTCCGTGGATATACGCCCCAGATCAACGCCATGCGCCGCCGCGTTTCGGCTTCCGGCGAAAACGCCACGATGGGCACCAGCGGGCGGTAGCGCGAAACCAGCCGCGCCGTGAAACCGCTGTGCGTGAAAACCGCGATCAATTTCATGTGCAACTCGCGCGAAGCGTGGCACACCAGTTCCGCCACCGTTCCAGCCACTTTTAGTTGCTCCTGCGAGGCTGGCCGGGGGAATTCCTTAATGCTGGCTTCCGCTTCTTCGATGATTCGCGCCATCATGGCCACGGATTCGACGGGATATTTCCCGCTGGCTGTCTCGGCGGAAAGCATCACCGCATCGGAGCCGTCGAAAATCGCGTTGGCAACGTCGGAAGCTTCCGCACGCGTCGGCCGGGGATTCTCCGTCATGGATTCCAGCATCTGCGTGGCGGTGATCACCGGCCGCCGGAATTCGCGTGCGCGCGTAATGATCATTTTCTGGACGACCGGCACGCGTTCGGGATTCATCTCCACGCCGAGGTCCCCGCGCGCTACCATCACACCATCCGCTGCGCGAAGAATGGCATCCAGATTTTCGATCGCTTCGGGCTTCTCCAGTTTGGCGATCACTGGAGTGTCCTTTCCCGCACGGCGAATCAGCTGCTTCGCGAGCAGCACGTCTTCCGGGCGCCGCACAAAGCTCACCGCGATGTAATCCGCGCCATGTTTCAGCGCGAACATCAGATCATGGCGATCCTTTGGCGTCAGTGCCGGAACGCGCAGCTTCACGCCCGGAAGGTTGATCCCCTTGTGTTCACCGAGCGCGCCGCCGTTCACGACTTCGCAAATCACTTGTCCATGGCGAACCTGTTCGACGCGCAGCTCGATCAACCCGTCTGAAAGCAGTATGCGATCACCGCGGTGAACTTCCCGCGGCAGCGGCGTAAACGTGGTGTTCACCCGCGTTGAATCGCCCAGCACTTTGGCCGTGGTGATCACAAAGCGCTGCCCGGCACGCAGCAGAACAGGGCCGCCGCCCGCGAGCGCTCCCGTGCGGATTTTTGGACCCTGGAGGTCCACCAGAATGGCGATAGGCTTTTCGTGTTCGCCCGAAGCCGCACGAAGCATGGAGATGTTTTTCGCGTGCTCCTCATGTGTGCCGTGCGAGAAATTGAGCCGCGCCACATCCATCCCCGCGCTCAACAGGCGGTCAATCATTTTCGGGGAACGGCTTGCCGGTCCGATGGTGCAGACAATTTTCGAATGACGAAAACTCATGTGCTCTCTTCTGGCAATAATTCCATGCTGTTTGAATTTCTCACAGGAAGGCTGCCCAACACGACGGTAATCCTTCTAACTTCGCTGTTCGCTTTCTTGCCGCCTCACCGCGTAACCGCAAACTCCGCGATGATTTTCGCCAGCACATCCACTCCCTTGTCGAAGGCCGCGAGCGGGATGCGCTCATCGTCTCCATGCATGCGCTTCAGATCATCCTGCGTCAATGGGAAAGGCACAAGTCCGTAGGCTTGCACCTGGTGCAGTCGCAACTGAGCCGAATCCGTCAGCCACGTGGATTGAAACGGCAGAGCCGGAGCGCCCCCGAATTCCTGGGAAACCACCTTTGCAATCACGCCATAAAAATCTGATTCCAGCGATGAGGACGGTGCCGCCAGCCCGGCGTTCGGCTGCACTTCCAGCTTGACCTGCGGATCATTCACCAACTTGTTCAATTCCTTCAATACAGCATCAATCGTGTCTCCGGGTAGAAGCCGAACGTTCAGATTCGCTCGCGCTTCCGCGGGAATGACGTTGTTCGCGACTCCGGCAGTCAGGACCGTTGGCGCAATGGTGTCTCGCATCATTGAATTCCACAGTGGGCTGGCATCGGACACCACGCGCTGCGCGTGTTCACCACGATCAGCCGTATCCATCGAGCGAATCCACTTCCCAATTTCGTCATCTTCCAGCGGAGCCAGCCCCTCAAAGTACCTGCGGACAATCGAAGTAAAGTGCACTGGCGCCGAATAGGCTCCAATTTTCGCCACCGCTGCCGCCAGGTGCACCACAGGATTGTCTTTTGTCGGCTGCGAAGCGTGCCCCGACGTTCCGCGCGCGATCACCGCAATGTTCGCCGCCACTTTTTCGTCGGCTTGCACCCCAATGTACTGCACTTTTCCGTTCTTCAGGAAGACGTTCCCGCCTTCGTTGATGGCATAGCCCGCGGCGATCTTTTCCCAGTGCTTCGCAATGAGCATTCGAATGCTGGCATCGCCGCTGGTTTCTTCATCATCGGTGGCCAGAAAGATGACATCGCGGTTCAGATGCGCCGCAGAGCGTTTCAGCCCGACAAAAACGGCCAGATTCGCCGCCAGCATGCCCTTATCATCAATCGCACCGCGCCCGTATAAATAGCCGTCCTTAATCACCGCGCCGAACGGATCCACAGTCCACCGCGACTTATCTACCGGCACTGTGTCAATGTGCGCCACTAGCAAAAGGGCTTTCGATGGGTTGGCCATTGCGGAGCTACGCAGCCGGGCTACCACCGCGCTCCGCCCTGGTGTCAGGTCTAGGATCTCTGGGGTGATTCCTTCCTTCTGCAAGATTCCGGCAATGTACATGGCCGCGATCTGTTCATTTCCCGGCGGATTCGATGTGTTAATTCGAATCAGGTCCACCAGCCAGCTTTGCGCTTCTTTCGCAATGGCAGAAGTATTTCCAATCGCAGAAGGATTGGCTTGGACTACCGGCTCAGCTGGCGGTATACCCTGCGCTGCAACCGGCAAACTGACCGCCAGCAGCATGGCCGCCCCTCCCGCCATCACTTGAATAATGTGCTTCCCGTTCACGAATCCATCCTCCTCGTCCCCTTGGGCCGCCACGCGGCCGGCTCAGCTAACGTTTTGCATCGAATGTGCTTCATACTAACATGCAGTCGTGGAGGCTCGGACTCGGCATTGGCTGGGAGTTGCGTAAATTCAACGGCTGGTTTTCGGCGGGGTTCTCCAGGATCAGGAATTGTTTTCAGTTTCAAGCGATTGAATCGCAAACGAGGGTTGCATGATGAAGGCTATTTTATCTGTAGTATTGCTCGCAACTTTGGCCGCTGGCCTGTGCTTACCGCTGGCCGAGCGTCCTGTTCTTGCTCAAGCCCCCACCGGCCCCCAAGGCGGCCAGCCACCCCAACAGCAAAATCCCACGCCGCCGAAGACTCCCGCCGCGGCTCAACAGCCGCCGCAGGCCGGCGTTAGCATCGCCGTTGACGTCCCCATTGTCACCCTCGACGTCGTGGCTACCACCCAGCGCGGCGACATCCTCACCGGGCTCAAGAAAGAAAACTTCCGCGTCCTCGATGAAGGCGTCCCGCAGACCATCTCTAGCTTCGGGCCCACTGACGCTCCCATCACGACCGTACTGCTTATCGAATTCAGCAGCCGCGGCTACGGGGTATTTTCTTACTTTGCGAAGTACTGGTCCACGGCGCTCTTTCCCCAACTCCAGCAAAAAGACTGGGTCGCACTGGAAACCTTCGACATGAACACGCGCCTCGAAGTGGACTTTACACAAAACAAAGACGAGGTCTTACAGGGCCTCTATCATCTCTATTTCCCCGGGTTTAGCGAATCAAACGTCTTTGACGCACTCCTGGAGACCACCGATCGCTTGAAGGATGTAAAAGGCAAGAAATCCATTATCCTGCTCGCCAGCGGCATTGACACCTTCTCCAAGCACACCCTCGATCAAACTATGAAGGCTCTTCGCGGCAGTGACGTGACGATTTTTTGCATCGGCCTTGGACAGGTCTATGCGAACAATGTGCAGCGGGGCATACAGGGCATGAATTTGCTTCAAGCAGAAAACCAGCTCAAGACCTTTGCCGCGGAAACCGGCGGCTTTGCCTGGTTCCCTCAATTTGACGGTGAAATGCCGGATGTTTTCCGCAATGTAGCCGCGTTCCTTCGCCATCAGTACAGTCTTTCCTACTCGCCATCAAACGGCGCGAAGGACGGCAAATTTCACAAAGTAAAGGTGGAATTGGTTGCTCCCGATGGAGGCCCGCTCACAGTCGTGGACCAAAAAGGCAAAAAGCAGAAATATCAGGTTTACGCCCGCCAGGGTTACCAGGCCACCACGGGTGGCGTCGGCGACTGAAATCAGTCTTTAGTTGTCAGTTGTTAGCTTTTAGTCTGCAAATTCTTGCTTGGTCGAAACGTCTTTGACACCTGAAGCCGTAGAGGTAGTTCCTGACTAAGAACTAAAGACTGAAAACCAAGTACTGCTTCAGTAGCCGCGCGCAAAATCCACGCGGTTGAACAACTCCCGCCCGTCAAACCATCGCTCCAGCAATTCCACCAGAAGAGCCGTCTCTCTGTGCCACAAGCGATCGCTCACCGCGCTGGTGTGCGGCGTAATCATCAGATTCGGCGCTTTCCACAACGGACTTTCTGCTGGCAGCGGTTCCCTCTGCGCCACATCCAGGGCCGCGCCTCCCAGAAATCCCCTCTCCAGTGCGCGAATCAGCGCCGCTTCATCCAACAACGACCCGCGTCCGACATTGATCAATTTCGCTCCCCGCTTCATTTTCGCGAGTTGCGCTGCGCCCATCAGATGCTCGGTCTCCGCCGTCTCCGGCGCTGAGAGCAACACGTAATCCGCTTCCGGCAATGCCTCCGACAGTTGAGCAGCCGAAAAAATCCTCTCCAAATATGTGCGATCGCCCTTGCCCGATCGCGACACGCCCCACACGCGCATGTCAAATGCTTTCGCCCTCTTCGCGACTTCGTGTCCGATCGAGCCGTAACCCACGATCAACAGCACTTGCCGGTTTAACTCCGTCAGATGCTGCGGCTTATCCCACAAATCCTGCTGCGACCATCGCGCGCGATCCTGCTGGCGCACCGAATCCGGAAAATTCCTCGCCAGCGCCAGCAGCAGCCCCATGGTGTGCTCCGCCATCGGCACGGAGAACACTCCGCTCGGATTCGTCACCATAATCCCCGAATCACGCAGTTCCGGATACATCAGCTGCTTCACGCCCGCGGCCGTCGAATGAATCCACTTCAGCTTTTTTGCGTTCGTCAACTGTTCCGTACGCAGCGAATAGCCCACAAAAATATCCGTGTCCGGCAACTCGGCAGGCAAATGGTCGTAATTCGGCAAATGAAGAACGCGCATCTCCGGCCACCGCTTTCGAATCGCCTCCGCCATAATCGGCTTCGGCCGCCACTCCGTAAACGGGTGCCAGACGCAAATAACCAGTTTCGTTTCTGAGGGTTTTGTTCGAATCATAGCAAGACTAAGGAACAACCCGCAGATCCGCGCCCGTCATGTCCGCGGGCCGCGGCTGTTCCAATATGCTGAGCATCGTGGGCGCAATATCGCGCAACGACCCGCCGGGCTTCAACCGCAGCTTGTCGTCATCGGTGACCAAAATAAACGGGACGGGATTCGTCGTGTGATACGTGTGCGGCCCGCCGGTCACCGGATCGATCATCGTCTCCGCATTCCCGTGGTCCGCGGTGATGATCCACGCGCCCCCGCGCGGCTTAAGAGTCTGATAAATTCGCGCCAGGCCTGCGTCCACCGCTTCCACCGCCTTGATGGCTGCTTCCAGCTTGCCGGAATGGCCCACCATGTCAGCGTTCGCGTAGTTCATGATGATGGCGTCGAACTCGCCTTTTTCGATCGCCTTCACCACCGTGTCGGTAATTCCCGCGGCGGACATTTCCGGCTTCAAATCGTAAGTAGCCACTTTGGGCGAAGGCACGAGAATCCGTTCTTCGCCGCCAAACGGTTTCTCCACTCCGCCGTTAAAAAAATATGTCACGTGCGCGTATTTTTCCGTTTCCGCAGTGCGCAAATTCTTGTACTGCAAGTCGGCAAACACCTGCGCCAGGATATGTTCGAGCTTTTCCGGCGCGATCACGTATTTCAGCCACGGCCACGTCTTCTCATACTGCGTCATGGCCACGTAGAACAGGTCCTTCGGCCGCTGGGCATCCGCGAATTTGTCGAACTCCGGAGAAGCCAGCGCGAAGGTCATCTGCCGCGCGCGATCAGCGCGAAAATTGAAAAAAATCACCGCGTCGTCATCGCGAATCAAACCTACCGGCGCAGCCGACGGACCGGTTCCCTGGGTCACCACGATGGGCTTCACGAATTCGTCGGTCACACCCTGCTCGTAACTGCGTTGCAGCGCCGTTGCGGGATCATCCGTTCTTGTTTCCGCGTCGCCGTGGACAAGCGCGCGATAGGCCAGTTCCACGCGCTCCCAGCGGTTATCGCGATCCATCGCGTAGTAGCGCCCCGCCAGTGTGGCGATCTCGCCGACTCCCAGCTCGCGCATCTTCTGCTGCAATTGCCGCACGTAGTCGCGCCCGCTGTTGGGCGGCGTGTCGCGCCCATCCATAAAGCAATGCACAAAAACTTTCTCGACCTTCTGCTGCTTAGCCATCTCCAGCAGCGCGAACAAATGCTGGATCTGCGAGTGCACGCCGCCGTCGCTGAGCAACCCGAGGAAATGCAGTTGCCGCTGGCGACCACGCTCCATCGCCTGCTGAAAAAGCGGCACGTTTTGAAATTGTCTGTTGGCGACGAGCAAATCGATGCGTGTGATGTCCATGTGCACGATCCGCCCCGCGCCCATGTTCATGTGCCCCACTTCACTGTTGCCCATTTGCCCCTCGGGCAGTCCCACGAAAGGCCCGGAAGTATGAATCAAGGTATTCGGAAACTTTTTGATGAGCTCGTCATACGCCGGTTTGCGCGCCAGAGCGATCGCGTTCCCCTCCGTCTCCGCGCGGTATCCCCATCCATCCAGCACCGTCAACACAATCGGTTTCGGTCGTTTTGCCATAGCGCGTCAGAATACACGCAATCATTTGCCGCTGTCATGCCGCTTCTGCGTT
>Ga0307471_100002714_pt1 | contig 10278 bp, 5 predicted proteins | sample atmos_gasesAM3C__2_FD_204566 | JGI IMG/M metagenome (GOLD analysis project Ga0307471, IMG submission 204566) | Hardwood forest soil microbial communities from Morgan-Monroe State Forest, Indiana, United States - atmos_gasesAM3C_515 | ecosystem: Environmental > Terrestrial > Soil > Temperate... | reverse complement strand
TCTATTTAACTGGGATTCGCCTCGTGGCGAAAAACTAGCGATCATAATCTTTCTGGCACTTTCTCTGGCCGCGCATGCCCTTTGTTTTTACATTTTTCAAATTGTTTATCCGCCAACGGTGGCGCTGCTGCCGCCGCCAGCGCGCGTTGCGTTGATCACGCCCGCCTCGGAAGAAGATCGCACGCTGCTTCGCTGGATCGATGCGGAAGATCCCGCGCTTGCTTTCACAACTCGTCGTCCTCAGGAAACAAAGCTCCGTGCACTGCCAAAAGCTGAGCACGTGCCGTCCTATTCCGCGGTCGAGCCGACTTTGAAGAATATTCCACCGCTGGAGCGCGATCTGCGAATTCCGAGTTGCCAGCCACCGGGCGCGGTACACTTTGCCCGGCAGAAACCCGCCCTCCCCGTCACGGTTGCCAAAACGTCCCTTTCGTTTTCCAAAGAGCTTCAAGCTTTTGGCGCGCCGATCTTGCCAGACCCAGCTTTTGCTGCATCCAACGAAGAGATGCCTGAAACGATTCGGCTCCGGGTGGCCGTGAGCAAGCTTGGAGAAGTTCGTTATTGCTTTCCGATTAATTCATCAGGTGACTCCGCGCTGGACGAGCAAGCCAGCTTGTATGTTGCGCGTTGCCGTTTTCCCAAAAACACTGCAAACGCTGGCAAACCCGACTCGTTTCTGGCTTGGGGAATCGCAACAATTATATGGGGCAATGACATCGCGCGCCCACAGTCGCCACGAGCAGCCAGCGTTACCCCGTGATTCGCGTTAGTCTTGCCACTCTGGTCACGATTTATCTGCTGCTTTTTCTTGCGGCGGTTTTCCTCTTCTGGATAGTTGGAGAATGGAATCGGAGGCGGCGGGAGCGACGGGCTCTCGAGCACCGGTTGCGCTGCGTGATTTGCGCGTTCGAATTTGAGGATCGAACCGACGCGCTGCTTCCCCGGTGCCCGCATTGCGGAAGTTTAAACGAACGATTCAAGATGGAGCAGATTTAACATGGGAATGTGGATAGGCCGAAATCGCAAGGCGCGTGTGACCTACGGGTTCGATGAAATCGCGCTGGTACCCGGGCGCGTGACCATCAACCCCAATGAAGTCGATATTACGTTCCGTTTGCCGCGCAAACAGGCAGAGCCGCTGGAATTGAAAATTCCTATCCTCGCCAGCGCCATGGACGGAGTGGTCGATGTGCGCTTCGCCGTTGCCATGAACCAGTTGGGCGGACTGGCCGTCCTGAATCTCGAAGGAGTACAAACGCGCTACAAAAGCCCGCAGGAAGTGCTGCAAAAAATCGTCGATGCAAATAAATCCGACATCACCGCGCTGCTGCAACGGATCTACCAGGAACCGATTCAGGAGGATCTAATCGCGGCGCGTGTGCGCCAGATCAAAGATGGCGGTGTATTGGCTGCGGTCAGTTCTATTCCCCAGCGTGCCGCGGAATTTGGCAGGATTGCGCAAGACGCTGGCGCTGATGTTTTCGTGGTGCAAAGCACGGTTTCGACCGTGCGGCATATTTCGTCGGAGTACAAGTCGCTTGATCTGGAAAAGTTTTGCCGGGACATGCGCATTCCGGTCATCGTTGGAAACACTGTCGGCTACGATGTGACTCTCGAGATCATGGAGTGCGGGCCGGGCGCGGTCTTGGTCGGCGTCGGCCCCGGAGCCGCTTGTACTTCACGCGGCGTGCTTGGGCTCGGTGTTCCCCAGGTCACCGCAACGGTCGATTGCGCAGCGGCGCGTGATGCTTACTTCAAGAAAACATCACGCTACGTGCCGATCATCACCGATGGCGGAATGAGCAGGGGCGGCGACGTGTGCAAAGCGCTGGCCTGCGGCGCGGACGCCGTCATGGTGGGCAGCGCATTCGCCAAAGCGCACGAAGCGCCTGGGCGCGGCTACCATTGGGGCATGGCCACTCCACATGCAAATCTTCCGCGAGGGACCCGCATCAGGGTGGGTGCTACCGGGTCGCTGAAACAAATCCTGTTTGGTCCTGCGGAAGTGGACGACGGCAGCCAAAATCTGGTCGGCGCCATCACCACCTGCATGGGTAACGTCGGCGCGCGCAGTATTGCCGAATTTCAGCAAACGGAGATTATCATCGCGCCATCGATCAAGACCGAAGGAAAGCTCTTTCAAACAGTTCAAAGCGTTGGAATGGGAACCAGCCAAATTATTTAGCGATTCAGTGATTCAGTGATTTAGCGATTGACCTTGCGCCACATCGTTGAACCGTTCCACGCTTGAATCGCTAAATCACTAAATCGTTAAATGAACAACGATCGCAGAGTTGTTATCACTGGTCTCGGTGCCGTCACGCCGCTTGGCAATGATGTCGAGACGTTTTGGTCCAATCTTAAGAACGGTGTCAGCGGCATCCATACAATCGATGCATTCGATACGACGGCGTACGATTGCAAAATCGGTGGGCAAGTCCGCGACTTCAATCCGAAGCTATTCTTCAAAAATCCGAAGGATGTCCGCCGCACCGATCGATTTTCGCAGCTCGCCATGGCAGCGGCAAAAATAGCCCTCGAGGACAGCGGAATTGATGTCGCGAACTTAAAGCGGCGGGACCGTTTCGGCGTTCTGGTAAGTAGTGGAATCGGCGGACTAAGAACACTTCAGGATCAATTAACAATCCTTTTAACCAAAGGACCCTCCCGGACTTCGCCGTTCACGATTCCAATGTTGCTCAGCAACATGGCCAGCGGCGTCATCTCGATGGAGTTCGACCTGCACGGACCCAATATGTGTATCGTTACTGCCTGCGCGACATCAAACAACGCCATCGGCGAATCCTGGCGGATCATTAAGTTCGGCGACGCCGATGTCTTTCTCGCTGGCGGTTCGGAGGCGTCGATCGTCGAGATTGGCCTCGCTGGATTTTCCGCAATGAAAGCATTGAGTACGCGCAATGACGAACCTGAACGCGCGTCGCGACCGTTTGATCGCGACCGAGATGGCTTTGTTGTCAGTGAAGGCGCAGGAATCGTGGTAGTCGAGGAGTTGGAACATGCGAAGGCGCGCGGCGCGAGGATTTACTGTGAAATCACGGGATACGGTCTTTCTGCCGACGCTTATCACATGACAGCTCCGCCGCCAGATGGAGAAGGTGCGGCGCGCGCCATGCAACTCGCGCTCGAGCACGCACGCCTATCTCCGGATCAGGTTGATTACATTAACGCGCATGCCACCTCCACCGATATTGGCGACATTTGCGAGACCCGCGCGATCAAGCAGGTCTTCGGAGACTACGCTTATAAAGTCGCCATCAGTTCCACGAAATCGATGACTGGCCACCTGCTAGGCGGCGCTGGCGGAGTAGAAATGGCCGCGTGCGCCCTTGCCATTCGTGATTCCGTAATTCCTCCAACGATCAACTTGGAAAACCCAGGCGAAGAATGCGACCTCGATTACACGCCAAACGTCGCCCGCGAAAAGAAAGTGCGCGTCGTTCTGAACAATTCCTTCGGTTTCGGCGGCCACAACGCCACGCTGCTTGCCGCCGCATTCGAAAAATAATCTTAGGGCGCGACTACAGCTCGCTCGCCGTGGCGACGCCGCGCCACAGCGCTTTGACTATTCACTAGTCACCAGTCACTATTTACTTCGTACAACACGCGGGCATAGCTTAATGGTAAAGTTCCAGCCTTCCAAGCTGGCCATGCGGGTTCGATTCCCGTTGCCCGCTCATTCACCTATGAACACGGAGCAAAAGACGCCTGCCAGGCGGCAACAGTCAGAACGAAAAATCAGTCTTTGCCAGTGTTCGCTGTTCGATTCATAGGAGAGGTCGTAATGGAGGTCACTCATGGTGCGTGCCAAGGGCAAAATCGTGCGTCCGGCCCCGAACTCTAGCCGCGCCGGGATCTTCGTCGCCGCTGCGCTACTCACTGCGGCCGCACTGGCAGCATGGGCCAACAGTTTTCGCGGGCCGTTCATTTTCGATGATCTTCCCGCCATCGTAGAAAACGCGACGATCCGCACGCTCGCGCTCCCTATCGTACTCGCGCCGCCCCGCACTGGTCAGCCTGCGAACGGCCGGCCGCTCGTCAATTTCTCCTTCGCGCTCAATTGGGCTTTTGCCGGCGCCGACGTCCGCGGCTACCATGTGCTCAACCTCGCGATCCACGCGCTGGCTGCGCTGGCGCTGTTCGGCGTCGTGCGCCGGACGTTGCGGTCCCGACCGCTCGCTGCGAAATTCGCGGCCGACGCGACGCCGCTCGCGTTCGCGCTGGCCACGCTTTGGATGCTACACCCTCTCCAGACCGAGTCGGTAACTTACATTGCACAACGCGCTGAGTCGCTTGCCGGGTTGTGCCTGTTATTGACGTTATACGCGTCGATTCGAGGTGCGGAGTCGCCTAAGCCTATGCGCTGGCACGCGCTCGCTGTTGTGACGTGCCTGCTCGGCATGGCAACGAAAGAAGTGATGTATGCCGCGCCGTTGCTGGTGCTGCTGCACGACCGTACTTTTATGGCCGGGACGTTTCGCGAAGCGCTGCGTCGGCGGCCATGGTTCTATGCCGGACTCGCGACGACATGGCTGTTACTCGGTTGGCTCGTGAAGCAAGCGGGCACCCGCGGTGCGACGGCCGGGTTCGGCCTCGGCATCACGCCGTGGCACTATCTGCTCACCCAATGCGGTGCGCTCATACATTACGTGCGACTCGCATTCTGGCCCGCCCCGTTGGTGCTCGATTACGGCACAGTGACAACCAAGTCCCTTGCGGAAGTCTGGCCGCAAGCCGCGTTGCTGCTCGCTCTCTTCGGCGCGACGCTCATCGCGCTCGTCCGGTTGCCGCTGTGGGGTTTTCTGGGCGCGTGGTTTTTTCTGCTGCTCGCACCGACTTCGAGCGTGTTGCCGCTCGCGACACAAACGATCGCGGAACATCGCATGTATTTGCCGCTGGCCGCGATCATCGCCGCCATCGTCGTTGGCGTGTGGCATGTCCTGGGCCGTCGCAGCATGGTCGTATTCGTTGCAATCGCGATTGCCTTGGGCGCGCTCGCGGCGCGGCGCAACATCGATTACCGCTCGGCTATTTCGATTTGGCAGGACAACATCGCAAAGCGGCCCGATAGCCCGCGCCCGTACGGCGAACTTGCCAGCGCGCTCTCTAATGCCGGGCGCAATCCCGAAGCGCTCGCTGCCTACGAGACCGCGGTGCGTTTGCTGCCGAACTACCCCAAGGTGCGCCACAACTACGGCGTTGCGCTCGCGGCTGCGGACCGGCTCGACGAAGCCGCCGCGCAATTCGACCTCGCGCTCGCACAACTGCCCACGCTCGCCGACGCGCAGTATGAGCTCGGCAATGTGCGTCATGAGCAAGGCCGCAATGCCGAGGCGCTGGCGTGCTACGAAGCCGCGATCCGCCTCCGCCCCGATTTCGCCCTCGCCCATAACAACGCCGCTAACGTCCTCGTCAATTTCGACCGCACCGACGAAGCGCTCGCGCACTACGCGGCCGCAGCGCACGCGGACCCGAATCTTCCTGATGCCCAATACAACTGGGCCAACACACTCGCCCGCATTGGTCGTTTTGCCGACGCCCTGCCGCACTACGAAGCCGCGCTGCGGCTCGCGCCCGCGCTCGTTTCCGCGCACGAAAATCTCGGCATCGCGCTGTTCAACCTCGGCCGATATGCGGACGCGGTTCGCGAGTTAGAGATCGCGCAAAGCCTCGCCCCGGGCAGCGAAAGCATCCGCGCCAACCTCGGCGCCGCTCGCGCGCGCGTTGCCCGCTGAACAACCCTCTGGGTTTTCGACGGTCACAGTGCCACCCTGGTCGTTGCCGCGTTTGAAAAGTAGCGCCGTGCCTTTGACTATTCACTCGCCACAGTCCCTTTTTCAGTTCTTAGAAAACGCGGACATAGCTTAATGGTGAAGTTCCAGCCTTCCAAGCTGGCCACGCGGGTTCGATTCCCGCTGCCTGCTCATTGGGAAACCCACGCGCCGCAATTTATTGATTTGGCTTCGCTTCAAGGCAACTTCCGAGATCAAATCCTCGCGACTTTTTCGTCTTTTGTGCGCGGCGCTTCTGCTTTCGTTTGCTCTGGCTATAGCTTATCCACGTTGGCGCGCCGGGATCGATTGGCGCGACGAAGGCCTCCTCGCTTACGGCGCAGTCCGCGTGATGCAGGGGGAAGTTCCGCATCGCGATTTCGTTAGCCTGCAGCCGCCGTTGTCGTTTTACACAGTCGCCGGTATTTTCAAGCTCTGCGGAACATCGCTGGCCTCACTCCGCGGTTTTGGTTTATCGATCTTCCTTCTTTTACCCATCCTTATTTATGGTGTGAGTCGCAACTTCACTAGCCCTCGTCTTGCATTTGCGGCTGCCATACCCGCCTGCATCCTTGGTCTCCCCTATTGCAGCTTTGTCCCACTTGCGGTTTGGCAGGGGATTGCAGCTTCGCTCGCGGCAGTGCTCTTCTTCCTTCCAGCTGTATTTTCAAGGCGCCAATGGCTGGCCTTTTTCGCCGGGGTGCTTAGCGCGATTTCGCTCTTCCTGCGGCATGATCAGGCTGTGTACACGATGGTCTCGATTGTTACGCTCACAATTGCCCTGCGTCTTGCGCGGGACGATTCTGTCTCGGGAACATACTTAAAACGCGCGTTGCTCTGGTGGCTGGGGGGCATTGCTGTCGTCGTGATACCAGCGATCCTGGTTTGGTGGAGGATTGGCGCGTTGCCTGAAATGTTTCGGCAGTTAATTCTGTTTCCATTCATGACTTATCGGCAAACCAGCTCCCTGCCGTTTCCGAGACTTATTACCTGGCGCTCTGTTGGGGAAACGTCTTTCGCCCTTTTGTTTTACGTCCCGCTATTTGCCCAGGCGATCGCGTTGCTCCATCTCGCGCGATCCAGCATCAACGGCCGGTTTCGTCGGCGCGAAGCGGTCCTCGCCTTCCTGATCACTTGGTCGGTGCTGTTTTATCTACAGGTCATCATCCGATCAGACTTCACCCATCTCGTTATAACGTTGCCGCCATTTTTCCTTCTTACGGCGTTCGTTTGGTCAATCGTACGCGAAAAAATCGCCAACTATCGTAAGATTTATATCGCCTTGTCCGCCATCGTTGCGATCCTGGTCACGTCGTTTCTTTGGATCCTTCATTCGTCCGCGCTGCCTGATGTGACGCGGGCGAATGAACTATTGACGCTGGATCGCGGCGGTGTGCGCATCGAGCGCGCACGCGTGGTCACGGATTTCGTTCAACGTATACAGGCCATCGTTCCGCCGGACCGCTCAATTCTGGCGCTTCCTTACCAGCCGATGTTTTACTTCCTCTGTGAACGCCGAAACCCGACTCGCTGGAACTACTTGTGGCCGGGCGATCAGACCACACAAGATCACGAACATTTGATTGAAGAAGCAGAACATGATCCCCCCGCATTGGTCTTGCTGGGACAGGAACGCAACGTCGCCGCATTCGCGCCTGCCATTATCGAGTATCTACGTGAGCGCTACCTATGGACCGGCGATGTCGGCGATATTGCTATCTACGTTCGTTTTTAAATTCACGACGGCTTTGATTTTTCCAGTTCTGGCGGCCACCATTTCCGCCTAATGGAAAGCCGGCGTTCCACGATCGTTTCGCTGATCCTCTTGCTCGCAATGGCGCTGGCCATGTTTGGCGATCTTTTGTTCGCCGACGGCACGCGGGTGCTTGGACATCCTGGCAGCGATATGTTCTTGCAATACTTCGCATGGCGCGAATTCGGTTTCCGCGAATTAGCGAAGGGAAATCTCGCCTTGTGGAACCCGCATATCTTTAGCGGCGCGCCGTATTTCGGTGGGATGCAAGGCGCGCTGCTGTATCCGCCGAATTTGCTATTCCTGGTTTTGCCCACGCCTGTCGCGATCGACTGGTCAGTGGCGCTGCACGTTTTCGCCATCGGTGCCTTCATGTTTCTCTGGATGAAACAACGAGGTCTCTCCGCACCGGCCAGTTTCTTTGCCGGCACACTGGTTATGTTCTGCGGCGCCTTTTCTCCGCACGTTTTTGCCGGGCATTTGCCTCAGCTGAGTGCAATGACATGGTCGCCGCTGATTTTTTGTTCGATCGACGCCGTTTTCAGAACTCAGTGCCCTGAAAGCTTTCGGGGTTGGTCGTTGCTTGGGATGTTTGCTATCGCCATGCAGACGTTGGCGGGATTTCCGCAGTACGTCTTTTACACTGCAATCATTGCCGGGCTCTACGCCGCATTGCAATTGATCGGCCACTGGAATTGGCGGATCGCAGCGGCCTTGCTGAGCATCTACCCAGCCGGCGCTCTGCTTGCAGCCGTGCAATTGCTGCCCGCCATCCAGACAACGCGCGAAACCACGCGCGGGTTCAGGCTGCCTTTTCAATTTGCCTCCATGCTCTCTCTCCCGCCGGAGAACCTTGTGACGTTGGTCGCGCCGGATTTTTTTGGCCACATGGCGAGATACTGGGGGCGCTGGTATTTGTGGGAAACGTCACTTTTCATCGGCGTAGCAGGGCTGGCGTTCGCCATCTACGCGACGATTCGGTGCGAACGCGGAACGAAATGGCACGCGCTGATTGTTGTTTGCGTTGCATTTTTATTGGCCCTCGGCGCCTACACACCCTTGTTCGGTTTTCTTTACGCATGGGTGCCCGGCTTCGATCGCTTCCGCAGTATTTCGAAGTTTAGTTTTCTGGCGTCGCTGTTTCTTTGTCTGCTCGCGGCCAGCGGGCTCGATCGGTTGTTCCGACAAAAAAGAATCGAGACTCCATTTATCGCCGCCGTTTTCGCGGGTGTCGCGGCCTTAAGCGTCGCCGGATGGTGGACCGCAAGCACGGGGTCCTGGCCGGAACTAATGAACGCCAGTCGCGCCAGCGGCCAATCGTACTTGTTCCCCCAACTCTACGCGGAGACGGAATTTCTTGTTCAATCGCAGCATGTCGCGGCGATGTCGCTATTTGTTGCCGCTGGAGTTTGCGCACTCCTTGGCATCATCCTGGCCTTCGCCAAGCGAGAGCCGCGTGCGCTCTTTGGCGTGATCGCTTTGGGCACAGCGGAAATGTTAATTTTTGCGCACGGCGCGCGCGCCACGTTTGACAGCGCTACCATCGTGAATCCGGATGAAAAGCGCTTTCTCGAGGAGCACACCGGCGATTACCGGATCCTGAATGTCGCGAACCCGAACAGCGCGATGTTGATCGACGCCCAAGACATGTGGGGATACGAAGCGACCGTCGTGCGGCGCTACGCCGAGTTCATGACTTGGAGCCAGGGCGGTGATCCCGACCAGGCAATGTCGTACGTGAAGTTCGTCCGCTACGATCCGCTCTTCGCCATGCTGCGCCTGCGCTACGCCGTGGGGCAACGCGGAAATGAATTGGAAATCGGCAACGCGCCAGAGCCCGCCATGTCGCACCTCCACCTTGTTTCCAGCTATCGTGTCCTGCCAGATCGCAACGCAATCTTCGACGCGTTGCGATCAACTACGTTTGACACCGCGCGCGAAGTAATTTTGGAATCGGAGCCGGAACCGAAACCCTTGCCAGCCGAAAGCGCCGGCACGGCGCGAATTGTTGCCGCTTCAACTGACATGCTGGAAATTGAAGCAGACACCGAACGACCGGTCATCTTGCTGATCACGGATGCCTTCACGCCATCGTGGCGAGCTGTCGCTTTGCCCGGGAGCGTTCAAACAAGTTACAAATTGCTACCGGCAAATTACATCTTGCGAGCGGTGCCGCTGCTGGTCGGTCATCACCACTTACGCATCGAGTACACCCGTGATCTGCTTACAATTGGAAAGTGGATTTCAATTCTCGCTGCTCTCGCATTTCTCGCAGCCCTCGGCAGATGCGCTACACTTGATCGCCGCTATTGGTCGGGCGCGATCAGTTCGCGATTACGCCAGGTGAAGCCGAACCCAGAGTAAACCGTCAGCGCCACCGTAATCCACACCAGCACGGGACCGGCTTCGCTCCAAGCCCGCACCCACCATGTCGATGTTTCACTCGCGTATCGCAGTTCCACAATTGAAAGGAGCGCCAGAAAGAAAACAATCGTAATGATTTGCCACGAAGTCTTCTGTTTACCGAGACTTTCTGCCGGAAGAATCCGGCCCTTGGCGCTGGCCATCAGGCGCAGGCCCGTAATGAGAAAATCTCGCGCCACCACTGTCGTAGCTGCCCATGCCGGCACGGCTTTAAGGGGCACGAGTGAAATGAACGCCGCGGCCACCATGATTTTGTCCACCAGCGGATCCATCAATTTTCCAAAATTCGTGATCACGCCGTAGCGCCGG
>Ga0307471_100002713_pt1 | contig 10278 bp, 9 predicted proteins | sample atmos_gasesAM3C__2_FD_204566 | JGI IMG/M metagenome (GOLD analysis project Ga0307471, IMG submission 204566) | Hardwood forest soil microbial communities from Morgan-Monroe State Forest, Indiana, United States - atmos_gasesAM3C_515 | ecosystem: Environmental > Terrestrial > Soil > Temperate... | reverse complement strand
CTTCCAAGCTGTGCAACATGAAGCGCGGGATCGGAACCGCCGCCTTCGCCAGCTGCTCGCGCTGGACGTGCTTATCGCTCGCCGCGATGGCGGCGTGCACGGGATTTCCCCTGAGCCTCAGCTTCGTCGCGATGGCCGCCGCAACCACGGCAGTCCTGTCGTCCACACCAACGACCCCGGCGATGGGGTACTGCATCGCGAACACGCGGACAGCGTCCGCCGCTCGGTCGGGTTGCTCGAAATCGAGAGTGAGGAGACCTGCGGGATTCGCCGCTTCCAGCGTACTGGCCTGCTCGGACGCCACCGTCAGGTCGACACCGATTTGCCGCGCGGCCTCCACGAACGCCGCCGTGCGGTAGGTCGTCGTGGGCAGCAGCAGCAGCAGGCGGGGAGTTATTTCTTGGCGGCCTGGAAGTAGGGGTTCGCGCCCGAGGTGTGGTCGGTGATGTCCACGATGCCGCGCACCGCCGGCACCAGCTGTGCCAGCATGCCCTCGATGCCCTGGCGCAGCGTGACGTCGGCCATCCCGCACCCCTGGCAGCCGCCTCCCATGCGCAGCATCACGACCGCGTCCTGGACGTCGATGAGCTCGACGTGCCCGCCGTGTCGCGCCACCATGGGGTTGACCTGCTCATCGAACACCCGCGCGACCTGCTCGTAGAGGGCATCGTCGCCCACGGCGCTGGCCGGCTTGGGGCTCGCGGCCACAGCCGGCGCCTCGCTCGCCAGCGCCGCTCGAATCACCGTACCAACCGCCTTGCCCACGGCCTGCCAGGGCGCCGCAGACCGCTTGACCACGGTGACGATGTTGCCCGACACGATCAGCTCGCTCACCGCGAGCCCCGGGATCGCGAAGATCGCCTCGGCGAGCGGAGAGCCTGTCGCGTCGTCGGCTCCGGAAAAGCGGCGCACCCCTCCCGCCAGCACCGGTACGCTCACGACAAACTTGCAGCGATTGGTGTCGATCGGTTCCGCGGTGATCCGAACGTCCTCGGGGGGGAGGTTACCGGGCACCGTTCTCTCGCATGGCCTTCGCCGCCGTGACCATGTTCTTGAGCGCCGCCAACGTTTCGTCCCACCCGCGCGTTTTCAGGCCGCAGTCGGGGTTGACCCAGATCTGCGCATCCTCCAGCACGCGCGTCATGCTCTTCAAGGCCCCGGTGATCTCCGCCGTCGAGGGCACCCGCGGCGAATGGATGTCGTAGACGCCGGGACCGATTTCGTTCGGGTACTTGTACTGCTCGAGTCCCTGCAGCAGCTCCGAGCCGGAGCGGGCGTTCTCGATCGAGATCACGTCCGCGTCCATGCGCTCGATGACGCGCAGGACGTCATTGAACTCGCTGTAGCACATATGCGTGTGAATCTGGGTGGCGTCGCGGACGCCCGCGGTGGCGAGCCGGAACGCGTCCACCGCCCAGTGCAGATAGTCGTTCCACTCGGCGCGCCGCAGCGGCAACCCCTCTCGCAGCGCCGGCTCGTCGATCTGAATGACGCGAATGCCCGCCGCCTCGAGGTCGATCACTTCGTCGCGGATCGCGAGCGCGATCTGCTTCGCCGTTTCGGCGCGCGGCTGGTCGTCGCGCACGAACGACCACTGCAGGATCGTCACCGGTCCGGTGAGCATCCCCTTCACCGGCCGCTGGGTCAATGACTGCGCGTACTTGCTCCAGCGCACCGTCATCGCGGTCGGACGCGAGATATCTCCGAAGATGATCGGTGGCTTGACGTAGCGCGTGCCGTAGGACTGCACCCAGCCGTGCTCGGTGAACGCGAATCCGACCAGCTGCTCTCCGAAGTACTCGACCATGTCGTTGCGCTCGAACTCCCCGTGCACCAGCACGTCGAGCCCCAGCTCTTCCTGCAGCTTGATCGTCTTGGCGATCTGCGCTTCGATGAACTGGTCGTACTGCTCGGCCGTCAGCTGGGCGTCGTGCAGCTTGCGCCGCGCGGCGCGAACGTCGGCGGTCTGCGGGAACGAGCCGATCGTCGTGGTGGGGTAGGATGGGAGCTCTACTTGGGACTCTCTGCGGTCCGCGAACCGCGTCCCGCGCACCCGGTCCTTTTCCGTCACGGATGCGGCGCGCCGCTGGACGGCGGCGTTATTGATCCGCTTCGACGTACGCCGCGACTGCGCGGCACGGCTCGAAGCTTCGATGGCGGCGCGGTCCCCCTTCGCCAGCGACACCACCTCCTGCAGCTTCTGCTTCGCAAACGCCAGCCAGCCCTTGAGCTCCGGGTCGAGCTTAGTCTCGAGATCGAGGTCGCGTGGCGTGTGCAGCAGCGAGCAGGACGGCGCGACCCACAACCGGTCCTTGCCCACCTTCGCCGCCGCTTTCTCGAGCAGAACCCGCTGCCGCTGCAGATCGGCCCGCCACACATTGCGGCCATCGATGACGCCGGCCGACAGCACACGACCCTTGGGCCATTTGGCCAGCAATGGATCGAGCTGCTGCGGGGCGCGCACCAAATCCACGTGCAAGCCTTGCACCGGCAACGCGAGCGCCGTCGACAGGTTGTCGTCGAGCCCGGCGAAATACGTCGCGACGAGGAGCTGAAGCTTGCCGGCGCGCCTGGCCAGCTGCGTGTAGGCGCGCACGTACGCGGCCCGCTCTGCTTCGGTGCGATCGAGCGCGAGGCATGGTTCGTCGATCTGCACCCAGGTCGCACCCGCCGCAGCGAGCGCCTCCAACACGTCGCCGTACACGGGAAGCAGCGCATCGAGCAACGACAGACGGTCGAACGCCGAGCCCCTCGTTTTGGCAAGCAGCAGGAAGGTCAACGGTCCGATCAACACGGTCGTCGCGTCGATGCCGGCGGCCTTCGCTTCGCGGTACTCGTTTGCTGGCTTCGCCGAGGCGATGCGGAAGCGCTGCCCACGCTCGAGCTCGGGCACCATGTAGTGGTAATTCGTGTCGAACCACTTCGTCATTTCCATCGCGGTGACGTCGCGGCCCTTGCCCTGACTGCCACGCGCCATCGCGAAGTACGTATCCGCATCCATCCACTCGCTCTTGAACCCGTAGCGCGGCGGCACCGCGCCGACCATCGCGCAGGTGTCGAGCATCCGGTCGTAGAACGAGAAGTCGTTCGCGGGAATGCGGTCCAAGCCGAGGTCCCGCTGCAGCTGCCAATGCTGGCGCCGTAACTCCGCGCCCGTGGCGAGCAGCTGCGCGCGACTCACTTTGCCGCTCCAGTACCCTTCTGTGGCGCGCTTCAATTCGCGCGCGGCTCCCAGGGGGGGGAAGCCCAAATTCGAGGCGATGGTCATAGTAGGAAGAGGAATCTTACAGGGTTCTGAGGCCTTCCGGTACTCGACCTACGTTATGGCGAAGCCCTGCTACCTACGGATGCGGCGGAGCGGGAGGGTGCGGTCGTTGCTGCGCGTGCCCGGGTGGCGGCCCGTGGCGCGCCTGCGCCGCGGCGGCCCGCGAAAGGCCCGCAGCTGCCGCCGCAGGTGTCAGCCCTTTGGCCACTTCGGACTCCACGTCTGCGGGCAGGAGCAGGAGGTCGGCGGCGGGCTTACCGGAGCGCAGTGACACGCTCACGAGGGCGATGTTTTCGGCAGGGGGAACACCAAGCGCCGCCAGCGTCCCGGCCACGCGGAGTCCCACCGTTAGGGCCTGCGGGCGCGCCCCGACGCGTGCCAGGGCCGTAATGTCGCTGGCGCTGAGTCCCGCGGTAATCGCGAACGCGCCGGCGGTGATGGCGAGGGTGTCGGGAGCCAGTCCGCCTTCTCGAAGGGCAGCAGCGGCAGTGTCCAGCTGCGCCGCTACCATGCGCACCGCGGCCGCGACGCGATCATTGGAAATGCCCTTGGCGCTGCCTTCGATGGCCTTTTGAATCAGGGGATCGACGGGCAGGCCACGCGCCGACCCCGTCGTCCCGAGCTGCTCGACGAGCGCGGCAACGTTGGGTGAGACACGCCCCGCGAGCCGCTGAGCGATGGCTCCCGGCTGTTGCAAGCTCAGCAACGTGAGCGGGACCGCGAGCAATGTGAGCATCAGAGCGTCAAGACGCTGTTGCGGCGTCCAAAGCCATCGTCGACGGCGGGCGCGCCCGGATCGGGCACCCAGCGCTGGCCGTCCACGACGAACGCATACTGGTGCTGTCCGGCCGGCAGGGTCAGCGACACGGTCCACACCCCATTCGCACCGGCACGCACCAGCGGTGTAGCCCGTGCGTCCCACTGATTGAAAGTCCCGGCTAGGCTAACCGCTTTCGCGTCCGGTGCAACCAATACAAACCGGACGGTAACCAGGGGGGTTGGGGCGGTTAGCCTGGCCGGCCAGATCCATAGGATCAGCGCGGCTGCGATCGCGAGTGCGGGAGCGAGCAGCCACGGCCGGACGCGTCTACGGCGGCGTTCCAAAGCCGCCATCACGCGCCACGTCACCGCGGGCACGGAAACGGGTGTGCGATCGGCGGCCGCGAGGAGTCTGAGCGCTTCCTCGCCCTCGGCGCGCAGCTCGGCCGGCAGATCAGCGATCGTGAGATCGCCGTCCAGCAGCTGCTTCACCAGGGGATGGAAGTCGTGGTCGCTCATGCGTGCTCCCGCAGTTGTTCGCGCAGTCGATCGTAGGCGCGATGCATTCGCATCTTCAGTGACGCTACCGAGGTGCTCAAGCGCTCGGCAATCTGTCCGTACGACAACCCTTCGATATGCTTCAGAACGAACACCTCACGCTGATCCGGCGTCAACTCGAGCAACGCGAGCTGCAGCGCGCGGCGGCGTTCGGCCGTTTCTGCCCCCCCGTCGGTCCGATCCGCCGCCGCGACGCTGTCAGCCGCTTCCAAGGGCGCCGTCGCCCGACTGCGCCGCCGTTCCGCAAAGCAGCGATTCCGCAGGATTAAAAAAAACCAGCCCAGGAAATTGTCGGGCTCCTTGCACTGTGCGAGCTGATCAAAGGCACGCACGAACGCGTCCTGCACCGCATCCTCGGCTGCGTCGGCCGAGCCTAGCATCCGTGCCGCGTAGCGCGCGTATCGGTCACGATAGCGCTCGACCAACTGCGCGTATCGCTCGCGCTCCCCTGCGAGCACGGCTCTTACAATGTCGCCGTCTGACGGCTCGGCTCCAGGGCGCAACCGATTCCTCCGCTAAAGAGTGGCTACCCAAGGGATTGGTAACAGTTTAGGGTGCGCCTCAGCGTGACCTGCGTTACCTCGCTGCCCTCCGGGGAATCTTTACCCGGCATGGTACCTTCACAACGTCCCCCCGTTGCAGACGCTGACCTGCTGCAGCGGGTCGTGAAGCGGGATGCGACTGCGCTGATCGAGCTGGAGCGGCGCCACCGCCCCTCGTTGTACGCCCAGGTGTACGGCATTCTGATGGATTCCACGTTGGCCGAGGGGGTCGTTCGCGAGGTGTTCGCCCAGCTGTGGTTTGTGGCCGACCGACTCGTCGTCCGGCGCAGCCTGTGGAGCTGGTTACGTATGCTGGCGAAGGATCTCGCGCGGGGCCGAGCTGGCGCCCCGCGTCGCGAGATACATACGAAGTTCGACACAACGGAGGACAAATGAAACGCATAAGATGGCTCATCCCGGCACTGCTCATCCCCGCGCTCGCCGCGGCACAAACGCCGGCAACGATTCCGAACTCCCACGCATCCGATATCGCCAAGGCGAAGGTGGCGGCACGAGCGCATCGCACGAACCATGTCCGTGGTGAAGCGCTCGGTCTCGACCAGCGGCCGGTGACGCCGGCACAACACGCCGACCCGGCAACGCATGCGACGCCGCATCCCGGCGAAGGGCCAGCGACCCCGGCCACGCCGGCGACTCCGGCGGTGCCCGCGTCACCCTCGCATCGCCCCGCGCACGCTGGTCTCGGGGGACAAGGCCGAACCAATAACCCGCGGCGTCCCTAACTAGAACTAGACAACACCTGTCGCGCTGTATCTTACCGGTCCCATGCGCATGGGACCGGTTTCATTTTCAGCCCTGCTCTGTGGCGTAGCGCCGCTCGCGCTTGCGGCACAGCGTCAGGCGTCCGTCGGGGTCGGCACCGGCGTGGTGCGCTACGCCGGTGGTTCAAGCTTCAGCGCGCTCACCGTCTCGCCGGCCGCGCAGAGCCTGTCGATTTCCCGCTATCTCGCTCTAAACGGGTCGGTATCGTTGCTCGAGGCCGGTGTCTGGGCGAGTCAGGGTCGCGGCGACGTCTGGTCCGCGCTCGCCCATCTGGGCAACACGCGCGTCGCGGTCAGCGGGACGATCGGATTCAGCACGCGCTCCGACGGGGTCGCGGCCGGCTCCGGGAGCGCCCTGGTCGAGGCGGTGCGGAGTGATTTTGCAATCGGCGCCGGCGCCGTGAGCGGCGTCATCCAACAGGAGGCTGGGGTCGCGGCGTTCCGCGTCCGAGGCCGGGCGTGGTGGCAACTCGGCGCACCCACGCAGCTCTCGTTCAGCACCGAAGCCACGCGGTTTCTCGGTGCCTGGTATACCGATGTCGTGGGCGGCCTTTCATTTGACGGCTCCCGGATCGTTGGCTCCATGTGGCTGAGCGGCCGGCTCAGCAAGACCTATGGATCGACCGGGGCTGCCATCGCCACGCTGCAGTACTTCCTGACTCCTTCCCTCGCCGTGGAAGCATCGGGCGGGAATTACCTGCGCGATCCATTCCAGGGGCTGCCCCGGGCAGGCTTCATCACGGGGGGAGTCCGACTCTTCGCGACACGCCGCGCGCTGGCGCCGAGCGTGCCCGCCGCGACGCAGGTGTTGCAACCGTTGGTTGCTGAGCACCGCGGCGGCGACACGGTGGTCGTCCGGTTCCACATGACGGGAGTGCGGAGTGTCGCGATCGCGGGCAACTGGAACGCGTGGAAACCGGAGGCGTTGCGCGGCTTGGGGAACGATCTCTGGGAGGCGGCGCTGGGGCTGCCGGCCGGCACCTATTACTTCAACCTGGTCGTGAATGGAAAGGAATGGGTTGTCCCCGGCGGCGTCGCGACGATTTCCGACGGCATGGGCGGGGTGGTCGCGGTTCTGAACGTGCTGTGACTTGACGACTCCGGTCCCGCTCCGTAGCGTGGCGACGGCTAGGCTCCCAATTCGCTGCTGTCCTCTCCGCTTGAGGGGGTGTCACGATGGGGAAGATCAACATGATGAAGGTGCTGGTGGGCGGGCTGATCGCTGGACTCGTGTTGAATGTGATCGATGGTGTGTTGTTCGGGTACCTCCTCAAAGATCAGATGGCCGCTGCAATGGCGTCGATCAACAGACCCGCCATGACGAATGCCCAGATTCCCTGGTTCGTGTTCCTCGACTTCATCGCCGGCATCTTTCTCGTCTGGTTGTATGCCGCGATCCGGCCGCGGTTCGGCGCGGGCCCAGCGACGGCCGCCAAGGCCGGGTTCGCGGGATGGTTCGTGGGCGGGTTGCTCGTGACGCTGTTCATGTGGCCCATGCACCTCATGTCGCAGAACATGACGATCCTCACCACGCTCGTGACGCTGGTCGAGTGGCCGCTCGCGACCGTCATCGGCGCGAAGTTCTACACGGAAGGCGCCGGTGCCGGTGCGGGAATGGGGGCGGGCGTAGGAATGGGCGCGCGGATGTGATCCTGTATTTGCGCGAAGAGGCGCAAGAAGGCGCGGCAGGTGACATCAAACCTGTCGCGCCTTTTCGCGCGTCTTCGCGCCGTTAAAGGTCAGTAGTTGAAGTTCACCGACACACCGAGCGTTCTGGGTTGGTTGACGAGATAACCGACTCGCGCCTTCAGACCGCGCTCGCGGTCCAACGCGAGACGTGCGTTCTCGTCCGTCACATTGTTCAGGAACACTGCCGCTTCCCAGGTCGAGCGCGACAATCCCACCCGGAAGTTCACCAGCGTGTATGCCGGCAGTAGCGGATCGAAGGTGAAGGTATTCTGCGTGAGCGGCCCGCCCATGTGCGCGCCGAACGGTGCGATGTTGACGGTACCGATACCGGGCGTCTCATCGTCGATCTGCGTGTAGCGCGAGCCGACATACTGCGTGCTGCCGCTGAACGACATGCGGGAGCCAGCGCCGCCCAGCGGCAGGAAGTAGGTGATCGACGCACTGCCCTGCACGCGCGGGACGCTGGGCAACCGGTTGCCGGACTTCACGCCCCCCACCACCGTCTTGACGCCCAGCGTATCGGTGCTGAACACCGTCGACTGCAGCTTGGCATCGTTCAGGCCCGTCGAGAATGCCAGGTCCCAGTGATCATTCGGTTGGGCGCTGAATTCAAACTCCAACCCCGAGCTTCTCGCCTTTGGCACGTTGTAGACGAGACGCGAGGAGCACGAGCCGGCCGTGAGGTTCAGCTGGAGATCCTTGATGTCCATGTAGAACGCCGCGACGTTGAGCGAGGCACGACCATTCGCGAACCGCGACTTCATGCCCGCCTCGTAATTCCATACCGTCTCGTCCGTCCAGCGATCGTGACCGCCGAACGTGAGCGTGTCGCCCGGGGTGCAGATCGGCTTGTTGAGCGGGTCGTTGATCCCGCCCAACCGGAAGCCGCGTGACAGCTGGGCATTGAACGTCAGGGCGTCGGAGGCCTTGTAGTTCGCGATGAACCGTGGCGCGATGCCGTTGGCCTTGGTGGTGCCGGGCTGGGAGACGTAGCCGACAAAGAAGCCGTCGAAGAACTGCGTGCGGTCTTCTTTGAAGTCATACCAGCGCGCGCCCGCCGTGAGATCGAGCTTCGGCGTGACACCCAGCGTGGCTTCGCCGAACAGCGCCGTCTGCCGCAGCTTGTAGTGCAGATCCGAGAAGAACAGGTGGTCCTTCGGCGCCAGCGGACCCTGCGTGAAGCCGTACGGTAGCGACCCCGCCGGTATCCCGATCGCAGGACAACAGATCGGCTTGGCGAGCGTGTCGAAACCCCTGGCATACACGTCCTGCCCATAGCCGCGCTTGGTGTTCGCGTAGAAGCCTCCTACCAGCCAGTGCAGGCGATCGTGCGTACCCGCGAGTCGGACCTCCTGCGTCCACACGAGGGCATTGGTGTGATCCTGGAAGGGGTCAGGGAGCGTGTAGATGTTCTCGGGCAGAGCGAACGACCCTCCGACGACGCTGGAGTACAATGCCCCGCCGTCCCGCTGCACCAGGATGTTACGATGCGTGTACGACGTGACCGACGTCAGCGTCGCCCCGCCGAGATCGAGCTGCAGATTGACGTCGCCGAGCAGGAACTTGTCCGTGTACGGCTCTGCGACGGCGGTGAAGAGCTCTCGCGGCCCCAGCGTCACCTTCGGCCGGGTCGTCGTATACGGATTCGCGAGGACGTTGAACGCGTCGTTGCGGTTCCACCCGTCGGCCTTGACGTCTTGATAGACGATGCGCGGCGTGATGTGAAACCGGCTGCTGGGCTCAAACCGCACCGCGGCTCGCAGGCCAGCGCGCATGCTGCCGTTCACGTTGTGATTGACCGTGAGGTCGGGTTGCACTGCATCCATCCAGCCGCCGGTCCGGCTACTGTAACCCACCAGGCGAGCCGCGGCCTTGTCGCCCATCGGCACGTTGAAGCCAAGCTTGGCGGTGCTACCCGGATCGCCGCCGTGGATCGTGGTCACGCCGGCCTCACCGAACGTCTTGCTCACGCCCAGCTCCGGCTGGTTACTGATGTAGCGCACCGTGCCCGCCAGCGAGCCGGAGCCGAACAGCGTGCCCTGCGGCCCGCGCAGCACCTCAACGCGGCCGACGTCGAACAGATCGAGGTCCGGGGTGAACAGCGACAGCGACACGACGGATTCATCCAGATAGGAGCCAACGTCTTCTTTCACGCCGGGCTGGTCGCGCGAAATCTGCCCCGAGGACGCGCCGCGAATCGCCGGCTGGCTCTGGCCCGGGCCGAGGTTCTGCACGCTGAAACCGGCCACGTTCTGCGCGACCTCTTCGATGTTCTCGACGCCGCGGATCCGCAGCGCCTGCTCCGTCGGCGCCGCGATCGAGAGCGGCACGTCGATCAACTGCTCCTCACGCTTCATCGCGGTGACGGTGACGGCTTCGAGCTCGAGCGCCGTCAAGACGAAGTCGACCTGGGCCTCGGCGTCCGCCGCGACCTGCACGCCGGTCTTTTGTTGCGTCCGCACGCCGGGCAATGACGCCGACACCGTGTAGTTACCCGGAGCCAGGGCCGTGATCGCGTAGCCGCCGTCTTCCCCCGTCGTCGCGCGGCGTACCGGCCCGGGGCCGTACGCCCTGACGACCGCCCCCGCCAGGGGGCTGTTGCGTGAGTCGCGGACCATGCCTCTGATCCGACCGTTCTGCGCAAACGCCTCCCCCGGAAGACTGCACAGCAGCACGGTGAGGG
>Ga0307471_100002712_pt1 | contig 10278 bp, 11 predicted proteins | sample atmos_gasesAM3C__2_FD_204566 | JGI IMG/M metagenome (GOLD analysis project Ga0307471, IMG submission 204566) | Hardwood forest soil microbial communities from Morgan-Monroe State Forest, Indiana, United States - atmos_gasesAM3C_515 | ecosystem: Environmental > Terrestrial > Soil > Temperate... | reverse complement strand
TGGCTCCCTCATCCACTAAGTAGCCGGAAGCGCCAAATAAGGAGAAAGTGATTCGTCCCGTTTCATCGCAACTTGCTGAATTCCGTCGATTAGCACCAACTCCGGCAAGTTCTGATTGAATTGGTTGTTCGGCTGTTAACCGAAGGGTTGCTAATTCGAATCTAGCCCGGGGAGCCAAATTCTTCATTTTCAAATACTTGAAGTTTCTTGAGCGCCGGTTTTTGGTCAGATAACCTTCGGTAGTAAGCCGAATGATTCCTGTTCACATTCAAACCGAGGGCTACGACTTCTTCTTCAGATACTGTGATTTGCGCCGCCGTGTTTCCGCCCGTCAAAAATTCTCTTTGGGTGCAAATGGGTGCAAGAATGAGCGCTCCCATCGATTCACGAGCTCTATTGATGTCAATTCGAGCGCTACTCGTCGTCGCGCGGGTCGTCCCGGGAACGGAGTTTGCAGGTCCAGTTGGAGGCTTCATTGACATCACGACCTTTGAACACCGCTTTTTCCGGATAGGGGCACAGGGGCATCGTGCGCGTGATGATGCCGCTCGTGGGATCGTTGTCTTTAAAATGGACTGCGAGGATCCGTTCGGGCACCACGTCCTTCTCGACCCAATCAATTAGCGACGTCAACGGATCAAAGACATTGGGGCCGGGGCCGCCGCTGCCAATGCAATGCCGCATACCGGGGACCATGAAGAGCAGCGCAAAATCCTGCGTATCGTGAAGCCCGTTGTTGGACCGAATCAGGGACTTGTAGTATTGCAGTGTTGCCAGTGGGCTGATCGCAGGGTCACTCCACCCGTGAAAGAGAATCAGCTTCCCACCGCGACGCTGGAACTTCGACAGGTCCGGGTTGGTTGCGGCAGCTCCGCCGCGATTGAGCACAGCCTCGGTCCTTGCTAAGTCACGGCTATTGAATTTAAAGTCGAGGAAATTGTAGGCGGGATCGCCGAACACAAAGTATTTGAGGAACTGGTCTTGGAAAAAGAAATTAATCGGAGGAAAGTCCGCACCCATCCAGGGCTCGGCTGCCCCGGGGGCGTTCGGGGCCTGGAAATCAGTAATGAAAAAGGCCCAACCATCCTCTCCAAACACTAGAGCTGGATTGCCAATAGGATCGCTTTTGGTGAAACCCGGATAGACTTGGTGGCCGTCCGGCGTGGATGCGCCCGCATAAATCGCCTGGAGGGTCGCCACTTGGCCCCTGGTCAAGCACACCGGTTCGTCCCCATGGGTGCACAGTAGACTCGCGGGATCGAAGGCGCACTTACGCGGGTCGTGGATCAGACCGTCCGCAACCCCGTCTGCAGCATCGCAGCTCTGCATGACGGCCGCATCCACCAGGGCCAGCTTTTCGGGGGGAATGTATCCCTCGGCGTTTTAAGCGATATGCCGCTCATTCCAATTGTGGCCGAGCGGAACCGCACCTAGCGCGGGGGCACCGGCGATAACGCCGTCGAAGTCGCCAGGATACTGTTGCACCTCAACGAGCGCCTGCCGACCGCCCGTGGAACAGCCAGCAAAGTAGGAACGCACCTCTGATGCGTAGAACGCGCGTACCACTGACTTGCTCGCCAAGGCAACGACATGCACGCTCCGAAAAAGCCAATCATTCTGCTTGGCGATGTCGTTCCAGGCCCAACTACCGTCCAGCGAGGGGAAGTCACCAATCCCTTGGTGGCCCGTATCCGTGATCACGGTCGCAAAGCCGGCGGCCACGTGGGTCTGGAGAGGGAATGGGTCGAGGAGGTCGAAGAAGACCTGGGGAAAGTCGAGACTCCCAGCGAAAAGGCCGTTGCCGATAAACAGGAACCGCTCATTCCATGCGGTAGGCAGACCAAGTTCGAAGTTCACCTGGTTGGGACCTGGGTCCGTGGTTGTCACGTAGCCGCGCACGTCGCAATACGAAACTGGGTCCGTCTGTTCAGCGGCCGAAACGATCGTCGCGTCAGAGGGAGAAATGCTTTGGATCACGGGTAGGGTGCACGGCAAGGTCACCGCAGCGCTGCGCAAAGTCCCAAGACTCAAGCACAGGAGCAGGACGAATATCCAGCCGAGAATCCCTCCTCTTGTCATTTTGTGTCTCATGGGCTTGTCCTCCCTAAACGACGAATCAGCGCGCCGAACTGAGCAGCGACAACGCGGTTGCCGGTTACAAGCTTGATCTACGCGGGATCGAGTTTGGTAATTGTGCGCTTGGAGCAAACTCTAGAAACGGTAGAGGATGAAAGTCCTGAGGGAGCACCGAAGTTTGGATGAGGATTGGCAGAGGGGTGGCAGAGGGGTCCCGATCGTATTCAAGTGCGAGTAGTGGCGATATAATCCCCGCACTGCTTCTGGTGGAGGAAGTCGTGGGCGATGACTTCCGAATCGGGTCCTGGCTGGTCCAACCCAGTCTAAATACAGTCTCGCAGAACGGCAAGATATTTCACATTGAGCCGAAGGTGATGGAAGTCTTGGTGTGCCTGGCGCGTCACGCAGGCGAAACTCTCTCGAAGCAAACACTGCTCCAAACCGTGTGGCCCAATACGTTTGTCACCGATGACGTGTTGACCCGTTCGATCTCTGAGCTACGTCGGGTTTTTGGCGACGACGCCAAGGAATCACGATTCATCCAAACGATCTCCAAGCGGGGCTACCGGCTGGTGGCTTCGGTTGAGAGGGGGAATGGAACAGCGGTCGGCACGACTCACGAACAGGGGGACACGAAACCCCCGCCTTTGAAGAGCCAAGCGTGGCGCAGGACCTGGGCCGGAGTCATGGCAGTTACGGGGGGAGTAGTGGTGCTCGCGGGGATCCTGGGCGGTCTGAATGTTGGCGGACTACGCGAGAGGCTCTTGAACAGAACCACATCAACAAAGATTCGATCTCTAGCCGTCCTGCCACTTACAAACTTGTCCAGCGATCCAGCCCAAGAGTACTTCGCCGACGGCATGACTGACGCGCTGGTCACCGACCTCTCGCAAATTAGTGCACTGAGAGTCATCTCCCGGACCACGGTCATGGGCTATAAGAAGACCGGAGTTGGGTGAAGAACTGGTGGGTTCTTATTTGTATCACGTTCACCTGTACCACCGACGATATATAGAGGATAGGCAGTCCGAGCCCTTCCATTGGACTTCTGTCGGTTCTGAAGGAGGAGCTCTCAAAGCGCAGACGAACTTTTTGCGGAGGACAACCCACCATCGAGATCAACTTGGTGCGATCATCCCGTTAATGTTAATCCGTGGCTTTCTGCTCTTCGTAGGCTCTCCGTCCTATAATTCCGGTTTGTTATGCTCGACGACCCGCAGCTAATCGCGGCGAAATCGTATGTAGGTGAACTCTCCGGCGATGAGATGGCTAGTCGGCTTAACGGCGAGACCTGGCAGGCCGCTCGCTGAAAACTCTTTTGCTTTCCGGCCTAGCCAGCCTGGGCTGCCACGCACGTTTAGTAAAATCCGCGGCTCCCTGATCTTTTCCCGCTAAAGAACTCCTTGGAAAGGCACGGGTCTGGCTTCGGCAAAAGACCTCAGTCTAAAAAGAGACCCGCCACTACGGGCGGGCGACGTGCTTGAGGTCTCCTGAGCGCTGCGAAAAACCCTCCGCGCTCGTCCTGGCAGACTCGGGACCATTCGGTATACAGTTCTCAATTGGCTTTCTTGCAAAAAAGGCGCAGATTGCGTCAGAACGGAACGGAGAATCGAGGGGAGGACCACCATGAGAAGGAGAACTTGCTGGAGCCTGTTCGCAATCTGCGCGGGACTGATGTTATGCGTGACGCATTCGGCCATTGCAGCCGAAGGACCTTACGGCGGAACTCCCGCCCCGATTCCCGGCACCGTGCAAGCGGAGAACTACGATACCGGCGGGCAGGCAGTCGCCTATAACGTAAATTCCGTGAATGGGACAGCGAACAATTACCGCTCCGATGGTGTCGACCTGGAAGTGACCAGCGACGCGGGCGGCGGCTATGACCTGGGTTGGACTGCCAGAGGCCAGTGGTTCAAGTACACCGTCAAAGTGACGACCGCAGGAACCTACGCGGTAACGTTCCGCGTGGCCGCAATCAATGCCGTGACCGATGCATTCCACATCTCGAACTCGTCCGGCACGAATTTAACAGGCAACGTCAACGTGCCGGCGACAGGTGCCTGGCAAAGCTGGACCAATGTAACCGCAACTTTCACGCTGCCGGCCGGCCAGCAAACTCTGGCCTTTGATCAGGACAACCCGGGCTGGAACATCAATTACTTCAGCGTTTCCGCCAACCAAGGTCCCTACGGCGGAACACCGTGGCCTGTTCCTGGCACCGTGCAAGCCGAGAACTACGACTTGGGCGGCCAAGGAGTCGGCTACGACGTGTCTTCAGTCAATGGCTCAGCGAACAGCTACCGTTCGGATGGTGTCGACCTGGAGGTGACCACTGACACAGGTGGCGGCTATAACCTGGGTTGGACCGCAACCGGGCAGTGGTTCAAGTACACAGTGAACGCCGCTTCAGCGGGAACTTATACGGTAACGTTCCGCGTGGCGGCACCCAATGCGGTATCGGATGCTCTCCATATTTCCAACTCATCAGGAACGAACCTCAGCGGGCCAGTCAGCATACCGGCGACAGGGGGATGGCAGAACTGGACCAACGTGACAGGCACACTGACGTTGCCGGCAGGCCAGCAGGTGCTGACTTTGGACCAGGATAGTGGCGGCTGGAATATCAACTACATGACATTCACATCCGGCAGCGGCGGCGGGACCGGATCGTGCGCAGGCGTCTCCTCCATCACCGTGAATGGAACCACTTATATGCCGCAGTGGTGTCAGGAATTCAACAGTAGCGCGGGTTCTCCTGACACGACGGTGTGGAACTTCGACCTGGGAAACAATAACGGGTGGGGCAACGGTGAAGTCGAAGTGTACTGCGGACCTCCGGGTTATCCGAGCAACCCGTCTCAGTGCCCGACGACGTTCAGTACCTCTACCGCCCCTGTGTACATCGATGGCAGCGGGCACCTGGTGATCCAGCCCAGAAACGTCAACGGAACCTGGATATCCGGGCGCATGAATACCGAAGGCAAACAGAACTTCCAGTATGGAATTCTCGAAGCCAGCATCCAGCTCCCCAATACGACAAACCAGGGCTTGTGGCCTGCGTTCTGGACCCTGGGCAGCAACATCTCGAGCGTGGGATGGCCCACCTGCGGCGAAGCCGACATCATGGAGAACTGGTCTCCGCAGGTACACAACGGAGCAGGTCCCTCGGGGAACAATTCCACAATCCACACGGCGAAGACGGGAGGGAGCGGAATTGGCGCGCGTTATACCTTCCCAAGCGGACAGGCAGCCGACACGGCCTTCCATACCTACGGGATCGTGTGGACGCAAAATGAGATGCAGTTCTTCGTGGATAACGCTTCCTCACCGTTCTTCACGGCGACCCCGAGCAGTCTTCCTTCGGGAGATACGTGGCCGTTCAACCAGAACATCTTCACGCTCCTGAACGTGGCCGTGGGCGGAACCCTTGGGGGATCGACCAGCGGCTTGACGAATCCGGGGCCCATGATGGTCGACTACGTTCGCTGGTACACGCCTCAATAAAACGCACCCTGTTGCGCCATGCTAATGGGTGGAAAACGTATGGCACCGGTGCCGACAACCTAAGATTAGAGCTGGATACGGCGCGATCGCCATGTATCTTCGTTGAAGACGGGATAAACATGTCGGCGGTGCAATCATGAAAACGTTTGCCCTTCTCGTCCTGCTTTTGTCGCAATCGGGCCTCGCAATTGCCCCCAGCGAAAGTGCGCTTGAGGGAGCTTGGCTGGAGGCCGACTCAAAATGGATAAACGCACCGAAGGATGTTGCTGCGCATGAACAGTGGAGCCAAACGGCGGTGCTCTACTTTGGAAAAAACCATAAATTTGCTCTCATCTACTGCACCGTAATACGAGTCCCGAACAAATACATGAATATCAGCAACGGGGACCCGAGAGGCGTTTATAGAGGCGAGTGGAGCATCCATGACGGTACAGCCTCGTTGACTTATCAATTGGTCGAGCAAACCGTTTTACCAAAAGGTCAGAAGTTACCCGGCCCCATTCAGCACGCAAACATCAAAATTTCCAACGGCCCGACTCTGGGCTTCGATGGAAAACTATTCCGTCGAGAAGTCGCTCTGGACGAGAGCGCGTCTCGTTGAGCACTTTGTAAGTTCTGTGGCTCGCATCGGTGGGTCAACTCCCGATTTGTGGCGAAACCGTCCACGTGGTTTTGGCGAACTACAGCGGCATCTCGACTTATGGCCCTCAGGCCAAGATCTCTCGGCCCTCACCATCAATTTTGCTGCGGCTGCGGCTCGTCGGGCTGGTTCGTTGGCGCCTCGACCCGATCCAGGGGTGTTCCCTTCCGCGCGCGGTCCAGATTGAACCTGAATCCCACGCGCCCGTTCGCATCGGTCGTGCGCTGCACATCCACGTCAGTCACCGGCACTTCGCCAGAGCCTCCGTTCTCAGCCTTGTAATGCAACGTGTCGCCTTCAACCCAGTAATCTGACACCTCGAAAGCCGAGCCGCTCGCCAAATAGAGCAGCATCGCGGGCTGGAGGTTCGTGTTGTAGTGCGAGGGAGAAGAAGAGGAATACGGGTCGAAGGAGTCGAAGGCGAAGTTGTTGTACCCGAAGTTGTTGTACCCGAAGTAGTTGTAGCCGAAAGGGCCATATCCGAAAGGGCCGTAGCCGTAGCCGAAGGAGTTGAAGCCGAAACAATTGAAATAAAAGCAATTGAGACCAAAAAATGGGGATCCGAAGCCGAACCCGAACGGTGCGAGTCCTCCGAAGAAGATAGGATTGAACCGTCGCGGACTCGGCCCGATCGGGCGCGGTGGTGCGGTGATTGCGGGTCTTGCCGTGACGAACGCCGTTCGTTCCGATCTGATCGCCGCGCCATCATTCAGACTAGTGGCCGCAGAACCATTGAGCCGAAGACGGCTGAAGGCCGGCGGAAGGCTCGCCTGTGCCGCCGCTCGGGTGACAACCGAGCTCTCTGCGCTGGACGTCCCGACTTTCGCCACATCGGGGCCCTTCGATGAAGAATGCGAAATCCCGAAAAGCCGCCGAAACGCTCCTCCGATCCCAGTTCCGCCCGACTTGGCAGCAGATTCCGAAGGACCAAGATGCCCTCCGGAGGCTATCGCGCCGCTCGATCCGCGTGACCCGCTTCGGCTTCCACCCGCGTGACTCACTCCCCCTGACACGCGACCGCTGCTCCCGCCAGAGACGTGACCGCCGCCGACACCCGAGGAATGAGCGCCGCCACCTCCGCCGCCAAAGTGTCCTCCACCACCCATTCCACCACCGCCGTGGCTTCCGCCACCGCCGCCGCGTTGTGCGAACGACGGAGACGCCATCGCGATCATGCCCAGGGCTGCGATCCCGGCGACTCTCAAGAACACGGAGCCGCGCGCTCGCGAACACTCCGCAAGCCGAGTCGCCTCACGTCGCGTCAAAATCGATTCACACTGGAACTTCGAAGCAGCTTGTATCATGGCCCCTCCCGCCCCGGGATCATCGAGCGTGCATCCATCTCTTATTCCAACTGTTAGACAGCCACATATGCCGAAAGTTACGCGTCGTCGAAATTCAATCTCAGTCCTGCGGATCCGGCGCATTCGGCTGGTCCGGCGGAGATTGCGGATTCTGCGGCTTTTGCTCCGGCGCCGGTTTCAGCGTGAATTCCACGCCGCGGCTCGCAGTGACGTCAACCGTCTTCTGCACATCGAGATCATCCAGATCGATCGTGTTCTCGCCGCCGTAGGAAGTCAGGGTGGAGCTTGCCGTCTGCCGCCCAGTAGTTCGTCACGGCGTAAACCGCCCCATTCTTCATGTGCAGGACGACGAGGACTTTCTCGGCCTCGATTTCCTCCGGCGAACTCGGTTCGGGAGGCGGAACGTAATAGTAATTCTCCGGCTCCGGCGGTGGCGGCTCCTCGATTTCTGGTTGCTGCTCCATCTCAATCTCCATCCTCGCCCACAGTCATTCTTGTATTCCGCTCGGTTCGGACATTTTCACGTTGCGACGGAGTCATCAAATGGGTATCGGAGCAAGACTCCAGCGCCACAGACGTTAGCAGCCGCTTTCGCGAACAGCTCATCGGATTTGGCAATGCGTTCTCGGACGGCCTCAACGTTGAACCGTGACATGCAGAGCCCGAGCGTTGTCTCGGTTTGTGGCGAGGCGAACAGGATCACGGTTTCCATCCTGCCGGGAATGTTCTGCAACAACCCCACATATCGACCGCCCCCAGCGGTGACGATCAGGGCGATCTCTTGCTCGGTAAGGTCCGGCTCGCCGCGTCTCGCAGTTCCGTTTTCGGCGGGAAGCAGCTGTACTTGTGTAAGGTCACCCATCATTGCCCTCGGTAGCTTCCGGGCTACCCATTCATGCAGACCTCGACCTCGCTCAATTTATTCCGCCGGAGAGTGGGGGCGCGGCCGGGCTAGGGGTCGCAAGCCTGCGGCCGGAGTGACTCCGGCCGCAGATTCGGCTTGGACAAATTTCATCTTCCGATCCGCTACCATGTCCAGTAGGACCCACAAGAAATTTTCTTAAAACGCGCGAGAAGCTGGCTGTTTGCTAAGACCTCTGGTCATACGTTAATTGTTGAGTATTTTAAAGTGCCATCTTAGAATACTCAAATGCTGTATATACCTCGAAATCTCGAGAGCGTAGCTCGACAAGCGACCCGGCATTTCCCAGCAGTGGTCATTACCGGACCGCGCCGCTCCGGAAAAACGACTCTTCTTCGCCAATTGTTCCCCAAGGCTCAGTATGTGCTCCTTGAGGATCCTGACATCCTGGGACGGATTCGTAATGACCCACGTACATTCCTCGAAGAGCTTCGTCCTCCTGTTCTACTCGACGAAATTCAGAATGCCCCCGAACTCCTCAGTTATGTGCGCACCCTCATCGATGCGGCGCCACGCCGGATGGGGCGGTGGCTATTCACCGGATCGCAGGAAGCGCCGTTAATGCAAGGCATCACGGAGTCGATGGCTGGTCGGGCTGCCATTCTGCAACTTCTGCCTTTCAGTATCGTCGAGACCGCAAAAGTGAATATGCTTCACGGTGGTTTTCCAGAAGTTTTGGCTCGCCCAAAATCTCGAGCACTTTGGTTTGCTTCCTACCTTCAAACCTATTTGGAGCGAGACGTCCGTTCAATCACGAACATCCGAGACTTAGTGACCTTTCGTCGATTTCTGGCGCTGCTGGCCAGTCGGCACGGTCAAATTCTGAATAAGACCGATCTTGCTGCGCCGCTCGGCGTTTCCGTGCCGACCATAAGCGAGTGGTTGCACGTTCTCGAAATCACCAGTCAGGTCATCCTTGTTCCGCCGTACTTCGAGAATCTTGGGAAACGGCTTATCAAATCGCCGAAACTCTACTGGGGCGACTCTGGTTTTGCCTGCTACCTGTTGGGAATTGCTTCGGAGGCTGAGCTTCTGCGTTCGCCCTTCTTAGGGCAGTTGTTTGAGGGTTTTGTCGCGGCAGAAATACTCAAGAGCCAGGTGAATCGGGGAGCCAGAAAAGAGCTCTATTACTTTCGCGATCAACAGGGCCTGGAGGTAGACTTTCTGATACCAAGGCCGAATGCCGGCCTATGGCTCATAGAGTGTAAGGCTGGCAAAACTGTGCGGCCTGCAATGGCCGCTCCGCTTCTTGCTTTGCGCCGCGCTTTGGAAAAACGCTCAACCCGGCTGACTATAGTGCACGGAAAGTTGCGCTCAACCCTGGCCACCAAGGCCGTCGCTAACGGAGTAGAAGCGCTTGATTTGGAGCACTTCTTCTCAGAGCTCATTCGCGACCATTAGTCGGTAGGGTAGGCGGGGCCGAATGATTTCCTTCCGATCAAAGCTTGCGGTCAGGCTGGACGACGGTGTCACCGCTCTCACTACTGGTGAAACACCCTTCCGTCACAAGGCAGTGTTCTCGGCATAGCCTAATCGATGCCAGCCGTTTAGCCTTCACCCGAAGGGTCGTGGTGTCATGTAGGTGTCATGCGAATGGTGATGAATGGCGGCAAATGACGGCAAAAACTGAAGAGAGAAGGTGAATCTTAGTTAGCTCCATTTGATCAGAACTTGCTGATTCCCCTCGATTTGTCTCGACTCCGGCAAATTGTGATTAAGTTGGTCTCAAGGCTGTTAACCGAAGGGTTGCTAGTTCGAATCTAGGCCGGGGAGCCAACTCCCTTTCAATCAACACAGAGAGGAAAGAGCAAAGGCTTCATCACAATCCCCTC
>Ga0307471_100002711_pt1 | contig 10280 bp, 5 predicted proteins | sample atmos_gasesAM3C__2_FD_204566 | JGI IMG/M metagenome (GOLD analysis project Ga0307471, IMG submission 204566) | Hardwood forest soil microbial communities from Morgan-Monroe State Forest, Indiana, United States - atmos_gasesAM3C_515 | ecosystem: Environmental > Terrestrial > Soil > Temperate... | reverse complement strand
CTCAGATTTCCGTCGTGATCGTGCACCGGAATCGCGCGGGCGCGAAACCATCGATATTGGCCGCCCTTTGCTTTCAATCGATACTCGGATTCGTAGACCGCGCCCGACTGGACACAGGCTTTCCAATCAGCGCGGATGCGTGACAGATCTTCAGGATGAACATATTCCATCCAGGCGAAACCATTCGCACTACCGGCTTCGGCGCCCGTGTATTCATAGAAGCGCCCGCTGAGATAGTCCCGATGTCCCTCGGCTCGACTGCTGAAGATAACGTCGGGCGCCGTCCGCATGATGGCGTCCAGTTCCTGGTTTTTTTGCGTCAGCGTACGATTCAGATGCTGCAACGCCTCCGCCTTGGTCTCTAGCTGCTGGGTGCGCTCCACCACACGTTGCTCAAGTTCCTGATTCAGTACTTCCAATTCGTGCGCTTTTCGATGCAATTCCGCAAATACGCTGACCTTCGCCCGCAAGAGTTCAGGAACCACGGGAACGGAAATGTAGTCTACCGCCCCACGTTCATATCCCTTGAGGCGGTCCAGGTCGGTCAAATGGATGGCGGAGATAAAGATGATCGCTGTCCGTCGAAAGCGTGGGTGCTCGCGGATCATCTCCGCCAATTCGAAACCGTTCATTTCCGGCATACTGACATCCATCAGTACGACGGCGACATCCGTCTTTAAGAGGCAATCCAGGGCCTCTCGTCCGGACGTGGCCTTGATCAGGTTCTCTCCCAGTTCACCCAAGATGGCTTCATAACTGAGCAACTTGGCAGGCTGATCATCGACCATCAAAATATTGACTTTTTGGCTCATTCTTCTGGTCTCTAACGTCCGTCCACTACTGGTCCCGATGGCAGCTACCGATGCAGCCACATACGCAGCGCCGAAAGCAGTTGGTCGGTGTTGACAGGCTTCGCCAGGTATTCCGACGCTCCCGCTTCGAGGCATTTTTCGCGATCTCCCTTCATGGCTTTGGCCGTCAAGGCAATAATGGGTAGGCGGCCAAACATCGACTTCTGCCGGATCACCTGCATCGTTTCATAGCCATCCATCTCTGGCATCATGAGATCCATCAGGACAATGGCCACGTCTGGAGTCGACTCAAGTGTCGCAATCGCTTCCCGGCCGGTGCCCGCCGTGAGAACAATCATGCCGCGACGTTCCAGGACGCTGCTAAGTGCGAAGATGTTCCGCACATCGTCATCCACCACCAGTACCTTCTTGCCAGTCATCGCTTCATCAGAATGATGGAGGCGATCCAGCATCTTCTGTTTTTCTGGAGGAAGATCGGCGACCACACGGTGCAGGAACAGGGCGGTCTCATCCAGCAACCTTTCGGGCGACTCTACTCCCTTGACAACCACGCTGCGAGCCAAGGTGTGCAGGCGGGCATCCTCCTCCGAGGACAGTTCTTTGCCGGTAAAGACTACAACCGGAAGATCACAGAGAGAAGGTGTATCGCGAAGGCGCTCGAGAACCTCGAAGCCGGACATATCTGGCAGTCGGAGATCGAGCACGACGCAGTCGAAGGAGTCCGATCCGAGCATCTGCAGAGCCTGGTTACCGGTAGCCGCGACGGCCATGTCGATATCGTCGGAACCCAGAAGAGCCTGAATTGTCGTCTGCTCCGAAGGATTGTCCTCTACCACCAACAACCGTTTCCGCCTGGGACTGGCGTATGCCTTGATCTTGGACAGCGCGGCGGCAAGGCCCTCCGGAGTAGTGGGTTTCGTGACAAATGAAAAGGCTCCGCGGGCTAAACCATGCTGGCGGTCTTCATCCATCGTCAGCATCTGCACCGGTATGTGACGCGTGCTGGGCTCCTGTTTTAAATGGTTGAGTACTGTCCAGCCCAACATATCGGGCAGGAAAACATCCAGCGAGATCGCCGTCGGATGATACCCACGAGCGAGAGAAAGAGCTTCAACACCACCCCTCGCCACCAGGACCTTGAAACCATTGTCGTGGGAGAGATCGCACAGCACGCGAGCATAATGCGGGTCGTCTTCCACGATCAGCAGGACTCTGTCCTCCGGACTTAGGTTCTCGCGATCGTCAATCAGTCGCTCCGCCCCTTCCTCGGCGACTGTCACGGCCGCCAATTGCAAGGGCACAGCCATCGACGAGGCCTTTCGATCTTTGGTGAACGCCGCTGCCGACGGACCCACATAAGTGAGCGGCAGATAAAGCGTGAAGGTGCTGCCTTTGCCGGGGATGCTGCGCAACTGAATTTCGCCGCCCAGCAAACTTGCAAGTTCACGACTGATCGCCAATCCCAAACCGGTTCCGCCGTATTTCCGGCTGGTTCCAGCATCCGCCTGCTGAAACGCTTCAAAGATGATGCGTTGTTTCTCTTGCGGAATACCAATTCCGGTATCAGTGACCCGGAATGCCACAACCGATGCCGCATTTCCCAGCACCGGATGGTCTTCACTCCAGCCGTTCTCGGCGACTGAAACAGAAAGTTGCACTCCACCTTGCTCCGTGAACTTGAACGCGTTCGAAAGCAGGTTTTTCAGCACCTGCTGCAAACGCTTCGAGTCGGTGACCAGGCTTCGCGCGAGGTGATGGTCGGTCTGCACCTCGAAGTTGAGCCTCCGATTCTCGGCCTCGTGTCGGAACGGCCGCGCCACCATGTCGAGCAGATTGGCAAAGAGGATCTCGTCCGCCTGCACCGAGACCGTGCCCGACTCGATCTTTGACAGGTCGAGAATGTCGCTGATCAGGTTCAGCAGGTCCGTTCCCGCGCCGTGGATGGTGCGGGCAAACTCAACCTGCTTGGGTGTCAGATTCTTATCGGGATTGTCACTGAGCTGCTGTCCCAGTACCAGGATGCTGTTAAGAGGCGTGCGCAGCTCGTGCGACATATTGGCCAGGAATTCGGACTTGTACTTCGAGGTTAATGCCAACTCCTTGGCTTTTCCCTCCAGCGCCCTGCGGGCTTGTTCGATTTCTTCGTTCTTGCGTTCGACCTCTGCGTTTTGCTCGGCCAACTGTTGCGCTTTGAGTGCGAGCTGTTCGTTCGTCTGTTGCAATTCCTTCTGCTGAGTCTGCAGTTCGGCGGCCAGCTGTTGTGACTGCTTCAGCAGGCTCTCGGTCTGCATCGTTGCTTCAATACTGTTGAGTACTATGCCGATGCTGGCAGTGAGCTGTTCCAGGAAGGCCACATGCGACGCCGTGAAGGAACCCAGGGACGCCAGTTCAATGACCGCTTTGACGCGATCCTCGAATAGGACCGGCAAGACCAGGACACTTCGTGGTACGGCTTCGAACAGGCCAGAACGGATCGAGAGCGTGTCCGGTGGCAGTTCCGAGACGAAGATCTTTCGCTTCTCTGCGGCGCATTGTCCGATCAGGCCCTCCCCGATTTTCAGTCGCCGGAGATGGCCATCTTCGCCATCGCCAGCGAAGGCGGAGAGCAACACCATACCGGCGGACTCCTCCAACTCCATCTGGTAAATGACGCCTTGCTGCGCATTCACGAGCGGCGCCAACTCCGAGAGCAGCATCCGTCCCACGGTTGCCAGATCACGTTGGCCCTGCAACATTCCCGTGAAACGGGCAAGGTTGGTCTTGAGCCAATCCTGCTCGGTGTTGCGGTCCGTCGTGAGCCGCAGGTTGTCGATCATCGTGTTGATGTTGTCTTTCAGTTCCGCGACCTCGCCGCTGGCTTCCACCTGAATGGAACGGGTGAGGTCACCCTTGGTTACCGCTGTAGCGACCTGGGCGATCGCGCGGACCTGGTTAGTCAGGTTGTCGGCAAGCAGGTTGACGTTCCCGGTGAGATCTTTCCAGGTGCCGGCGGCACCCGGAACGTTGGCCTGGCCGCCCAGCCGACCTTCGACACCGACTTCGCGAGCGACTGTCGTTACCTGGTCCGCGAAGGTTGCCAGCGTGTCGGTCATGTTGTTGATCGTTTCCGCCAGCGCCGCGACCTCGCCCTTGGCGTTGACGGTAAGCTTCTGCGTGAGTTCACCGTTGGCGACGGCGGTCACGACCTTGACAATGCCGCGCACCTGCTCGGTGAGGTTAGTGGCCATCACGTTCACGTTGTCGGTGAGATCCTTCCACGTGCCGGCAACCCCGGGTACCTGCGCCTGACCGCCCAGCTTGCCCTCGGTGCCAACCTCGCGGGCCACGCGCGTCACTTCGGCCGCGAACGCATTCAACTGATCGACCATGGTATTGATCGTGTTCTTCAGTTCGAGAATTTCACCCTTCACCTCCACGGTCGCTTTGCGCGACAAGTCACCGCGCGCGACGGCCGTGGTCACCTCAGCAATGTTTCGCACCTGGGCCGTCAAGTTTCCGGCCATGGCGTTCACTGAGTCGGTGAGATCTTTCCACGTTCCAGCGACACCCGGCACGTTGGCCTGTCCTCCCAGTCGGCCTTCACTGCCCACTTCTCGGGCAACGCGCGTGACTTCCGCGGCGAAAGAGCGCAACTGTTCAACCATCGTGTTCAAAGTTTCTTTGAGCTGCAGAATCTCGCCGCGTACGTCGACGGTGATCTTCTTGGAAAGGTCGCCGTTGGCGATAGCCGTGGCCACCTCGGCTATATTGCGTACCTGGCCCGTCAGGTTGCTGGCCATGAAGTTGACGTTGTCGGTGAGATCTTTCCAAGTGCCGGCTACTCCCGGAACCTGGGCTTGACCGCCCAGCTTGCCCTCGGTGCCGACCTCGCGCGCCACGCGGGTCACTTCGCCCGCAAACGCGTTTAACTGGTCCACCATCGTGTTGATGGTGTTCTTCAGTTCGAGAATTTCGCCTTTCACATCGACCGTGATTTTGCGCGACAAGTCGCCGCTGGCGACCGCCGTCGTGACTTCTGCGATGTTGCGCACCTGGCCGGTCAGGTTGCGGGCCATCGAGTTCACGGAGTCGGTCAGATCCTTCCACGTACCGCCAACGTCGGGCACCTGCGCCTGGCCGCCCAGCTTGCCCTCGGTGCCGACCTCGCGCGCCACGCGGGTCACTTCGCCCGCGAATGCGTTTAATTGGTCCACCATCGTGTTGATGGTGTTCTTCAGTTCGAGAATTTCGCCTTTCACATCGACCGTGATTTTGCGCGACAAATCGCCGCGGGCGACGGCCGTGGTCACCTCGGCGATGTTGCGGACCTGGGCAGTCAAGTTGCTGGCCATCGAGTTGACGGAGTCGGTGAGGTCCTTCCACGTTCCCGCCACACCGGGCACCTGCGCCTGGCCGCCAAGTCTGCCATCTGTTCCCACTTCGCGCGCCACGCGCGTCACTTCCGATGCGAACGATCGAAGCTGATCCACCATGGTGTTGATGGTGTCTTTGAGTTCGAGAATTTCTCCTTTTACGTCGACCGTGATCTTGCGGGATAAATCGCCACGCGCAACCGCGGTCGCCACTTCGGCGATATTGCGCACCTGGCCGGTCAGGTTGCTGGCCATGAGGTTGACGTTATCCGTCAAATCCTTCCACGTGCCCGCACCGGGCACTTGGGCCTGACCACCTAGCTTTCCTTCGGTACCGACTTCGCGTGCCACGCGCGTCACTTCGCCGGCGAACGCGTTCAGTTGGTCCACCATGGTGTTGATGGTGTTCTTGAGTTCGAGAATTTCACCCTTCACGTCCACGGTGATCTTGCGCGACAAATCGCCGCGTGCAACCGCCGTCGTCACCTCGGCGATGTTGCGTACCTGACCCGTGAGGTTTCCGGCCATCGAGTTGACCGAATCGGTAAGGTCCTTCCAGGTGCCGGCCACGCCGGGCACGTTGGCTTGTCCGCCCAACCGGCCCTCGGTGCCCACCTCGCGCGCCACGCGAGTTACTTCACCCGCGAAGCGGTTGAGCTGATCCACCATCGTGTTCAAAGTTTCTTTGAGTTGCAGGATTTCGCCGCGCACATCGACCGTGATCTTGCGCGACAAGTCACCACTGGCAATGGCGGCCGCCACTTCTGCGATGTTGCGGACCTGTCCGGTGAGGTTGCTGGCCATCAGGTTGACGTTGTCAGTGAGATCCTTCCAGGTTCCGGCTACACCTGGCACTTGCGCTTGACCGCCGAGTTTGCCTTCCGTGCCCACTTCGCGGGCCACGCGGGTAACTTCGCCCGCGAACCCATTGAGCTGATCCACCATCGTGTTGATGGTGTTCTTGAGTTCGAGAATTTCACCCTTCACGTCCACTGTAATCTTGCGGGACAAGTCGCCGCGCGCCACAGCCGTGGTCACTTCTGCAATATTGCGGACCTGGGCCGTAAGGTTTCCGGCCATGGCGTTCACTGAGTCGGTGAGGTCCTTCCACGTACCGGCAACGCCGGGCACAACCGCCTGCCCGCCAAGCTTTCCATCCGAACCCACTTCGCGCGCCACGCGGGTCACTTCCGAAGCAAATGAGCGGAGTTGATCCACCATCGTGTTGATGGCTTCTTTGAGCTGTAGAATTTCGCCGCGCACGTCGACCGTGATCTTGCGGGAAAGATCACCACTGGCTACGGCGGTCGCAACTTCGGCGATATTGCGGACCTGTCCGGTTAGATTGCTGGCCATCGAATTGACGGAATCCGTCAGGTCTTTCCAGGTACCGGCGACGCCGGGCACCTGCGCCTGCCCGCCCAGCTTGCCATCCGTTCCGACTTCGCGGGCCACGCGCGTCACCTCGGCAGTGAACACGCCGAGTTGCTGAATCATGGTGTTGACGATGTTGGCAGACCGCATGAACTCGCCTTCCAGCGGGCGTCCATCGACGTCCAAGCGCACGGTCTGGGTCAGATTTCCCTGCGCGACGGCCGCGATGGCTCGGGTCACCTCTGCGGTCGGACGGAGTAGATCCTCCACTAGCGTGTTGACCGACACCTCCATTTCGGCCCACGCTCCGCGAGACTCATGAAAGCGCGTCCTCTCGCGCGTCTTACCTTCCTTGCCGACGGCCTTCCCCACGCGCTTCAATTCCTGTGCCATTTGCTGGTTGGCAGCGACGATCTCGTTAAAGGTGTCAGCGATCTTGCCGGAAATTCCAACCCAAGCACTGGGCAGTCTCACCGAGAAGTCGCCATTGCGCATGGTCTGCAAAGCCCCAAGAATCACCGCCAGATCGGGCGATTCGGACGTTTTCGGACGCCCGTTGGTTTTAGGCATTGTTGAGGAGCCGAGGTCGGAAGGGGCGGTCGCGCTTTGGGTGGTTCTCTTCATCATCATTGCTCTTAGAAACAAGGGTGGGGAGTGGCGGACAGGCTCTTCCAGACGGGGCGGCTCACACCAGGAAGCCGCGCTAGTGGACGCCCCTTCGAAAAGTGCCGCTCCTTAGCTTCCTACCATGAAATTGCCAGGGAAGCCCTACAGTCTTTGCTGTATCCGGGTCGAAAGCGGTCTATCGGAACGCCCGTAGGCCATTGATCACGCGAGGTTTGATTAGGGCGACCGGTTGAGCTGATCAGCGCCTGCTAAAAGCGAGAGACCAAACCCACTCGTGGTGATTCGGTCGGAAAGTTATTGGACCAGCTAGTCAGTGTGAACCAGGCTTCTGGCCCTTCCCAGCAGGCTACCTGGTGCCTCATCTTTGGAAACCAAGGCGGAGATACCAACCGATTTAGCTTCCTCTTCTCGGAAAAGGGCGCTGTGGCCGCTGAATAGAATCACTGGCACCGACGGCAGAATGCGGTGCAAGATGCGGGCCGCATCTATGCCATTCATCACAGGCATAGACAAATCCAGGATGATGAGGTCCGGCTGCAATTGCTCAGCTTTCTCGACACCTTCCCGGCCATCCGCCGCTTCGCCGCACACTTCAAAACCCTCGGTCGCGTCAAATAAATTGCAGATGGTTCGGCGGACCGGTACGGAATCGTCAACTACCAGGACGGTTTTCGTCATGTCCGCCTTCCTCTCCCTCTGCCTTCAGAGGTCAGATGTGGCGGCGGGTCGTACGGTTTTTCGCAAAAGTTCGGTATGTCCCTCTCCTAAAAGGCGTAAGTAAGAGCGCGTAGGGGCTGACTCACTACTATCAACCCCCAAAAGAAAATCTCCAGCTCGAGGGGGGCTGTCCAAGAGACACAAACTAATGAGGTTCGAGGGCCTCCTCACCGTTTGAGGGCGGATTTGCAAGATTCCCTAGCGCCGACAGGCTTCACTTACCCCGGGTTCGCAAGGAGTGTGAAAAATATGCGCACCAATCAACTATCCCAAGATACTTCCCACGAAAATATCGGATGCAAAATGCTCTCTCCCAAGAAAACGTCCGGCCGAAACCGAGGTGGCGGTTCCGTAGGCCAAAAGTTTCACCCAGGTGCGGCGATATTCATGAGCTAACCACGGATGCCATTGTCCACGTAAACATGGGGTGCCCAGCGGGAAAGGAGGTGTTAAACCCGCCATGGATCCAAAAGCGGCCGTTCCCTGTTCCTTCTTCCGGACGTTCGCGACCTGCGGCAAATTGCATGGGAGTGTAGACCAGGACGGTGTTGGCGAGGGTTTCAAGTTCCAATTCGCCGGTCTCTTTCGCATGCCGGTTGTTGGTTTTGATTCCGTACGCCCAGAGGCCGATTAGCGCGGCACTCGTCGAACCGAGACATACATTCGCGAGATTTCGACTCGCATCCAAATGGCTGGTGGTAATGCCCTGCTGAATTGCCTGTCGGTCGCAAGGAGTACGGCTGTACCAGTGAGGAAGAGCGCGTCCCATTTAATGTTGGACGGTTTGAAGAGCGCAAGCCACAGCTGTTTCTGATCTTGCAGCCCACGCTTCAGACTCCGACCGTGGTGCGCTTCATCTGCGGTCGTCGGGAATGATGGTTGCTCGTGCCGAGCGAGGACCTCGTTCAGAGCGCCAGGTTGTAATGTGCCCAGCTGTAAGAAACTTGGTGTCGTCCCGATGCCAACCGTCTCTTGGGAAATACTAAAATCGGCCTGGCCGACAGCGACGGCGAGGGTCGATACAGTTAAGTATGCGAGAAACGCGAATTTGACAATGACCAATAACCCTCCTGGGCAAGGTGACTCGTCCCCATGTCAAGGTCGAGCCTCATTTCGGCGCAACTTGTATCTGACTGCTGACCCGATCTTCCCCAGCCACGGCAATTGCCTTCAGCTCAATGGCTTTCTTTTCCTCAACCGATCTTACTGGCCCCTTCAGAATCACATTTCCATCCTGCGTAATGATCTTCACATTGTGTGCATAGGCCGAAAGAGACTTGTCCTGCAGGATGGCCTTTCGAATCTGCTGAGTGATCGCCCGATCTGAGGAGTTTTCCTTTTGTTGATCCGCGGTCGCTTCAGTACCGCTTTTATCGCGATCATTCACCCGCGTATTGTCGGGGGCCGTTTGGTCCGTTTTGGAGGTGTTTTGCCCGGAAGCCACACCGAGACAACCTACCATCAGCATGATCCACGCCATCGACTGGCGAGCGTACTTGAGACTTAGGGTCATAATTCGATCTCCGTGTTTGGTCCTTGCTGCCTTCGATGTGTGAACGTACTGGCCCGGTGTACAGGCGACCATCGAGCCTTTACTGTACGAACTCCCATTTGGTGGCTGATTCGTTGGCTAGGGAAGCTAGCCCGGCGCCCTAATAGGGGAAGATTGTTGAGTACGAGACCAAGGGAATGGCCGACCTATCGCCGACATGGCCCTACAGGAATCACGGTATGTTCTTTCATTGTTCGACAGCGCAAGCTTTTGACGTGTCCGGGTTTCGTCAGGGTGCACCCTGTTTCGTGTGGAGCTCGCTCCTCCATTGACGGTACCAGCCGAAAACTTGAAAGTGCGATGGATTTGAAGGCCATGTTTGCCGCAGTGTCCTCACATACGAAAGCAACCAATGAGCACGCTACCCAGGCCTGCGGGCACGTGGTTCAGTTTTACTCTCATGACGAATTTCTGGTGAACCAGCTCGCACGACTGGTGGGCAACTCTCTCGCCTCCGGGCAAAGCTCGATAGTCATCGCAACCGAGGAGCATCGCGAGCGTCTGAACGTTTGTTTGAAGCAGCAAGGACTGAACCTGGACCTCGCGGTGGAGGAGGAACGCTACTTTCCCCTGGATGCGGCCGAGACTCTCTCTACATTCCTGGTTGAAAATAGACCCGATAAGGGTCGGTTTATCGAGGTTGCAGACCGAATCCTTCTTCGCGCCAAGAAACCTGCGCTTCGAAAAGACCTGCGACTCACCGTCTTTGGCGAGATGGTCGCGCTGCTTTGGGCGGAGGGGAAGATCGACGCCGCGATTCGTCTGGAACAACTCTGGAACGATTTGGCCCAGCGGCACGACTTCTCCCTCACTTGTGCCTACCCCACCAGTTTTTTTGATCGCCCT
>Ga0307471_100002710_pt1 | contig 10282 bp, 4 predicted proteins | sample atmos_gasesAM3C__2_FD_204566 | JGI IMG/M metagenome (GOLD analysis project Ga0307471, IMG submission 204566) | Hardwood forest soil microbial communities from Morgan-Monroe State Forest, Indiana, United States - atmos_gasesAM3C_515 | ecosystem: Environmental > Terrestrial > Soil > Temperate... | reverse complement strand
CGGGATGGTCGAGGTCGCCTGCATGGCGGCGCGGACCGCCCCCCGTGGCATCGGCGACAATGACGTCCGGCTTGAGACGAACCAGCTCCGTGGCTAACGTGGACAGGCGGTCGGCCCGGCCCAGTTGGTACCGCCAGTCGATGACGAGGTTCTGTCCTTCGACGTAGCCGAGGTCCCGAAGCCCTTGGCGAAGAGCCTGAGGCGCGTCCGCGTCGGGGGGATAAAGGTTCATCAGCACACCGATCCGATAGACCTTCCCCGCCGGCTGCGCCTCGGCGGCGAGCGGCGCCGCGAGGAGGCCGCCGGCGACTGTTGCCAGGAACGTGCGCCGATCCATCACGGCGGCCCACCGCTCACGTCCGTTTCTCGAGCAGCTGTTCGACTGCGGCGAGAAACTCTTTCACCTGAAACGGTTTGCTTTGATACCCATCGAAGCCGGCCGCCCGCATCTCCTCGGGCCCGGCGGTCATGATGGACGCCGTCATCGCCATGACCGGGATGTCCTGCGTGGCCGGATCAGCCCGCAGCCGCCGGAGCGCCTGGATCCCATCGATCCCGGGGAGCCGGATGTCCATCAGGATCAGGCTCGGGCGGCGGTCTCGGGCCAGGCGGAGGCTCTCTTCCCCCGTCTCCACCTCAATCGTCTCGTAGCCCTTGAACCGGAGTACGTCGCGCACGAGCTTCCGGTTGCGCTCGTTGTCCTCGACGATCAGAATCAGCTCGCCCGCCATCACGCCACGGGCAACGTGAAGGTGAAGGTGGACCCCCGGCCGAGCTCACTCTCGACCCAGATCCGGCCGCCGTGCAGCTCGACGAACTTCTTCGCGAGGGTCAGGCCGAGGCCGGTGCCTTCCCGTCTTTTCTCATCGCTCCCTGCTTGGCGGAACTCCTCGAAGATGGCCGTCTGGTCCTCGGGGGCGATCCCGACGCCGGTGTCGGTGACCGAGATCTCGACCGCGCCGTCCCGCTGGCCGGCCTTCAGGCTGATCCGGCCTCCCTCTGGGGTGAACTTCACCGCGTTCGAGAGCAGGTTGAGCAGGACCTGCTTGACCTTGCGCTCGTCCCCCACGACCTCCCCCAGCCGCGGGTCGAGGTCGAACTCAAGGGCGATGCCGTGGCGGGCCGCGCGCTCCCTGACGAGGGTGACGGCGTTCTCCAGGGCGCTCGGCAGGTGGAAGGGGGCGGGGGCCAGCTCCATGCGCCCGGCCTCGATCTTGGAGAGATCCAGGATGTCGTTGATGAGCGACAGGAGGTGCTGGCCGGAGGCGTAGATGTCTTTGAGGTACTCGTCCTGCTTAGCGTTGAGCTCGCCGAACATCCGCTGGAGCAGCACCTCGGAGAACCCGATGACCGCGTTGAGCGGCGTCCGCAGCTCGTGGGACATGTTGGCCAGGAACTCGCTCTTGTGGCGGCTGGCTGCCTCGAGCTGCTGGCTCTTGGCCGCGATCTCCCGGAAGAGGCGGGCGTTCTGGATGGCAAGGGCGGACTGGGTAGCGAAGGTCTGAAGCAACTCGATGGTCTCAGCGGGGAACTCCCCCGGCGTCTTGCGGTTCATTGTCAGAGCACCGATTAGGCGATCTTCGCGGATGAGCGGCACGGCGACGACCGCGCGATACCCCGCCTCGATGAGCGCGTCACTGATCGGGCTCGAGTAGGAGCCGGCTGCGATGTCAGGCACTTGGACCGCCTGGCGCCCCATGGGCAGTTGGCCGAGGATGCCCTGGTCACCTTTGCGCAGCGGCGTCCCGCGCGCCAGCTCGACCAGTCGCGGCTCCAGGTTGCGCGTGGCGCGCAAGTCGAACTGCTCGGTGACCTCGTCGTATTCGAAGATCGTGCAGCCGTCGGCGCCGATGAGATCATTCGCTCGCGTGACGATCGTGTTGAGCACGACGTCGACGTCGAGCGTCGAGTTGAGCGCCTGGCTGACCTCGCCGAGGGCACGTAGCTCGCCCACGGATCGCGTGAGCTCGCCTGTCCGCACCTGGAGCTCCTTGAACAGGCGCACATTCTCAATCGCGATCACCGCCTGATCCGCGAAGGTCTGGAGGAGTGCGATCTCGTCGTCCGTGAACCCGCCGGGTTCACGGCGCGTCACGCCGATCGCCCCGACCGCCTCGGCTTGACGCAGCAGCGGCACCAGGACCCAACTACGGAAGTCACGGGCACGCGTGAAGGCACGCGTGGCTTTGGTCAACCGGGAATCGGTGTGCGCGTCGGCGATGTTCAGCGGCGTCCGCTCGCGAGCGACCTTAGGATGCGGTTCCGCGGATTGGAGCGGCTGTGGGAACGCTGCCCTCACAACAGCGTCGGCGGCCGCGTCGGTGCTCGTGAGCGCAACGAGAACGATCTGATCGCCCTCGACCCGGGTCAGGGCGCCCGTGTACGCGCGCAGCAAGCGAAGAGCGCTCGTCACGATCGCGTCGAACACCGGCTGAACGTCTGTCTGCGAACGGCTAATGACGCCGAGGATGTCACTGGTCGCCGTCTGCGTGTCGAGGGCCGTCCTCAGTTCACGGTTGCTTGTTTGTAGCTCCGTATACAGGCGCACGTTCTCGATGGCGATGACGGCTTGGTCGGCGAAGGTCTGGAGGAGGGCCATCTGTTGCTCCGAGAACGCTCGCACCGCCGTCCGGAGCGCCACGATCGCGCCAAGGGGGCTGCCTTCGCGCAGCAGGGGCTGGGCGAGGATGGTGTGGTGCCCGAAGCGGCGCTGGAGTTCCTTCCCGATCGGGTATTCCTGGTCGGGCTCCGCGGCCAGGTCGATGACATGGACGGTCCGGCGGTCAACGACCGCGCGCCCGCTGACCGACCCTCGCGTATCGATGGGGTACGCGACGTCGGGTGGGATGCTCGACCAGAACGGCCCCACGCGCGCGACGGCCCGCATCACGTCGCCCTGGATCAGGAGGATGCCGATGTCAGGGGCACCGCAGAGGCGCGCCGCGTTGACGGCCAGGGCATCGAAGACGGGCTGGAGGTCAGTCGGTGACTGGCTGATGACACGGAGCACCTCGCTCGTCGCGGTCTGCCGCTCCAGCGCCTCGGTAAGGTCGCGATTGCGCCCCTCCAACTCCTTGAATAGGCGCACGTTCTCGATGGCGATGACCGCCTGGTCGGCGAAGGTCTTGAGCAGCTCCACTTCCGCGTCCGAGAATCGGCCGGGCTCCCGGCGGGCCACGTTGATGGAGCCAATGGCCTCACCCTCACGCAGCATCGGCACCGAGACGGTGCTCCGGAAGCCAAGCAGCCGTCCGGCCTCCCGCACTAAGGGGACCGCCGCCGGCTCCTCGGTGTCAGGCACGTGAACGACGGATTGCGTCAGGATCACCATGCCGGGCACGCTATCCATGTCCAAGGGCCGGGGGAACCGTGCGCGGGCAACGGCCATCGCTTCCGGCGCGCTGCCATAGTTGGCGGGGTGGTGCACCATCCGACCGTCGGTCACGAAGACCGCCGCATTGGCCGCGTGGCAGAGGCGGGCGGCGCTCTGCACGATGGTGTCAAACACCGGCTGCACATCGGTCTGCGCTTGCGCGATGGTTCGCAGAATCTCGCTGGTCGCCGTCTGCTGCTTCAGCGTCTCGGTCACCTGGGCATGGGCCTCCGTGAGCGCCTGGTTCTTCGCCTGCAGCTCCGTGAACAACCGGACGTTCTCGATGGCGATCACGGCTTGGTCGGCGAAGGTCTCAAGTAGAGTAATCTCCGCGTCGGTGAAGGGGCGCACCTCGGCGCGCAGGACCGCGAGATTGCCCAGCGGCTTACCCTCGCTCAGCAGCGGGATCTCCGCACAGCTGTGGACGGTGTTGAGCTTGAGCAACTCGAGCGTGTCGGGGTACTCGCTTTCCGCCACCAGCTGGATATCGTCGAGAATGACCCGCTTCCGATCGAGAACAGCACGCCCACCCGGGAAACGACGGGTGAGCGGAAGCGGCAGGCCGACCAACCCCTTCATCTGAGAGCCAGCGTGCGCGGCGTTGTAGAAGCGGTCGCCCTCCAGCCGCTCGATCACGGCATCGCTCGCCGAACAGAGGCGCACGGCGCTCCTCGCGATGGCATCCAGGACGGGCTGTAGCTCGGTGGGCGACTGGGCAATGATCCGCAGCACGTCCGCGGTGGCTGTCTGCCGATCGAGCGCCTGCGTCAAATCGCGATTCTTCTCCTGCAGCTCCTTGAACAGGCGCACGTTCTCGATAGCGATGACGGCCTGGTCGGCGAAGGTCTCGAGGAGCTTGATCTGCTTGTCCGTGAACGGATTTACCTCGGCACGCCGTAGGGTGATCGTGCCCCCTGCCATCCCTTCGCGAAGCAGCGGAACGCTGAGGCTCGCCCGGAAGCCGAGTTCGCGGGCTATGCGGCTGGTCACTGGGAACTCCTCTGCCTCGGCCTGCAGATCGGCTACGTGAATGGCGCGGCGCTCCGCGAAGGCGCGGCCGGAGACGGATCCTTGCGCGACCGGAATCAGGCGTCCGACTGGGGCGGGAATCGGGCCGTAGTGCGCGGCCACCGCGAGGTATTCCCCGTCTAGGCGGAACAGTTCAGCGTCGTCGGCTCCGCAGAAGCGCGCGGCGCTCCGGACCACGGCGTCCAGCACGGGCTGGAGATCCGTCGGCGAGGTGCTGATGACCCTCAGGATCTCCGCCGTCGCCGTCTGCTGCTCTAGCGCCTCGGTAAGATCGCGATTGCGGGCCTCCAATTCCTTGAACAGCCGCACGTTCTCGATGGCGATGACCGCCTGGTCGGCGAAGGTCTGGAGCAGGCTGACCTGCTTATCCGTGAACAAGACCGACTCGGGCCGTCGGAGCTGGATGGCGCCGATCGCGACGCCTTCGCGGACCAAGGGCACGCTCAGTATCGTGCGGAAGCCTAGGCGGCGTGCGTTCGCGGCTGCCTCGGGAAACTCTGCCGTCTCCGCGGGGAGATCCGCGACATGAATGACGCGCTGCTCGAGCACCGTGCGGCCCCCCACGCTCCCCTTCACGACCGGGAGCAGGAACCCATCGGGCTGGGCGACCGGGCCATGGTGAGCATCGAGGCGCAGGTGGTCTCCGTCGAGGCGGAAGATGCACACGTCGTACGCTCCGCAGAAGCGCGCGGCGCTCCTGACCACCGTGTCGAGCACGGGCTGCAGGTCCGTGGGCGAGCTGCTGATGACCCTCAGAACCTCGGCAGTCGCTGTCTGCTGCTCGAGCGCCTCGCTCAGGTCGCGGTTCCGGGCCTGCAGCTCCTTGAACAGGCGCACGTTCTCGATGGCGATGACGGCCTGGTCGGCGAAGATCTTGATCAGCGCGATCTGCGCTTCAGTGAAAGGCCGCACCTCCCGTCGATGGAACGTGAGCGCGCCGACGAGCCGACCTTCCTTGAGCATCGGAACCGCCAGCGAGGTCCGCATCCCCTCCAAGCGGTACGTCTCTGGCGGCGAAAATGAAGGATCGGAAAAGATGTCGGCCACGTGACTTATCTCTAGGTTCAGACCGACCCGCCGGAGCGGCGTTTCGAGCCCCGGCAGGATGACCGCTTCCCGCAGAGCGGCCAGGAATTCGTCCGACCAGTGCGCGGCTGCGGCAATATGGAAGGCCCGTCCATCGAATGTGAAGATACCGCCGGTCGGAGTGTCACAGAGGCGGAGGGCACTCGCGAGGATCGTGTCGAACACGGTTTCCACGCTCGTCGGTGAGCTCGAGATCACGCGCAAGATCTCAGCCGTCACCGTCTGCTGCTCGAGGGCCTCGGTCACCTGCGCATGAGCAGCGCTGAGGTCGGCGTTCTTGGTTTGAAGCTCGGTGAGCAGCCGCGCGTTCTCGATCGCGATGACGGCCTGGTCGGCGAAGGTCTGGAGGAGGGCCGTGTCCCCCTCGCTAAAAGGGCCCGGCTCACGGCGCGTCACCGCGATGGCGCCGATGGCTTCGCCCCTACGGAGCATGGGCACGGTGATCACGCTTCGGAATCCCAAGACGCGTCCGACCGCTCGAATGTGCTCGGCCGTCGAGGAATCCTCGACATCGCTGACCTCGTGCACCGAGCGTGTCAGGATCGCGATGCCCGGCCCAGTGTCCACGCCGAGGGGTCGGGGATAGCGCGCGCGGGCGGCGGCGAGCGCCTCTGGGGAACCGCCGTAGTTCGCCGGATGATACAGGGTCCCGTCGCGGACGAGGAACACCGCCGCGGTCGTTCCGTTGCAGAGTCGACCCGCGCTCCGCACGATCGTGTCGAACACCGGCTGGAGGTCGGTCGGCGAGCTCGAGATCACGCGCAAGATCTCGCTCGTCGCCGTCTGCTGCTCCAGCGCCTCGCTCAGAGCGTGTTGCAAGTCTGCGTATGACGGTACTGGTGGGCCACTCTCGTGGGCACCCTTGAAGGGTTCACTACACTCAAGACAGAACTTGGCGTGCGCGGGGTTGTCGTGCTGGCACCGGGGACACTGCATGCCGGAGCCTCCCAGTGAGCCGGAGGGGTCGGACAGGTGGCGAGAGCTTAGTCTGGGGGACTGGAGGGGGTCAAGGGACGGTCAGGAAGGCACGTGGTGTCAGGCGTAGCGCCGTTCAGGTGGTCCACTCCCGGCGCGTCCATCACGGCCGATACTCGACGGTGTTGGGATCGATGGTCCGGGCGCGGCGGGTGGCTCCGCACTCGTGCCCGACGGGACGAGCTGGAACGGTCGCGGTGACGTAGAATCCTCGGATCACCTCTGGGGAGGACTGAGCCATGATCTGGCGGACCAGAACGATGAGCGTGGTGGGATTCATCGGGTTGCTGGTGGGCTGTGCCACCGGCATGGCCGTGTACGACAAGCCGGGAGCGGCGGAGGCGGACGTGCAGCGGGACCGGTCCGCCTGCCTGCAGGCATCGGCCAGCGAGGGCGAGCCGTTTCGGTTCAGCGGACCCACGATTGATCGAGAGGCCTTTGCGCGCTGCATGGAGGCCAAGGGCTACACGCTTCGGAAATAGCGGCTCTGTAGCTGTCGGGATCAGCTCACGCGACCGCCTTGCGTGCGGCCCGTGCAGCGCTAGGCCACCGGCTGCCATTGAGACCGTCGCCGCCCTACGATCCGCGCTCTCAATCGCCAAAGCCGCCCGTGCAATGCCCGCCCAATCGTTTTGCAATGGCTCAGGCCTGCGTGTGCGGGATCGGCTCTACTCCTCAGTAATCAACTTCCCAAATCGGCGAAATCACTCTCAATGCTTGGGAATGAATGGCCGGCCATCGTGGCGGGTGTCAGCAGGGGGGCCGCCGCTAGGCCGGCTTCGGCTCGGTTGAGGGGTCCTTCAGTTCCTGATTCGGATATAGCGTCTGCCTCCAGCCGAAGCCAAGAGACCGACCCAGGCCCAATGGATCAGGCGCGCCTCGCTCCCCCTTCGCCCACCCGCGTCCGGGACCCGATAGCCGATCAGGCCCCTGGGCTCCGTGAGCCGTCACGTCACCGCGCCGGTCGTGTCAACGACGATGCCTAGCCAGGCAGGGGGCCGAGCGGAGTCCAAGGGGCGGTTGCTGCGCGCATCTCGGGCAGAAGCAAATGCGCTCCCGTGCCTCGACAGGCACAGCCACGAGCGCCTCGAGGGAAATCTTCACGCTCGAGCACCAGCACTGATCGTTACCCGCGGCCCCGCCGCATTCGTTGGGTCCTCCACAGACGGGACACACGTCGGCCCGCATTCCTAAGGGTGTTAGGGCGGGATGCCCGTCATCCGCGGTCTGAGCCATAGCTCCCTACTCGATTACCTGGTCCGCCCGCAGCAGGAGCGACTGCGGGATCGTCAGGCCGAGCGTCTTGGCGGTCTTGAGGTTGATGACCAGCGCGAACTTGGTGGGCTGCTCGATGGGCAAATCGCCAGGGTTTGCACCGGGCGAAGGCGACGACCTCTTCCGGCTGGAGCCGCTCGCCGTCCTTCGGGATGACGAAGGCCATGACCGCCTCGCCCATGATCGGATCGGGGACGCCCACGATGGAGACGTCGAGCACCTTCGGGTGGCGCAGGAAGAAGTCCTCGATCTCGGCCGGGTAGGTGTTGAAGCCGCCGACGATGATCATGTCGGTCAGGCGTCCGGTGATCCGCACGTAGCCTTGCCGGTCCTTGACCGCCATGTCGCCGGTGTGGAGCCAGCCGTCGCGGATCTTCTCCGCGGTGGCGTCGGGCTTCTTGTAGTAGCCGATCATCAGCGTCGGCCCCTTGATGCAGAGCTCGCCCTCTTCCCCGGGTGGAAGCTCCTGTCCCGTGGCCGGGTCCACGATCCGATCCTCGATCTCCGCGGTGCGCACCCCCACGGTGGAGACGCGCTTCTCGATCGGGTCGCCGGGCCGCGTCCAGTGGGTGCCGCCGGTGGCCTCGGTCAGCCCGTAGACGACCAGCGCGTCCATGCCGAGCCCGCGGTCGCGGTCGAGGATCTTGCGCATGATCTCCACCGGGACCGGGGCGGCTCCGATGGAGCCGGTTCTGAGCGAGCGCAGGTCGTGCTTGGGGAAGGCCGGGTGGCCGAGAACGGTGATGAACATGGTCGGCACGCCCGAGAAGATGGTCACGCGCTCCGCCTCGATGAGCCGCATGGCCTCGACCGGATCGAAGACCTCCATCAGGACCTGGGTCGAGCCCACGAGGCAGTTGGCCGCGATGCCGCCCATGGAGCCGAAGATGTGGAAGTAGGGCACCGGCACCAGGTAGCGGTCCTCGTGCGTCCAGCCGTGGAGGTCGGTGTAGACGCGGCACTTGAAGTACATGTTGCCGTGCGAGAGCAGGCAGCCCTTGGGCTCGCCGGTGGTCCCCGAGGTGTAGAGCATCTCCACCGGATCCTCGGGCCGGATGGTGATGGCGTCGAGGCTCGCCGAGCCGGCGCGCCCGGCGTGCTCGACCTCGTCGAAGGCGCGGGCGCCCGCCGGTCTCGTAGACCCGAGGACGATCACGTGGCCGAGCGCGGGAAAACGGTCGCCCCCGGGGCGCCCGCCCGCCCGATCCGCCTCCGGGCACAGCTCCCGGAGAATCTCGAGGTAGTCGATGCCGGCCGCCGCGAAGCGGTCCACCAAGATCAGCGCGCGCGCGTCGGACTGGCGGAGCACGTAGTCCACCTCGAGCGCCTTGTAGCGGCTATTGCACGTCACGGTGACCGCGCCGATCTTGGCGAGGCCCAGATTCGCGACGCTCCACTCGACGCAGTTGGGCATCCACAGCACGACGTGGTCGCCCGGTCCCAGCCCCAGCGCGAGGAGGCCGCGGGCGAAGTCCTCGGCGCGACGCTTGAGCTGGGCGTAGCTGATGCGCTCGCGCTTGAAGACGATGGCCTCCCGATCCGGGAACCGTGCGGCGGCCCGGTCCACCATCTGGCCGAGGGTGAGGGCGGCCCCGCGATCCATCATCGGACGGGGGCGTGCTCGATGTGCTCCAGCAGCTGACGGGCCCTCGACGCGGCCACCGCGAGCTCCTCCGCGGAGACCCCTTCGTCCCGGGCTCGGCGGATCCGAGTGAGGAGACGCTGCGCGCGCCCCAGCGCGGCCGCGCGGTCCCCGTCACCCAGGAGCTGCGGGATCAGCTCCAGGCTCTGGCCGGCCATGTCCTCGAGCGTGCGCACCACCAAGTCGCGGGCGAGCCGGCGCCTGCGGTCATCGATGCCCGGGACCGAGAGCGCCTGGAAGAGTGTCTCCGCCGCCGCGTCGAACTCCCCCGCCCGCCACCGGCGGAGCCCGAGACGAGTGTGGCCGCGCCAGAGCCGGCGGCCTACCTGGAGCCGGAGCGCGGGCGGCAGACCCGCCGCGGGCGGCGAGTCGAGGAGCGCGCGGGCCGTTTCCATCGAGCCGGCGAGCGGCCCGTCGTCGCCTCCGCCCCGGGGTAGTCCCCGCCTCAGGCGCCAGAGATCCCGGGCGACCGCGGTGGAGCAGACTTCCAGGAGGAACTCCACGGTGCCTGGGCCGACAGCGCCGCTGGCGAGGGCCGGATCGATGAGCCGCCTCGCTTCGGCGAGCTCGCGCCGCCGAATCAGGGCCACGACGTCGTCTCGCCAGTCTTCGGTCGCCCGGTCGAGGGGGAGCATGCCCCCCGATGCGGTGGACGGCTCCCCGGTAGGCGCGGCGTGAAGTCCCGGGGGAGTCGGCTCGGCCGGCAGTGGAAGTGGCCCGCCCGGCGGTGCGACGGGCGTGGTCCCGGGCCGGCGGGCGAGTGGAGGCCGCGGGGAGCGCGGCGCGCCGGCCTCACCGCCCGGCCGCAGGCGCCGGCGTCGCATGAGCCGGCGACGCGCGCGCAGCCTGACCAGCGGATCGCCCTCGAGCACCTCCGAGAGTCCGAGGAAGAGCAGCGCCAG
>Ga0307471_100002709_pt1 | contig 10286 bp, 9 predicted proteins | sample atmos_gasesAM3C__2_FD_204566 | JGI IMG/M metagenome (GOLD analysis project Ga0307471, IMG submission 204566) | Hardwood forest soil microbial communities from Morgan-Monroe State Forest, Indiana, United States - atmos_gasesAM3C_515 | ecosystem: Environmental > Terrestrial > Soil > Temperate... | reverse complement strand
GTGGCCGCCGCCGGCGCCGCGCTCCTTGGCGCTGATCAGCGGCAGGTTGACCGCGTCGGGCACGAAGTTCGTCACCAAGAGGAAGCCGTTCTTCTCCGACTTGGGCGTGAAGTAATCCGGCTCGCCCGCGAACCGGTTCTTGAAGTCGAAGCTCGAGTTGAAGACGAAACTGGCGTCGTCATACATGTTCATGACGGCCGGCGCATTGGTGACGCCGACGAAGCGCGCCGCCTCCTGGCCCGAGCCGTTGAAATGCTGGTGCCAGCAGTTGAGCGGGATCGCGAACATGGCGCCCGCCTTCCACTCGAAGGTGATGCGCCGGCCGGCGTCGTTCCACACGCTGGTCGAGCCGCGGCCCTCGAGCACGAGGATCATCTCCTCGAACAGCTGTCGCTGCGGCTCGAGCTTCTTGCCTCGCGGGATTTCGCACACGTAGCAGTCATTGGATGTGCGCGAGGCCTCATGATTGATGTAGACGCCGCGCCCGCCGCGCCGCGCCCACGGCTTAAGCTCGACCGTGCGCAAGTTGCGCACGTAGTGTGCGCTGATGATGTCGAGACCTTCGCCGCGGACCCAGCGCAGATAAGGCGTGTCCTTTTCGGTGGAAAATTTCTTCGCCAGCTCTTCCGGGACGATGGCGTCCTTGCCCATGCGTTGCTCCTTCCGGGTGTCGCCAATCAGCCATCAAGTCATCAGAAAAAGTAGAGCGCGTCCTGAGTGCTGATCACCGATGACTGATGACGACGCATTTATCCGCCTTCATGCGCAGATAGATCGAATCGCCGGTCGGCGTGCGCAGCGAAGGGTGCGCTTTTGCCGACAGCACAACATCGCCGACCTTGACGCGAAAATCCAGGTAGTCGCCGAGGAAATCCTTAGCGTCGATGGTGCCCTTGCAGACATTGTCGCCGTCGTCCGCCGCCGGCGGCGCTTCCGACAACTCCACGTCCTCCGGCCGCACCGACACGATGACGGCGGCGTCCTTGCGCACGCCCTCGCTCGCATGCGCCTTGATCTCGCCCATGGCGGAGCTAACGACGCAGCGGCCGCCGGCGAGCGCGGTCACCGTCCCGCCGATGAAATTGGTCGTGCCGACGAAATCGGCGACGAACCTGTCGGCGGGCTGCTCGTAGATCTGGCGCGGCGTCCCGATCTGGACGATCCGACCCTCGTTCATGACCGCGATCTCATGCGAGAGGGCGAGCGCTTCGTTCTGGTCGTGGGTGACGTACACCGTCGTGAGATTGAGATCGCGCTGCAGCCGCTTGAGTTCCGAGCGCATGCGGTCGCGCAGCTTGGCATCGAGGTTGGAGAGCGGCTCATCGAGCAGCAGGATCTGCGGCTCCATCACCAGGGCGCGCGCCAGTGCGAGCCGCTGCTGCTGGCCGCCGGAGAGCTTGGTGGCGTCGCGCTCGAGGAGATCCTCGAGCGCCACCGCGTGCAGCACCCGCATGACCCGCTCGCGGACCTCGGCCGTGGCGAGCCCGCGCACCTGGAGCGGAAACGCGGCATTCTGAAAGACGTTCATGTGCGGCCAGATGGCGTAGGATTGGAACACCATGCCGAAATTGCGCTTGTTCGGCGAGACGAAGATGCCCCTCTCCGACGAATAGACGAGACGTCCGGCGACCTCGATTTCGCCCGCACTCGGCCGCTCCAGCCCGGCGATGGAGCGCAGCGTCGTGGTCTTGCCGCAGCCCGAAGGCCCGAGCAGCGTGAACAGCTTGCCCTCAGGCACCTCGAACGAGACGTTCTGCACCGCCTTGACAGCGCTGCCGCCCTCGTTGGCGTATTCGGTGAACAGCGATCTGACGCTGAGCAGGCCCATCCTCGCGTTCTTCACGTTTCCGCAATTCCGAACCGCCGGCCGACGAGCTGCGCCAACATCACGAGCACGAACAGCGCGACGATCAGCATGACGCCGAGCGCCGAAAGCTCAACGTACTGCCCATTCTGCCACAGCTCCCAGATCATGATCGATACCACCTCGGTACCGGGCGAATAGAGCAGGATCGAGCTCGACAGCTCGCGGATCGAGACGATCATGACGTAGATGAAGCCAGCCAGCAGCCCCGGTTTTAACAGCGGCAGCACGACGCGGCGAAAGGTCATGCTCCACGACGCGCCGCTCATCGCCGCCGATTCTTCGAGCTCTTTGTGAATCTGCAGCATCGCGGCCGAACTGTAGCGCATGCCGTAGGGCAGAAAGCGCGTCACATAAGCGATAAACATGATCCACAGCGTGCCGTAGACGCCTATATCGATGTAGAGATAGCAGACCATGATGGCGAGCCCGAGCACCAGGCCGGGAAAAACGAGCGGCAGCGATGCCAGGTTGTCGAGCACCCAGCGTCCCGGCACTTTGGTACGCACGACGATCCATGCGATGACCGCCGACACCAGCATGACGGCGGTGGCGCTGCCGAGCGCGAGCACGACGCTGTTCCATACCGTGTTGGCGAATTGCGGATAATCGAGCACCGCTCGATAGGAATCGAGGCTCACGCGGCGGAGCGCCGCCCAGGACGGTGCGCTGTAGAATTTCTGCAGCGAGGACCAAACCAGCACGAGGAACGGCAACAGTACGATCACGATGAAGTAGACGATGAAGATCGTCGCGGTAAGATAGCGCCAGCGGCCGAGATCGATCGTGCGCGGACGAAAGCCTTTTCCAGTGATGGTCGAAAATCGCCCGCCTTGGCTTGAGAGCCGGGACTGCGCGTAGATTCCGAGCGAGGTGATGAGCAACAGCGTCACGGCATAGGCGGCGGCGAGCCCGACCTCGCTCGGATATTGATGGATCGCTTGATAGATCGACGAGGTGTAGACGTGAATGCCCACGGGCAGCCCGAGCAGCGCCGGCACCTCGAACGATTCGATCGCGCGCACGAACAGGATTAGCAGCGCCCCGAGCGCCGCCGGCCACGCCAGCGGCAGCGTGATGCGCCGCGCGATCTGCGGCACGGAGGCTCCGCTCATCGCGGCTTGCTCCTCGAGCGCGGGATCCATGGAGCGGAACGCGGCCGTCATAAGCAGGAAAGCCACGGGCGAGTAGTGCAGCCCATCGACCCAGATCATCCCGGCCATGGTATAGACGTTCACGAACACGGTATCAGTATCGAACAGCTTCTGCAGGCCGAGGTTGATGAGCCCAATCTTCGGGCTCCCCAGCAGGATCCAGGACACCGTGAAGAGAATGCCCGGGATCACCAGCGGGATGATGGCGAGCGCGAAGAACAGCGTCTTGAACGGCGTGTTCGTGCGCTCGTTCATCCAGGCGAGCGTGGTGCCGACCACGAGCGAGAGCGCCGCGGCGCCGACGGCAAATTGCAGCGAGTTGATGAATAGCCGGGCGTTGTCGCTGTTCAAATAGGCGGTACGGAAATTGTCCAGCGTGAATTGCGCCGGCGCCGCCGCCGTCTGCGGCGTGAGAAAGCTCTGCCAAAGCAGGAACACGAGCGGCACGAGGGCGAGCCAAATGACCAGCGCGACGGCAACGCCGATCATAAGCCATTTGGCATCGAGCCGCGGCGCGACAGCTGGCAAAGGAGCGAGGCGCCCGGCTGCGTCGCTCACTGCAGAGACTCGCGTGCCGCCGATTCGGTCGGCTCCCTCTCCCATCGCGAAAGGGATGGGGTGAGGGATTTTGGTCGCTCAGTTTTGCCGGCAACCCCCTCACCCCAAATGGAAAAAGGGAGCGCACCGAGAGCGGGGCGGCTCCGGCGCACCAGACATAGCTCAGCGGCGATCATGATCGTGATGATGGTGATGCCCATGCTGATGGCCGTGCCCGTGATCATGGGGATGATGCTCGTGATGATGAATGCGCTGGGGCGGACGGCCGCGCCGCGGGTCCTCGCTGAATAACAGCGACTTGATAGTCACCGGCACGGTGAACGAGGGCATCCGAATGCGCCCGAGATCGATGTAGTCGAAATCGCGCAGCACCAATCCGTCGATTGCCAGGATCTCGCTCTCAACCAGCAGCTCCTCGCGCAGGATGGCGCCCAACGTCTGCGCCACGTCGCCGTCGAGCATAAGGTAGAGCGGCTTCTTGCGCTCAATGGTGGTGGCAAGTCCGCGACGGACGCCCTCGGCGAACGCGAGAATGCGTTCGTAGGAGGGCGCGCCCCCCCAGCGCAGCGCGAGCGCCACTTCGCCCTCGCCCTCGATCAGATCGAAAGCAGTGAAATGCGCGCGGATCGCCTTGGCGAGCTTGTCCGGCTCGATCGCCTCTTCGCAAGCATAGGGCGGCTGCAGCACCTGGAGATTGCGCCGCGGCAGCAGCTCGCCGGGTTTCGAGATGTAGCTGGTGTTGCCGCTGAGCTGCACGCTGTATTCGGAGGCGCCGAGCGCGGTGGCGCGAATGCACTCCCCGGCGGGAAGAAGCGGCCAGGGCAGCGCGCCGACATCGAGCCGCGCGCGAATCGCGCGGCCGAGCCGCTGTCCCATGTCGCCGAAATCGCGCTCCTCGCGGCCATAGACGTATTCGCCGACCCCGCCGGAAAACATCACCCCGTCGATACGGGTCAGCTCGCCGATCGGATCGGTCAAATAGAGATGCTCGACGGCGGCGGGCAGCGGACGCTGCGTGAGCGCCGCGACGAGCAAATCCGCCATATTGCCCGCAAGCTTGTCGAGCTGCGCGGGTGAGACCGCCTCGCCACGCCCCCAATGCAAGCCGGCCTGGCGGGCATGAAACCCTCCCGCCGGATCGAGCCGCACGATGCGGCCGGCCTCGTCCATCACCTGCAGGCGGCCGCCGATATGCAGCGCCGCAGTCGCGATCAGGTCGCCGTTCTCGACCATGCCGAGCTTGGTGGTGCCGCCGCCAATGTCGATGTTGAGGATACGCTTGCCCTCGTCATACGAGACCTTCGATGCGCCCGAGCCGTAGGCCGCGAGCATCGATTCCATGTGGTGGCCGGCCGCGGCGGTGACGAAGTCGCCGCGCTGCTCCGCGACCAGCGCGGCAATCGCCTCGGCGTTCTCGCGGCGCAATGCCTCGCCGGTGAGGATGACGACCCCGGTGTCGATATCCTGCGGCTCTACCGCCGCCGCTTTGTAGGCGGCATCGATGATGGCGCCGAGCGCGGCGTCGTCGATGCGCTCGTCGTTCGCATAGGGCGTCAGCGCGACCGGCGACTGGAACAGGGTGTCCCGCGAAACGACGTAGTACCGGCTGGTTAGGTCCTCGCCATACCGGCGCAGATTGATGCGGGAGAAGATGACTTGTGTGCCGGAGGATCCGATGTCGATCCCGACCGTCAGCAGCTGCACATGGTCCTGGATCCAAATCGGGTTGTCTTCCAGACGCTCGTTGGGATCCACCTCGAAATGGTCGTGATCGTGATCGGCGTCGCCGTCATGCTCGTGCACGACGTCCTGGCCCAGCAGATGATCCGCGAGCGTGTGGCTGCGTTTCTGATCGTCGGCCATTGCAACGTGCTCCCTGCAGCGCCTTTCACGCGGGCGCCGTGGCGGGCGGGCGGTTATGACACGGCGCATCGAGCAGCGTCAAAATGCAAGCCATTTGAGGGAGATGGCCCGCGCGCAAGCGATAGCGCTTTCGGGCTGCGGTCGGTTCGAGCCCCGGACGCGAATCCGCTGGAGCGGGCGCGGGGACACGATGACAAGGGCGATCGGGCGTGGCAGAAGAGCGGAAAAGTGCTTTCGCAGAGAAACGCCGTGCTGGAAAAACTCCAAGCCCCACGGGGTGAGAGCTTCAATGCCTACGATCGGCCGCATGCCGACCTGCGGGAGTTCATCGCGCGGGCGGAAAGCGCGGGCGAGATCGTGCGCATCAGGGGCGCCGATTGGAAGCTCGAGATGGGCACGCTCGCCGAGATCGTCAATCACGCCCGCCCCGAGCCGCCGGCGATCCTGTTCGAGGAGGTGCCGGGCTACGGAAAGGAGATGCGGCTTCTCTCCGGCGCGACAAATTCGTCGAAGCGGCTCGCGATCGCGCTCGGCCTGCCCGTCCCCGGCCATCCGCTCGACGTGGTACGCGCCTATCGCGAGCGCATGAAAACCCACCGCCCTATTCCGCCCAAGACCGTGGCGAGGGGGCCGGTGCTCGAGAACGTCGACCGCGACGGCGCGGTCGACGTGCTGAAATTTCCGGTGCCGCTTCTGCACGAGCACGACGGCGGCCGCTACATCGGCACTGACGATCTCGTCATCATGCGCGACCCGGAAGCGGACTGGGTCAACGGCGGGACCTACCGCGCCATGGTGCAGGACAGGAATCACGTCTCGCTCTGGATCTCGCCGGGCAAGCACGGGCGGCAGATTCGCGAGAAATACTTCCGTGCCGGCAAGCCATGTCCCGTGCTGATCTCCTGCGGGCACGATCCGCTGCTGTTCCTTGCCGGGGGTAACGAGCTCAAGTTCGGGCTGTGCGAATACGACTATGCCGGCGGCCATCGCGGCGAGCCGTACGAGATCTTGCCGAGCGAGCTCCATGGCCTCCCCATGCCGGCTCACGCCGAGATCGTGCTCGAGGGCGAGATGGTCGAGACCATCAAGGCGCGGGAAGGACCATTCGGCGAGTTCACGGGTTATTACGCCTCGAGCCCGAGCGAGCAGCCGCTGGTCGAGGTCAGGCGCGTCTATCACCGCAACGATCCGATCCTCGGCATCGCCTCGCCGATGCGCCCGCCGTCGGACTTCTCCTTCAGCAAATGCGTGATGAAGGCGGGAATGATCTGGGACGAGGTCGAGCGCGCGGGACTCTCCGGGGTCGACGGCGTGTGGGTGCACGAATTCGGCGGCGCGCGCATGTTCAACGTCATCGCCATCAAGCAGGCTTATCCCGGCCATGCGCGTCAGGCCGGCCTGCTGGCGGCCGGCTGCCAGTCCGCCTCCTATCTCGGGCGCTTCGTTGTCGTGGTCGACGAAGACGTCGATCCGAGCGACCTGTTCGACGTCATGTGGGCGATATGCACGCGCTGCGACCCCGCAAACGACATCGAATTCGTGCGCCGCGCCTGGAGTGGACCGCTCGATCCGTTGCTCGACAAGGCGAGCTCGACCAATTCCCGCGCTATCATCGATGCCTGCCGGCCGTTCGAGCGCCTGGCGGATTTTCCCCGCGTTGCGCGGGCGAGCCCCGAGCTGCGACGCAAGGTCCAGGAAAAATTCGCCGATCTTCTCGCCAGGATCGGATGCGCCTAGCACGCACCGGCGAGACGACCGACGATGAGCACCCTTTCTTTCGTCAGGGCTCGGGCATAGCGCGTCGGAAGACGCGCGTGAGAGCGCACGCGCATGCCCGGCCATCCACGGCTTTACCGTCGCCAGCCACGCCAAAGACGTGGATGCTCGGCATAAAGCCGGTCACGCCGTCGACCGAATTGTTCCAGCACGGAGGATCAAGCCATGCCTGACGCTTTTGCCGAACTGCGCCATGAACTCGCCGTCGCCAACCGCATTCTCGCCAATGAAGGCATTATCGACGCGTTCGGCCACATCAGCGTCCGCAATCCGAAGGATCCCAATCGCTATTTCATTTCGCGGCATCGGGCCTCAGAGCTGGTCGAGCCCTCGGACATTCTGGAAATGACGCTCGATTCCAAGCCGGTCGTGCCGACGAATGTGCGGCTCTATAGCGAGATGGTGATCCACGGCGAAATCTACAAAGTGCGGCCGGACGTGAATTCCGTATGCCACCACCACGCCCCATCGGTGCTGCCTTTCTGCGCCACCGGCGTGGAGCTCGTGCCGCTGTTTCATCTCGGCGGGACCCTGGGGTCCAAAGTGCCGTTCTGGGACAGCCGGGATGAATTCGGCGATACCAACCTGCTGGTGAGCACGCCGGAGGAGGGCGCCTCCCATGCCCGCGCGCTCGGCCCGCACTACATGCTGCTGCTGCGGCGCCATGGCGCCTCGCTTGCCGGCAAATCGTTGCGCGAATGCGTGTTCCGTTCGATCTACACCACCCGCAACGCGGAGCTGCAGCTGCGCGCGCTGGCGATCGGAGCTCTGGGACCGCTGTCGCCGGGCGAGGTGGAGAAATGCGGCGGCCACAACCTCGGCCCGCGCGGGGTTGAGCGCGCGTGGGAGTATTGGGTTACGCGGCTGCAAAAGGCGGAGGCCATGTGGGCGGCCGCCGGACTGCCGCGGATGAAGGACCTCGGCAGGATCGCGCGGCCGCAAACCGCCGGCCTGACGCCGGCGCGGTCGGCGCCGCGACGGGTGGCCCGCGCCGCGAGCAAGACCCGCGCAAGAAACCGCCGGTGAGGTCGGCGGCGTTAACATTTCGTTAACATCGCTGGGAGCTAGAATCGCGGATTAACGGCCGCCATCGTGTGGATGCCGGCGCGCTTTGAAAGCGGCAACACCGCGGCGAGAGATTTCACAAAGAGTTCACGCGCGGCGCCCGATTGTCGCCCAAAACGATTTGTACCCGCGCTGCCGCACGAAACATCGGGGGAACACGATGCAAACAAAGCGAACTTACCAGGTGCAACATTGGCCCAACGGCCAATGGAATCCTGAGCACAACTGGCGCAAGGTCGATGCCGGCAGCGAAAAAGAGGCGGCAGAGAAGGTCTGCGGTCTGCCGTTGACCGAGCGCGGAACGCTCGCGCAGCTTCGCGCGCGGGTCCTCGCCTTCGGCGATCTCAAACAGCGCAGCGCTACGTCATTTTACGCCGCGAAATAGATCGCAGGCCTGCGGCTCGGTCGCCAGCGCTAGCAGTCTCTCCCAATTTCCCCTTCGTTTGAACCGTCGCCGGCGGCGTCTGCCGACGCGCGGTCGAAAGCCCGCGCGGCGTGCGGACGGGAGTAACGCCATGCTTGGCGCACCGCGCATGGCGCTCGCGCCCACACATTCCGGATCGCGAGAACCAAGTGGCGGGGCCGGAGCGTTGCGCGCTTTCCCGTTATCCCGTAATGACAGCCCACAAGGCCAATTCACAGTGTGTTTGCAACGACGGCTGGCGCGGAACGCCATCGCGCACCCGTTTCCAGGGAGACGCCGGAATGACGGGGATGTACGACCAGGTGCGGCCCGGCATCGGGCACAATCAGCCCGAGGAATATGCCGAGGAGAAGAAGCACGAGCGCTGGGAGCGCTGGGCCAAGAAGCGTACCTTCGTGCGCGCGCTCGAAGGCACCTACAGTCATCTCTACAAGGCGCTCCTTGAGGAGAAGCGGGTCTATCCGTCCCGCGACGTGCCGTGGAAGGGCGGCCCCGGCCAGTTCGGCAAAAGCGTCATCAGCCCGCAAGCGACCAGCATCGTCCAATCGATGGAATCGCACATCGAGGCTTACGCGCCGAGCGCCTACGGACAGAAGCACGGCCACCTCAACAGCGCGGTGTTCTACGTGCTCAAGGGCTGCGGCCACGACGTGCACGACGGCCGCCACATCCCTTGGAAAGCCGGCGACGTGATGATCGTCGAGAACGGTTGCGTGCATCAGCACTTCAACGACGATCCCAACGAGGAGGCCATTCTCCTGGTGTTCAAAGCCAAGCCGCTGTTCCTCTTCATGCACCTCCTGTTCCAGAAGATCGTGGAGTGGCCCCCCGAGAAATTGCCGCCCGGCCAGGACTCCTACGAACCGCCCGCCGATATTTGAGGAGACGCGCGCATGTCGTTCGAAGACAAAGCCCAGGCATGGTCGGGCTCCGCCAATTGCACGTTCCATGCCGACGATGTCGCGGCCTCGCAGAATTTCCGCACGCAGTACGAGACGCTGGCCAATGTCGACAAAGCCGAGGAGATGCCGTGGGAGCGTTGCCCCGATGGCTTGATCAAGCATCTCGTGCACCATCGTCTGAACACGCGCGAGTGCTGCGTCGAGGCCTATATGCAGTTCCTCAAGGCCGGCGAGCGCTCCGGCAAGCATCGCCACATGTGGGAGGAAATCATTTTCGTGGTCGAGGGCTCGGGCTACGACCTGCACTGGGACATGAAGTTCGATTGCCTCGATGCGTTCAAATGGGAGTGGGCCGAAGTGCCGAAGAAATTCGAGTGGAAAGAGGGCGATTACATCTATATTCCGCCCTTCACTACGCACCAGCACTTCGCGACCGCGGAGACTCGGCTCATCATGATGAGCAACCGGATCGTCAAGGAGATGGGCTTCGACTGGTTCGATCAAGTGGAAAGCGCGCCGGGATTCGAGGCGAGCCAACAGTCAGCGCGGTGAGGCTTGACGCGTTGCCGCCGCGCGCGTTCCGTTGATATGGCATGATGGATCGCAAGCGCGCGCAGATTGAGGAACAGACCGGGCGAGGCAAGCCGGCCAACTACCGCGGCTGGCAGTCCGACGTGATC
>Ga0307471_100002708_pt1 | contig 10286 bp, 9 predicted proteins | sample atmos_gasesAM3C__2_FD_204566 | JGI IMG/M metagenome (GOLD analysis project Ga0307471, IMG submission 204566) | Hardwood forest soil microbial communities from Morgan-Monroe State Forest, Indiana, United States - atmos_gasesAM3C_515 | ecosystem: Environmental > Terrestrial > Soil > Temperate... | reverse complement strand
CAACAACTGCCTGGCGCTTGCGCCTTAGAGGCTGGCGGCTTTAATTCTCTTTCGCTGATCGAACGGGCGTTTCCACTGTGGTGTCTTGGGAATAGCGTTTTCGAACTTCTGCCAAGACGCGAGGTTGAGAATGAAAACGCTTGGGCACCAGTTTATTGCAAAGAAGCATCACGGGTACCACACTAGTTGTCCGAATTGAAATTACCGGAATCAAAAAGAGTTTTGTGGGGTGGTGGAGCAGCACTCGTACTCCTTTTCGCGCTGGCGTATTATTTCCTGATGCCGGTTGCGGAAGTCGTCACGGTCCGCCGTGGTACAGCTGTCTCCGCGGTTTATGGAACTGTGCGAATCGAACCGGCCTTTGTTGTGCGGGTTCGAGCGCAAAATGACGGGTTTATCCGGCTGGCTGAACCTTTCTCTGCCGGGCGCGGCGCAATCGGCAATAGCGTGGAGAAAGGAGAGTTGTTGGCGACAATTGCTGACGAGAAAACTTCCCGAGACCTGAAGCAGGCCCGAGCTGATTTGCAGGCCGCGATGGACCGCGCAGCCCTTCCGCTCCCGTCTTCGGAGCTGTTCAAAGCCGCTGAAGATAACCTGCAGCGGCTCGAAAAGGTTGTCGGCTCGGGCAACGTGCCCGCGGTCGAATACCAGAAGGCGAAAAGCGAAGTGAACCGGCTGCGAGGCGCCGTGGAAGCCGAGCGGATAGAGCGCGATCGCAACCTCAACTCGCTCGGAGAAACAACGAAGAAGCTGGAGGCCCAGCTAAAGAACTCTGAGGTCCGCGCGCCAATCGACGGCTTGCTCACGGCTGTGCTAACGATTGATGGGGAGCTGGTCGGAGAAAGCAACGAACTGTTTACGGTTTCATCACGTAAGAATTACGTGCGCGGAGAGGTAAACGAAGAAGATGTCGGCGAGGTGAAACCAAACATGTCCGCAATAGTGCAGCTATATGCTTATAGGTCGCGCCAGTTCACCGCCAATGTTTCCTCCATTCAGCCAGCCGCCGATCCCGAGACCCAGCGTTACACCATTGTCTTACAGCTCGATCAACCACCGGATAATTTGATGGCGGGAATGACGGGCGAGATGAACGTTATCACTGGCAAACACGAGAATGTGTTGCTGGTCCCGACGCGCGCGTTACTCGTCGATCAGGCTCTGATCGTTAAGCACGGAGTCGTGCAAAAGCGAACCGTCAAAGTCGGTTTTCGCACCCTCGATTTTTCCGAAGCCATGAGCGGGCTCTCCCTGGGCGATCACGTGGTCGTCGCCGATCAGGATCGATTGCATCCTGGAAAACCAGTACGGCAGCGTTTGATCAAGCCGCCGAAGGAAAAGAATGCGAAGTGACACCGCCGTTTTACATTGCTCTTCGTTTTCTCAGCCATCGCAAGCGAGCGTTGCTTCTGAGCCTCAGTGGCGTCGTTTTCGGTGTCGCTTTTTTTATCTGCCTGCAAGCCCAGACCCGCGGTTTCGCGGAGTACTTCATCAATTCAACATTGGGCAGCAACGGTGCGCTCCGCGTGGGTTCGCGCTTCGAACCGCGCCAGACGACCTCGCTCGTGCCTCCGAAAACTTCACGAACGAACGTCGCACATCGGCAGTATTTCGAAGGCATCACCAACGTGAGCGAAATTATGCGGGTCAGTCGCCAATTTTCGAATGTGGTGGCGTGTTCGCCCATTCTTCAGGGAACGTTAAGCGCGCGTTCGGGTTTTGAGAACGCTACGGTAGATCTTTATGGTATTGAGCCCGCGCTTCATCTTCAGACGACCGATCTCTCGCATCAGATTGTCGACGGCAGCCTCGATGATTTTCGGAACAAGCCGAACTCGGTGGTTGTCGGATCACGATTGGCTAACCGGCTGAACGTCGAAGTCGGCGACACCGTTCAGTTGCTGGCGCCAGGCGGTCAGTATCGGCGCTTTCTAGTCGCAGCCATCGTGCAAAGTGGTGTGGGTTCCATCGATAGCACCCGGATGTATTGCCACGCGCGCGTTGCCCAAGTTCTTCTGCGCAAGCCCTACGCCGCCTCCATGATTATCTACAAACTGCGCGACATCGACCGGGCTCCGGCATTAGCGCGGCATTTCGAGACTCTTTTTCAACACGACGCCGCGAGCTGGCAGGAACGCGAGGAATCGACGCTTCAACTTTTTCGAACGCTGCAACTATCAGCGGCTATCACGGTCTCACTGGTGATTCTGCTAGCTGGGTTCGGCATTTTCAATGTTCTGACCATGATGGTGCTGTCGAAGATAAAGGAGATCGCGATTTTGCGATCGATGGGTTACCGGCACGTCGATATCAGAGCGATTTTTCTGTGGCAGGGAGCTTTGGTGGCGATAGCGGGATCTTTAATCGGATGTGCGATCGGTGCCCTGCTTACATGGGGGGTATCGAAAATCCCGATTCACCTTCGCGGTTTGCTTTCCACTGATTACTTCGTGGTGGCGTGGGATTGGCGGCATTATTTGTGGGCCATACTGCTGGCGATGATTTCCGTTTTCATTGCCAGCTATGTCCCGGCCCGCCGCGCGGCGAGGCTGCCCCCTGTGGTCACTTTGCGCGGTTCCAGTGTATGAACGGGCAAATCTCGCTTAGTTGTCGTAATATCGAACGCTATTTGGGAGTCGAGGAAGAACGCGTCCACGCGTTACGCGGAGTTTCCCTCGACATCGCTCCGGGAACCGTTCATGCCGTGGTGGGCCCTTCCGGCTGCGGAAAAAGCACCCTCCTCTATATCCTTGGTCTGCTCGACCAGCCGGATCATGGCAGCGTGATGCTCAACTCCGAAACCGCTTCACATTTGTCCGACGAAGAATTGTCACGGCGCCGCAACGAGTTTATCGGGTTCATTTTCCAGTTTCATTTTCTGATGGAGGATTTTACAGCGCAGGAAAATGTAATGATTCCCATGCGTCGCCTCGGGCAACTATCCGAAGCGGCCATGAGAGAGCGGGCAGCGGAGCTGCTCGAGGCCGTCGGACTCGGGGAAAAACTGCAGCGTCCGAGCCGGCACCTTTCCGGCGGCGAACAGCAACGCGTAGCGATAGCCAGGGCGCTAGCTAATGACCCGTCCGTCATCCTGGCGGACGAACCTACTGGTAATCTGGATACCGATAATTCACACCGGGCATTCGACCTTTTGCGAGGACTAGTGCGGGAAAAACAAAAGGCGTTGTTTCTGGTCACGCATAATCCGGAGATCGCAAAGGCTTGTGACTGGATTCACGAAATGCAGGACGGGCGGATTATGGTAACGGTCCGGCACGATCAACGCTCAAACTCTGGAACCAATGAGACCTGAAAATTGGGTCGTGCGTGAGCCGAAGGTTCCGAAAGACAGCAGACCAGAATCATGACGCTGCCGCGCTTGATGCAAAGGGATGGTCGCATTATCGCCAGCCGCGCGCGCGGATCTGGCTGGCGCGGATGATATGCAGCACGTTGCTTGCGATTCCCCAGCAACAAAGCAAGACAAAACCGATTGCGGGCGCGCCGAGCAGAAGGAGAAAGGTGAAGAGCCATGTATAGATGTTGCGGCGGCCCGCGACACAGCGCACCAGTCGATCGAAGCGAGACGCATCGTTAAGATTTCGGCCAAGCTTCGGCTCAACCGACCTACGCGCTAAGCGCTCGAAGAAATCGGCGGCAATAAAGGCGATTAAGAGCGCATAAGCGTAACGAACCTGGCCGCCGGCGTGAAAATGATATGCCAGTGCCATCCACCACGACATCTCGATGAAATAATCAAGGATGTGTTCCCTTTTTCCGAGGTCGGTCGTTTGCTCATTCAAACGTGCAAGCTTGCCATCGAGACCATCCCAAACCCCGAAGAGCAGGGCGAGGAACGCTCCAGCCCAGAGATATCCGAAAGCGTAAAGCAGCGTCACGCCTGCCCCTAGCAATGCTCCGATAAGAGTGAGCTGATTTGGCGTGACGGATGTCCGGCACAAGAGCCAAACAAGCCAATTCTCAATTGGTGCGTGTATGATCGCGGGGAAATCCAGGACATGTTTCTGCGTCGCATCCTGCAACAGCCGTTCGGCCAGAGCGCGCCGTTCCGGCAAAGGGGCGGGAAAGAAAACCGGGCGAATGTTTCCACGCAAACTTCGGACGTAGACAGGCTGTTGCGCCGCATCAACGGACGCTATCCGGCCGCTCAACGCATCCGAGGCAACTTCTTGCCTGAGCGAAACAGCGGGGTCTTTCCCGATCAGCCAGTCGCGGGAGAGCAGAAGAGCACAAGAAAGCCGGTCGGAATCATCAATGTCCGAGTCTTCCCAAAACGGTTTAACAACCGACGGCGGATCGGGATCAATAAGAACGGACTCGGTCTGTGCGTCGCCCAGAACGCGCAACAACCGCTCATCGCAATAAAAGCCGGCTGAGACAATCAAGACGCGTCCGTCAGGCGGCAGTGTCATAGCGCCAAGACAATCCAGAACCTCATCGATGGTCACTTTCCGGACCTCGACTTCACGAAATTTCAAAACGACCTCTCCTCGGCGCCACGATGATTTACCGGCACGGACTGCTATGGACTCAACCGAGTTCGACAAAATCATCGCTTCGGCAAAACCGAGCTTTCCGACGATGCGACACAATCGTTCCAGTAGCGAGATTCCACACAGATCAGTCAGTGCATCCGGGGAATCGGCGAGGATCAGCAACGCCGGAAGAGGGTCCTTCATGTTTAATAGCTTGGCCGATATGGCCGCGAAGGTTAATTTAAGCTGCGGTCACAGCCAGCGTTATTTCATCTCGGGACAGGAGTTCTGCGCGACGGCCACGATCGATACGAAACCGCATGACCGAGGCACCCAACGAGCGGACCGATCAAATCGCCCGACTCATCGAATGATCGCGCTGTGAATATGCCTCAGCGGAAATCATGGACAGAGACACCTTGGTTAGATTCGGCACAGTCGGAATCTCGATCCATCCAGCCTCATCGAAGAACCACGAACGCCGATCGACTTTGATGAACAAATCATGGCCCGGCGAAAACAGATGCAATGGAAGGGTGAACTCGCCGGCAAATGGATGGCCCCGGTAACGGCCAATGCCAACGCTGCGATTCGTCGTGCAATCTAACATTTCAAAATCGCCCGAGCAGCTGGGAACTCGGATCTGGCAGGCTCGTCTTCGCCCAAGCGAATCGCGACCCAAAATGAAAAACTTCCTCCTCTGCATCCGAAGCGGCTCGACCGCAAAGCGAAGATCGACATTGAGGTTGTTGCGTGTTCGAGAGACGGAATGAACGGCTCCATCGCGCGAGACAGCGCTCTCGCGTTCGACACGAAGAAAACGTTCCGGGCGCGTGGCGTATCTAAGAAAACGTCGCCTCGACAGTTTGATTTGGGTTTGATGGCGGCGAATTGCGTCGCGTTTTGTAGCGGTCTCCACTTTGGATGACGATAATTCCGCGGAGCGGTCGAAAAACGCGGGGCTGCGGCCGTGCACCAAATAATTCCATTGCACAACTCCCGGTGTCAAAAAGTCGGCGAAGATGAGCCGCGTCATCACGGCAACGGCGTTGTGGTCTGGGTGAATGTCGAAGATTGAAGGCGCAAGGATGTCTGTGGGTGACCAATCGTCGATCAACTGAGCGAGTCGCGTGAGAGCGCTGTTGCAATCACGCAACAGAAGATCGGTCAGGCCCTGGTCTGGCAGGCCAAGGAATTGAATGTCCGCAGGGCCGATATTGAGGACGCGCAGCGCGGCTAGCGCTTCCGCGCGCCGCAATTGTCCCCAGCGTTTTCGATCTGATGCGCTCAAGCGCCATCTTCTTTCGAGTGCTCGTTGTGGCCAGGGATTGTCATCCCCATCTGTGACGTAGACAACGCGAATGGCCGCTCCAGCGCGAACCGCTTGCTGGAGAATGACGCTACAGGCCAACGCTTCATCGTCCGGATGTGGCGCGATCAGCATTAACCTCGAGCGAATATCGAACGTCGGAGCAGTTAAAGTTAGAAATGACACCCTGGTTAATAGAAGAGAAACCAAAACAGCTGGCAATTTAATTCTCTGTCAGACAAAGTATTACGACTCGATAGGCCTGAAATTGAGATCGACGGCCTGCGCCGAAGGGATCGTTAAGTGGGAGTAGGCTCAAAAGCTGACGAGCTAATTCAGGCCGCCAGGCGAGCTACTACTGTCGATCGGTCTGAAATTGCGATCGACGGCCTGCGCCCAGAAGACCACGAGATCGTGTCCGGTGGAAGTTTGCACAAAGGTGTGAGTGCCCGGTGAAAGAAAGCGCTCCTCTCCTTCGTACCGCTCGCCGTCGAGCATACCCGTTACAGTGCCAACGTCGCGCGCGATGATTTTGTACGAAGCCGGAATGACAATCTGGAATTCAAGTTGCTTCCCGTCGGTGGATGACTGCAACAACACCCCCGCCACCCGCAATCTGTTTCCAATCGGCAAATAATTCTGTTCGAGAAACCGGACCGTGGCAGATGGCATCTTGCCCGGCAAAATGGCGACGCAGGTGTGCGTATCAATGCAACGCTGGATCACATTGTCTGCCATCCATCCGCGCCGAATGCGTTCCTCAGTAAACGTCTCAATAATGGGATAAAAGCAACGCTGCCGGAAAACCGTTTCTCCTCGGCGATCAAAAACGAAGTCACCCGGCTCGGTAAGTTTGAGAATGGTCCGCAAAAGATCGCTATCCAGTTTCTCTTCGTTTTCCCAGAAAGGACGAACCAACAAGGCCACCAATAATTCGCATACACCGAACAAGGCCACGGGCATGACGCGCCAGATCTTCGCGATATTTCGATTCCGAGCCCAGCGGTCCGAGATCGTCAGAACTGCGCCCGTACAAATGACAAAGGCGAGTGGATAGAAGGGGAGGTAGTCCTCCCGCGACAGAAAAGGCCAAAAGGAAACGAGCGCGGTAAAGAAGAAGCCGGCCGTGACCAAGACAAAACTTCGGCGGGCCGCCACCACGGCCTCGGGCGTCGCGGCCACAATCCGACGCGCCCAGAGAGTGACGAGTGGAAATCCGACGGCAAAGATAATCACCCACCATGCGGGATGGTTGGTCAAACCGGGCACGACGTTGTGATCGAAAACCCAATAGCGGAACTGCGGCCAAATGCCGTAGAGCGCAAACGCGCCCGCGATCGTAGCAGGAACAATCAATGCGCTGGCGAAGAACGCTGCCAACGCGCCGAGAATCTGCCCCCGAGCAATACCCAGTCGCTCGCGGCCAACGAAAATCAGCGTCATCGAACCCCCGATCAGAGTAGACATGAGGAGGAGCAATGTCTTCATGGAGACGCCAAAGCAAAGACCCATGAGGAAACCCGCGATCAGTGCGCGCCGCAATGTTAACGCGCCATTGAGCAACACCCAGATGCACAACAACCAAAGCGCAGCCCAAAGATTGTCCGTCCGGAATTCAACCGAAATAAAAACATAATCGATGGAAAGTCCCACTAGAATGGCTGCCCAGACGCCGACGCGCCGGGAAAAAAGCAGCGAGGCGATCCGATAGGTGGACCAGAAGGCGACAATGTAGAGCGGTTGCGAGACGATTCGCATCCAGTAGGGTATCGTTCCGCAGTCGCCGATGAGCCTGTAAACCGGTGTCCATAGAATGTGAAACAACGGCATGTGGTTATCAGCCAGATCGCGATACTGAACAAAACCGCGAGCCCAGCCCCAAACGAGGTGCAGATGTTGCGCCTCATCCCTAGCAAACCTGTAGTGTATGATGGTGATGGCCCTCAGAAAGATCAGCGCAATGAAAAGTGAAGCCGCAGACCTGAATTCGTGCGGGTAGGATAAACCGAAATAATCGGATATACGTCGTGTTAACGTTCGTCCTCGACTGGACGAAGCAGGCGTTGTGGTGGTCGCCGCAGGTCGCCAGGACATGATTCTCAGCAGCTGAGCGCCAATACTGGGCACGGATCTTCCCCGCACATGTCCGCGCGGATTCCCCGATTTCGACGTTGGGCATCTCCGCGCCTTTTGCCAATAAGTTTCAACAAACCAGCTAAGAAGACATTCCCCGGCCCCAGCTCCATAAAAAATTTCCATGCGCGTTCAGCGAGTCGCTCCATGGTCCATATTCTTAGTAGATGCTACCCGCTAGGAGTTAAAATTCATTATCTGTTTGCGGCACTCGAAGCGACTGGCATAGCAACAGTCCGCAAGTCAAATGGCATTATGTGCCTATCGGCTCCAATGGGTGCGCTGATCAACCTCCGCGATTGTTAGAGTTCCAGCGGCCACACGGGCGGCTATAGTGCCCCTTGGTATACTTCGCCCAACATTCTTTGCTGCGCGTTAAATGCATCGACCACAAACGGTCGACCGTGGTCCTCCTCACTCCAGGCGAGAGAAAAATCAACGGTCGAGCGCAACCAAAGCTAGCGCATCCGATAAATCACACCTTCAGCGGTGTGCGCCACCGGCCGGTATTTTTCCGCTATAAGTTTGGCGAGAATTGGAAAGTCCTTCACTGGGTACTGCGCTTTACTTGGGTCTTGAACGTCGACGATGTAGGCGGGCGGATGCCTGGCGAAATCCTGCTGGAGGGTACTCCAGGCGCCGGGCAAGATCCGCCTACGAGTATCGAAACCGGGGATCGGTCCGCCGAAGACATAACCCGTGAGCGGAAACGTTTCGATGTAACGAGAGGCAGGACGCCGGTGAGCGTCTAGATAGATTTGCGAAGTCTGACCCCAGACGAAAATTCTATCATCAGGGGCCGAGTGCTTGAGCAAATATCGTCCCGCCTCAGACGGTACGCGCCTCGGAGCCAGCCCTATCCAATGCGCAATTGAGAACGCTATGACCGTAAGAGCCAGCCACGCGTAGGTCACCCTGGGTCGCAGTAGCCAGCAGGGCGGCTGCATCGCCCGGGACCAAAGTCGTGCGTAGTACGGGGCGGCGAGCAATGTGAGCGGAGGGATCAATTGGACATAGTAATGTTGGTAAAAGCGGGCGCCTGCTGCAGCGCCGATCGCCGAGGCAGCAAGCAGCCCGAAAAGCGCCGTTCGTTCCGCCGTCCTGCCAGCCCAAGTCTCGCGCTTATCCCGACACGTCATTATGGCCCCGATTACCAAAGGCAAACAGACGCCGAGGAAGGCCAGCGTATGCACTATTCCCTTCTGCCAAAACACATGCGGGATGTCATGATCGGCAATTGTCCAGTAGAACGCGTCACAGAGGATGCCTTGCTTCCAAAGCACGATTGTTACCAGACCGAGCGTCACAAAAAATCCTGCCGTGAGCATCGCTGCATGAATAATCGAATTCGTTCGCGTCAAGGTGCGGCTTGCTCGATAGCTTGGAAGGAGCAGATAGATGCCGAGCGGGACCGCTGCAATCGCGGCCGGCTGTTTGAGCAGGAAGGCTGCGCTCAAGAGAGCGCCTGCCGCCAAGAGTTCGGGTCGCAGCCACGACGAACTACGGCGGAACGCGATTGCCCAAGCCCAGATGATAGGGATATTCATTAGCATCTCGCCGTCGAGACTGAGGTTCTTCCATGTCAACCAGGGTTGGAAAACGCTGTAGAATAGCGCGGCAATCAAACCGGTATTGCAATCGAACAACTCCCTGGCAATCACATAGAGGCCGCCCATAGCGCATAGCGTCCACAAGAGTGCGACAAAATGAAGCGCTACCCAATTGTACTTGCCTACTATTTTGAATACGGCGGCGTACGTCCAAAAGAGAAGTGGCGGCTTGCGCTCTACCGCGTCGACGTAAGGTCGGCCTCCGTCGACGATCTCGTTCGCCACGACGGAATACATCCCTTCACTGTCGATTGGCTGAGGATGAAAAAGGGATGGGAGGCGAATCACGACGGTGAGGAGGATCAGCCCAAGCACGGCGAGGCGAAATTGCTGCGGGCTATGAGTTGGCAGACCCATCCTTCTGCAACTTAATTTCCGGGTGTTCTCCCCCGAAGAGAATCGTAAATGCGCGTTACTTTTTCAAAGACATCGTCAACTGTGATTGCTTGCATACAAAGATTGTTGCGGCAGACGGATTGCCGGTTGTTGTAAGCGTTCACGCACGGACTGCATGCGATGCCTGCCCACAAGGCGGTGGCGTTTGGCGAGCGTGCGGAAAATAGCGCCGGTGTCTCTGGCCCGAACAAAGTGACGACGCGAATCGGCGTCATCGAGGCAAAATGGGCCGGTCCACTGTCATTCGTCACCAAAATCTCACTGCGTGTATAAAGCACGAGCACTTGGCGTAGAGTCGTTTTTCCAGCAAGAGGGATGACGTGATCCGAACCTACCTGCTCT
>Ga0307471_100002707_pt1 | contig 10288 bp, 7 predicted proteins | sample atmos_gasesAM3C__2_FD_204566 | JGI IMG/M metagenome (GOLD analysis project Ga0307471, IMG submission 204566) | Hardwood forest soil microbial communities from Morgan-Monroe State Forest, Indiana, United States - atmos_gasesAM3C_515 | ecosystem: Environmental > Terrestrial > Soil > Temperate... | reverse complement strand
GGTTTGAAAATTCGGAATAATCCCGAGGATGCGCTTGGGATTTTCGTCCTGCTGTCCGGTGGGATTGGACGGCGGTCCGGTGGGTTTCTGTTCGGTGCCTGATTGGCTCGACGGGTTGCTCTGGTCTTGATCGACCAGCGCGGAAATCACTTCCGGTTTGGGCTCAGGCGCATCGGGCTTGTCATCGGCTAAGCAGGCATTGGCGCCCGTGAGCAACAGGGCAAAGACAAGGATTCCCAACGAAATTCGTCCATTCATAAGGGAGCTTTGAGTGAAACTTCTCCTTAGTGCGGCCGCCCCCAAGAGGCCGTGTCTGCGTGCCGTCGAGTGAGTGGTGTCCACTCAACATTAGGCTGTGTGCCTGCTGAAAATTGTAGCGTGAAACAGCGTCCCGAGCTATTCGCGCTGCAGAGGATTTCAGCCAAGGTGCGGACGCCGACCCCAGCGGTGAGAAGGATCGTCTGCGGATTCGATGCCGCCTGCGCGACATGCACGACGGTCATGGTGATTGGAAGGTACGGCGCGAGGCCGCGAAGCCATTTGTGCGAGGAGCGATGCATGGCCTGCTAGATGTATGCGATGGAGACCGCCTCCAGTGTGGGGTAGGCAATCATCCGCGGCCAGCCGGCCTTTGTCCGAGCAGGGCGCGCGAAGTGGAATCGGGCTCGACACAGATCGCGCAATGATTCTCGATCGCAAAGATGCCGGTTCGCGCAAAGCAAAAACACGCAGGTCCGCGAGGGACAATCGAGCAAACGCACGCGGAAATGAGAGCACGAGCGAGGCCATCAGGAAGTGTGCGATGACGGCGCTATCTGTTAGAGATCACTAATATGGCGCCCAGAATCGTGTTAGTTTTCCGCGCCCGCTCCGTGCCTTGCGTTGCACAGACGGCACTCAGTTGGGTCCTTCGTGTTGTCGACTACGTGATGGACCGGCGGAATAGTCTTCAGATAAGCAAAGATCGCCAGCAAATCCGGATCGGTCAAATTTCGATACGCTGCCCAGGGCATGATCGGGCTCAGCGCCCGTCCTTTGGTATAGCCGGCGCGCAAGGCGCTGGCGAACATCGCTTCGTTCTCGTACGAGAAGCCGGTTGGATCGGGTGTGATATTTGCCGCCGCCACGCGGCCCCACGGCCCTTCGAGCACAAAACCGCCCGCGAAATTCATACCGGGCAGTGGTTGACCGCGCTTCTGCGGGGTATGGCAATCGGCGCACCCCGCAACCTCCACCAAGTATTTCCCGCGATTCACCGGCGTAGACAGATCCGGCTCGGGGACGGGAGCGGTGATCGCCTCCGGAGCATTGCGGATCAAATATTTTACCGGAAAAATAATCCTGGTCGGCGGCAGGGGATTGCGCACCGGCGCAAGCGACCGCAGGTACACGACGATCGAGGCGAGATCCTCTTCCGAGAAATGCCGGTAGCGCCCATAGGGCATCAATGGAAACAAAGTGTTCCCATCGCGATCGACGCCTTCGCGAATCGCTCGACCGATCTCGTCGTCGCTCCAGCGGCCGATCCCAGTCTCGAGATCCGGAGTGAGATTGGGGACCGTAACTTCGCCAGGCAAATGGGCCAGCGGAAACACCTGGCCGGCCGCGGTCATGCCGGACGGCGTTGGAAGATCGTGCTGGGTCCAGTCGTGGGGCGAGTGGCAGATCAGACACGCGGAAACGCCAGTCACCAGATACTTGCCGCGCTCCAGACGCTGCGGCGTTCGCTGGTAGACTCGGTTGGTCGCCGGCCTTACCCGCGGACCGATGAATGGACCGATTCCAACCATCGCGGGAATTCCTATCGCGGCAATAACGACAAGCGTCAAGAAAACGTAACCTAAAATTTTCGCTAGTCTCATTCCAACGCCCCCAAGCGTCGCCTACCTTACCTAAGCTATCTACGCGTGGAGGCGCGACAAAGTAGCAAACTCCTTTGTCTAACGGAAACCATTGAAAATAAATGGCAATACACTAAAATCGGCGGCCACCAGCTACAGCTCTTTCCCGACGTTGGCTGCGGTCTTTGCCGGATTCCCTGCGGAATCCTGCGGCCTTACATTGGCGCTCCCCCAGCTCGAAGGTCTGCCAACTGAGGAAAGAGAGAAAATGATCGCCGACGCCCGCCCGGGAATTCGTTTTTGTGACGAATACGAAAGTCTGATGAGCGAATTCCTTCGCTCGCTATCGGCATGGACACAGCTACGCTGCTTCGAGCAAGCCCAAGTCACCATCAACTCCGCTCCGGTGGCTGCGCCTTGCGCCGAAGTAGAGTTGGCTCGCTCTCGCGGGAGCTACGTGGCCACGTTGTGGGCACTGCGCAAGCATTCCCGAAACTGTCTGCAGTGTGCGGAAACACTGCGGGTTGTGAACGGCGGCGCCACGCCAACATCGATATTCCGTGCCAGTTATTGTTGATCGCGGCCCAGCTCCAGCCAGCCCAGCGCAATTTCTTGCCGTTGTCACGAAAGGTCTTGTGCCGATGCATTGCCCGATGTGCTGGAGCCGTCTGATTCACCGATCCCGACGCAGAAGCGTGCTTGAACTTCTGCTGCTCCCTGTCTTCTTCATTCGCCCCTATCGTTGTCTCGAGTGCGACTGGCGCTTTTTTCGTTGGTCTCTGCTGAACAAAGCGACGCGACGTCGCCATCGCCACGCTCATTAGGGGTGGTGGCACGGCCATTCACAATGGCGTCGCGCCGGCGTGCTAGACTCGCTCCAGTATGAAAACGCGCCTGCCGTTTTTCTCCATCGCAACCTTGCTGCTCATGAGCGCCGGCGCCGCGAGCGCGCAAAATCTCGCTCGCCCGGACGTACCGCCAAAAATCGCCGCTTCGGTGAACGAGGAGGTGGTGCTGATCGCGCATGCGTCGGGAGCCCAGGTCTACATATGCCAGGCCGGCGCCGATCAAAAGCTGTCTTGGACACTAAAAGCACCGGACGCGGAGCTCGCGGACGCGAAAGGCAAGAACATCGGACACCATTCGGCTGGACCCGCGTGGAAGCTGACCGACGGCAGCGAAGTCACCGGCAAAGCATCGGCACGCCAGGATGCGCCTAGTCCCGACGATATCCCCTGGCTGCTCGTCAATGTGACCGGCCATTCCGGTAGCGGGGCGCTCACAAAGGTGACGACGATTCAGCGCATTCACACCAAAGGCGGCCAGCCGCCCGCAACCGGTTGCGATGAAGCGCACCGCGGCGCGGAAACCAAAAGCACCTACACCGCGGAATATTATTTCTACGCGCCGGCGCACTGACCGCCGACAGCAATCTGCGCCCGCGCCGAATTTCTAAGGTCAGATTCCTCGCTGGATCATCCGTTTGAGCTGCTTGATGCGCGCCTCGTCGCGCCTGTAAAACGTCCACTGTTTGATGCGCTTGCCGCGCACGAGTCCCGCCTGCAGCAGAATTTTCAAATGTTCGCTGGCCGTCGGCTGACTGACACGCAGCTTTCTGGCGATGGATAGTCCGCAAACTCCGTCTTCGATCAAGTCGCCGTCGATCTGCGGGGGGAAGTGGCGAGTGGGCTGACGCAGCCACGCCAAAACCCGCAATCGCCGCTCACTGGACAGAGCCCGTAGCGCAGATTCCAAATTCATATAGACACTTAGCCAACTCCCTAAGTATACTAGCACCGCTACCGAGACAAGGAAAGCGGTCGACGCACCGTGCGGACATCGCGCCATGCCCAGCACTATTCAGATTGACCAAGACCACATTACATCGACCGAACGAATCATTCGACCGCACATCCGCCGTACGCCAACGATTACAGTTCGCGCCGGCGATTTCGGTCTCGACTTCGTGGCGGATCTGGTCTGCAAACTCGAGTTCCTGCAACATGGCGGCTCATTCAAGGTTCGCGGCGCCTTCGCAAATCTGCTTACGCGCCAAATCTCACCCGCTGGCGTAGTCGCGGCCTCAGGTGGGAATCACGGCGTGGCGGTCTCGTTTGCCGCCATGAGGCTAGGCATTCCTGCAAAGATTTTTATCCCCAAGGTCGCGTCCGCCGAGAAGATTGAGCGGATACGCTCGTTTGGAGCAGACTTGGTGATTACCGGCGACCGATACGCCGACGCATTGGCCGCCAGCGAAGATTGGATCGCGACTTCAGGCGCAACCCCGGTTCACGCCTACGACCAACCGGAAACGCTGCTCGGCCAAGGCAGCGTGGCCCTCGAATGGGAAGAACAGGCGCCCGGCCTCGACACCGTGTTGGTTGCCGTCGGCGGAGGCGGACTGATCGGCGGGATGGCTGCGTGGTATGGCGGACGCGTGAAAGTCGTTGGCGTCGAACCGGAAGCCTGCCCGACCCTATTCAACGCATTCCAGGCAGGCAAGCCGGTCGATAGCCCTGCGGGCGGTATTGCTGCCGATTCGCTCGCCCCGAAACGCGTCGGCGAGCTGATGTTCCCCATAGCTCGACGCCACGTGCGCCAGGTCATCCTCGTCTCCGACGAGGCCATCCACGACGCTCAGGAGACTCTTTGGAGGACCCTGCGCGTTGCCGCCGAACCGGGTGGGGCCGCAGCGTTAGCGGCATTGCTCTCTCGTCGCTACCAACCGGAACCGCACGAGCGCGTCGGCGTCTTGCTCTGCGGCGCCAACACGACGGCTGTAAACTTCCTGCGGAAGGATGCCGCTTAGGCGGGAGATCTCTTCATTCACAGATTCGTAATAACTCTGTGATTGACATTGCCCAGACGCGTACCTATATATGTCGTACCTGAGAGGTGCCGGGATGAAACGCGCGATTTTGTGTGCCTTGCTGATTCTGGGACTTGGTGCGACCCCGCTATACGCGTGGGACAGTTTCGGTCACATGCAAGTAGCCTACATCGCGTATCAAAAGCTTACGCCCGCGATGCAGGCGCGGGTGTGGGAATTGTTGAAGTTGAATCCCGACTTTGCCACCTGGGAGACCACGATCCCCGCTGGAACTTCCGACGCTGACAAGCAAGTCATGATCTTCATGTTGGCGGCGACGTGGGCGGACCAGATCAAGTACACCTCACCATACAAGGACCGCTTCACCGACGAGCCTGGCGATCCGAACAAACCCGACGGCGCGACTTCAAGCCAAAACATCGGATACACCGACCTGTACCGGCACCGATACTGGCACTTTGTAGACCAGGCGTTCACGCAGGATCACACCGCGTTGCCAGCAACTCCGCAACCCAACGCGCAAACGCAGATAGCCGCCTTCCGCGCCGTGCTGGCATCCACCAGCCCGGATCCTCTGAAATCCTACGATCTGGTGTGGTTGCTTCACATCGTCGGCGATGTTCACCAGCCCCTGCATTGCTCGACGCGCGTCAGCGCGAGCATGCATGACGGCGACAGCGGAGGAAACGGCGTCAAGGTCACTCCGGGAGGCAAACTTCATTCGTATTGGGACGATGTTGTGGGCAACTTTGCAAACCCGGACGTGCCGGACTATCCGGCGGTGATTGCGGCGGCCAAGGCACTGGCACCGGCGACTGCCAGCCTGGCGAACAAGAAACAGGAAGCCACTTGGGTCGATGAGAGCTTCAACTACACGAAGAGCAAGGTGTACAAGACCCCGGTCAAGGCCAAGCCGGACGGTGGACCGTTCACGCTGACGACGGCGTACGAGACTAAAGCCAAGACGCTGGCGAACCAGCGAGTCGCGCTGGCTGGCGCCCGCTTGGCGAACCTCATCAACCAGGAATTGAAATAGCCCAACGAGACCGTGCCACTGACGTGTCTGGTTCTGGTGCTGCGCCAACTCAAATTGGCCGGCGAATGCCAAGCTTGCGCATGCGAGCCTGCAGGGTCGTTCGTTTCATTCCCAGGATCCTCGCCGCACCTTTAGGTCCGGCGATTCGCCACTGCGTTTGTCGCAGTGCGCGCAAAATGTGCTGGCGTTCCGCTTCTTCCAGCGTCGACACCGGCAGACTCGGCACGATAGTGGAGCTGAATGCTGAAAAAGGCGAAGCGGGGTCCGGCATCACCGATCCCGATTTGAGTTCCGCCAGCGGCACGCGTAACTCCTTACCGGGCGAAAGCAGCACCGCGCGCTCGATCAGGTTTTCCAGCTCGCGAATATTTCCCGGCCACGCGTAGTTCGCCAGCGCGTCCATAACATCCGCGGGCACATATTCCACGGTTTTGTTCAACGCCCGGCTAAATTTCTGCACGAAATAGCGCACCAGTAGCGGGACATCTTCCTTGCGCTCGCGCAACGCCGGAATGTGGATCGGGAAAACATTCAGCCGATAGAAAAGATCGCTGCGAAATGCGCGCTCCGCCACGAGTTTCGGCAGATCGCGGTTCGTGGCCGCCACCACGCGAACGTCCACACGCTGCGTGCGATTGCTACCCAGGCGTTCGAATTCCTGTTCTTGCAGGACGCGGAGTAGTTTGGGCTGCAACTCCAGCGGAATGTCGCCCACTTCGTCCAGAAACAGAGTACCGCGATCCGCTAGTTCGAACCGCCCGATCTTCTGGCTCAATGCGCCGGTAAACGCGCCGCGTTCGTGCCCAAACAGCTCCGCTTCCAGCAGCCCCGAAGGGATTGCCGCGCAATTGATCTTCACGAAAGTGCGCTCGCGCCGCGGGCTCAGGTTGTGCACCGCGCGCGCGATCACTTCCTTGCCGGTTCCGGTTTCGCCCTGGATCAGCACCGTCGTCCCCGCGGGCGCCACCAGCTCCACTTGCGCCAGCGCGCGACGTATCGCCTGGCTTTCTCCAACGATCTCTTCGAAATTGAATGCGTTCCGGATTTCCTCTTCCAGGTAAAGCTTCTCTTCGGACAGCTTTTCCTTCAGCGCGTCGATCTCCTTGAATGCCGTCGCGTTTTCCACTGCGATCGCCACTTGCGCCGCTACCTGTTGCACGACTTCGACATCCGCGTCGCTGAACGCATCCAGCCGGCGGCCCGCTAGATTCAAGGAACCAAACGTGCGTCCTCGGTTTGTCAGCGGAATGCACAAGATGGTTTGCAAGCCTTCTGCTCGCAGAAGCTTGACCACTTCGCTTTTGTATTCGTCGAATTCGGAGCCGCGCACCACCACCGTCCGGCCTTCGACGATGGCGCGCCCCGCTGGCGATCCGTCGCGAGGAATCACCATCTCCGGTTTGAGAAGGCCCTGACGGCCGGGAAAATCCAGTGCGTGAATCTTGAGCAATCCGGTCGCTGGATCGAGCAGCGCCAAGCTCGTATAGTCGTGATGAATTACGCGCTGCAGGGTCGACACAATCCCGCGAAACAACTCAGGAAATTCCAGGCTGTTGACCAGTACGTTGTTCACTTCGAGCAGGATGCGAAGGCGGTCGCGTTCCCGCGCCAATTGCATCTGATACGCCTGCGATGTTTCCAGATTGAGTGCGTTGTCTACCGCGACGGCCACCTGGCTGGCCACGCGTTGCATGAACTGCAGTTCGCCGTCGGTGATGCACTGTGGCGTCAGCCGCCCGAATCCCATGGCGCCAACGCGCCGCTGCGCTGTTGTCAACGGCACGATGGCCGCACATCGCACGCCATGAGCCCGCAAGCGATTGATGTAGTCCGGATAGCGCGCCTCTTCTTCGGTGTCCGCCACAACGAAAGGTTCCTGCGTCTGCCACACCAGGCCGGTCGGCGTACCTTCCACCGGCATCTCGCTCCCGGTCGATTTTTCCGTCGGAACGCGTGTCTCCAGGATGTGCAGACGCATCACATTGCGAGCGGGGTCGTGCAGAATCAGCGTGAGGAAATCGAACTCGATGACCGAATGGAGCCGTTCGGAAAGATCGTGAAATAGCGCTGGCAGATCGCGCTGCTGCGCGATCGCCTCACTGACTTCGAGCAGCGCCTCGAGCTGTCGGCGTGAGTGTTCGAGCGGCGCGGCAGGCGCCGTTTCCGGCGAAGAAGTGACCGGTTCCGGCATGAAGTCAGAATAGCATCCGTTTCATCGGCCACTCAACCGCACCGCGGGAATCGCCGCCGGACATCGAAATTCACTGGCGTTTGAACGCAATTAAGCTGAGCCGGGCTTTTTCTTCGATGGATCGCGTGTGGTCGAAGGCTCGGAAATCCAACCTGGCGGATCGCTCGCAGGAAACGACTCCTCCGACGCTTCGTCTACCGGATCGATCGGCGAGTTCTCGCTTTCGGCCGCATCCGGAGGGACGTCCGTCCGCTTTTTTGCTGGTTTGACCATACCGAAATCGTATGCCGTTGGTCCGCACGACGACATACCGCAAAGACCCGATCCACAAGACCAGCCACTTCGGCGGGGCGTTGCGCTCGTGTTAGACTAAGTCCGCTTTAGGCTCGTAGCTCAGTTGGTTAGAGCGCCACCTTGACACGGTGGAGGTCTGGGGTTCGAGTCCCCACGAGCCTACCATTCCTTTCAATCACTTGCGGATTCGGCATCGGCTTGGCAGGCGCGTTTGTGTCGTGGTTGGTGCCATAACGCTCCTCAGCTGCTTGTGATCCTTCCGCAGAGCACGTTTTGGACCCGACCCGCTCGCAGCGTTTCCCATGGAACGTGAGAATAGCGTGCGAGCATTTTGGAGAGACATGCCCGGCGATGTCAGCCGCAATAACGTGGTTATGGGTCGCCGGTGCGTTGAAGCCATGCTACAGAGCACACTTACTCGGAGCGCAGGGCTTGGATGACGTCCACGCGAGAGGCACGTGCTGCCGGCAGCGCAGACGCAATGACTGCAGCGGCGAGAAGTAGAAGCGCCGAGGCAGCGACGGGCAGTGCGTCGGGCATGCGCAAGTCAGCAAAGTATTTTGCTGCAAGACGAGCGAGCCAATAGCCGCCGAGGGCGCCAGCAAGCACTCCGATAGTGGCGATAACGGCGCCCTCGCGGATCACTCCAGCCAGGAGACGCTGCGGCGGAGATCCCAGGGCAAGACGAATACCGAACTCGCGAATGCGCGCGCTGACAGAAAAAGCCAGGACGCCGGAGACGCCAACGAGAGCAATCAACAGAGCGACGGCCGCGAAGATACCGAACACGACAGTGGTGAGACGCTCCGGAGTGAGGACCTCAGCACGGATGTCTGCGAGAGTAGCGGCGTGCTCAACCGGCTGGTCAACCGACATGCCCCGGATGATGTCGCCGACAGGTCTAACCAGTGTGTACGGGTCCACGCTGGTGTGAATGAAGAGACGGCCGCCAAAGATATTCTCTTGGAAGGAGGTATAGATGGTGGCCATCGGCTCAGGAATGACGTTGGTGTCGTCAACGTCAGCCGCTACGCCAATGATGCGATGCGGCTTGTCGTTAAGCCCTTGAGCGAATTGAAGGAGTGGATCGGTCCAGTAGACATGCCTGTTCACAGCACTTTGATCCGGGAACATCTGCTTTGCGAGAGTTTCACTTACGATAACGACAGGATCGTCTTTGCTGCGACCGTCGGAATCGTCGAAGTCGCGCCCAGAGCGGATTGGGACGCCGAGGGCCGCGAAAAACCCGGGGGATATAAATCGCACTTGGGCGCGAGGATCTTGATTCGCGACATGAGCATGACCATCTGCAGAGAATTGAAGACCGGGACCGAAGTCGCCGTCCCGCCAAGGAGTAAGGAGGCCAAACGCGCTCTTGGTCACGCCTGGAAGAGCATCAACGCGAGTCCTGACTTCTCTGTAGAAGTCGACGATTTGCTGATGCGACCTTCCTTGCGACATGACAGGCACATTGATGGCGAGAATGTGCCGGGTGTCGAAACCGGTACTCATAGTCTGAAGGGTGATCAGCGTTTTTAGAAGCATGCTGGCCCCGGCCAGAAGCAAGAAGGACGCCGCAATCTGTACGACGGCGAAAATTCGAAGGCGCTGTTTGGTGCCGCCCGTTATACGGACGCCGGAGTTGGCTAGCGTGACCGATTGTGAAGTTTTGGCGGTCGGGAGAGTCGGCACATACGCAAGAAGCACGGCGGCGAGGATCGCGAGCGACGCGCCGACCCAAAGCACGCTGGAATCAAGGGTGAGGTCTAGCGCACGGACAGAGAATCGCGAGGCGTAACGTGTGAGGATGTCGAGGAGCGGGCCCGCGATAAAGACCCCCAGTGCTGCTCCGGCCGTACATAGTACGAAGCTTTCTGCAAGCAAGGAGCGACGCAGGGCACCCGAGCTGGCACCAAGCGCGGCGCGAACAGTCAACTCACCTTCACGGCGGAGGGTGCGGGCGAGAATCAAGTTGGCAGCGTTGGAGCAGGCGATAATGAAAACCAGGGCTGAAGCGGCAAGTAGGACGAGGAGGATGGTACGCGCGTCGGAAGTAAGCTGGTCACGCAAGATCTTGGCGTCAATGGTGAAATTGG
>Ga0307471_100002705_pt1 | contig 10288 bp, 9 predicted proteins | sample atmos_gasesAM3C__2_FD_204566 | JGI IMG/M metagenome (GOLD analysis project Ga0307471, IMG submission 204566) | Hardwood forest soil microbial communities from Morgan-Monroe State Forest, Indiana, United States - atmos_gasesAM3C_515 | ecosystem: Environmental > Terrestrial > Soil > Temperate... | reverse complement strand
GACGCCGGGTCGATTCTGGAGAAAAGTTGTACCGAGGAGATGCAGGAAATGTATTCACAGGCAGTCTAACCATTGCCACCAACTGCCTCAGTGGAGTGCGATTCGTTAATTTTTGGCTCCTTGGCGGCATTATTCATCCCTGGTAGCCGATACTTTTATTTATACCTAAGGACAGCGTCAGCTCGGATGCATAACGGAGCGCAGTTCCATTGATTTTGAGGTCTCACCACTAAAGGGCTGCGATACAACTCCATCAATCATGAGTTTCAGATAAATATGATAATTGGGCAGGTTGATTAAATCTCTCGCAGAAAAGAACGGGTAAAACTCCCCAGCCAGCATTTCAGCGTCTGTCAGTCCTAACCGGAATGAAAAAATTGTTCCTGTGTTACCCAAGATCGCATCTCTCACTTGAGGATCGAGTTGGCTTAAGTATTGGTGAGAAAGAATCATGTTGACACGATACTTCCTTAACTCCGAGAGCATGTTTGCGAAGCTTAGGGTCGCCAAGTTCTGAAACTCATCCAAGTATAAATAGAAGTCGCGACGGTTTTCTTCCTGAACATCTGCGCGGCTCAAGCCGGCAAGCCCTATTTTCGTCACCAGCAAAGCTCCCAATAAAGCCGAAGCATCAGCACCTATTTTCCCTTTGGCTAAATTGACCAGCAGTATTTTCCCCTCATCCATCACCCGCCTTAAATCGAAGTCGCTGCTCTTTTGCGTCAGGATTCTATTGAGTAGTGGATCCGTGAGAAACGCTCCAACTTTGTTTTGGAGCGGGGCTATCGCTTCAGCCCTTAGACGCGGAGGATAATTTTCGTATTCCCTCAACCAAAAATCTCTGACCTGGGTGTTGTAGACCCTGCTTGAAACCTCTCTGCGGAAAGCGAGGTCGTCCAACAGCCTAAGCACATCGGCAAGCGTAGCCTCCGGCTGAATCCATTCGATTCATCGACTGGCTCGATGAATCTCTATCGGGACGATAGAGCGCCTTAATTTGTCTTTTTTTGAACGGACTTTCTGTGATAGCTACTCGTAGGCGCGTCAAGTGATCGACTCACGGCGACGCCCATTAGGGCAATTCTAAAAACCATCGGAGGTCAGCCATGAACAAAGTCGTAACGATCGCCGCGAGCTTGGTGTTTCTAATGGGCGCGACAGCGTTCGCCCAAGATGCAAGGCTGGTGGAGGCGGCGAAAAAAGAAGGAGGCAAAGCCGTCGTTTATGGATCGCTCGACTCCGACACGGGCGATGCGATCGGGAATGCTTTTTTCAAAAAGACCGGAATCAAAATGGAATATTGGCGAGCATCGTCCACGAAAGTACTGGAAAGAGCCGTCAGCGAGTCTCGCGCCGGGAAGCCACTCTTCGATGTGCTGATCAACAATGCCTCGCCGATGCAGATACTATTGAAGGACGGCATGTTGAGCAAATACGATTCTCCTTCGGCCAAAGGTTTCGCGAAGGAGGTCATCGATCCGAATCTCGGGCCGAGATACCGCAACGTCGTCATCGGAATCATTTATAACAAGGAGGCGATCAAGCCGCCCGAGGCGCCGAAGTCTTTGGAAGATCTCGTCAAGCCGCAGTACAGAGGTAAAGTCGTTATGGGCGATCCCAAGCAACACACGACGACCACACAATGGCTCGCGAGCCTGCACAAAATTATGGGAAAAGAAAAAGCGGACAAGTTCATTCACGATCTGGGAGCGTCCCAACCGGCGCTCGTGGAGTCTTACATTCCAGCCGCCGAGCGGGTGACAACGGCGGAAACGCCGATCGCGATTGCGTTCATCAGATACGTTTACCTTTATGGCCAAAAGGGAGCGCCGCTCGATTACGTCAGGTTGGGCAAAATGTTGGGGGACGGACACCATGTGGGGCTGGGAAGCAAGGCGCCCAATCCGAACGCGGGCAAGGTTTTCATCGATTTTTTTCTCGGCGATGAAAGCATGAGCCTCATGACCAAAATCGGCGGCGAGTTTGTCAATCGCAAAGGCGTCAAGCCACCTCTGCCGGACGTCGACAAAATTCAGTTTGTCGAAATGGTCGAGCTCGATAAAGAAGGTTATGCGGAGAAAGCCAAAGAATACGACAAGCTGTTCATTAAATAGCGAGTTTTCGGTCCTATCGATCCTGATTGGGAGTGAACATCGAAGCCCGCCAAGATTCGACAAACGAGGAAACCATGGATAACTCTCGATTCGTCACGTTGGATGGTGTGAGAACCAGATACTTCGAGGCCGGCACGGGTGATGATCTCGTGCTGATTCACGGCGGGAAGTACGGCACCTTCTACAGCGCCTATCATTGGAGTCTCAATTTTCATGAGCTAAGCAAGCATTTTCATGTCTATGCGTTCGACAAACTCGGCATGGGAGATACGGATAATCCGAAGAGCGATGCGGATTACACCATGGCGGCGGTGATCGAACATGCGCGCGCGTTCATAAGGACCGTGGGAATCAAAAACGCTACATTGGCGGGCCATTCGAGGGGCGCATTGCCGGCCGCGCGCATCGCCATCGATCATCCGGAACTAGTCAAAGCTCTGGTGATATTCGACAGCAATACTCTGCCCGCCGAAGATCCATCGATGACTTACGATTTCTATACGAAATTGGAGGTTGGCGCGCCGCCGGTACCCGACCGCGAATTCATTCTCAGAGAACCCATCGCCAATTCCTATTCGCAAGAACACATCAGCGAGGACTTCATTCAAGAAATGCTGAGAATTGGCAGGCTGGCGCGAACTCTGGAAGCACGAGCAAAAATGGAGCACTTCCTCGAAGCGGTGTTTCTGCCCAGCATGCGCGAGAAAAAATATGAAACCCTGAAGCTCATCGAAGCGGGCCGTTTGCATGCGCCTACTCTGATTATCTGGGGTGCCGACGATCGTTCCTCGCCTATGAAGCTAGGCCTGGACTTGCTCCGGGTGATCGGCGCAGTGGTGCCCAGGACCGAATTTCATGCTTTCAACCAGGCCGGCCATTATGTCTTCAGAGAACATGCCCACCAGGTAAACCAGTTGATCACGAATTTCGTTCAGAGTTTGTGATCGCGGCGGCCGATGCCGCAAATTAGCCCTAGTGTTCCAATATGTTTTCGTGTGTCGTAATGTCCAGAGTGGATTTATGGAGGTATACCGATGTTGACCAATGAGCAGAACGATCGTTTGACCCGGGTGGGGCCGGAAACGCCGATGGGGAATCTTTTTCGGCGCTATTGGCATCCGGTGGCGCCGAGCGCTCAGCTCCATGAAAAGCCGGTGAAAGCCGTGCAGCTGCTAGGCGAGGATTACGTACTGTTTCGGGACGAAAAGGGACGGCTCGGCTTGGTGGAGCCGCGTTGCGCACATCGCCAGGTCGAGTTGAAACTTGGTTACGTCGCGCCGGAGGGTCTTCGTTGCCCTTATCATGGGTGGAGCTACGATGTCACTGGTCAATGCACCTCTCAGCCCGCCGAGCCGCCGGAAAGCAGATTCAAGGATAAGATAAAGCTCAAATCTTTTCCGGTTCAGGAAAAAGAGGGGCTGATCTTCGCTTATGTCGGGCCGGAGCCCGCGCCTTTGTTGGCGTGGTGGGATCGCGCGGCATCCACGCGCGGGTTTAAGCACATCACGATTCAGGAAATACCTTGCAACTGGCTGCAGATGACGGAGAACATCAGCGACTACTCTCACTCGTCGTGGCTGCACGGTCATTACGCGAGCCATATCCTGAGCCAATTGGGCATTCCGGCAGATGACCCGCGATGGCTTCAGGTGCGCTCGCGCGCCGGCCATGTTCAGAAAAAACTGGACTGGCGAATCTTCAAGTACGGCATCTCCAGCCATGTTCTGCTCGAGGGCCAGACAGAAGAGCATGAAATGTGGACGCATGGGCATCAGCACATTTTTCCGCACGTCAATTCGCTCGCCCAAAGCGGACTTTCGTTCACGAATTATTACGTCCCGATGGATGATGACCATACGCTGTTCGTAAGACGGGAGCACTACTACTTCTCTCCCGATATCCCGGTGCCTCATCAGGACGAAGACAGGATTCCGTATTTTGCTCCACCCTGGATGTTAACCGATGAAAACGGCAACTGGCGCATGGACCACAACAATGCCCAGGACAATATCGTCTTCGTCGGGCAGGGCCGGATTTACGATCGGAGCAAGGAGAATCTGGCCGGCAGCGACAGGGGCCTCGTGATGTTCAGACGGATGCTCGATGAACAATTGCGCGTTGTCGAAGACGGCGGCGAACCGATGAACGTGTTCAGGACGGAAGAGGAGCTGAACAACATTGAAATGCCGCCTCCGCTGACCTACTACTATGACCGCGGCCGCGGCGCCGATGGGAGTTATACGTACGGTGCAACGACCAGCCAGCAATTGACGCAATACAGCCCCCACAGGGACGCCATCGAAAATCTGTTTCTGAATGAGGAGAAAATTAAGAGAGATGCGAAACACAAAGCAAAACAGAGTTTCTAGCAGTTCCCTCATAGCAAAGAAAGTTGCTTCACGGGTCATTGTCTTTGCGATAATCCTGCTCAGCGCTTTTTTGTCGCCCAAGGATTGTGTAAGTGCCGATAAAGAACCAGTCAACGTGCACATACCTTCCTTCGACATCAGCGTGATTCCCTTTTATGTCGCCAAGGGAAAAAATTACTTCAGTGAAGAGGGTTTGGAGCCTTCTTTGATTCTTGCAAGTCCTAACGTAGGTATCAACGGCTTGGTCTCCGGTAACTTCACTTCAGCGCTTCCGCAGGCTCAGCCTCTACGGCGATCGCCCGGAATCTTCCTCTTAAAGTTGTGCTGGTCAATACGTTTAAGCCGGCGTTTTGGATCTATGCGCGGGACAATATCAAAAGTCCCTTGCAGTTAAGGGGCAAGAAATTGGCGGTGTCGTCGCTTGGAGGACTCTCCCATACATTGGCACGGCTCGCTCTCAAGAAAACAGGACTGGATCCAGACCGGGACGTTGTGATGATCGCCGCCGGCACGGGGGACATTCGGCTTGCTGCCTTAATGAGCACCGCGGTGGATGCAGCGGTTCTGAATGCCCCGGGAAAATTTAAGGCAAAGAAGGCAGGCCTGAACGAAGTCCTGTTCATGGGGGAACAGGTTGACGCCCTCAGCGGCGGCGTCGCCACGACCATCGGATTGATTCAGACACGGCCCGAAACAGTTCAAAGATTCGTCACCGCTAGCGTGAAAGGGCTGAAATATTTTTTATCGAATCGCCAAGGATCAATCCCTTTTATGATGAAGACCATGAACGTAGACATAGAAATGGCCAGAGAAGTCTATGACATGAGCCTCCCGACTTTTACCGAGGGAGGAACCGCCGGAGACGATTTCATGAAAAACGAAGTGCAACTCCAGACGGGGGTTCTGGGCTTGAAGGAGGTCTCGCGATTTGACCAACCCTTTGACATGAGCTTCGCGTTGAAAGCGAATCAACGCCTAAAAAACTGGAACCCGCAGCAGAGAAGCGGGTGAGAATCATAAGGAGAACAATCAGTCGATCGATTTTGTCGGTCGCATGCGTGGGCACCTGGATCGAGCGTGAATATCATAGGTAAAACAGGCTGTTGAAAAACCCATTCGGAGTCCTTCGACAAGCTCAGGACGAATGGAATGCATATTGAAATGGTTGAACAAAATCTGTTCATACTGAGCGTGTCGAAGCATGTTCGACTGTTTTTCAACAGCCTGTAAAGATGCGACCCAAGGCGCCACAATCCAAGAGCATTTTTTCATGAGCTGCAGCGAAATTGAGCCGCGAGGGAGAAATGAATTTACTTTTTGAGTTGGCTGATGCGGCCGGGATCATCGTTGAAGAAGTAAAGCGGTCAAAATTCTTTGGTGTGTTAACTGATTTATTAAACGTCCTTTGGGAGGTGTGAAATGGAAAACCCAAACAAAGATCTCGTGGTCGACGCTGATGCTCATGTGGTCGAGTCGGCGCGGACATGGGAATTCATGGACTCATCGGAAAAACAGTTCAAACCGATCCCGCTGGAGACCCGCGAAGAATCGGGGGTAAAGCTTCAATTCTGGCTCATCGACGGCAAAGTCCGAGGCTTGCGCTTCCCGGCGTTTTCACCGGCGGAGCTAAACCGGCGCGCAGAGCAAGTGGGGCGTAAATTTGCCGATTCGCAAGAATCCCGCGAGCTGGGCAATGTCGATATGCGCATCGAGTACATGGACCGCAACAACATCGACGTGCAGATCTTGCACAACACGATATTCATTGAGTCTTGCACCGACCGCGCCGCGGTGGACGTGGCGCTGTGCAAAAGCTGGAACCGCTGGCTCGCCGATATCTGGCGGCAGGGGAAGGGACGACTACGCTGGGTGTGTATGCCGCCGACGCTCAGTATGACGGATGCTCTGGATCAGATTCGCTGGTCAAAAGAAAACGGCGCGGTGGCGGTCTGCCTGCGCCCCGTGGAAGGCAACCGGCTCTTGGCCGACAGTTATTTTTATCCGCTCTACGAAACCGCCGAAAAGCTTGAGATGGCGATTGCGATCCATATCGCCAACGGTAGCGCCTGGCTGAACGATCTTTATCGCCATCCGGTGCCGATTGCCGCCACACTACACCGTTTCCGCATCCCGACCGTGGCTTCATTCAACGATATTTTGCTCAGCGAGATTCATAAACTGTTCCCGAAGCTGCGCTTCGGATTCGTCGAAGCCAGCGCTCAATGGCTCCCCTGGGTTCTGCATGAAGCCAAGAATCGGTTCAAAAACCTCGGACGGCCCTGGCCCGATAACGTTGCCCGCGAATACGGCATGTTTGTCACCTGCGAGAACTCCGATGATCTGCCTTACATCGTGCGCGAAGGCGGTGAAAATTGTCTGGTCATTGGCACCGACTACGGCCACACCGATACATCGAGCGATATCGACGCGATCAAAATATTTCGCGAGCGCGGCGACCTGTCGGACGCGGTGAAGAAAAAAATTCTGAGCGATAACGCAAAGGCTCTCTATGGCTTGTAAGAGGCGACGAATAGGGAGCAGGGAGCGCGGAGTGCCGATAGCGAATGGCTTATGGCTTTTGGCAGATGGCTCAAGGGGCAGGAAGCACCTCGGCAGTCCGAGCTTGCGCTGTGGGCGCTCAGGCGTGCAGGTTGGGGAAAAGCACTAGCAGGAAAGGGGGACCGATGTTTCCGCACTTGATTCTCACGATTCTGTTATGTGTCGGCTTGATTGGAGTTCCGGGACGGGCTTCGGGCCAGGATCAATTCTATCAAGGCAAGGTGTTGCGCATCATCGTCGGCTTCGCCCCCGGCGGCGGGTACGATACCTATACGCGATTAGTGGGGCGGCATCTGGGCAAACATATCCCAGGCAATCCGAGCGTCGTTGTGGAGAATATGGCTGGCGCCAATAGCCTGATCTGCGCCAATCACATCTATCGAGTCGCGAAGCCCGACGGGTTAACCATGGCGAATTTTATCGGCGGGTTATTCTTGCAGCAGCTCCTGGCTAAACCCGGCATCGAATTCGACGCGCGCAAATTCGAATATGTCGGAGCGCCGTCCCACGACGATTTCGTGGTCGGCGTTTCCAAGGCGACCGGAATCACGAGCCTTGAACAATGGCTCGCGTCGAAGACCGTGGTGAAATTCGGCGGCGCCAGTTTTGGCGCCGGTACCGATGACTTCCCTGTGCTTTTGCGCGCGATCATCGGCCTGCCGATCCAAATGGTCACGGGCTATAAAGGCACCTCGGAGATGCGCTTGGCTTTTAGCAGCGGCGAAATCGGCGGCATCAGCAATTCGTGGCAATCGACGCGGTCCACCTGGCGCAATGAATTGGAGAGCGGCGAGCTGCAGCTTATTTTTCAAGCCGGTTTGAAATCGCATCCGGAGCTTACCAAATATCCGGTGGTCGGCGATTACATCAAAAGCGACGAGGACAAGAAACTGCTCCGGGCGCTGGTCCAAGTGCATAGCGCTTCGGTGCGTCCGTATGTGGTCCCGCCCAATACGCCCAAAAACCGTGTGCAGCTTCTGCGCAGCGCCTTTGCTGAGACTCTCAAAGACAACGCTTTGCTCGCCGAGGCGCGCAAAGGGAATATCGAGATCAACGCGGTCAGCGGCGAAGAACTGACGAAAAGCGTCCAAGACGTGTTGCAGCTGGAGAGCGGCTTGGTGGCCCGCTTGAAGGAAATCTTGCGCTGAAACAAGACTGAGCCGCCGGCGAGTGGAAACGACGCCGGAGTTGCTCCGAAGCCAAGGACCAGCGCTGGGAAATCTGGACCAAGCGAGCCGAGGCCGTGGCATTGCTAGTGCGGGAGCATGGCTAACCGGCGAGCGAAGTGGCGAAGTTTCTGAGGCGCGACTAGACGAGCCGATCCAGGCTGTCATAGCTTTCGTCTAATTCGTTCGACAGGTGCTATATACAGGAGCACGACAATTTTTTGGTCGCCACTGGAATAAGCAGCTCGGCCTTATACCGTGGCTTAATGGCGAGGGACGCCAGTCGGCCTATCGGGGGGAAGTTTGGTGCGAGAAAAATCTAGATTAGAAATCTTTGCCTGTCTTCTAACCATCGTTGGCTTTTTTGCGCAAGGGGAAGCAAGAACCGTCCACGTGGCGGTGCCGACCCTCAGCATGGTCGTGATTGCCTTCACGGCTGCCAAAGAGAAAGGTTATTACCGAGACGAGGGTTTGGATGTGGACTTGGTCGTAATGCGGGACACGCTCGGCATATCGGCGTTGATTGGTGGTAATGTAGATTTCGCTTCTATGAGTGGTGCGGGGCTAACCGCGATCCTGGGCGGCGTACCCTTGCGGTTCACCTTTAGCAGCTTTTATCGGCCTATGTTTTGGATTTACGCCAAGCCGGAGATTCAGGACATCAAGGCGCTCAAGGGAAAAAGGATTGGTGTGACGGGACTTGGTAGCGGTCCGGATAATCTCCTGCGCGAGACTCTCAAGCGCAATGGCATCGAAGGAGGCCGCGATGCCGTCATCCTGGCCCTAGGCTTACCTTCAACTGTCGCTACGGCGCTACGAAGTGGAACCGTGGATGCCGGGACAATTAGCCCGCCTTTTAACTTTGCGGTGAAAGATGCCGGCTTTCGTGAGCTGGTATCGTTCCTGAAGGAAGATTCTGTCGAGTTGCAGGGGAGCATTCTTGTGCATGAAAGGCTCTCTCAATCCGATCCTACTTTGGTCGAAAAATTTGTTCGAGGCACCGTGAGAGGGTTGCGCTACGCGCGAGAAAACAAAGCCGGCACGATTCCGATTTTACTCCGCTACATGAAAATCAAAGAAGATCTCGCCGGACAATACTATGATCAGGTGCGCCCCATCATGACAAGCGACGGCACCGTGAGCGTAGACATGCAGAAAAAATACATCGACCAGGCGTTCAAAGTCTTGGCGCCCAAGGAGTCGCCGTCCGCGGAGAAGATTTTCAACTATTCTTTGGCGCGCAAGATCAATGCCGAGCTCGACGCCGCCGGGTGGAAACCGGGGAGATAAGAGAACTTGGACTTTCGATCGATAAACTCAAACTGTAAAAGCCGCCTTCATTCAGATCAATTCAAGCCAATGCATCCGAATTGAAACGGAGATCGACGAAGTCTTCGGCCTTGGCCCCCTTTGCTTTCGGGTCGCCTGCTAAGATTGTCTTCAATCCTTCCAGAGTCGGATACTGCTTTGCTGGCAGTTTATGCTCGACGATCGGGTCGTCATAAGTTCTTTCGAGCAACTGTTTGTCGGACAGTGCTAAGGCCCTGGCCAACTTTCATCGACGTTTCGCGATCAGTCTGAAGCGGTGTACGGCCTGGACATGAGATTTGATCTAGCGGCGTGCAACATCGGTCCGCTCACGAATGAATTTTCGCGTTGTGGCGACGCCGGTTGCTTGATAGGGCAGGCCGAGCGCAGCGATGCAAACCAAGCGGTGCAGGCCACGGTGCTGACGCTCCAGGTAATCATTTCTTCAGCTTATCGATAATTCTTGTATCGTAAAACTGGTTTGGCGAAGCATCCTTTGCTGCCGGCAGGACTGTACTCCCAAAGAATCTGAGAATCTGCTCGAAGCCGCGATCAGTAAAGCTGAGATCCCTATTGAATCCAGCCTGTTTGGTAAAAAATTCGTAAGTCTTGTCCAACATCACGGGGTCGTTGTCTTTGGTATATTTAGCCAGAACACTCTTCGCTAACTGGGGATTGTCATACCAAGCACTGATACCCCGTTGTACGGCGCGCAACAATCGCAGCCAGATTTCCGCTCTTTTTTCGACTTCGCTTTTTCTAATCACCAGAC
>Ga0307471_100002704_pt1 | contig 10291 bp, 10 predicted proteins | sample atmos_gasesAM3C__2_FD_204566 | JGI IMG/M metagenome (GOLD analysis project Ga0307471, IMG submission 204566) | Hardwood forest soil microbial communities from Morgan-Monroe State Forest, Indiana, United States - atmos_gasesAM3C_515 | ecosystem: Environmental > Terrestrial > Soil > Temperate... | reverse complement strand
TGCCGGTGACCAGCGCGAAATCCGGAACATCCCGGGTCACGACGGCACCCGCTCCCACGAACGCGAAACGTCCGATGGTGAGCCCACAGAGAATGGTAGCGTTCGCTCCCACCGTGGCCCCGTGCCGGACCAGCGTCGCGCGGTACTCCTGCTTCCGGGAGATATGACTGCGCGGATTGATCACGTTCGTGAACACGACCGACGGCCCGCAAAACACGCCGTCTTCCAGCGTCACGCCGTCGTAGACCGAGACGTTGTTCTGGATCTTGACGCCGGCGCCCACGACGGCGCCGGGGGCGATGTAGACGTTCTGGCCGATGGAACAGCGCGGGCCTACCGACGCTCCTTTCGCGATATGCGAAAAGTGCCAGACACGTGTTCCTTCACCGATCGCGCCCGGATCGCCAATGCACGCCGTCTCGTGAGCCCAAAAGCTGCGTTCGCCGTTCACGACTGCTCCTTTGCTACCTTGTGCACCGACATCGCGCTACAGCCTCGCCTCAAAATACCCCTTGTACCGCCGAAAGAGCTTCAACCCGACGACCGCCAGGACCCCGGACAGTGCCGCCACATAGAGCAACCCGACAACATCGGGGACATGGTGATAGACCAGCGCCCGGCGGTAGCCTTCCGAGATAATGTAGAACGGGTTGCCCAGGGAAATCGCCTGGACGATCGGAGGGGTGCTCGTCAGCGGGTAGAAGATGGGTGTGGCGAACAGCACGACCATCAGGATATTCGGCAGCGCGAACGCAAAGTCCCGGACAAACACGGTGACAGCCGACATGAATAACCCCAGCGAAATGATGAGCGCGAACTGGAGCCCGACAATGGCGATCCCAAAGATGGCGTGCCAGGACAACATGTTCCCGTCCACGACCAGCAACAACGCCAGGAAGCCGAGACTCACGCCCAATGGCAACAGGCCCGTCAGCGCGGCCGTGATGGGCAGCACCTCGGTCTTGAACGCCATGTTCTTGATCAGCCCCGCGCTGGCCACCACTGACAGAGACGCCGCCATGAGGGCTTCCGCGGTCGCGAGCCATGGCCCATACCCGCTGATGAGCCAGATCGCGTACGACAGGGTGGTGTCTGCCCCAGGCAATTTCATTTTAAACACGTACCCGAACACGAACGTGAACAGGGCGAGCATGAGCAAGGGATTGGCGACCGCCCACAGGCTGCCAAGACGCGAGCCCAGGTACTTGTCCCTGATGTTCATGCCGAAGAACGCCCACATCAGCTTCCCGTCATTCCGATCGAAACCCAGCACCGCCATGCCACTCCCCCCTCAGCCGATCGGTGTCGCGCTGACCGAGCACGGATACAGCAAGACCGGTCGCCCGCCCGTTGGAGGTCTGCGGGTCACCACTTCCAGCATGGTCGAGCGCATGGCCACCACATCCCAGCCGTCCAGCAATTCGACGGCCGCCCGGTAGAGCCCGGCTCCCAGGACCAGAGGCCGCATCGTGATCCGGTATCCAAGGCAGCCCATCAATCCGTGCTCTTCCTCCCGGATCGGCACGCCCTGCACGCTGTCCACGACCACCAAGCCATCCAACCTCACGATCCGGAGTCTCACCTGGGGGTTCTGCAGCGGGACCTCCGCCTGCAGTCCGACCAGCACGTCCGTGTCCTCTCCCGAAAAGACCATCGACTGATTCCCCAGTCGCTCGAGCGTCCGGACCTCGAGCCGCGTGACTTGGCACCCAGGTCGAAACGACTGGGTGACGAGAGGCCGGTCCAGCTTTTCCGCCAGCGCCGCCTCATCCTGCGTCCTCACCGCATCGAGATACGCGCGGGTGACGGTCGCCGGGTCGCCGTCCATCACCACCCGCCCGTTTTCCATCCAGAGACATCGCGTGCAGAGGTCGAGCACGCTCTGCATGGTATGCGACACGATGATGGTGATCATGCCCCGATCGCAGATCTCCTGCATCTTCCGGCGCGCCTTCGCGGCGAAGAGGCAGTCCCCCGCGGAGAGCGCCTCATCAATGATGAGGATCTCGGGATTGATATGGATGAGCATGGCGAACGCCAGTCGGGACTTCATACCGGTTGAATACGTCCGCATCGGACGGTCGATGAACTCCCCGATATCGGCGAACGCGATGATCTCGTCGAGGACCGGGGCGACTTCTGCCCGGCTCTTGCCCTGAAGCTCGCCATCCACATAGATGTTTTCCCGGCCACTCAGGTCTTCGCGAAGACCCAACCCCAGGGTAAAGATCGCGGTCACGCGCCCCTCCACATGGATCTGCCCGGACGACGCGTCCGCCAGCCCTCCGATGATCCGCAACAGCGTAGACTTGCCGGCTCCGTTCGGTCCGATGATGCCGAGGCGCTCGCCTGCCCGGACCGTCAATGTCATTGGATTGACAGCAACTTTTGTGCCAGCCCCGTTCAGCCTGGTTTTGGCGGGATAGATTTTGGAGACATTTTTTAGCTCGATCTTCGGTTTCACGGCAGGGCACCCTCTCGGATCCAGCTTAAAGGGACCGCCGTCACGCTGGGGCACACGGGTCCTTCCACGGTCAGAGTCAGCGCATTGCCATGCGTCCAGCTCCGGACGTCGCACACCACGGAGCGCTCGCGCGCCCCCTCTCGCGGCCTGGCTTTCAGGAAAAGATTCAGGTAGTAGCGGCCCGGCGCCAACGGCAGGCGGGGAATCCGCAACCGCACCACGTGCCGCCCGATTGCGTCGGCCACAGGGAGTTCCTCGCCCATCAGTAAAATTTCCCAGGCGGCGCCGGCCCGCAGCAGCTCGACCGAATAGCCCAACACGACGGGAACTGCCTCGCCGAGCTGGACGTCAAAGCAGAACTCCGTATCCTCCCGGCACCGCGCGGCGTAGCTGGCTGGGTTGTCCGGACAGAACGCCGCCACCTCAGTCCGACCCTCGCCCGCTTGATTCAGGTACGCGCGCACGATCTCCTCCGACGGGCCCGATTCGGTGATCCGGCCCCCCGCCATCAGGTGTGCCTCTTCGCACAGCCTCAGAATCTTCGTCCAGTCATGCGTGACCAGCACACCGGAAGCGCCCTGGGACAGGCGTTCACGCATCCATCGCCAGCACTTGTTCTGGAAATGCTCGTCGCCCACCGTCAGGAACTCATCGATCAAATAGACGTCGTAGGGTTGCGCCGTGGCGGCCGCGAAGTACAGCCTAGCGACCATGCCACTCGAAAGCATGTAGAGCGGTCGCTCGAAATCGGCGCTCAATTCTGAGAACTCACGGATCTCGTCCAGGAGTTCCGTCAGGCGCGCGCGAGGAACCCCCTGCAGTTGCAACGAGCGTTTTGCGTATTCCCGCGCAGTCAGGAAGGGCTTCCCCGCCCACCCAGGCTCGAACAGGCCCGTCACGCGCCCATGCCGGTGGACCGTCCCCAGAGTTGAGTGGTAGACCCCGGCCAGCACCCGGAGGAGGGTGCTCTTGCCCGCTCCGTTGTAACCGAGAATCCCCACGAAGTCGCCCTTCGGCACGCTCAGCGCGACATCATCCAGCACCTGCACGCGCCGGCCAGCAAGGTCGCCACGCAAGACGAGACGCCACGCCCCACCTTCATCGAAAACCGGGAAGGTCAGGCTCACGCCCGCACACGACAGCGCCGCAATGCCACGTGGCGGCGCCCCCGCCGTTGCGCATGCCGGGAGACGGTCTCCCGCCGTCGCGGGGACGGTCGCCTGTATGCTGTCGATCGGACTCATACTCCAATCACCATCGGTCGGGACGGCTCGGAGGCGCCCGGTCTGAGGGAATACACCCCTCCCCACTCGGTTGGATAGGACCCGATCCTCCCGTTCATCAAGTTGTCATAGAGGCGTTCGTACCGCTCGGCACAGGCGTCGGCGCTGTGCCATTTGAGCGCATAGGCCCGGCTTGCCTGCCCGATCGCGGCTTGCTTGGCTGGATCGAGGAGCAGGTCCCGCAGAACCTCGTAGATGGTGTGCTCGGTCGCTGAGACCAGCGGGAGCTCGCTCATGCACGCCAGCGCGTGCTCGGATCCGGGCTCGTTCCGATTGATGTAACAGACGGTGGGTTTGCCCAACATCATCCCCTCGCGCGCGGTAGCGCCGTAGCGTCCGTAGTTCAACTGGTCCACGATCACATCGCACTGGGCTTGCAGAAAACGCACCTCGGTGTTTTTCATCCCCGTGACGAACACCAGACGAACCGGCACGCCTTCAGCCTGCAGTCGTTCGATCGCGGCCCGCACCGCCCCCGTGCCCTTGATATTCCGGCCGTGCCGCGCCCGCAAGTCCATGTTGCCGAAAGCATTGTAGACAAGCAGTTCACCGTTCTTCCGCAGAATCCTGAACCGCCGCGGGACCGGAAGACCCGGCCGCCAGAAGGAAGGATCCAGGCACATGGTCGTCGGCTCCCGTACGGCCCTGGTGCCAGCTTGGTAATCCAGGGCCGGTGACGCCTCCGTGAAAATCACATCGCAGTATTTCTCGACCCTCCTTCCCCACGCGAGGTTCTTTGCATCGTTACACACGGATGGTTCATGCTGCCAGGGACACTTATCGCAGACACTCTTCCCGCCATCCGTCCGCGACCACTGCGTCACAGAGGATTGCGCCACTCCACTATTACAGCCGCCGATCGTGTATGCAATCTTCCGGCCTGATTTCCTCCACTCCAGAATGTCGTCGGGTTCCTCGCTGCTCCAGTTTTCCGGGAAGAACGACATCTGGCCGTCACCGGCGAAATGCAAGAGGTTGAACCGCTTCCGCGCGTGCGCATAGAACGCCCGGATGTTGTAACGAAATTGGTCCACGTTGCGTGAATACAAATTGATGTCTTCGCCATGATAGTAGAGGGCATGCGGCCCATGAGGGTCTTCCAAACTCACGGTGATGGCGTCCCAACCGCGCCGCCGAAGCGCCTGAGCCAGATAGTAGAAGTGATAGTAGCTGTTATGCAGGAACACCACGCTCCTCCTCGTTCGCCGAGGCCGCACAATCGTACAAGCACAGGAGATGAATGCCGGGCGTACGGCTGCGGCGCGCCAGCGTAGCGAGCGGAGAAATATGATGGCGCGCGGGATGTGTCTGAACACGATGTCCCTGATGACGCGATGGATGGTCGGCAGTCGTCTCTTGAGGGCAGGTGGAAACTTCATCATTGGTCAACCCGCGCAGCCATCAGTTGGTTAGCACGGACGCCTCGACCAGCGCCCGTGTCTGCTCAAACCCGCAGTTCATCAACGCGTCAATGATGGACAGACCGGGCGTGAACATCCCGGCATTGATTTGCGGATACACCGGATGCTGAAACTGCTGGAAGAGCAACTCCAGGCTGGCCTCCGGAAACTTTGAATCATCCTGGTAATCGCCCGCTCCGCCTCCGCAGAGATAGGTCGTCCCGCCCACAGCCTTGACCATCGCCACCAGCAAGTCGGTGGACTTTCCCTCCACCCCCAGGCTGTTCCCCAGGACGAGCTTCACCGGATTCAGCCCGAGCGCTTCAGCCACAGTCCGGATGGCGGTCAGGTTGAATTCGGCCAGGTTATCAGTCGGATTTGCGAAGACGTCCGCCAGAAACCCGAACACGGCCTTGAAATGGGGCGCGCGGCCATAGGAGTCCCGGACGGCGTTCAACACGCGCGACCGCCAGGGCAACGCATTATTGATTTGCATCTCATGGACGGACCGGACGCCATGATAGGTACGCACGACTGGCATGGTCAGCCAGGCAGGTCGGCCGTTGACCACGATACGCACGCGATTCATCCATGTCCCGCCCGTTTTGGGAAACTGAGCGTTGTCCAGTACGATGAAGACATCGGCCCGGGCGATCTTGTTGAAGTACCCGAGCCAGGGGAAGAAATTGGGCTGGTGGATGGCGACGATCCTATTGTCCGACATATTCCTCCCGCAGAATCCCCATCACGATCACATTAAGATTCCGGCCGTCGATATGCGCGGCTTTTCGAAGAACCCCTTCCTGCACAAAGCCAATCTTTTCATACAGCCGGATGGCCACCGCATTGGTGCTGAACACATGCAGCGACACCCGATGCAGGTTCAAGCCCTTAAATGCAACGTCAAGCAGCAACCGCAACGCTTCCGTGCCATAGCCGTGATCACGCTCAGCCGCCTCACCCAAGCGAATCTGCAACTCAGCGCTACGATGGACGTCGTGAATGCTGTGCAACTGGCACGAGCCGATGAGCTTGCCAGATTCCCGCAGGCGAATCGCAAAAATCCTGACGTCGGGACGCCGTTGAACCGCGTCAAACCACGCCTGGTGCTGCTCCTCGGTCACGAGTTTATACGGCGCGTTGCGCTCCACGAGCTCGCGGTCATTGATCCAACGGAACAACACCGGCAAATCGTCGGCTGTGAGCGCGGTCAGCGCGACGCGCTTTGATTTCATCACCGGTTGCGATCCTCCGGACCCACGACGCCATCGCCGCCGACGGCATTCAAGTACGTGGCAATCCCCAAACTATTTCCCCATAGCAGCACTTTCATAGCGTCATTGCACCGTCACCACGGAGTAAAGCCAGTTGCTCGGCCGTCACAATATCCTCAACCGGAATGCCAAGTTTGGCTGCGAGCTCCGCAATCTTGACATGAAACGGCGTATGCGTTTCGCGCCACCAGATGGGGTGGATCAGCAATTGGATGCGCCGACAATGGCCGTCACGAACCAATTGAAGAAGATCTTTGCCGCGCCAATCCTGGTTCGAATCAGATACGTACTCGATCGACTCGAAAAACAACGGAGAGTACGTATTGATCCGGTTATTCTTCAAACGGAGATGCTGGACGGGGCGACGGGTCGGCATATGAAAAGAGACCGCAGCGATGGAGGTCGCAAACCGTGTTTCTAATTCGGCAGCCGCTTCCTCAACCAGGTCAAGAATCTTCTCATCATCTTCAATAGCGTTCGCATCAAAGTGCAGACCCAACCAGTGGCCTTGAGCCAGCACTTCTTCAATAGCCACACGCGTCTCCGGGCTGTGACACCGATAAAACTTCGAGTCCGTCTGGAAAAAATACGTTGCCTGAATCCCCTTCTTGACCTCCAACCGACTGACGGGAAAGACCCAACTGGGATCATAGTCGATGTCGTGCCTGAGGAGAATAAACGGCCCCTCGGGCAATAGGGCGTTGCCCGCCATCCGGTCAAATCCGATGAAGCGGTACCCTGACGCGAGCGCGGCGTCTAAATATAAATTATAGGTTTCCCAGGTAAATGGACCGGAGGTTCTGTCTATGCGTTGACTATTCATAAACCGCTCGTCGAATTCCCTCCTCGACGGGAACAAACGGTCCCAAACCAAGCGCCTTTTTCAACTTCGAGCTATCGGCCATCCAGCCGCCCGGTTCCTCCCCGCCAACAAACTCGAACCAGGGAGTAACCCCCAACACCCGTCCGATCAGTTGGCCCAATTCTTGGAGACCCAGCCCATCGTCCCCGCCGAGGTTAAATACGTGAAATCCTGGGCTCCCTCCGTCCCGCTCCACTACTGCGTGCAGGGCCAGACCGACATCAGACACATACACGGGACTCAATTTCAGACCCTGCGTTCCTTGGACCTGTATCGGCTGATTTTGCCGCGCCCTCTCTATCAGCGAGGAGATCAACGTCCCTTTCTGGCCGGGACCGAAAACCGTGAACAACCGCAAGACAAAGCATTGGAAAAATCTGGAATAGGACTCTACCAACATCTCTGCGATTCGCTTTGAACGCGCATAAAAGGAGGCCAGTTCGATGGCTGAGTCTTCGGTGATGGCCGTGTGGCTGCGCTTATAGACATTCGCACTGGAGGCGAAAATAAATTTCTTAACGCCGCGTTGGCGGGCATACTCTAAAAGCTCCATCAAGGACCGAATATTCACCTCGAAAATATCCCGCCTGTTTTCATCGGGCTCCCGATAGTCACGGGATTGCGCCATGGCTACAATCGCGTCAACCCGGCTCGGAAGGGAGAGCATGAGTTCAGGCCGGGCCAGGTCCGCTCGAATCCAGGTGATGCCGCTCTCCTTCGGCGGAGCGTCTTGGCGCGCCAAGGCGTACACCCGGTGCGTATGCGATAACCGCCACCTCAAATGGCTGCCTATAAACCCGGTCGCGCCGGTCAACAAGACGTCCATCACATGATCTTTAAGCGAAAAAAATGGTTCGTGCGGTACTCATCGACCGGATGGCTTGCCGTCTCGACAATGGCCAATCCCACAGGTTTGACCAGTGATTCTCTGAATTCAGCCGCCGTCAATCGCTTGACATGGAATACGTCTTCAGCCAGGTCAGGCTTCTTCAACTGGGCGTACCATGCGGGAGAAGTTGCGGGCCGTGGGGCATCCGGATGCTTTTCGCCTAGCCAGACATCGAGCTCTCCCGATTTCCTGCAAACCCGTACGGCTTCTCTCAGCGCCACGAAAGGGTCAACAACATGGTCGAGCGTCGTGCTGAACAGGACGTGGTCGAACGCGTCATCGCGAAAGGGCAGATATTCTCCCAGGGCTTGAAATTTCAAATAATCGGTCGGCGATTCGCCGGCCACAGGATCGACCCCGATGAAGACGGCACCTTTGTCCGTATCGAAATAGGCGGGCCACGGTTGCGGCCCGCAGCCGACATCCAAGACCAACCCCCTGTAGTTGCAAAACTGCGCAAATTGCCGACAGTCTTTTCGCTCGCCCACTGACAAATTCCGATCGGGATCGGTTCGATAACTCACCATGCCATTTCCCTGGAGTTGTTGCCAGGCTTGCCACATTGGAGAAGCCATATCCACCACGTCTGGAATGAAATTCCAAGCGAACGGCCTCTTGCTGAATGAACTCCGGCACGAGGCGCAGGTCACGCATGTGTCCGAGTCAGCAATCGCGATGGCGGTCCTGCACACAGGACAGGCAAGGATGTCGTTTATCGGATCAGGTCGCATCGTTGCTCTCCATCCATATCTACGCCATAAACTTTCGCAGCCACCATTCAAAGCTCAGCAGGGACCAGATCAGCAACCGCCGGTTGACCCGGCCGGAACTGTGATCGTCCAGGACACCGGATATGTACTGGGGGGACAGAAACTCATAGATCCTGGCTTTGGGATTCCGGAGCAGACGGTTGAGGTAGTCGATGCTTTCGCCACGGAACCAACTGGCGTCGGGCGCGCTGAACCCCTGCTTGGTGCGCTCCGTGGTCTCCCGCGGAATCAATCGGCTCATCGCCCTACGGAGAACGGCCTTGCCGTCGTTGGTTTCTCGTTCGTAAAGGAGCCGCTTCCCGGGCAGGTTCTCGTCCACGCGCACCGTCCGGTCGAGATTGCTGAGTTTGTGGTGCGCTGGCACGCGGAGGGCGAACTGCACCAGTTCTTCGTCCAGAAACGGCACCCGCGTTTCCAGAGAGTGCGCCATGCTGAGCTTGTCTTCCACCACCAGCAGGCCATGTAAAAACGTCTTCTGCTCGAAGTAGAGCGAGGCGTTGACGTAGTCCGCGTTGTCACGAAATTGGCCCGACCATCCGTCGAAGACTCCGCGGAACACGTCAAACGTTGAATGGTCGCCGATCGCCCTGGACGTGTCGGCATTGAAGAGCCGTCCCTTGTCTTCGTCCGGAACGAGTCGTTGCCAGAACTGGTAGTAGCGCGCTAGGTATTCGGCCCACCCGGCGCTGTTGAGCCCTCGGTAGTACCGCCACGGATAGCCCCCGAACAATTCATCGCCCCCCGCGCCGGACAGGACCACCTTGACAAACTTGCTGACCAGGCGGGCCACATAATAATTCGGGTAGCATTGCCCGACGCGCAGATCCTCGAGATGCCAGATCAGCTCGGGCAGCACCCACTCCATATCGCCCGCGTGCAAGACCGACTCGTAGTGTTCGGTCTTGAATAGGTTGGCCAGAACCTCCGCTTGGACCCGCTCGTCATAGCCCAGCTCCAGGCCGGAGACCGACGTCAGATCGAACCCCCCCGTGAACGTGGACAGCCGCGGAAGGTGGCGGACCGCGACGGCGGTGATGGAAGCGGAGTCCATCCCCCCGCTCAGGTAGGCCCCGACCGGCACGTCGCTGACGAGCTGCCGCGTCACGGACTGCACGAACAGGTGGTACAACCGGTCCGCGCACTCCTCTTCCGTCAGGTCCAGCGCCTCGCCGGCGAACGCATAGTCCCAGTACCGCCTGACCTCCGCCCCCGATCGCTCATCGAGATTCAGCATGAGGGTACAGCCCGGCGGGAGCAACCGGATCCCCTCGAAGAGGGTCGCATCGGTGAAGAGGTTCTGGAACGTGAAGTACTCGTTCAAGGCCGGAAAGCAAACGGCCCGCGAGACC
>Ga0307471_100002703_pt1 | contig 10292 bp, 20 predicted proteins | sample atmos_gasesAM3C__2_FD_204566 | JGI IMG/M metagenome (GOLD analysis project Ga0307471, IMG submission 204566) | Hardwood forest soil microbial communities from Morgan-Monroe State Forest, Indiana, United States - atmos_gasesAM3C_515 | ecosystem: Environmental > Terrestrial > Soil > Temperate... | reverse complement strand
CTCCACCCCGTTTTCCCGAAGAAAAATACAAAGAAAATCTGTTTTAGAAATCAGAAATTAACCCGATTGCAACGAGAAGAAACATGCAGATTTGCATATTTTCTCCGCGATCGCGTCGACAGCCCTGGTAAAAGGCTGCTCGGCCTTCGGCCGAGGCGCCCACCGCGCCGCGCTATAATGGACTCCTCACTTCGTTTGACTTCAGTTCAGTCATTCTCTAGATTTTTGCAGCCGGCTGCCGGAATGAATCCAGGTCAGCCGGCCGTTTTTTTGGCCGGCGGGGTGGTCTTTTTGGGTTTCGGCGGCGCCGCAGCCTGGGCGGCGGCCAGCGCCGCTTTCGCCTGCTCGAGCGCCAGGCGCTCGGCCGCCTTCTGCGCCTCGAGGGCCGCTTTTTCGGCGGATTTCTGGGCATCCAGCGCGGCTTTCGCGGCCCTGGCCGCTTCGGCCCTGGCCGCCTGGTCCGCCGCTTTCTGATCGGCGGCTTTCTGTCGAGCCGCCGAGCTCGCCGCCGTGGCCGCGGCTTTGGCGTCAGCTTTCGCCTTGGCTTTCTGGTCCGCGGCCGCCTGCTGATCGGTGGCTTTTTGGGCAGCAGCGGCGGCTTTCGCGGCTTTCTGATCCGCCGCTTTCTGCGCGGCCGCCGCGGCCTTCTGATCGGCGAGCTGTTGTTTTTTCTGGTCGGCTGCCGTTTTTGCCGCGGCTTTCGCCGCGGCCTTGGACTGCGCCGCGGCCTGTTTCTGGGCGTCGGCCTGCGCTTTCGCGTCGGCTTTCGCCTGGGCCTTTGTGGTCGCCGCCGCTTCTTTAGCGGCTTTGTCCGCGGCGGCCTTGTCCGCCTTCGCCTTCGCCGCGGCCGCCTTCGCCTTTGCTTTATCTTCCGCGGCTTTTTTCTTCGCGGCGGCCGCGTCCACTTTGCTCTTCAACTCTGTTACATAAATCAGCTCGAGGGTCTGCTCGTCCTGGTCGGTGTAGCCCCGGCGCTGGAGATTGGCGCGGAATTCCGTCAGGTCGAGCACGCCGTCGTTGAACCCTTTGACGAGCTCGGCGATGGTGAGCTCCGCTCGAGGGAGCTCGGCGCGAGTCGCGGCGATGCGCGCGCGCAAATCGACTTCATCGGGAGGAATCGGGAATTTGCCCAGGATGTCGCGCAGCTCGATATTGTCCACGTAGCCGCGGATCCGCGCGTCTTCGACGCCCGAAATCAGGAAACCGAGTATCGATTCGGTGCGCTTGATCTGCTCAAGGTCCAGCTTTGCCTGAGCGATCGCGTCCTCGTAGCCCTGATCCTTCAAATGTTGCTTGGCCGTGGGCGCGTCCCATTTGCCGTATCTAACCAGCAGCGCGAGGTCCGCCTCGGAGAGAAATTTCCGCCCGTCGTTGATGGCCGCCTCGATCTGCTCGGCGCCATAGCCCTGGCGGCCCAGCTCCTGGTCCAGGCGCCCCGCGTCCCAGCGGCCGCGGATATGCTGCTTGACCGCCTGGCCTTCACCGAGCAGCTTGGGCCGGAATGCCAGGTTCAGTTTCCAGGTAAACGGATCCTCGATCAGAATCGTAGTCGGTGGCGCCAGCACGCGCCGCATCAGCCGGCCGATACCCATCGCGTTGATGATCGTGTCCTTGAGCTGGCCCACCTGCTCGATCTGTCCGAGCGAGAGCAGCTCGGCGAGCATTCCCTCGAGCCAGCCTTCCACGGCCAGGTGCATCGCCGCGCCGGCAAACGAGGCGGCGTTCTCACTCGAGGGCGCGAGCGTCTGCGGCGTCTCGCCCAGGTTCGCGCCAAACATCGCCGTGATCACTTGCTTCCCCAGGACGCCGGCCAGTTGCTTGCGCTGGTCTTTGCCGGTCACGCCTTTGAAGGCCTCGGCCGGCACGTCCTGATCGAGCAGCGAGCTGACGACGGCGGAGGCCAGCTTCGCAATTTCCACGTCGCCGGCTTCCGCGGCCTGGAGAAACGTTTCGACGAAGTAGCCGATGATTTCCGTGATTTCTTTGATGATGAAACCGAGCACGGCCACCAGCGCCTGGCGCAGCCCGTCCGAGATCGCGCCGGCGAGCCAGTTTGCACCAGGGGAATCGATCACCCCGGCCAGGAGATCCTTCGCGATCTGCGAGAAATCCGGCGGCTGTGAGGCTTCCTCCGGCAGGCCTGCCGATTCTGCGTAGGGGTCCGGCGTGGACATAAGTTCAGAGTGTATTAGCTAGCGAGAATCTGCCGAAAGCTGGTTTTGTCTCGAGAGTACGTATCGGCCAGCGGGCCCGAGGCATTTGTTAATAATTGTTGAAATGCGCTCCGCTCCTCGGCCGGCGTCGGTACCGGAAGAACGGTCCCCAACACGAAATCGCGCGCCGGTACCGAGCGCACGCGCGACATGTTGTAAAAGGCGTCGGCAATGTGGCCCATCGATTTCACGATCGATCGCAGGTGCGTCACGTCCTGGAACAGCAGGTCCGGCGCCAGGATGATATTGATCAGCCGCGCCTGGTCGTTGATCGTTTTCAGCGCGGCGGTGATGGGCGCCGCAACTTTGGCCTCCAGGTGTGAAAGGCGCTGGTCGAGAGCACGGCCGAGCGCCGTGTTATTGAGCTTCGTGATGGCCAGGAACGCGCGCATCGCCTGGAGAAGATCGAGCACAGGGCGGAAATAAATCTCATAAATCCTCCGTATGAAACGCCGCTGCCGCTCGATCGCATCCAGGATGGGCTTGATGATCCGGTTGTAGATACGATGCAGCCGTTCAAAGAGCTTCTCGAGCTTCTCGAACAGGGGCTTGAGAATTTTGTCCCAGAGCTGCTTGAGGAAATCGACGATCACGCCCAGGAACCCGATAATATCGTTGATCACCGTGACGATCGTTCCGAGCGCGATGTTGATCCCATCGATCACGCCGGTGAAAATCACATCGAAACCGCTATCGCCGCCGATGTCGAGAGTGTCCCTGCCGGGTTCGTCGGGCATGTCAGTAATTCTGAACGCTGGAGATTTCGAGGGCCAGTTTCTGCACGGCGGCGCGGGCCACGTCGGCCGTGAATTCCGCGATCGGAATAGTGACCGAAAACGGCCCGTCGTCGCCGACGTTGAAATCGATCACGATCACCTGCTCGAGCTTGCCCTGCGGGTTGAGGTGTTGCGTCTGGTACTGCCGGACGATTTGAGTGTCTGCCATAACGCCCCTATTCTAAATCGGCTGCCGGTTGATCGGCTGCGTGAAGGTGACGCCGGCTGCCGGCGCCGGCGGCGCGACCACGACGGGAATATCGACGCCCACGGCAATCTTGGCAAAATCCACTCGTGAAATGTTGCCGCTGACCGCCGGCCCTGTGCCGGTACCGTCGAACTGCCCGGCCGCGTCGAGGATGTCCTGAATCACGCCCGTTTCTTCGAGAATTCCCACCGCGTCGGCTTCCTTCTGAATCGCCGCGATCGTGTCCGCGTCCGCGTCCAGGTCCGCGATCGCCGCCAGGGAATCGGTGTGGACGTTCGACTGGTGGGGAATCAGGAGCTGGTCCAGGAAATCGATCTGGGATTGACTGCCGCCGAGCAGCTTTTCGAATTCGGGCGGATCCGGCGTGAGGGGAAACTGCTCGAGGGGAATTTTCGCGGCCGGCCCGACGAGCAGCGCCACGTCAGCCCTTCGCCTTCAGGAAATCCTCCACGTCCGCCAGGGTCCAGGTCGCCGAGGATTTCGCTAACAATGTATTGATCGTCGTTTGCTGCGCCGTCACCACGGGCGGCTCGAGCGCCGCCTGCGCCGCGGCCTGCGTGGCGAAGGGGCCCTGATACGTCATGCCGGCCGGCGGCGCGGCCAGATTGATAATATCGTCGCTCGTGTAACTGATGATCTTGCCGTCCGAGGTGCGCTTGACGCCGTAGAAGTTCAATCGTTTTTCTCCACCAGGCGGACGTGCATTTTGCAGCCTTCCGCCGCGCCCGCGGTTTGATTGGCCGCCGCGACCGCCACGCGGACGCCTTTCGGAATCAGCGAGGGATCCAGGGACAGTTTATATGTTAGTAACGTGGCTGTAATCCAGCGCACGCCCACCGTGCGCTTGACCACTTCAGAGCCGGCGCCGCCGGTCGCAATCACAAACGTGTAATCGTTGCCGGTCGTCACCCCCTGGAATTCGACGATCGCCTCCAGCACGGTGTGGGCGCTCGAGGCGACCACCTGGACGTAGCTGCCCAGCGTGCCCTGCACGGCCGAGGTGGTGACGGTTAAGGCAACCGCTGTGCCCTCGTCATTAATCATCCCGGTCGTGACTTCGGTGGTCAGCGTGCGCGCCGCGTGGGTCCAGACGAGCGTCGAGGCGCCGGCGTCGGTGGCCGGATCCGCCGTGATGGTCCGCGCCGCGTGGGTCCAGACGAGCGTGGCGGCGCCGGCGTCGGTGGCCGGATCCGCCGTCAGCGTGCGCGTGGCGGCGTTCCAGACCTGCGTGGGCGCCGTGATGGAATTGATGAACATCCAGTGCGACTCCCTAGGGCGACGGCGAGTAGGAAAACCGAGAGTATTCGATCACCAGCAAGGAGAAGGGCCCGGCCGCGGCCGCGATCGCGTACCAGCGCCGGGTGACCAGCGTGAAATCGTAGACCACCGAGAGCGTGGCGGATCCGCCGTTTGACGTTAAATCAATGCCGTTGGTCGAGCTCACGGCGGGGTCGATGTTGATAAAGATGTCGCTCGTGCCCAGGTTCACAAAGATCAGGCCCACCCGGTCGCCATTGCCGTCGACGGCGATGGTGACCGAGTTGGGTACGGAGACGACCTTGTCTGTTTCCACGGTGGGCCCACCGAGCACTTTTTGGGTGTACTCGAGTGCGGCGCCCTGCCGCGGCGGCGCCGGTGACGACATCAGGGTTTCTTGGGATTAATGTGCACGTCCTTGTGCACTTTCTTCCATTCGGGCTTGTCCGCCAGGCAATCCCGGCAGACGGCTTCGTCCGGCGGCGTACCGTCGAATTCGCCCGTCCAGGCGCGGCCGCACTCTGGACATTTCACGGTGTGGACATGTCCCATAGTTGCTCCTTACGAGGTTTTGATCAGGTCGAGCAGCACGACCTGGGCCGTGTCGGTGATTCCCATCACGTCAATGCTCGGCGGCGTCGTGTTGTCGAATTCGCCAAACACGCCCACGTTCCCGAAGCGGAAATCATTCCACTCGTTGTTGTCCTCGGCGTTCAGGGTCGGCACTCCAGGCCTCCAGGTACCGCCGACGAAGAACAGACGCGCGGCGCACGAATTCGCGCTCCAGACGCGCATTCCGACGACCTGGTAATGCCCGGCCGGCAAGGTCTGTTGAAATGTCAGCGTGGAATTCACCCAGCTCGCCGTCCCCAGGGAAGCCGCGGCGGTGCAGCGCACGGTGAACACTTTTCCGGTAACGGGCGTGACGGCTTTATCGGCCAGCCATAGAAATGCTCTGTTCATGACCGCGGCGCCATTCTGAACGAAAAGGTCCAACGGCTCGAGGGGCTGCAATTGCAGCGGCGAGGTCCAGAGCCGGTTGAGCCGCGGGAGCGAGCCAAACACCAGGCCGTTGTTGATCGGGCTGATGTCGAAATTAAGGATCGAACGCAGGGAGGGCGCCTGAATCTGCGCGCGGAGCGTGGCGGTGGCCGAGTTGATAATCGCCGCGGCGCAGACGACAAAGTTCAGGCCCGTGGGGACGCGGAAATCGTTTCCGCTGATGGCCATTGTTCCATCAGGAATGGGCGTGATCGCGGTGAGCGACGACTGAGACGCGGAGGTTTCATAACCTATCGTGTGAAACGGCACGGTTAGCCTCCGACCTTCTTCGCGCGCAGCGCGGCGGTGACCGCCTGGACGCGCGCGAGATTGCCCGGATCACCCTTCGGCCGGCGCGGCGGAAGGGTCAGGTTCGAGAGCGTGTCCAGATACGGCTGCACGCCGCTCGCATAGTAGGTGGCGCCTTTGCGCACGCCGTCCGGGTACCGCTGCGCGCCGACGTTGGAGGCTTTGTCCTGGTATTTGGTGGGGCCGGATTTGGAAACGCCGTGCGCGAACGCATCGCGCGCGGCCGCGGCGGAAACGCCGTCCTTCCAGGTCGCGTTAGCGGCCTGCGTGTTGGCGAGCCAGGTGGATCCTGCGCCCTGGACGCCTTTCTGGTAATTGGGGCCGGCGGCGGCGCCACGGTTGGCGTAATTCGCGGAGGCGTCAGCGGCCGATCTGACCTTGAGTGCCATATTCCACAGTCTCCTCGTCCTGGTCCGGGCGTGTTCACTGTGAAAATCGATAGGAACACAATAATCACAAAATACACACAGGGACTAGGTGTATTTCCTAACAGCTTCCCCGCAGGCTAACCCGATGGCCCGAAAGTGCGCAAGCCTGTTGTACGTAATTTTCACAGGTACCATTATCAGTATTACAAACCAATCAAGTCTGCTTACCTATAGGGACGGAATCCCGGTGTGAATTTGCACAGCAGGATAACGGAGTCGACACGTTAGGTAGGGGGGGCCCTCCCGCCTTCTGACTTGACATCCACGATTACCTTGCTAAACTCCCACAACATGTTTGTCTCTCGTGTTACTCAAATGGGTCACTCCTGGGGCCTGATGCTGCCTAAGGAATTGGCGAAACGGTTGTGGATTCAGCCAGGCGATTACCTCAAAGTGGAGGATGTCGTGGAAGGCATTCTGTTACGTCCGCTCGAGCCGCGAAAGGGCGTCCTGACGGCGCCTCCAGCGGAAAAAGACGGCAAGAGGCCTGGAAAATAACCCAACGGGGTGGAAAAACGGCGGGAAACCGCGCCGGCAGGGGCTGACGTGGGGAAAAAAGGTCCGCTCCTGGGCGAAGTTGACATAAGACTACTTATGCTTCATCTCGGGAGCCGGGGAAATGCGGGATGAGATCACGGTTAAATTGGTCCACTGCTACCGTGTCGCCTGGTGGTGCCGTCAATGCTGGCAAAGAGGCGAGCTGCTCGTTGCCAGAGGCGTAGAACCTTACCGCATTCAGCGCATGGCTGACAATCTCCATTTTTGGAACCCCTGGAACTGCCCCGTGCAGCGCGTGAAGGTGGAATACGACGCCCGAAAGCCGGTCAAGATTCCACGTGGAAAGCTGTTCGACTACCCGTTAACCATTCAGAGTGCGAACTGAATGGCGCGCGTCCTGGCGCGCGTGGATTGAAACGAAGTTACCGATGCATGTAAACACACGTGCGATTACAAAATCACGCCTGGCGGAATGGGCTGATGAGCTCGAGAGCTATCACTGCACGCCAATGCTGATGATCGGGTTTGGCCATGATCACACCAAAGGCCAACTGCATGTCCTGGTCCCCGAGGATCTGGACCTGGACTATCTGGAGCGCGTGTTGGTCTGGGCGCTGAATCAGATCCGCATGAAGAAACTATAAGCCGGTGAATCGACTTCGCGCACTCCCAACCGACCTGATCGACGACCCGACGAAACCCCTGCGGAGTTACACCGATCAGACCCTCATGGAAGAGCTCAAGCGTTCGATCGCCGCCGTGGGCATTATTGAGCCGCTCGTGGTGTTTGAGAAGGGCAACCGTTTCGAGGTGATTGCCGGCCACCGTCGCCTGATGGCGGCGCAACAGATCGCAATGCGAGAGGTGCCGTGTGTCGTCTACAAGAGCCAGCCCGAGGCCCTCGAGGCGATACAGCTCCATGAGAACGTGCATCGCGAAGACCTGAATCCGGCGGATGAAGCGATGTTCTTCGCCCACCTGCTCGAGAAATTCGGCGGCGACACGGACGACCTGGCCCGGCACGTGAAGCAATCGCGGGAATACGTCGAGAGCCGGCTGAATCTGCTGCGCGGCGACCCGCTCATTCTCGAGGCCCTGGGCAAGAGCGAGATTTCTCTCGCCGTCGCCCTCGAGCTCAATAAATTTCAACAGGAATGGTATCGCCGCGATTGCCTGCACCACGCGATCGACGGCGGCGCCTCCGCGCGCCTGGTGCGCGCCTGGCGCTCCAAAGAAACGGCCCCAGCGGCGGCGGCGGACACGTCTACGGCCTCCTCCAACACAACCGCGGACACTCCAGCCGCGCCGCCGGTGACCGTGTTCCAGTGCCTCTATTGCGGCTCGAGCGAGGAGGTGTATCAAATGGAGTTGGAGTACATCCACAGGCCGTGTAAACGTATTCTGCTCGGCCAGCTCGGGCGCGAGCTGAAATCATGATCGACGAAGAGTTGTTTATGCCCGCCGGCCCGTGGTGTGTGAAATGTGGGCGTTCGCTCTTTGAACATTTTCAGGGATCCTGCGCCGAAAGCGGTTGCAGTCTTTACGAGGGCGTCTGTGACCATGTCTCGTGCTACCACGAACGGTGTTGTATGTGTGGGAGATTGAATCCACATGTGTGGGAGATTGAATCCACATAGCCATGAGAATTTACAGCCGAGCACAGAACCGCTTCGCTAGCCTTCCGGTGTTTATGCGGCTGCATCGCCTCGAGATGATGCAAATTTTCCGCTATCGCACGTTCAAGTTGATGGGCAGCTTCTTTTCCAGTCTCAAGCGAAAACGGTAGAATCCTCCTGATGAATTCACGGCAGCAATCGGTCGCGGATTTCGTCCGCCACCTGATGCACATTGTGAGCTGCGCGGCGGCCAGTTTTGCGGCCTGTCAGTACGCCCTGGGCGTCAACCTGATTTCCAAAAATGTGGCCGGAATGTTCGGCGCCTCGATCGTGGCGGCCCTCTGGTATGCGTACATCGGGGAACGCCGGCAGAACGGGGGGAACCTCAATGCCCATCAGTGACGATTTCGACCAGGCCCTGGACGACCTGGTTTCCAGGCTCGAGGCGGACGAAATTGCCGCCGCGGCCGCCGGCGCCGGGGAACTGACGCCGGAGGCGCGCATGGGCCTGGCGCTCGAGCTGGGCGCCGCCGTCCGTGACAAGAAAACAGGAGAATTCGGAAATGTCGTCGCCGGAACCATTCGACACGTTCTCGTTCAGCGTCCCTGAATCCTTGCCGGTGGATGTCTACCTGGTCCGCCTGGCCAACGGCCTCCTGGTCGCCCGGACGCTCGATGAGCTCGAAATCCTGCCGCCGGTCCCGGCGCCGGCCGCAACGCCCTAAAAACCTTGCGAGGTTGACTTATAGGACCGATTCAGGCCGCGACCCTTTGGTAGACTACCCCCCATGATCACGTCCCCTCCTAAGTTGCTGGGGATCACTCAGGCGGACCTGGAACGCTTCCAGCAGCTCGCCGCGGACGTCGCCCTGGTGACGAAGCAATACGACGAGCTGAAGGTGAAAATCCGGGGCCAGCTCGAGATGAAGGCGCCCATCCAGGACGGCCCTCTCACTGCGGAGCTTCAGACGAGCGAGCGCCGTATGCCGGATTGGAAGGGCGCCTTCGTCCAGCTCGCCGGCAACGAGGCCGCCTGCCGCCTTCAGGCGGAAACGCCCGCGACGACGATCAGCATTGTGAAAGTGCATCGCCGCTCGAGGTTGAGCTAAGCGCCATGATCGACCTGTCGGTTATTCTGGACAAAGACGACATGGCCGAGGCGGCCCTCGAGCGCGTGATCGCCAAGATTCGCGCGGCGGTGTTGCCACGCGCGACGAAGCGGTATCTGCTCGGGGAATGGGCCCGCCAGGTGGGAATTAAACTTCCCGCTTCGCGATTTCAGGAGCTGCGCGGCGGCCCGGAGGTTTAACCGATGTGGGAACAATTCATCCTGCACGCGGCCCTTGGAGTACTCCAGGTGCTGATGAAAACGGCGGCGCCAAACTCCACCTTGTTTCAGGTTATCGCTGAAATCAACAGCGTGACGGGGATCATGCTACAAAGCTGGACGAAATGACGGGCGACCAGGTGCTGGCCGCCGGCCAGCTCGATGGTGCCACCGTGCTCGAGACGCTGCTCGCCCAGGCCTACGTTCGCAAGTACCCGGCCCGCTGGGATGACTATTCCTTCAATTTCCGCCTGGGCACCGGCTCGGATCCGGGGCCAAATTACGACGCCTCCATTCGGCGGATGAACATTCTGCTGACGCAAAAGCGTATCGATATGGTGACGCGCAAAGGCGGGCTGTACGGCCTGTGGGAGCTGAAAGCCCGCGCCGGCCTCTCGGCGCTCGGCCAGTTACTGGGGTACCAAGCAATGTGGGAAAAGGAAGGGCGGCCGAGTTCGGGGCTTACCATCGGGATCATTACGCGGTTGGTCGATGCTGACGTGTCCATTGCCCTGGAACGCCATCAGATCGCCGTCGAAATCTTCGATACTCCCGAAATCCTTCAGGCCGCGACCCTGCAAAACTCGGGTTAATTTTGCTTTAAAGCAATCGAGGGACT
>Ga0307471_100002702_pt1 | contig 10292 bp, 8 predicted proteins | sample atmos_gasesAM3C__2_FD_204566 | JGI IMG/M metagenome (GOLD analysis project Ga0307471, IMG submission 204566) | Hardwood forest soil microbial communities from Morgan-Monroe State Forest, Indiana, United States - atmos_gasesAM3C_515 | ecosystem: Environmental > Terrestrial > Soil > Temperate... | reverse complement strand
CAGCCCACACGAAAGATATCGATCGTGTAGGTCTGCGCCGGGTTGACCGTCACGTAGAGCGTGATGCTCTCGTTCTGGTTCACGCTCGTCGCCGATGCGTATCCCTTGATCTGCCCAATCGCGTCGTCGGCGATCAGCGGCGGCGAGAGCCGCCACGCGGTCGACCCGGGCTGCTGGTTCTCGGTGACGATCGGATTGTCGGCGCCGAGTGCCGGGATCTCCAGGGGCATGATCGCGGATGCGAACAGGCCCAGCACGGCCGCGACGGCGATCCGCGTCAGCTGCGTCCATACGCCCGACGCACGCACCGCGGAACTTTGACGACCGATTTCCACGACACGAATCTCCGGCGCGATTTTCATGGATAGCGTCAGCTCTTGTCGCGTACAACAGTGGGACTCTTCGGAGGCCGGGACAATTGGGACAATCCTGTTGTGAAGCGTGGGAAATCCCTGGCACGTCTTGCCACCCCGCCCACATCTCTGCCACGGAGCGCGGCGTCATTCGGGGTCGACGAACAGGCGGTGCACGAGTTCGAGGGTTAGCACCTTGTCGATCTCCGTGGTGTAGTTCCGGTCTCCCTTGAGGTGGCCTCGGACTACGGTCTCGAGCCCATTCCGTTCGAGGTACGGTCGGGAAAGCGTTCGCGGGTCGAGCAGCACTTCCCGAACGTATCGGGAGAGGGCGTCACGGTACCAGACCCGGAAATGGGAGAACCGGTGCCGCCCGAGAACAACGCGTTCCATGCGAAGAGGAGCAAGGAGGTGGTCGACCCGGGCAAGCCACTGGGGCATCACGTAGTCGTAGGCGTACTCGGCCTTGCACAGGAACTCGAGGCCGCGGGCGGCCATGGTGGAGAGATATCCCGGGCTCCGATCAAGGGATCCGCGATCGGTCCAGATGTGGCGGAGATCCGGATTGCCGCCAGTGATCAGCCGCAGATAAACCTCGTTGTCCGCAATGGCCAACTCGGGCGCGCGAAAGACGGTTCGGACGAAGTCGTTGTCGAGAAACGGTGACCGGAGCGAGAGCTGGGTCTGCTCCAGCGCGAGAACGCTGTGCTGGTACCAGGGAGCCTGCCTGAAGACCGCAAAGGAGAGCGGGTGGCCCCTGAGCAGCCCGGCGTATGTTTCGTGTGCCTGGCGAGTGTACGAGCGAAACTCCGGACGAAACAATATGGGCCAGGGTTCCACGGGCTTGAACGCCCGGATCCGGCGGAGGATCTCACCTCCGTAATTCCCCGTCATCCGGACGGGGGCAATCTCCCGAGCCCGCTCGTTGACGTAGAGGTCGGGGGAACGGCTCACGTCGGCGCACCCGTCCGTGACGTACACCGTGCGCTCCGCATAGTAGGGAAAGCGCGAGAGGAACTCTTCTCCGACAGGGATGACCTCGTGGGGCTGTTCGCACTCGCGGGCTACGCGCCGTGCCACGACGACGTCCCGAGAGTCGCGGAACATCCCTCCAAAGGTGTAGCAGGGTAGAGTTCCTGGAGGAGGCCTATGCCAAGCCATGATCGTCCGAGTGTCCAGGCCCCCGGTAAGAGACATCCCGATTCGCTCTTGCGCTTCGAAATACCGCGGGAGGTTTCGCGAAAAGACCTCGCAGATCTCCCGGTAGTACGGTTCTGGCTCCAGGAGAGCCTGGCCCTCCCATTCTCGAGGTTGAAAGTACGTTCTCTTCCTCTCGATGGAGCCGTCCCGGAAGATCCACGCCGCAGCGCATGGCAGCAGGTGAACGCCCTTGAAGAGCGTCCGATCCTCAAGCACGCAGCCGCACGCGACAAACTCTCCCATCCCCTGGGGGTCTATCCTCCTGAGCTCGGGCCGCACCGCGAGGATCGCCTTGGCTTCCGCAGCGAAATAGAAGGCATCCTTTGACTCGTGGTAGTAGATCCGGTGCATCCCGTATCGGTCGTTGAACAGCGTCGCCGTGCCGCGTGTATGGTCCGTCAGGAGCCCATGGAACCTGCCGTTCAATCCTGCAGGGAAGGAGCTGTCCTCCTCGTACAGGTGGACGAGATAGGAGGGCCCTTCCTCGTCGAGCCGATGACCCCGGCCTCGGAGAGCGCGTGCGGTGCCCGGCTCTGGGAACTCCTCGCCGGAGAAGAAGAGCGCGACGTTCCCCCCTTCATTCCGGACGGGCATGCCGTCTGCGAAAGAACCCTTCCGCACGACCCACCCGACATACACCCCGAGCGCCTCGTCCACCCACGTGCCGGCCTCGTAGAAGCCCTCATGACAGAGGCGTTCGACCATGCGGAGAAGCTCTCGCTCCGCCCGTTGGCGCGGCATGCGCGTGAGAAGACCAACGAGTCCGGGCATGGGTTATCCTTCGCGATCCGGATCACTCTGCCGGCTGCCGCGAATCCGCCAGCGACTCCACATCGTCCGAACGCGATACAACAGATCGATGAGCCGTTCCGGCAGGACCTCCACGAGATCGCGATGCAGACCCAACGCCAAGCAGATCCTGCCCTTTGTGGTCAACGGCACATAGAACTTCGGAACGAGCACCTCTTGAAACCCCATGCGGTGCTTGAATCGCGCTAACGAGCTCATTCCCTTGTTCCGATTCCTGTACTTGCCGTACGTCAAGTACGACATCCCATGTTCCGCGCAATGCTCAACGGCTTTCGCAATCAACGCGTTGGCTGGCCTCTTATCGTAGTGGCTGATCTTCGAGAGAATCTGCATCATGGCCGCGACCCTTCCCACATAGACGATCTTCATGAAGCCGATCAACTCATCCGCGTGATACGCGCCGAGGAAGACGCTTCTCTCCCGGAACGTCGACTTTTCTCGCCTGACAGTGTCGAAATCCTTCTGATAGTGCCAAAAGGCTTTCCCCTGTCTGACCGGCGACTCGTTGTAGATCTCAACGATTCCCCGCACGAGCTCATCACTGAAATCCGCCACTCGAACGACGACTCCCCGTTTTGCGGACCGCCTGACATCCTTGCGCACGTCTCCGGATATTCCGGTTGTCCACCATTCGTTATAGCTGTTGAGACGAATGGCGGCAGCGCTCTCCCACTCCACGCGGTAAGAATATCGGGGCGTAATGTCGGAGACCTTCTGCGCGACGGTGAAGACGTCGGCTCTCAAGCTCTTCGCATTGAGCTCCTTCAGTCTGGCGATGCAGGCTTCAAGGTCTTCGTGTTCCCATTCGATCCAGTCTTCATCGTGAATGGCGGCAACCTTCAGCCACCGGCCCGTCACGACGAGGGTGTGACCGTCGATGTCCAGCGCCGGCACCCTGACCGTATTCCCCCTCGTGCTGATCTCGACATGATGGTTGGTCATGGCGGAATCCGCCAGGGGACGGACGACGGGGACGCAATCCGGACCTCTCCTGCCCGACGGAAGATCTCACCTCCGGTGAGGAACCGATATTCGTCCGGATGGACGGGATGCATCTCCACTTCAACTACAAACTGGCGAGCCAGGGAGAAGATCCGCTGCAGGCGGCCCGGAAGCTCGAGGGGCGCCAGCGAGAAGAAGAAGTCGAGGAGCCGGTGGCGCCGGGCCAGCATGTGATCCACGGCCCCCCGGTAGAGGCGGTTCCAGAGGCTCTTCTCACCGGGCTGGAATGAGAAATTTCGACGCACGAGCGTTCCCGGTGGTAGCAGGCGCCCGAGAAGCACGTTCGCGCAGAGGTGCATGTGGTGGTGGCCATCGAGGCGGCTCGGATCTGTCCCGTAGAGACGTCGGAATTCGTCGAGCTGCGCCGCCACCACGTATTCGAAGGAGGGGGTCAGCCCGGGGTGAAACACGGCCGGGGCGAGGCGGTGCCGCAGCAGGTGCCGGGCGAGCTCCTCTTGCCGCGCCGCAAGCCGTCCGGGACGGCCCGGCGCCGAAAATGGCGTCGTCAGGTTGAGGTGCAGCCCGGCCTCGATCTGCCGTTCCATGGCGATTGCCGCCGCCCGCTCTGAATCTTCCATGAAGACCATGGCACTCACGGACGAGACGGTTCCGCGCACGGCGCAATCGAGAATGCGCCCGGTGGTCCAGGAGTCTCGTCCCCAATCGTCCGCGTTCAGGACGAGGAGACCGGCCCGAGGCCCCTCGCCGTTATCTCTGTTCACTTGAGTCGGCGTCGGAACCCGCCGGGCAGCATTTGCACGAGCTCGCGAAGCGGCCGCCTCATGGGCTGAGGGAGCACCCTCCTCAACGCGGACTCCATGCGGCCGCGGCGTCGCCACCGAATATTTCGATCCAGGAACAGCACCTCATCTGTCGAGAGGCGCCACGCCGATGCTCCACAGTTCTCTACGACGTGTGCGGTGGAATTGCCCTTGGGGATGGCCACCACACCGTCCTTGCACAGGCACCAATTGATCGCGACCTGAGCGACCGTCTTTCCCGCACGCCGCGCCACTTCGCCGAGGACGCCGTCCGGGTCGCAGTCGACGAGACTCTGAAAATCGCGGGCCAACGGACTGTGGGCGATGACGGTGATTCCGTTGGCCTGGCAATACTTCAGCAGGTCGGCCTCGACGGTGCGGTCCACTATGTTGTAGCGGACCTGATTCGAGACGATCCGGTGTTTGCCCTTGGCCGCGCGGGCCCGTTCGAGTTGAGCGACCGAAAAATTGCTGACGCCGATGAAGCGTACCTTGCCGGCGTCCACGAGCTGCTCCATGGCGGCGAGGGTCTCCTCGATCGGCACGCGGTCATTCGGCATATGCAGCTGATAGAGATCGATCCGATCAATCCCCAACCGCTTGAGGCTGCCATCGGCCGCTTTGAGCACACTCCCAAAGCGGAAATGCTCCGGAGAGACCTTGGTCGCGATGAAGACGCGATCGCGGAGTCCCGCCACTGCCTCGCCAACCACCGCTTCGGTGCCGTAGGACTCGGCCGTGTCGATGAACAGCGCTCCGGCGTCCAGTCCTTTCCGAAGCGGTTCCACTCCGGCGTGGTAGTTCCACGTCCCTACGCCGATCTCGGGAATCGATACGCCAGTGTTGGAAAGAGATTTGTAGTTCATGCTGCGGTTCACAAGACTGTTCCGCCGCTACGGATCCCGCACCTTCTCCAACACACAGATCATCGTCAGCTGGAGTCTGTCTGTTATCCTGCCGAGTAACCGACTGACACCCCTCATCAAGAGAAACAGTTCTTTGTTGAACGCGTAGTACATGTACGAGTAGGGGTACGATTCCAAGCGTCGAACCGCAAACCCGGATTTGGCCGCTAGATCCTTGAGCTTCCGCCTCGTGTTGGCCCGATAGAAGGTGGGAATGTTGTCATGCCCGCCGGCGGCAGATCGAAATAGGTTGTGAAACGTCGTGGGGGTCACTTTTGAAACGACCATCGCGTAATTCATCAGGTTCGGTGTCTTGACGTACAGGAACCCTCCTATCCTGAGAACTCTCCCAAACTCGCGGAGCGCCTCCTCCGGACTCTCCAGGTGTTCAAAGAGCCATCGGCATACGACCATGTCGACGCTCCGAGCCTTCAGGGGCAGCGAATAGCAGCTGGCACATACGCGGTGCATGACCTGTCGGTTTCTCGAAAGGCTCTCCTGGTCTATGTCTATTCCTAGCGAGTGGGCGTGTAACCCGAGCAATCGGCCCCCTCGCCTTCCCAACAAACCCAGCGAGCCACATCCCACGTCAACAACCCGGCACGGATTCCCTACCGCTTCATGCAGATCCTCGATCACCGCGTACTCATGGTCGAGCACCTGGTCCCAGGTCCTGATGACTTCGCCTCTGATACGATCATCCATTCCTTGATCCTTGTCGGGCGCTTCGCACGATCGAAGCCTCAAGGAGGAGGCTCACGCGATCTTGCCTCCGCAGACGGCTCGCCTGCCGAGTAAATACGCTAGCAACGGCATTTCCAACAGGCCCGGCAGGGGATCGTCTGGAGAGAAGATCGCGGACTCCCGCGGGCCGCGCAGGCTCCGGAAGTATTCGCCCAGCGACAGCCGTCCCCGAAGGAGCTCGACGGCGGCCGTTCGTAGATCCGTGCTCGCCCGCACCCATCGCACGCCGATCTGCGGTCGCGATTCGGGAACGACCGCACCGCAAGCCTGAAGCCAGAGCAAATAAGAAAAGTCCACACCCGCGCGCCCGCCAAGCGAATGCCAGCCCCAAGCTCTGGGATTGATGTCCAACAATTTGTGTTGCCCATCGCGAGGGTCGCGCTTGAACTCAAGCTCCACGATGCCGGTGAATTTCATCGCCTCGAGCATACGAACCGAGGGTTCAACGACGCCGGGCTCATCAACCGTCTCCACGCAGGTGCTGGCCCTGCCGAAGTCCATGGGGAACTGGCGCAGACGTCGCGCAACCAGGCCGGCGAGCGGGCGACCGTCCTGGCAAACGGCCGCATAGGAGAACTGCGCCTCTCCCCAGCCAGGGATCAATTCCTGTACCATCAGGACCTCGGGATCCATGAATTCGCACGCCTCGTCGTAGCGGGCCAGCAGTGACTGGCGATCGTTCACGCGCCAGGCCTTGGCCGCAGTGAACCGATTAAACTTGCTTCGAAACGCCGGCTTGAGAATCCCTGGGAAGGGACAGTCGGCGTCGGCGAGGTCTCGGCGGCTCCTCGGGCACAACGTCCAAGGATGGCTGACCCGGAGTTCGTCCGCGAGCTGGTAAGTCAGTCTCTTGTCGTACGCCCAGCGCAGGATGTCCCAGGGAGGGGTCGTCAGCCGGTACCGCTCCGCCAATTCGGTGTGATGCCGTGCAACCAGCGAGGCGCTCTCGTCACCGGTCGGGATCAGCACCCATCTGTCGAGCCTGTTTTCCGACGCCAAGCCCAAGAGAAAGCCGACGCGTTCTGCGTCGTCCCCGGGTCGCCACGGAAGGCTCCGTCGAGCATACCGAGAGAGCGTCGCCAGCCGCTGCCCGTCCTCGTGGAGAACCCATACGGGAATGCCACGGCGACCCAAGCTTCGCACCACGCCAAGCCCCCGGTAGTCGCCGCCCATCACAACTGCACCGCGCGGCGTCACAACGTGAGACTGGCCGGTGAGTGCCCTCGTCAACGCTGCCATCCCGGCTCGCTCCTTACCTTTCGGCCCTCGCGGACTCAAATGTCCGTTCCCCTCGAGACTTGGGAGCACGTCGGGCGGCGCGATCCGCGATCCTGCGGGTAAGCGCGCGCGAGGCGAACGAGACGCCGGCCACGAACCGCATGAGCGGGCCAAAGCTCCACGCGGCAGGCGCTCCCAGGAAGTGGAGTCCTGACACAGACGTCTCGAATCCCGCGCCCAGTCGCGGGAACCCGTCGATTCGCTGAATGGATTTCAAGAGATCCTCGGCGAGGAATGAGTAACGCGATATGTCCACTCGATACCCGGTCGCGAGCAGAACATGGTCGACACACCGCTCGGTCCCGTCGTCCAGCTTGAGGGTGACCCGGTCGCCCACCGGCACAGCCGAAATGACCGATCGCCCGGTGGTGATTGGGACCTCGGTGACGCGGGGCTGCAGCCATGCGGCGCCCGCAGCCCGGATCGACCGTACTCCCAGCCGATCCTGCAATCCCCGCGGCAGGTGCCTGAAGAGGCCGGGCCTCCCGACCAGTTGGCTGACGCCAGCCGGCCCCACATCGCCCGGATGGTACAGAAGCCGGGACATGGCTCCGAGCCGATGCAACTTCGCGCTGCGATCAAGCCAGTGGATTCGAGGCTGCCGCGCCACGACTTCGACTTCCGCTCCGGCTTCGTGCAGCAATGCCGCCGATTCGAGAGCGCTTTGCCCGCCTCCGATCACCGCCACCCGCCGTCGAGCGAACTGGCCAAGATCCCGTTGCTCGCACGAGTGCGAGGCAAACTCCGTCGTCAAGCGGTCGAACTCGGGCGGGCGCCAGGCGAAGGGTGCGATCCCGGCGGCGATGACAACGCGACGGGCTCGGCATTCCTCTCCGCTATCCAGCCTCACGCGGAAGCCTGCTGGCCTCGACTCGATCCTCCGAACGCTCCGGGCCTCGGTCGCGGGGACGGCGTGGTGCTGGAACCAGCGTCCATACTCGATGAACCGAGTGAGTGGAATCGGCGCGGCCAGGTGATTCCCGCTCGCCGACTGGTACGCCTCGAGCGTCAGCGCCCCGTTCGGATCCGCAAGATGCGTCGCGGCCCATGGCGAGCGAAGCAGCATGCCGACGGGCATGTGGCGTTCCCAAAACGACATCGGCTCGCCAAAGACCCGTATCTCCAATCCGTTGACCGCCCGGAGATGCGCGGCGGCCGACAGTCCATAGGGACCCGCTCCGACGATCGCGATGTCGCAGGTGGGCATAAGCTCTCAAGCCTCCTAAGAGTGCGTGTCATCACGGCCGACAGCCATGTGACGAGTTGGCTCAGCCGCCCGAGGTCGAGCGGGCTGGCTCGATCCGGTAGACGACACGATTGCCTTCTAGAGTCGCGTGGGCGATCCGGGCTCGCGCGTTCCCTTGGCCCTCGATGTCCCATCCATTCCCCCGGCTTCTCAGCCTCATCAGGCTTCGCTCACGCCACCATCGATTGACGTCGCCGGGGAGCGCGGTCCAGATCTTCCGCTCGGAACGCAACTGCGCGAGATGGTCAAGGAGGGCCTGGTACACCTGCCGCGCGCGTGTCTCACGGATGTAGTCGGGATGGACGTTGAAACTGACCAGGCCATGCTTCTCGGTGATGAGGGCGATCTGTCGTTTCCATAGCTCGATCGAATACTCGTTCAGCACATGGAAGAGCGAGTAGTCTTGCGTCGTGGTCAACGGGAGTTCGAGCATCTTACCGATGAAATAGGGCATGACCGTGCAGCACCCGCCCCGCTGCGGGTCCAGGTGCGCGACACTCGGGACGGTCATGTCGTATGCGAAGTCCAATGCGTCGTACCAGTTCAGGTTCCGGTAGAGCACCGCAGACCGGAAGCCATTCGCCCCGAATTCCGCCCGATATCGATTGATCCGCCCGGCCCGACGCAGGAACTCCTTCCGTTCGCGAAACAAGTGTCCGTCATGATTCAGATCATGCACATTGACCTCGAATCCCCGATCTCGAATGTCGTCGAGAAAACGTGAGGTCACCGCATAACGGCTCTCCGGGATGATCTGGAACGAAGATTTGATGGCTCTAGCCTCGTCAAGGTCCATCAGCTCAGGACAGAAATCCCTTCCGGCCGCCGTCTCGACATCGTGCGTGACGATTGCGCAACTCGGAGACCCGTGCGGCCAGAACCAGATGAAGGGGACCGTCTCCACCGATCCCGACTGCAGTAGCACCGCCAGTTGTCTTTCGAAGACATGTTCGACCGTTCGATCCACAGGCCATCGCGGAAACGGTATGTGTTCCCAGCCTGCCAGATGGAATCGCTGGAGATGCTTTCGCACCCGAACCGGTAGAATCGGCCGGACCATGTAATATGCGCTTCGGAGGGCCGATCGGGCGCCGAGGCCCTTCCCGCCTTCGTGAGAGGTCGCGACGTACCGTTCCAAGCGAAGATTGTCGATGATCTGCCTGGGCTCGAATGGCAACCGAAGTGTCACACCGTCTGCTGTCGTGTGGGCTGCCACGTCGCACAGGTTAAGGGTGTCGAGCGGCGCGGGAGCGCCCCCAGCGAATTGGCCGTAACAGATGCTCTCCTCGCCGAAGCGGAAGTAACCCGCGCACCCGGATAGCGCTCCCGAAAGGGTGAATTCGGCGAAGCGGTCCGGGCACCGATAGCGTTCGACGAGCGTCTCGTTGGTCATGATGCGGCGTTCCGGTGGGCCGGCGCGACGAGGATGAGCGATCGTCCCCGGCCGCCCGGTCCGTCAGGCGATGTGTCGGTAGAGGAGCTTCCCCGCGGTGGTCAGGACAGGATCAGGCAAACGTCGAAAGATGCCCTTCGCCATTCGCATCTTCCACCCCTCCGCCGGGCTCGCGGACGGGCCGGGGGGACACCGATAGTACGTCAGGATATCTCGGCGGGCACGCCACCCTTCCTTGAAACTGATCAGCCCGTGGGCATCGCGATCAGAACGCCCCAGATCAAATTCCGACAGCCCCCGTTCCTTCGCCTCCTGGATCGTTTTCCAGAACAGCAGCGGCGTCCCGCCGACATTGTGAAATCCTTCGTCGGAACAGCTGTACTTGTCGACGACGGTTCCCATGTGGACCAACGTGAAAAGACTTGCGGCGGGCACGCCATCCTTGGATACCACGCGGATCCGGACTTTCTCGCCCAGGCAAGCCGCGACGTTCTGAAACCATTCCTTGGGTTGCGGGGGCAAGTTTTGCCGGCGACGGGTTTTCACTAACAAGTCGTAGAATTTTGCCATGAGCGACCCCGATGTCCCTTCTTCGTACGT
>Ga0307471_100002699_pt1 | contig 10294 bp, 8 predicted proteins | sample atmos_gasesAM3C__2_FD_204566 | JGI IMG/M metagenome (GOLD analysis project Ga0307471, IMG submission 204566) | Hardwood forest soil microbial communities from Morgan-Monroe State Forest, Indiana, United States - atmos_gasesAM3C_515 | ecosystem: Environmental > Terrestrial > Soil > Temperate... | reverse complement strand
CATCTTGAGCGATCCGCAACCATCCTGTCCCCCCCCAACTATCCCTGTTAACAATTTCTTTACTTTTCGGAGACTTGACATACCCTCACCTAAGTTATAGAGTCGGCGGGCCTGTGAGCAAAATCGTTCTTCTGGCTTTTCTGCTCGGAGGCGACTGAAAGTAAAGAGTCGCTAACAGAGTAGGGATTCCCCCCGTCCTTGATCGCTCTCTAAGGTTCCTTAGCCGCTTCAGCTGCCGAGTGCCTGGTGTGTTCCCCCTGGTGAAGATCTGGCCGATCACAGTGACCCGGGCCCCACCGAAAACAGAGCACTCCGACCTCTCTTCGGAGAAGCTCTCTAAAAGGAGACTTTATGTGGCATAGCCGTAACAATTGGACGTCGATTGTGCTGCTGGTAGTGGCGATTGTCGTGGCATGTTCCAGTGTAGCTGGAGCTCAGACCTGGAGCACACCACAATTCATTGCGAACGGTTTCGGGATCGCCGTCGCAACCAACGGGAGCACCTCAGCAGTTCTGTTCATGCCGCCCTCCGGCGGGTTGCAGGCCTCAGTAAAGACGGGCAGCACCTGGAGTACGCCCGCCACCCTGAGTTCCTTGGGGCCGTTTGGCAGCGGAACCGGGAACATCGCGGTCGCGCCCAACGGCGATGTGCTAGCGGTGTGGAGTTTTCGAACTACCAACACCTACATCCCGAACCAGGCGCAAGCTGCCTTCTTCACCGCCGGTCACTGGGGCAGCCCCATCACGATTTCGACTAACCTCTACGGCAACGTCAACAGCTTTGGACTGCCGGGAATTGGATTCGACGGCCACAGCCAGGCGACCTTGATCGATGAGGAGATCACGAAGCCGAGCCCAATCGCATGCGCCCTGAAGGCGAGAACCGGCAGTGCGGCCAGTGGCTTCGGCTCGGCGCAAACGATCTCCAACGCGACCACCTGTTATGGCCTTGCGACGCTGGCTGCGAACTCCGGTGGAGAGGCAGTAGCGGTCGAAGGAGCAACCGGAATTCTGACAGGCGCGGTAGTCGCGATCAGCCGCAGTCTTACTGGAGCTTGGGGCACGCCGGTGACGGTAGCGGCGTCGGCTTACCGGCAGAACAATCCGAACGTCGGATTGGGCAACGAAGGAACGGTCGTGGTGGTATGGCGAACCCGCAGCGGTGTGTCGTACGCGGTTCGCTCGGGGGGCACCTGGAGCGCGGCAGCGGGCTTGCCGGTGTTGGTAGGCCAGGCTGGCGGGTCGACGGGCGTAGCAGTGGATGGCGCCGGCAACGCGGTCGCGATCTTCACCCAAGTGACCATCAGCCCGGGCACCTACGCGACCTATCGTCCAGTCGGTGGATCATGGCAAGCGAAGGTGCAACTGAGTTCCGGCGTGCCGGTGGCGGCGACTCCAGCCGGAACATTTGTAGCTTCGGGAACGACGGTGTCGACGCATCTGGCCGGAACTTCGAACTGGACTACGCACACCTTTTCCGGAACGGCAACAGTCAACGCCGGCCCCGGACTGGCGATCGCAGTAGTCGGTCCGCAGGTCAGCGTTTCGACGGCAGCAGTCCCGTAATCGATCATCAGGTAGCGCCGCCGTCCCGGCGGCTGTCCGGCGGGCGTCCTCGCCCGTCGTGTCGAGGGCGAAAAGCCCTCCCGACGGCTAGCAAGATAACGGCGCTACTCTTTTGCGGTCGGCTCCAGTTCCACAATCGTCCCGTCACCCCAGCCGTACTTCTGTCGGGAGAGTTCCTGTACCGAGCGGTGCAGGTCTGCTTCCGTCTCGGGCGACACGACGCGGGCACGGGCAGTGAAGCTTTGTCCCGCCAGACGCAGTGTCACTTCCGGAGTCTGCCGCAGGTTCTGCAGCCAACTCGCGCTGGCGTACTCCGCCATGACGTAGAAGCGCCCCTCGCGCAGGGTGAACCAAATCTCAATCTCGCGCAAGCGACCAGTCTTCCGGCCGCGCGTAGTCAGGTAGAGATACTGTTCGCGCTCGAAGCTATTGGCCTTTGAGCTTGAGCTTGGATTTGTTTTCTTCAAGGAATTGACGCAGGTTTTCTGCGGCGTCGAGCAACCGCGTCCATTGTTCGTAGTAGAGCGTGACCGGGAATCGGCCAAGGCCGTATACGCTGACCCCGCCCTTCTCGGAAACTCTGAATTCCATGGCGCCGCTGCGTTTCTTGGTTTCCACCTGCTTTTCTAAATCAGCCAGGCGGGCCTTCAGTTCTTCGTAACTGGGTTCGGACATGAGAAACCTCGAATAATTGCCGTGTTGAAACATCATAGCGGCGTAGTGCGCTTCCCGTCGAGAGCGGCACTGATGGCCATGCCGCCGAAATACTCCGTGTTTTTTTGCAGGAAGTCATGCGCATATCTTCACGCTTCCGACGATTGCGTCACACTCAGAACAATCTTCCCAACTGGAAATAGAAGCGATGGTGTCCCCGATCGCCCACGCTCCCCCCAAAGACAATCGGGCCGATAAACGACTGCACCAGCACCGCTGCGTTGAAGTCGTTGGAGAGATGTGAACCACTGGCATTTACCGCGCTGTAAGCCTTGCCCAACTCATACGCCGTGACCAGGTAGACATTCTCTCCAAGCAAAGGCGACAACTCTGTCAACCGGTGAATGTAGCCCGGCTGAAAAAGGAAATACTGGTTGGTGAGCAATTCGTTGGTTCCGTAAGCGGACAACCTCTGAGGTCCTCCTAGCCCGAACATGGGGAGACCGGTTCCGCGATAACCCAGCGTCGAACCCCCGGAAGCCAGCATGAATACCGAAGCCGACCGGCTAACGCGCTGGAAGATTCCAGACCGAATCTCAGCCAGCGGAAAATGCTCCGTGGCACCGGGGTTCGCGTCGTAGAACTCGAAGCGCGACTGTAGCAGAAAGCCCTGACGTGGCAGCGTGGGATTGTCGGTGTGATCGATCGTGTAGTGAAGGCGGGAGAATCCCTGGCGTCCGCTGACACTGGGTAGAAGTCCCGGACTGCCGATACTTCGCGATAGGGAAAGAAAGTCGGTCTGGTATCCGAACCGAAGCTCAGAGAAGCGGCTCGCGGCCACGCCAAAGTCGAGACCTCCACCCGCAGTGTGCTCCCGATAGGTGGCGATGCGTTCGTTGTCCAGATACACGTCGAAAGCCTCGGAATTCGCGAACGCCCGCGGCGCGACGAAAAAGTGGCTGAACCAGTTCAGCGGGTGATAGTACTCGGAGCCAGCCCCGTAGCTGGAGCCAACGATCACGTCATTGCGTAACTCCGAGCCGAACCCGCCGATATCGTAGAACGTGACACGTGCCCCCAGGCTGAAGCGCACGTCGTTGTAGTCGGAGCCGTCGATCACGAAAAGCGGGTTAACGGTGGGCGGCGCATAGTCTTTCTCGTCGGCGCGGATGCGCAGACCTTCTACGCCGTCTCTGTGGATCATCTCGAAACCCGCGCGCGAGAAGCGCCCCAACCCGGTAACGTCAGTAAGCTGTCGATTGATGCTCGTGTAGTCGATGGGTTTGCCGATCACGCCTGCGAGACTCTTCTCGATGCCACTGGCAATGACCGGAGCCGTACCCGTCACCTCGACGAACTGCGGGACCGGGACGGGACGGCGGCGTGTTTCGCGTTGCGCCTGGTATTCCTCCCACTCGCGGTCATTCAACGCAAGCCGTTGCAGCAAGCGTGCACGTTCCTGCGCGCCGGCGTAACCAACCTCGACTATTTTGCTTGCGGCCTGGTACTCCGTACTGGTGTAGGCCCCCGTGTGAACGGGAATCAGAATGTCAGCTTTCTCCATGCTCGCGAGTTCGTTGACCGAGATGACCACACTCACCGACCGTTCCATCACCGTGAACAGCGACAGGCCCTGATCGGGCCGCAGCGGAGCAGTTTCCAGGTGCACCGCGATCACGATGTCGGCGCCCATGGCTCGCGCCACATCCACGGGCAGGTTTTGGATCAGGCCTCCATCCACATAGACGTGGTCGTCGCGGTGTACCGGGCTGAAGATCGCGGGCAGCGACATGGTCGCGCGCAACGCTTCGGTGAGTGATCCGTGATCGAATACAACCGCTTTGCCTGCCACCAGATCGGTAGCAACGCAGCGAAACGGCGTGGGCAATTCGTCGAAACTTCTTAGATTGGAGTAAGGAAGGGCGATGCGATCGAGGATCAGGCCGACCTGGTGTCCGGAGTTGAATCCGCCCGGAAATATGACGCCGCTTTTGAGACCGAACTCAAGGTCGTTGGGATACTCCCGCTTGTCCTCCTTGCGGCGAAAGGAGCGGGCGGAATAGGGCAGTTCGTTACGCAGCGAGCGATTCCAATCGACCCCCTTGAGAAACTCGTCGATCTCATGGCCCGACATTCCGGTGGCGTACAGGCTTCCTACCAGGGCACCCATGCTGGTGCCGGCAACATAGTCAACGGGAATATGATTCTCCTCAAACCACCGCAGTACGCCCACATGCGCCAGGCCTAGCGCTCCACCACCCTCCAGCACAAGGCCGATAGTCGGACGATGCTCGGTTTGTTTCGCGGTGGGCTCAGTAGTTAACGGAAGCGTGGGCTGGGCGTCCTGCGTCCACGCCGTGAGCGCCGAAAAAAGCAGCAGCAGGAGAGAACAAGGATATTTCATGCGATCTCCGGAACCAAAGTATAGCTGGCTACCGGAACTCACTCACCTGCTCAACTTCGCAGGAGTGCAAACTGCAAATAGGTCATCTGGCCGAGGTGATGATGCAGATGGCTGGCGCAGCGCAGGAAGATATTGAACCGGTTGCCGGCATCGGCTTCTCGCATCGCGGTGTAAGGTAACGGCCAGTCGTTCTCCGACTGTGCGCGAACAGTTCGCGCGACGATAACGACAGCCTCGTCGAAACGCTTCATGACTTCATCTTTGGAGGGCCGGTCGGCCTCGGTGAACTCGCGATCACGATCGCGAACGTACCCCGTTCCTGCCATCTCCGCGCCGATGTAGTACTTCAAGTTCCCCGTCAGGTGCAGGACAAGATGTCCGAAACTGTTCCCGAACGAAAACGGCTTCTGCCAGAACTGCTCGTCGCTAAGAGGCGCTGCCAATTCATGAACCCGCGATGCCAGCACCTCGTAATGCCCGGCCATTCCAGATGCAATCGTGTCGTTAAGAGCACTCATAGCGAGCCTTCCCCTTCGTGCAGCCTTTGTGTCCTTCGTGGTGAATTTTCTGACAGGTGGCCTACACCGTATTCCGCAACACCAGTGCCGAATTCTTCGACCCAAACGCGATGCAGTTGCAGATCGCGTGCTCTATCACGGCGCGCCGCCCGGCCTCAGGCACATAATCCAAATCGCATTCCGGATCCGGCGAATCCAGGTTGATGGTGGGAGCGACCTGCCCGCGTTGCATGGCGACAATGGTGGCGGCTACTCCCGCCGCACCGCACGCTCCCTGCGGATGCCCAATCTGCGACTTCAACGCCGACATCGGCACACCGCGGGCCCGATCTCCCAAAGCCAGCTTCAACGCCTGCGTCTCAATGCGATCATTCAGCTGGGTGGAAGTGCCATGTAGATTGACATAGTGCACATCGCCGGGATCGATTCCCGCTTGTTGCATGGCGATGCCGATCGCCCGCGCCGGTTCCTCTCCGCACTCCTTCAAGCGCACGCGATGAAACGCCTCGCAGGTCGAGCCATAACCCACCACCTCCGCGAGCATGCTCGCGCCGCGGGCCCGCGCATGCTCATACTCTTCCATCACAAACATCCACGCGCCCTCAGCCAGAACAAATCCGTCCCGATTGACCGAGAATGGCCGCGAACCCTTCTCCGGGGCTCCGTTCCAGGAGTCGGTGAGAATCTTCATCAGGATGAATCCCTTCATAATGCCGAGGGCAATGGGCGCGTCCGCCCCACCGGTCAAAATCGTATCCGCACGCCCGGACTGTATCTCGCGCACGGAATAACCCATCGCATCGGTCGACGAGGTACACCCCGTGGTGATGACATGACTGGGCCCGCGCAGTCCAAAGCGGATGCTGACATCGCTCGAAAGCGTGCCCATGACTCCGGTCGGCACGCAAAATAAACTCATCTGCCGGAACTCCTGGTGGAAGAACAAACGATACTGTTCCTCGGTAAATTCCTGGGATCCTCCACCTGAGCCGAGAATCACGCCGAAGCGCCGCCGTTCCGCGAGCGGCAGAGACGCGACCTCAATGCCTGCGTGTTCCAGCGCCTCGCTGGCCGCCGCCAAGGCTAGCGGCAGCACGCGCGACACGTGTTTTCGCTCGCGTTTCTCCACCCATGCCAGTTCCTCGAATCCGCGCACTTCCCCGGCAATCTGCACCGGGATCTCGCTGGGGTCGAAGTGTGAGATGCGACTCACCCCGGAGCGACCCGCCAGGATCGCCTCCGTGAACGTTTCCCGCCCAATTCCATTCGGACTGACTGCTCCCATTCCCGTAATCACGACTCTACGCTTCAAGGATGTACCCCGTGATTGACCCGTGACACTATACCCAAAGATGCGATTGTGTGCTGCAGTGATGGTTGTCCACCTTGAAATTCACGGAACCGACCCTCCGCTCTATAATCGTCGGTTCATCGGCATTCCGGAGGACTATTGGCCTACAACGACCTGCGTGCCTGGATCGCGGCGCTCGACCGCGCCGGCGATTTGAGGAAGATCAGCACGGAAGCCGACCCCATCTTGGAAATCGCCGAGATCACGGACCGAGTCAGCAAGAGCCGGTCCTCGAAATACGGTCAGGGCGGCCCGGCGCTTTTGTTCCAAAACGTCAAAGGCCATCCCGGCTCGCAACTCCTCATCAACCAGTTCGGATCGGCGCGGCGCATGAATCTCGCGCTTGAGGTCGCCTCGCTCGATCAAGTCGCCGAGCGTATTCGCGGCTTCATGGACGTCAAATCGCCACAAGGCTTTCTCGACAGGGTAAAAATGCTGCCCATGCTCGCCGAGATGGGCAAGTTCTTTCCCAAAACCGTGCCCACAGGCCCCTGCAAAGAAGTCATCCGCCGGGACGATTTCTCCCTGCTCGACTTCCCCGTGCTGCAATGCTGGCCCCAGGACGCCGGCCGTTTCATCACCCTGCCTTGCGTGATCACTCGCGATCTACGTACCGGTAAACGCAATGTCGGCATGTACCGCATGCAAGTTTACGACGAGCGTACGACCGGCATGCATTGGCAACGGCAAAAAGTAGCCGCCGAACACTATCGCGACGCAATTCGAAATGCTGCGATTTCCTCCAGCGTGGGGAATGCGGCCGTCGCAGTCGATATCATGGCAAGAACCTCCGGCGCCTCGATCGCAGCCGAAGGCACCTATCCCTCCGGCAAGATGGAAGTAGCCGTAGCCATCGGCACCGAGCCCGCACTCACCTTCTGCGCCATCGTGCCGGCGCCCCCCGAAGTCGAAGAATTCCTGATCGCTGGATTTCTGCGAGAGGCACCCGTCGAGCTGGTGAAGTGCGAAACTGTCGACCTCGAAGTTCCCGCAGACGCCGAGATCATCCTCGAAGGCTATGTGAATCTTGACGAACTTCGCACCGAGGGCCCTTTCGGCGACCACACAGGCTTCTACTCGCTCGAAGACCAGTATCCCGTCTTCCACGTAACCTGCATCACGCACCGAAAGAATCCGATCTATGCCACAACCATCGTAGGCAAGCCACCAATGGAAGATGGTTGGATGGGCAAAGCGGTCGAGCGAATTTTCCTTCCGCTCATGAAACTCACCCTCCCCGAACTTGTCGACATCAACCTTCCGCTCGAGGGCGTCTTCCACAACCTGATGATCGTTTCTATCCGCAAGTCCTATCCCGGCCAGGCCCGCAAAGTGATGAATGCAATCTGGTCGCTCGGGCAAGCAATGTTCACGAAATGCATCCTGGTGGTCGACGAAGACGTTGACGTGCACAACCTCGGCGAGGTCACCTTGAAAGTGCTGAATAACATCGACCCCGAGCGCGACATTCAGTTCACCCTCGGCCCCATCGACTCGCTCGACCACGCCTCGCGCCTTCCCAACTACGGCTCGAAAATGGGCATCGACGCGACCCGCAAATGGGCCAGCGAAGGCTTCAGCCGACCCTGGCCGGATGAAATCACCATGGACGCGAAAACCAAATCGCTGGTCGACGCAAAGTGGAAAACGCTGGCCAAAGACCTCGGCATCGAGTAAACTCCGGTTACCGCAAAGTTGGGGTGCATTCATGCCAGTCATCGTACGAATCCGCTAAATCGCTGTTCCTCCTAATCCGCTGGCGGCGGAGTCCCAAGTTTCTCTTGATGTGTTAAGCGGCGTCATCGGCCCCTGATTTTGTGCGCCCGATGCACAGAAGGCTGCAGGTTTTTATGGATGTTGCTACCACGGCCCCAAATTTGACTCAACCCAGCCTGTGGTCCTCGATTCGCGAAGCCCTGCGTGGCTCGCACCAGGACTTCACCTCCGGCGATCTCAACCGGGCCATCCTCCTGCTTGCAATTCCGATGGTCCTCGAGATGGTGCTCGAGTCCCTGTTCGCCATCGTGGATGTGTTCTTCGTGGGCCGGATCGGCGCCAATGCGGTCGCCACCGTCGGACTCACCGAGTCGCTCCTGAGCCTCGTCTTCGCGGTGGCCATGGGACTCAGCTTATCGACGACTGCCATGGTTGCCCGGCGCATTGGAGAAAAGGATCCCGAAGGCGCCGCCGTCGCCGGTGTGCAGGCGATTATCCTGGGACTCACCGTGTCTGTCGTGGTGGGAGTTCCCTGCCTGATCTACGCGCCCCGCCTGTTGCAGTTAATGGGTGCAGCGCCCGAAATCGTCGCGAGCGGATCTGGATATGCTCGCATTGCGCTCGGCGGCAGTGGTGTGGTGCTCATGCTATTTCTCAACAACGCCATTTTCCGCGGCGCCGGCGATGCCGCCATTGCCATGCGACTGCTGTGGGTTTCGAACATCATCAACCTGGTGCTCGATCCCTGCTTAATCTTCGGACTGGGGCCGTTTCCGCGCCTCGGCGTTACGGGCGCGGCCCTGGCAACTTTCACTGGACGGAGCATCGGCGTTGGTTACCAGTTCTACCGCTTGCTGCGCGGCACCGAACGTCTGCGCATCCTGCGCCGGCAGATCCGCGTGAACTTCGAGATCCTGTGGCGACTGGTGCGCGTGTCGCTCACCGGCATCCTGCAGTTTGCCATCGCCCACACCAGCTGGATTGGACTGGTCCGTATCGTCAGCATCTTCGGCGCGGCTGCGCTCGCAGGCTACACGATCGCAATCCGCATCCTCATCTTCGTGATTCTGCCTTCCTGGGGCTTGAGCAACGCAGCGGCAACCCTGGTCGGACAGAATCTGGGTGCCGGACAGCCCGACCGCGCGGAAACCTCCGTCTGGCGCACCGGCTTCTACAACATGCTATTTCTGGGAACCATCGGCGTGATCATGGTTTTGTTCGCCGAGCCCATCGTGGGTTTGTTCACGCACGATACGGAAGTTCTGCCGCTGGCGGCGTCCTGCCTGCGCATCTTGAGTTACGGCAATATCGGTTACGCCTACGGCATGGTGATGCTGCAAGCCTTCAACGGCGCGGGCGACACCATCACTCCCACGTGGGTGAACCTGTTCGGCTTCTGGTTCCTGGAAATTCCTCTGGCCTACTGGCTGGCGATTCCCATGGGCTTGCGGTCGGAGGGAGCGTTCTTCTCGATAGTCGTGGCCGAGGCTGCCATCGCGGCTGCCGGCATTGTTCTCTTTAAGCGCGGACGATGGAGAAAGCAAAAGATTTGACCTAGAGGTTATAGGTGCCGGCATCGTCTGACCGCCAGCTCGTTCAACAGCTTCGTCAATGGAGCGACGGGCGTCCTCGCCCGTCAACTCCTGTTCATCCCGCTTGCCGTATCACGTAATACGGCCGGCTTCCGAACTCCGCTCCAAACCCTGGGTACAGCCACGCGTTGTCAGGGCCATTTCTTAGGTCGAAGTAATACTGCAGAGGATATTTCGAAGCGCTATAAGCACCCGGAATCGCCGCCCGAACCGTTCCTCCAGCAATTTCTATTTCCACGCTCTGATACCGCTCCGCTTGATTTACGCGCCGAAAGTACAGACGAACGCCACTCACCTGCCCTGACGGCAACGAAAGAGCGATCGCACAAGCCTCTCCTGGAACGAATGTCGACGGAGGCGTGTGGAGAATCTCAAGCGGTGGCCGAGCTGGACGTCCCAAGGCCTCGCGGACCGCCGCGCGCAACACTTCCGACTCCTCCCTCCCCCCGGGCACAGACTCCAAGCGTCTGCACAGCTCCGCGATGTCCTTATA
>Ga0307471_100002698_pt1 | contig 10300 bp, 6 predicted proteins | sample atmos_gasesAM3C__2_FD_204566 | JGI IMG/M metagenome (GOLD analysis project Ga0307471, IMG submission 204566) | Hardwood forest soil microbial communities from Morgan-Monroe State Forest, Indiana, United States - atmos_gasesAM3C_515 | ecosystem: Environmental > Terrestrial > Soil > Temperate... | reverse complement strand
GCGTCAGCGTTGCGACAATGTAGAGCAAACCGGAAAGAACACCGCCCCAGGCGACCGCTCCGGGAAGAGTTTTCTGCGGGTTTTCAATTTCGTCGCCCATGACCGAAGCAAGTTCCAGACCGACCAACCCGAAACAAATCACGCCAAAGGAATTCAGGACAAAGCGTGGATTCGCGGGGATATGAAAGTCCGCGGCGGTCACCGTGGTGCCGAAGCGCATCCAAATCACGAATCCCAAACCGATCAGGACAGCAGCAGCCACTCCAGTGCCCATGGCGCCGAGATTGTTGAGCCATTTTCCGACGCCGAGACCAAGAATGTTCAGCACCACCAGCAGGACCAGCAGAACCAGGGAAGCCGTTAACGCAAAGGGTTTGTTTTCCGCAAGCGATTCGTGCCCGGCCCCCAGAACGAAAACGGAAACGCCGACGAAATAAAGCATCACCGTCGGCACGTACATCATGTTGTTCGTCCAGTAGCACCAGCCGGAGAGGAAACCGTGGAAGTCTCCGAAAACTTCTTTTGCCCAAAGGTACACGCCGCCTTCGCCAGGAAAACGATGCGCCAGCTCAATCACGGCAATGCCTTGCGGCCAGAAGAAGAGCACGAGCGAGATCATCCAAAGCCAGACGGTGACGCCGCCATTAGCAGCAATCGAGGGAACGACGTTCAAGTTGAAAACGGCCACAACAAAAAGCAGAACGAGGTCCCAGCGCCCAAGGACGCGGCGCAAATGCGGCGCCTCGACTGGCTCGATCGCAGCGGGCGTCGTGGTGGCCTCGTTCGCCAATGGCGTTCTCTCCTGATGTATCTCGGAAGCGACTCAGTGTCCCGCGGCACCAACGAAGGCAGCGCCGCGTTGCTGCTGCGCGTGAGTAAGCGCCGGCGCAATTTCTTCAAAGACCGCGAGATGTTTGTCAATGTCCGCTTCGGTGTGCTGAACGGAAATGGTCCATTGCTCGTCCCACCAGTACGGCTGCGGCAGGACGCCGCGATTGACCATGGCGAACCAGTAGTGCCGCCAAAGATCGATATCAATTTTGGTCCAGTCCCGGTAGTTGCGGATTTCCTGCGGATAGAGCATCAACGCACCGTTGACGCCCGCGCTAGCTATGTACGCCTGCAAACTGGCTTTCGCAACAATCGTGCGATAGCCCTCGGTGAGCCTCTTGCTGAGTTTCCCAACGTGCGCGTAGTTCTCGCGCGTAAGCACTTCACGGAACGTCGCGAGCCCCGCGGCCATGGCGACTCGATTTGTATTGTACGTGCCGCCATGAAAAACTTTGTGCTGCGCGATCAAGTCCATAACCTCGCGGCTCGCACCAAATGCTCCGAGCGGCAAGCCGCCACCGATGGATTTTGCAAGGCAGATCATGTCAGGCTTCACGCCGAAAAATTCACTGGCGCCGCCCCAGGCGAGCTTCGCGCCGGTTTTCACCTCGTCGAAGATCAGCAGCGCTCCATTCTTGTTGCAAATATCGCGCAGCCCTTGCAGAAAACCGGGCTGCGGCATGCACAGCCCGACGTTCATCAGGATCGGCTCAAGAATAATTGCCGCAATTTGACCCGGGTTTTCCCTGAAGCGGCGTTCCACGCTGCCAAGATTGTTGAAGGCCGCGATGACCACATTGGCGAGCGATGCTTTCGGAACGCCGCCGCCGCCGGGAACGGAGTTGGGAGCTTCCGGATCGCCCCAATCTTCGGCCTTGGGCTTGACGCTGACGAGTGCCGCGTCGTGAAGCCCATGGTAAGCACCTTCAAATTTGAGAATCTTGTCGCGGCCCGTTGCCGCGCGCGCAATGCGGCAAGCATGCATGGTGACTTCCGTCCCGCTGGAACCAAAGCGCACCATGTCCACCGGATATCTCTTGCAAATTTCTTCCGCTAGTTCCCATTCCTGGTCATGCGGCATCCCGAAAGTCGTGCCTTCGTGCAGCTTCTGCTCAACGGCCTTGACCACCGCGGGATGACTATGCCCGGCCATCAGCGCGCCAAAACAAAGATTGTGGTCAATGTATTCGTTGCCGTCTACGTCGTGAATCCGGCTCCCCTTTCCATCCTTCACGAAAATGGGGTAAGGCTCGTAATGACGGTAGTTGCTGGCCACGCCGAGTGGTATGCGTTCCAATGCGCGCTTGTGTGCCGCGGCGGATTTCGGCGTGCGCTTTTCGTAGTTGGCGATTTCCTTTTGCAGTGCGTCGTGCATTTGCTTGCTCCAAGGCGGGTTGGCCGTTTTTCGGTTACCCTTGGCAGGTCTGTTCCCTGCGGTCAGTGTGTGCTTCCTGGCAGTTTCTCGAATGCGCGAAGGCGCCCCGACCAGGTCGGGGCGCCTCGTGAAACATTGTCTATCCTCCAGCTTACGCTAGAAGCGGAACTTCAGCGCGAACTGCAAGAGCCGCGGGTCACGCACATGCAGCACCTGGCCAAACGTGCTGCCGAGGTTCGAGATGTTGCCATCCACGGTATAGAACTGGGCGTGGTTCCAAACGTTGAAGATGTCGGCTCGGAATTCCATCTTCATTCTCTCTCCAAACGCTGTCTGCTTCGAGAAGCTCATATCCCAATTGTTGATTCCTGGACCGCAACAGATTGAGCGGGGAGCGTTGCCGATAGTTCCCGGCGTAACCGTATCATTCGTAAACAAGCTAGGATCGAAAACGAACCCTCCATTCTTCCGAATGTTTTGGGTGTGGAATGGACCAGTTAGATTCGGTTGACCCGGAGCCTCGAAGTCGAATGTGGTGTCCAGTTCCTCCACATCATCCTGAGAAGTGATGCGAATGGGGAAGCCACTTTGGAAACTGAGAATGCCCGACGCTTCCCAGCCATCCAGGAGCTTGCCTTTGAAACCATCAAACTTGGGTACTGGCAAGTCCCAGACGTAGTTGAAAACGAAGCGATGCCTCGAGTCGTAGTTCGATAAGCCGTAAGTCGCGTTGAAGTTGAGAGGGTTGAGAGCGCTTTCAAAGCTTGAGGCGTTGTCCAGGGACTTGCTGAAGGTATAGGACGCTTGGAATTGCAGCCCATGAGAGAACCGCTTCTCAAACATCGCTTGCAGTGAGTTGTAGTTCGAATGCGCAATGGTGTCTTCGCTGAAGATCCCGGAAAACACCGGCACGGATGGGCAGCTTGCGCCAGTTGTTGGCTCACAGAGGGGGGACGAGTATTTCCTCAGACCCGACAGCGTGATAGCCGGATTCGGGTTTGAGGCTGACCCTGTCACGGATGGAACAGTGCCGTACGGCATATTGATCGTAAAACCCGGTGGGAGGGAGCCTGCGGGCAAGTTGAAGACGCTATCTTCAAAGAACGGACCGCAAGTATAGTCCCCGGACAGCACGTCGTTGCGGTTCGGATTTGGTGTCATGCCATCAGGGAGGAGGGGTGCATAGAACGTGGAAACGGCCTGAAGTTGATTGCAGGTTGTTGGGTTTCCAGGGTTGACTTCATACGTCGCGAGCAGCCGATGTCCTTGCGAGCCAACGTACGCCACCTGCAGGAGGGTGTTGCCAGGCAGCTCGCGCTTGATAGTCAAATTGTATTGGTCCTGATACTGAGGCCGCATGTTCGACGGAAATTGTCCAAAATAAACGCTTCCCGCAAAGTTGGACCAATCGAGCGCGGTCCCGCGCTTGGGATTCAAAATGCCAGTGAACGGATTGGAAAAGACGGCGCCGGTCTGGTCTACGTAAGGTGTCTGTAGAAACGGGCTCCCGATGAAGTTGCTTCCGCCAAAGGGCGGCTCGGCGCTGAATTGCTCAAGCACGAGTTGCTCGATGGGGTTGTAGAACATTCCGAATCCCATGCTGACGCTCGTCTTCCCTGGACCACCAGTCAACTTGGCGAGCGGACCGTCATGAAAGCCAGGACTCCAGTTGAGTCCAAGTCGCGGGGCAAAGGCCTTGTAGTAGGTGTTGGTCAGACCGTTGGGCACGCCTTTGTCACCTGGAAAAACCAAACCGACGGGGGTGACGCCTGCGGCGTCGCAGCCTGCTTCTCCGGGTCCAAACGTATTGTAAAGGTCGCTGCCAACTGTAAGAGCGCATGGATAGATCGTGGAGCGTTGCCCCGGATGGAAAGTCTGAACTTTCCGGCCGATGTCGGCCAATGGCGTGTTCATCTCCCAACGCACGCCGTAATTCAGCGTCACGTTCGGCTTGATCTTCCAGCTATCCTGCGCAAAGAGATAAAACGACTTACTGCGGACCAGTTCATGCTGCGCCGAGCCCTGAATGAGGCTGTTTCCCAATCCAAGGAAATAATCGGGGTAGACGCTATCGGACCCTACGTCGTCTCCGGTTGGCCCAGAAGTCGTGGAATTAAATGTCATCCAACCGTTGACGTCAAAGTACAGCAGTTGGTCGAACTTCTGATAGCGCACATCGCCGCCAAATTTGAAGCTGTGCCTGCCGATGATTTTGCTGAAGTTGTCGCTAAACTGGAAAGTGTTGCCAACCTGCGGCAATTGGCCCCCGGCGTTATTCCCGATGGAGAAGCCTCCGTTCAATTGAATGAAGGGAACGCCTTCAATCTTTGGGCCTAGCCCGGAGTGAAGGCCGCAGTCCTTCATCGTCGCGCCCGGGATTCCAGCGATTCCTGCGGTGCAAGCGGCGTTTAACGTTGGGGAATCGCTCGTGCCGGTAAAACAGAACTGTGAGACGGCTCCTGTACCGCAGGAGTCCTGAATGGCATTGACCTTTGTCGGAGTATCGAATCTCAACTGTCCCTCGCGGAAGAAGGTGAAACGGGCTTCGTTGACGGAGGTGGACCCTATTGTCGACGTGTGGCTCACGTTTACTTGCTGCGTGCGAGTCGCGTACACGCCCGGGAAGTTTCCGAGCGGAGCCCCTTCCGCCTGAAATTTCGCAAATGGATCGAGGGTGTTGTCGTCATCAAAGTAGTAGTAGATGGCCGTTTTCTGATTGTTGTTAAAGGAATGATCGATCTTGATTTGAAATTGATCGCCGCGGTCTCTCTTGTTGGGAACAGTAACGACCTCGGAAGCGCTTCCCCCCGCGCCCGGCACATATTGAAGCAAACTTAGGGCTACAGGATCGTAACAGGCAAAGGGAATCTGGTTATTCGGGAATATAGCCGAATAGGCGTTTCCTGGGGCGATCGCAGCGCCTCCTGCCAGGCTGACCGCCGTTGCGCATCCCGGGCGATCATTCAATACGCCGGCCACCGTCGCATCCGTAAGTGTTCCCTGAAATGGGGTCGCCGTGCCTCCAGCCGAAAAGTCACCGCTTCCGGTTAGTTGGCCTGGTTGCTGAGGCACTTGGGTCGACGTGGGCACGGTAACCGGCTGAGAGACAATCCCCTGCACAACTCTTCGGCCTTCATAGGAGGCAAAAAAGAAAGTCTTGTCTTTCTTGATCGGCCCGCCAAGAGTGCCGCCAAACTGATTTTGTTTGAAAGCTGGCTTCGGTGAGGGCGTGAATGTGAAAGGATGCGTGTTCAAGACATCGTTGCGGAAAAACTCGTAGAAGCTGCCGTGTAAATTGTTGGTGCCGGACTTGGTGACCACATTGACGACGGCACCCGAGTTGCGCCCGTATTCCGCATCGAAGGCATTGGAGATGACTTTGAACTCCTCGACGCTGTCCGGAGATGGTTCCACGGCGGGCAGGTTGGCGAAGAGATCGTTTCCGTCGCCACCGTTCACAGTGTAATTGTTGGATCTGCCGCGGCCGCCATTTACGGTGACTACGCCAGCCCTATCCGATCCAAAGAACAGGTCGTTCCCTAGTTGCGATTGAACCCCAGGTTGCAGCTGGAGCAATTGATAGACGTCGCGCTGATTCAGGGGCAATTGCGTCGAGGAGCGCTCGTTGACGATGGCACCAAGCTGGGTCGAACTGGTATCGATAACGGGAGGAGCCCCGGTGACTTCGACAATATCCGTGGAACCGCCAAGCTGCAGGCCGATATCCACGGTTAGGACTTGGTTAAGGTCAAGGACAATTCCCTTACGGACATATTTCTTGAATCCTTGCAGGGTGAGATCGATTTCGTAACTGCCGACCGGCATCTCGATAAAAACGTATTCGCCATTCGCGCCGGTCTGCACCTCGCGTGTCGCGTGCGTGCCCTCGTTGATCAGTTGCACAGTGGCGCCCGGCACGGCGCCGCCGCTCGGATCCAACACCGTTCCCCGGATGCGCCCACCGGTACTCTGCGCGCCTGCAAACGGCGTCGCAAGAAGGATTGTTACGGCACAAAAGACCGCGGAGAAGATGCCGCGGCCGCACGACAAACCAAGCTGGCGGAGAATCCCATTACCCATCATGACTTCACCCCTTGCCGCAAAGAATCTTCCGAAAACTGATTCTTCGTGGTTGCTTGTGCCCCGAAAACCTTACTATAATCCAGTAAACTTAGAGAAAGCCGGAAGCCGTGTCAAGCAGAAAGAATTCATCGAACGTATCGGCCAAGCGCAGCGGCCAGCGCCCGCTGCGCATCAGCGAAGTGGCCCGCCTCGTGGGCATTTCCTCTTCTGCTTTGCGCGCGTGGGAAGCCCTTGGCCTGGTTACCCCGCAACGTTCGCAAAGCCGCTACCGCCTCTACAACCAATCGGACGTGCGCCTGCTCCAGCGCGCGATTTTCCTGCGCCGCGCCCGCGGCCTTAACCCCGCCGCCATCGTTCATGTGCTCAAACGCCAGGGTATGGTCTCCGCCCCAGCGGAAAGCTCGCTTCTTCCTGGACAGCGTTTCCGGCGCTTGCGCACGCGCCGCGGACTTTCTCTCGCTCAAGTGGCTCGCGCCACCGGCGTCTCTGTGGGGTTTTTGAGTGCCCTGGAGCGCGGCCAGATGCGTTCCTCGGTTGCCACGCTGCGGCGCATTGCTAAGTTCTACCGCACAAACATCCTCTCGCTTTTCGAAGCTGCCGGCGATAACCCGCGTCTGGTTCGTCCGCGCCAGCGAAAAATTCTCGAGACGACCCCCGGCGTTCGCATGGAGCTCCTCGCCTGGGGGCACACCGTTATGGAACCGCACCTTTTCCGCATTAAGCCCGGCGGTGGCAGCGGAGAATCCTACTCTCACGAAGGCGAGGAATTTCTTCACGTCCTGCGCGGCGACTTTGAGATTTGGCTGGACGCCAAGGAGCATTACCATTTGAAGCCGGGTGACAGCCTATATTTCGAAAGCTCGACTCCGCACCGTTGGAAAAATCCAGGACGGTCGGAGACCTGGTTGCTGTGGATCAACACGCCGCCAACATTCTAATGCACAGGACGAGCGGCTGGTCCACCAGGCGGACACAAAGTAAGCGAGGAACAATGAGACATCGAGCAATTCTTGTGGGGCTCCTGACCACCGCGCTGCTCTCAACCGCCTGCAAGAAGAAAGAAGCCTCGCTGAGTCTGCTCGTCTGGGAAGGCTACGCCGACAAAACCTTCGTGCAAGCTTTTGAGGAAAGCCATCACTGTAAGGTGAGCGCGTCCTACATGGGCTCCAGCGATGAACTGGTTGCCAAACTGCGCGGTGGCAGCGCTTCCAATTATGACGTGATCTCGCCTTCCAGCGATGTCGCTGCCTCCATTGCGCGCACTGGCCTGGCCGCACCTCTTGATCTTTCGAAATTGCCGGCCTACTCGCAGCTTTCGGCAAAATTGCGTGATCTGCCGCTGGTAAAAACAAATGGTCAAGTCTACGGCATCCCGTTTATGTGGGGGCCCAATCCTTTGCTCTATGACACCACGGTCTTCTCGCAACCACCGGATTCATGGGCAGTCTTTTGGGATCTGAAATACAAAGGGAAAATATCTGTTTGGGATGATCTTTCTACCGTTTATATGGCGGCGCAAATTCTCGGCTACGACAAGCCAGACTCGTCGCAGCTCTACAATCTGAGCGATGAGCAACTCGCGGCGGTCAGGAAAAAACTGATCGAACTGAAACCCAGCATTCGAAAGATCTGGTCCACGGGGGGAGAGCTGACCAATCTCTTCCAAAATCACGAGGTGGTGCTGGCCATGGGGTGGCCCCTTAATACGAACGATCTCCGTAAACTGAATTTCCCCATCGGCGAAACCATCCCTAGAGAAAATACCACCGGATGGATCGATCACCTGATGATCACATCTGCGAGCTCACAGAAGGAATTGGCTCACGCTTTTCTCGAATACATGATCGAAGCCAAAACGCAGAAGCTCGTGACCGACCGGACGCATTACGTCCCGGCCAATCCTGGCGCGTCGCAGTTTCTCACTCTCGAAGAAATGAAAGGCCTGCACCTCGATAATCCTGACGCCTACATGCGGCGGATTTATTTCTGGCAGGACGTCCCGCGCCGTGCGAAGTACAACGAAATCTGGAACGAGGTCAAGGCCGCGCAGTGAGTTCGACCGCCGCCAGCGCGGAACATCTGCTACCCGCCTCCCCGGCGGCGCTGCTCGAAGTGCGTGGCGTGGCTAAACGCTTCGGAACGCGTGATGTGCTCAAGGATATTTCGCTGAACGTCGCTTCTGGAGAATTCCTCACGCTGCTTGGAGAAAGCGGTTCCGGCAAAACGACTCTGCTTCGCCTGATTGCTGGATTCGAACAGCCTACCTCCGGACAAATCTGGATGAGCGGCGAGAGGCTGGACACACTTCCGCCTTACAAGCGCCGCGTGAACACCGTATTCCAGAATTACGCGCTGTTTCCGCATCTGAGCGTACGCGAAAACGTCTCTTATGGTTTGCGCGTCAAGAAAACCTCCCCAAAGGAGATCGGCGGCCGCGTGGACGAAGCGCTCCGCATGGTGAAAATGCAGGAATTTGCGGCCTCCCGCCCCTCAAAACTCAGCGGCGGTCAGCAGCAGCGTGTCGCCCTCGCGCGCGCTCTCATTAATCGACCGCAACTTCTCCTGCTCGACGAGCCGCTTTCCGCTCTCGACGCCAATCTGCGCAAACAGATGCAAAGCGAATTGAAAGCCTTGCAGCGCGAACTCGGCATCACTTTTCTTTTTGTTACCCACGACCAGGAAGAAGCCATGGCGCTCTCCGACCGCATTGCTTTGTTGCGCGATGGTGCGCTGGAGCAAGTCGCTTCTCCCCGCGAAATCTACGCGCATCCCGCCACTGCTTACACCGCGGAGTTCATCGGCCAAACCAATCTGCTACGCGGAGAAATCCGCCGCAGTATCGTGACGTGCGGCGTCCTGCGCTGGCCTCTCGAGGATGCCGACGGTCCCGCGACTTTCTCGCTCCGGCCGGAAGCGATCCGCCTTTGCTCCGACGGCAAACGTCAGACCAGCGAAGTGAAATTTCATGGTACGGTTCGTCAGCAAATCTACGGCGGCGCCACGGAACTTCTCGAAGTGGATTGTGGTGCCGACCAGTTATTGCGTGTGCGCCTCCCCGCGTCTGGACTGATCACCGGCGAAAATGACTTTGTTTTCACGCTCGCGGACGCCATCCGCGTCAAGGAGTAATCGTCTTTACCCGGCCTATGTACTCGCGCGCTTATAAAACGCTCGCCTCGCTCCCGCCGCTCCTCTGGGTCGGTTTGTTTCTTCTGCTTCCCTACGTGCTGATGTTCGCGCACAGTTTCTGGACCGTTCGCGAAGGCGCTGTGGTCCACGAATGGAACCTGAGCAATTACCTCACTCTCATCTCGAACCCCGTTTATGCAGACGTGCTTTTTCGCACCATGCGCATCGCCGCATCGGTAACGTTGTGCTCGCTGTTGCTCGGCTACCCGCTCGCCTATTACCTCTCGTTTCACGCGGGTGCTCGCAAAGAATTGCTCTATCAGCTCGTCATCGTTCCGTTGTGGGTGAGCTACCTGGTCCGCGGTTACGCCTGGAAAACCATTCTTGGCAGCGAAGGCGTCCTCAACGGCTTCCTTCAATATCTGCATCTCACTCAGGAGCCCGTCGCGTTTCTTCTTTACAGCCCATTCGCAGTGGTTCTCGTGCTCACGCACATCTACACGCCTTTTGTTTTTCTTCCGATCTACGCAGCACTCGAGCACATTCCCCGCCCCCTTGTGGAAGCTTCGCAGGACCTCGGCGCCGGCTCCGCTCAAACATTTTTCCGTGTGATCCTGCCACTTTCTCTTCCCGGGTTGCTGGCTGGCGCAACTTTTGCCTTCGTTCTCTCGCTGGGCGATTTCCTCGCGCCGCTCCTTGTCGGCGGCGCTTCCGGCACGATGATCGCTAACGTTGTGCAGAGCCTTTTCGGCGCGGCCTTCGATTGGCCTCTCGGCGCGGCCATTTCCGTCTGTATTCTGATCATTACCATCTCCCTGCTCTTCCTCAGCGAAAGACTGGAAAAGCGTTGGTCCTTTAAATGAGCTCCGCCACTTCAACTCG
>Ga0307471_100002697_pt1 | contig 10301 bp, 7 predicted proteins | sample atmos_gasesAM3C__2_FD_204566 | JGI IMG/M metagenome (GOLD analysis project Ga0307471, IMG submission 204566) | Hardwood forest soil microbial communities from Morgan-Monroe State Forest, Indiana, United States - atmos_gasesAM3C_515 | ecosystem: Environmental > Terrestrial > Soil > Temperate... | reverse complement strand
AACAAGGTCTTGCTGAAAGTGGAGGAAATGCGTCTCTCGCTATGGATTGAGGGAGAGATGCAAAAGCGCTACGGATCCAAGCGTCGGGCCAAAGAAGAACTGCTCGCGCGCTACGCCAGTTTCATCTACTTGGGAAATGGCCGCTACGGTTTCGCCGCAGCGTCACAGTATTATTTTGGAATGCCGTTAGCCGCGTTCACCGCAAATGACGCCGATAAGGCGGCACTTCTGGCGGGCATCACCAAGTCACCGGGTGAATATGCCCCCACTCCGGTGGAAAACAAAAAGGCTCTCCGCAGACGAAATCAGATTTTGGCACTCATGGTTAAGAACCATTTTATTTCCGCACAGGAGGCGCAGAACAGCCAACAAACTCCAATTCGTCTGGCTGCTCATGTGAATGGTCCGATCGAAGCGCCTGCAGCGGTGGAAAATGTGCTCGATGAACTCAAGGGACTCGACGCTGCCGCCGCTTCCGGCATCGGGATGAATCAGCTTCTGGATGGCCGCATCCAGATTTATTCAACCATTGATGATCGCATTCAACGCCTCGCGAATACGGCGCTTGAGAACGGCTTGAATCTTTACGAAAAGCGTCATCCACGGAATACCGGGCTGATTCAGGGCTCCGTGGTTGTGCTGCGCAATGGTGACTCGGCAATCTTGGCCGAGGCCGGCGGGCGGCGCCAATATAAGGGCCATAACACCACGTACAGTGACTTCAACCGCGTTACCCAGTCTCTGCGCCAGCCAGGCTCGGCCATGAAGCCGATTGTTTATCTGGCGGCCTTCCGCCAAGGCGCCCTGGACCTCGATACTCCCGTGCCCGATGAGCCCATCTCAGTGGCCTCCCCGGGAAAACCTCCCCTCAAGTGGATCTCCAATTTCGATGGAGAGTTCAAAGGCATCATCCCCGTCCGGCAGGCGCTCGCGGAGTCGCGAAACGCGGTGGCCATTTGGATTGTTCAACAGATCGGAATCGATTCCGTATTGAGGACGGCCCGCGAAGTTGGCATCCGCACCACATTACATCGCTATGACACCACCGCCCTCGGCGCCTCCGAAGTCACCTTGGTGGAACTCGCAAACGCCTACCGCATGATGGCCAGCGGAATCCCTGCGGCGCCATACGTAATTGCCAAGATCGAACGCAATGGAGGAGAGGACATTTACAGCCACCCCTCGCCCTGCTGTTCGAACAATGAGTACGGACTGGAGCTATCCATGATCCAGGAAGGATTGCGCGGCGTCGTGCGCATTCCTTCGGGAACCGCGCACGCGCTCGACTCTGCCAGCTTCCCCATCCCTGTTATGGGCAAGACCGGCACGACGAACGACTATCGCGATGCTCTTTTTGTCGGGTCGACCTACGGCCCCGATGGAATTACCGTGGCGGTGCGCATCGGATTTGATGACAACCGCTCACTGGGCCCAATGGAAACCGGCGGCCGAGCCGCGCTTCCGGTATTCAAGGAAGTCATGCTGAAGATTTATCAGGCGAAGCTGGTTGGGCCAGTGCCGGTCTTTCCCGCGGACATGGAAAAAAACATTCAAACCTATCTGACCGGCGAACTTGCGGTGAAGGAAGCAAAGCAGTTTTTGGCTTCGCCGTATGCTACGGAAACCAAAGACCATCGCGTGAAACCCTGTCGCGCCGCAGACGTGACACTGGCAACAAATGTCTGCGAGCCACCGCTCATTCCGCTGCCTATCGTCTACCAGAGGAGAGACGGCCACGGCCGGACCATCTTTACGAACGAGTGAAACAAGCACCTGAACTTAACGCAGTGCATTCAGTCCATCGCTGGCTTTCTTGAACGCCGGATCAATCTGCAATGCTTTCTGAAACGCGGCCCGGGCATGTTCCACATCGCCGGCTCCTTTGTAAGCGCGCCCTAACCCGTACTGAGCGCTGGGCGACTGCGGGTAATCTGCGGCATTGGCCGTTAACAACTCGATGGCCGCATCGTAATCGCCCATTTTGGCCATTTGATATCCGATGAATTCCACGCCTGCGCGCGTGTCCAAGCCGCCATTTGCCGCGCGAAATGCTCGGTACGAATTCATTACAGAAACGGGATCCGTGCGTTCCATGTAAAGTTGCTCCAGGAGTTGTTGCAACGGAGTGCGCTTGTAGGGAGCCGGACTGAAGATCGACGGATCGTTCAGGGTATTGACCTCCACCGCCACGGTTCGAAATTCGTTCAATACTTTCCCCGTGGCGATTTCTGTTTCCATCGCTCGATGCTCCATCATTACGCCACCCTCGGGACGAAAGTCGCTAAAGCGGGTTTCCGTGCTCACCGCGTTCCCGAAGGCGTGAATCGGAGCTGCTTTCCGTTCCGCTACAATCAGGAAATTCTCAGCGTTCACGAAGATAATTTTTTCAAACCTATCGGCGAGAGTTACGTGCAGCTTGTAAGCGTCGTGCCCAGCAATTTTCTCCGTCCCTTCGAGCGCGACCTTGGTGCCCTTTATGCCGTATTCCACCAGAGAATCCTGAAGGAATTCGGACGCGTGGCGTGTGGCGGCCGCAGCCGCTCCCACCGTGCGCACCACGACGCCAGGAACGCCATAATATTCCCACGCGCTGCCGTCAAAGCCTTCCCGAATATCGGGATTTTTCTCCTCGGGATCGCCAATCACTTCGTAGTAGGGACGCAGAAACGCCTGGTAAGCATGAGGAATAAGCGGCGGCCCGCCCGCGGGTATTTCCCCCGGTTCGTGGTAGATCCCGCGGATCACCAGCGAATGTAACGCATGAATCTTTTCGATTCCGCCCAGCGCCTGGACGTGGCGGTCAACAATCTGTTCGACAGAAATTTTGTCTTGCGCGGGAGAATAGCTGCTTGCGCACAGAGCAACGATGCAGATCGCGTATCTAAGAAGTTTGCTTTTCACTCTTGGCCTCAAATGCGGGAATTCCAGCAGTGTGCGGGTAGCGCGTGGGACTTCAACTGTCTCAACGATCCGCCTGATCATTAGACGATGAGATACATCCGCGGTTAGGACAAGGCGCTGCTGCATATTTGAGCGCTAATAGACGCTATTTATCGCTTGGTCTGTCGCCATGCGCCGGGGAATTTTGCACAATCGTCCACAGATTTGCACAGAAGTTCGAACAGAATTTGGTTGACGCCGAAAAGGTGAACGATTATCTTGCGCTCAGATTGAACCGGGAAGCTTAAGAACTTTACGGCTCAGTTTAGAAGGCGCAGCAAGCTTAACGGCGGTTGCGCCGCGAAATTGAACTGCGAAGCTCGAAACCTTTGCGGTTTCGTTGGGATGGCGCGACGAGCCTAACGGTGAGTACGCCGCCGAACGGGATCGGGAAGGACAGAAACTTTTACGGCTCAGTTTAGAGGGCGCAGCAGCCTAACGGCGGTTGCGCCCTCAATTTTTTGTTCCTACATGCTGGCCCACCTTAGAAGCAATGCCCAAAGCTTTTTTCTTTAAGGAGAACGAACTTATGAAATGGACGCCCGGTGGCGAGAGCCAGGACATCGAAGACCGCCGTGATGAGAGCGGGGGAGGCGGCGGCTTCCAGTTCGGCGGCATGCATATCGGCATCGGTGGCGCGATTGTTTTATTGATCCTCAGTTTCGTTTTCAAGACCAATCTTTTTTCCCTCCTTGGCGGCGGGACAGGGAATCCCGGCCCGGCGGTCAGCCGTCCGGACCCTTCTCGCGACGCCGCCGAGAAGCCCCTGGTACAATTCATCTCGTTCGTGCTGGACGACACGCAGAACACGTGGACACAACTTTTGCCGCAACAGACTAATACCCCTTATCGACACGCCAAGCTGGTGCTTTTCCGTGGTTACACTCAGTCCGCATGCGGCGGTGCAGAATCCGCCACGGGTCCTTTCTATTGTCCGGGGGATGAAAAGGTTTACATTGATCTGGAGTTTTTCGATGAGTTGAACAGGCGATTCGGAGCGCCTGGCCAATTTGCGCAGGCTTATGTTCTCGCGCACGAACTGGGGCACCACATTCAAAAACTGACAGGAATTGAAGGAAAGGTGCATCGGCTGCAGCAAGCCAATTCGCGAGAAGCGAACCCGTTGTCTGTGAAACTGGAACTTCAAGCGGATTGTTTCGCTGGCGTGTGGGCGCACTCTACTCAACAGCGCGGGCTGCTCGACAAAGGCGACGTGGAATCGGCGATGGGTGCCGCGTCCGCCGTCGGTGATGACCGCTTGCAAAAAATGTCCACCGGCCATGTCAGCCCGGAATCGTTCACTCATGGCTCTTCCCAGCAGCGGATGCGCTGGTTCAACACCGGTTTAGAAAACGGCACCATCTCAGCGTGCAATACTTTCGGCCAGTCAGAGTAAGTCAACAGAAACCATTGATGGAGGCGCTGGTCGTCTTTGTCGGGGACGGCGTGACCGCCCCACCCCCGAGCAAAGGTAGGACCATGTTTGTGGTGGCGTTGGCCGCGCGCTCAACTTTGCTGTTTGTGCCACCACTCCTGAAGCGATTTGCAGCGTCCTTCGTCGTCAAGCGAAATGAGGAAGATTCCATCGAGTCTGGTTTGCAGACCCGGTGGAGCAATAACAAACGACGCCGACCATCTGGCGATGTTGAGTTCGGCATTCACAACCAAGATCTGGTAAGCGAATTTAATATTCTCTTCGGTTCGGGCCACCTCACACCAGTACTCGTAAATCGCTTTTCTCCCGCGCATGGGTTCGAGAAAGGGTGTGACTTGATAGGTACCGTTTTCCGTGAATAGCGCGGCAGCGGCTTCTGGATTCCGGCTCTCCCACGCGTGGCCGTACGCGTCTAGCCAGGATTTGAATGCGACCGGATTGTTGCCCACGACTAATCTCCAATGGCTTGACGAGTTTACCCCAATGCCGCTCCCTTGTTGCCATGAGTACCCTGGCGAGTGACGCGGGATGTTCTGCTAGAATCACGGCGAAATGGCGGCGACCAAACAGTTACGCATCAGCGTGGGGGCCGGCGTCGAGGTGTCGGCGCTGCTTTGCCAGCCGGCTAAAGCGAGGCGGCTCCTGGTGCTGGGACACGGAGCCGGAGCTGGGATGAGTCATCCGTTTATGGAGATGCTGGCAGTCGAATTGGCTGGCGTCGATGTGGCGACGCTACGATACCAGTTTCCGTACATGGAGCAACGGCGGCGGGTTCCCGACGTGCCCTCGCTGTTGACGTCAACCGTTGTGGCCGCAGTGCAAGCAGCTGCGGAAGCCGCCCCCGATTTGCCTTTGTTTGCAGGAGGGAAGTCCATGGGAGGACGAATGACTTCGCAGGCTGCGGCGCAACGTCCGCTGAAAGGGGTGAGAGGGTTGATTTTCTTTGGCTTTCCGCTGCACCCGCCTAACCGGCCGGGAACGAAACGAGCGGAACATCTCGCAAAAGTTACTGTGCCGATGCTATTCCTGCAGGGAACGCGGGACACGCTTGCAGATCTCAAGTTGTTGCGTCCCGTGTGCGCGAAGTTAGGCTCGCGAGCGACGTTGCATGTCATTGAAACGGCGGATCACTCGTTTCATGTACTGAAGAAATCCGGAAGAAGCGACGCGGAGGTGTTGCGGGAGTTGGCGGAAAAAACATCCTCCTGGGCCGGTGGAATTAGAGGGACCAGCTAATCTCCGGTGATAGGTTTCCGCCAATTTGGTGCTTGCCCGGAGCCATGACGACGCCAGAATGGAAGCCATCATGAAAAACAAATCCGCGCACCAGCCCGGTCCTCAAACACGAGCCATCCATGGCGGCGAACCGAATCGCCGCGGGGTCAACGGCCCGATCGTCACGGAGATCATCCGCTCGTCTACTTTTACTTTTTCCTCAACCGAGGAAATGAAGCTGTGGGCCGAAGGAAAAAACAAAGCGTACATTTACACGCGTTACGGAAACCCCACACTGGCCGTTGCGGAGGGGAAAATCGCCGCGCTCGAAGGCGCGGAAGCCGCCGTGGTGACTTCTTCCGGAATGGCCGCGATTTCTTCCGCACTTCTTTCCGCGCTGAAATGTGGCGACGAAGTCATTTCCACCGCGCAACTCTACGGCGGCTCCTACCGCCTCATGCGCGACATTTTCCCGAACATGGGCATCACCGTCCGCCAGGTAGGGACCGATCTCGCGGGCATCGAAGATCTCGTTTCCCCGCGGACCAAAGTTCTCTACGTCGAGACGCCCACCAATCCCACGCTGCGTCTCGTGGACATCCACAAGGCCGTGGCCTTCGCCAAAAAACACAACTTTGTCTCCATCATTGACAACACGTTTGCAACTCCCGTGCTGCAGAATCCGATTGCACTCGGTTATGACATGGTCGTTCACAGCGCAACTAAAGCCCTGGCCGGGCACTCCGACATCATTGCGGGCGTCGCCGTCGGCAACGCGGAGTGGATGTACCGCGTTCGCCAGATGATCATTTATCTGGGCGGCTCGATGGATCCTGGCGCGGCGTATCTCTTGATTCGCGGCATCAAGACTCTAGGCGTCCGCGTGGAGCGCCAGTGCGTGAACGCCATGGCTGTCGCGACGTTTCTTGAAAAACATCCCAAGGTCGCGCGCGTGCACTATCCGGGACTGAAATCGCACGCAGATCACCGGCTCGCGAAAAAACAGATGCGCGGATTCGGTTCGATGCTGGCATTTGATTTGAAGGGCGGGCTGCCCGCCGCACGGCGTTTCTGTGACCGCGTCTGCTTGTTTCTACTGGCCGCCAGCCTCGGCGGCGTGGAATCGCTCGTAATTCTTCCGATTTACAGTTCACACTACAACATGAGCCTTGAAGAACTGCGCCGGGCGGGCGTCAGTCCAGGCACCGTGCGCGTTTCGATTGGCTTGGAAGAAAAAGAGGATTTGATTGAGGACTTGAAACAGGCGCTGGGATAAGTGATCGCAGACAGCAAAGACGAGACATCGGCCGGCCTGAAGGCCGTCGCTACGTAGGCCAAAGAGGACGGCAGATCTTCAGGATTTGCCCACCGGAACGGGTGCGCCCCACGTTTCCTGCTCGGGGAGCAGCGATTTCACGATGTCTTCCAGTTCGTGCGCGCTCTTTACGTGTTCCGGATAATTGTGCGCTGTGATTTCAAACACCAAACCGTGCTTGGCGCGTACTTCCTGCAGCTTTTCTTGCAGCCGGACGGCAATGCGTTTGGCGTTCAATACATCGGTCCCCGGCAGAACCAGCGCGAACAGATCAGGCGCAAGGCGATAAATCGAATCGCTGGGCCGCAGCTTTCGCGACATCGCTTTCGCCGTATCGCTCCACGCCGGCGAATTTTCTTCCATGTTTTTCCCAGCGCCGCCGGCGAGCTTGGCTTTCACGAGCAGTAAAGAAAGCGCCTTCTGCATGGTCATGGCCCTCCAAGTTCCTGCCCGTCAGCAGCGGCCGGTACAAAGAGAATTTGACTTCGTATACTTCCATCGTGTGTGCCCTAACGCTCCAACACAATGGGTCAGGGGTACTGTGTGGCGGAAATGTTACTGTCGCGAGAGAGCCTGGAAGTTGGCATCCGACGGGAGGCAGAGTAGGAAGCGCTTTCGAATAAGTGAATCGCTCCAAATTACTGGACGATGCGAACGGTGAGATCTTTTCCCGAGGCGTATTGCATGAGGAGTGCGGACATGCGTTCGGTCCAGCGGTCCAGATTTTCCGGGCCGGCGAAAGAGACGATGATCGCGAGAACCGATTTCGTTTCCGCGGTCACCATGGTGCGTTCGGAATCGCTTGTGGCGCTGCCGTGAGGACCGGCAGCATCGGCAAACAGCGGCAGGCCCTGAAGATTCAAGTCGTATTTGCCGATGCCCTTATAGGTTTCTCCAGCGCGGCCCGTTCGAAAGACTACTTCACCGGTCACATGAGCCAAGTCGTACAATCCAACAGGCAAGCGGCTTTCGACCGAGACGAGATTAATAACATCCACTACAACGTTGATTTGGGGAAAGCCTTTACCAGCCACGATTCTCCGAAGAAGGGCTTCGGCGGAGCCGCGATACCTTGCGGGATCTTTCCCCAAGGACTTGTAGGCTTTGCGGACCGCCTCAACTTGCGGCGATTCCAGGACGCCGCGCGGAAACGGCAGTTCTTGGATTTCGAGTTCTCTCTGATTCATCTCCCCGAGCAGCGGCACAGGAGAAGCGCCCACTTCCACGCTGGCGGTGAGGCAGGCCAGCGCCGTTCGCGGGCATTTCTTCTTTACTTCGGAATCGATAGTTACTCGCACTTCAGGCACGGTTTCGTCTCCTGTAAGTATTCAGGCATGGCGCATTCTACAACCAAGAGGCGGAATCTGTTGCCGGCATTCACTCTTGCGAGTGCGGAATAGAAACCAAAAAAAGAGGTAACGACAATTCCGGTGAAGAGCAGCATCCCGCCCAGCACGAGAAATACAAGAAAACTTAGCTGCCCTTTCCAAACCATGCAGAGTGCTACAATCAACAACCCCAGAATCAGAGAAACTCAGGCAATTTGCAATCGCTTTCGAATGGATCTTTACCGGTTGCAAGTCCAAGGTACCTTGACGCTTCCAGTTGCACTGGCTTGGCGGGCTACTCGTGATAAACTTTATGAACTCTAGGCCCGTAGCTCAGTTGGTTAGAGCGCTTCCTTGACACGGAAGAGGTCTGCGGTTCGAGTCCGCACGGGCCTACCATTGCCTTCATGTGTTTCGTGGACATCCCGCAGTGCCAAACTTTAGGCCTCGTAGGAGCTCAATTTCCAGGATGGTATTCCCGCTCGGTGTGGCCCTGGAGTTGTGAGCGATAGAAGTAGACTTCACGTAGGTTTCCCGTGCTGTAGCGCTGGGCTTCGTCGTTGAAATGGGGTGAAGCGGAATTACCGCTCTCACCACCGGCCGTGACGGCTTGGGCCCGCACTTTCTCGCCAAATTCGACGACGGCAACAAAGCTGTTTCCGCTCGTTCCATACCACTTCTTCGTCCCGGGGTACGGCCGTGCCCCGAAAGACGCCAGCGAGCCCCACACCGCCGAAGTGAAACCCACGGGAATGCTTGGCCCAGCGTCATTGAAGGGCTGAACGATATCGCCGGTCAAGCGCTGAAATCGATTGATGTCACCCCAGGGCGTCTTCCAGCTTCCAAAATCCGTCGAGAGTTTGTCCGACGCGTCCGAGAGCGCATGCAAGAGCAACTCCGCCGGCGCTTTTGTGCAAAGGTAATCGCTGACGTACATGCCGGCCTTTTTCGCGTCATCTCCCACGCGCTTCTGAATGTCCTGGCCCCAGAAGACCGCCAAAGACGTCGGCACCGAAGTCGCTCCCCACCGGAAATCCCAACTGCGCAAGAGTTCGATCTGTTCGGCCACTCTTGTTTTCGACTGACTATCAGCAGGCGCAGCGTCCCACGCTTTCACCAAACACGGGATGGGCTTCTCAAACCACGTCAGATCACTGTCGTACGCCGCGGCGATCAGCGAATCGACCGTGAAATCTTTTTTATCCTGCAGCACCCGAATCGCGTGCAACCCACGAGCCGATTCACCGCCGGTCTCTACATAAACAGGAAAGTCTTCTTTCTTTGGGCTGCTCGCCCCCGCGGCGGACCACGGCCAGTTGTTCGAGTTGTAGAGCCAGCCGCTCTTCGGATTCAACAAGTGCGGCGTCTCGTCGACAGAAAGAAGTTCATGCCACTCCGTCGCGGGATTGCTCCCGTCAACGGGCTTTGTCCAGTCAAAGCTGGTATCGCGCCGCGGAATGAAGTTGGCGTGAAAGTAGGCGATGTCCCCATCGGCATCGGCAAAAATGGTGTTGTTCGACGAGTTGGTATGAAGCTCCATGGTTTGCAGGAATGACTTGTAGTCCTTCGCTTTCGTGCGCGTGTACGACTGCGTCAGCGCCTTCACCGGCTCCTGCATCAAGCGGATGCTCACCCACTTTCCGTCCGTCTCGCGCACGACCGGCCCGTGATACGTGCGGTACACCGTAAATTTCTTCTCCGCCATGCCCTGGCCGGTTTTGTACGGTACGGTGATCTCTTTCACTTCGAGAGGCCGCTGCTCTTTCCCGTATTTGAAATAAAGCCGATCGCCCTTCTTTTCCACCGTTTCGAGATACTCGCTGATGGCGTTGACTCCACTCGACGTATGCATCCACCCTGCTTTGTCGTTGAATCCCTGATAGACGAAAAACTGGCCCCAAGTCACCGCGCCATACACATTCAATCCTTCCTCGCTCACCAACTGCAGCTCGGAACGGAAGAAGAACGAGGTGTGCGGGTTAATCAGCAGCAGCGCGTGGTGCTCGGTGGTGTTTGAGGGCGCAACGGCCATGCCGTTTGAGCCGCGCGGCTCCTCGATCTCATCGTC
>Ga0307471_100002696_pt1 | contig 10301 bp, 8 predicted proteins | sample atmos_gasesAM3C__2_FD_204566 | JGI IMG/M metagenome (GOLD analysis project Ga0307471, IMG submission 204566) | Hardwood forest soil microbial communities from Morgan-Monroe State Forest, Indiana, United States - atmos_gasesAM3C_515 | ecosystem: Environmental > Terrestrial > Soil > Temperate... | reverse complement strand
ATCGCTCGGCGCAGACGCCGTCCGCGAGATCGATCTGTCGGAGAACGTCGACGCGACCGAGCGCGTCGTGCACTTCGAGGCCGCGGAGCGCGTCGATCGCCGCATCATCGCGAAGCTCGCGTCGGTCGACGGCGTCACGGCAGGCCAGCACGTGAGCGACACGCTGCGAATCGGCGGCAGCCGGATCACGCTGCGCCGCCACGTGCAGGCGTTCTTCCAGGGGAATCGTTATCTGCTCGCCAGCCTGGTGTCGCACGTCGCCGAACGGGTGCCGGTCGGGACAACCGTCGCGGATCTCTACGCTGGCGCCGGCCTGTTCGCCGTTGCCGCCGCGGCATCGCGCGACGCGACGGTATTCGCGGTCGAGGGCGATCCGTTTGCCGCCGACGATCTGCAGGCGAACGCGGCGCCGCTCGCCGGCCGAATCACGGCCGTGACGGGCGCGGTGGAAGGGGTCGCGGCGGCGATGCGAGGGTGGCGCGGCGCGCGTCAGTCGCCCTTCGACATGGCTCAGGGCGACCGTGCGCTTGGCGAACGGTCGGCAGTCGACAGTCAGGCCGTGGACGGTCCGTTGGCCGAGACGGTGATCGTCGATCCGCCGCGCACCGGCATGTCGCGCGAGGCGCTCGAGGCCGTGCTCGGCATCCATGCCGCGCGGGTGATCTACGTGTCGTGCGACGTCGCCACGCTCGCCCGCGACTCGCGCCGCATCGTCGACGCGGGCTACGCCATTGCGCGCGCCGACGCGTTCGATCTGTTTCCCAATACACCGCACGTCGAGACGGTGGTCGTCTTCGAGCGGCGTTGAAGAGCAACCGCGGAGCGCGCGGAGATCGCAGAGATTGATTTTCTCTGCGTGCTATGCGTTCTCTGCGGTTGCGTTTCTTCCTCGTTACTTCCGTTCGCGCTCCGCTGCGTCGACGAAGCCCTCGAACAGCGGCCGGAACTCGCCGGTGCGGAAGAAATTCTCGGGGTGCCACTGGACGCCGAGGCAGAACGGCTGCGCGGGATCCTCGATCGCTTCGATGACGCCGTCGGGCGCCGTGGCGCTGACGATGAAACCGGGCGCGACCGCTTTCACGGCCTGGTGATGGCGGCTGTTCACCTCGCACGTGTCGACGTCGGCGAGCCGCTCTTTCATCAGCCGCGACAGCAGCGAATCCTTCTCGAGCCACACCTCGTGCGCCAGCGTGAACGACTGGTTCGGCGGGCACGACAGGCTGTGCGCCAGCGCGCCGGCGATCTGCGACGGGATGTCCTGCACGAGCGTGCCGCCGCACGCGACGTTGAGCACCTGGACGCCGCGGCAGATCGCGAAGATCGGCAGCTTGCGCGCGCGCGCCGCCGTGATGAGCGCGATCTCGAACTCGTCGCGCCCGTGCTCCGCTTCGACGACGGTCGGGTGCGGCGCCTCGCCGTACCGGGCCGGCTCCACGTCGTCGCCGCCGGTCAGCAGCAGACCGTGCAGCCCCTCGAGCGCCTGGTCGGGCGACGCGGCGAGATCGAGGATGCGCGGATCGCCGCCGACGTGAAGCACGGACTGGCGGTAGTCTTCGAGCTTTCGGCAGGGCGAAATGCCAATGACAGCCATAAGTGATCCGCTACATCCGAGCGGGAACGTCGATGCCCATCAGATCCAGGGCGCGCGTCAGCTGCGCCCGCACATACGCCACGCCAGCTGCCCGCCAGCGCTTCCGATCGCCGCGTTCCTCGTTCAGGATCGGATAGCGATGGTAGAACGCGTTGAAGGTCTGCGCCAGCCCGAACGTGTATTTGGCCAGGGCCGAGAATTCGAGCGATCGGACCACCTGTTCCACCACTTCGTCCAGCCGGGACGCCTCGAACACCACCGCCCAGAGGTTGTGCGCGGCGTCGTCGCCGTCCTCGGTGAGCTCGTCGGCGGCGGTCGCGTCGAGGGACGAGACGACGTCCGCTTCGGATATCCCCTCGCGCTCGCGCAGCTTGTTCAGGATGTTCCCCGCGCGAACGACGGCGTACTGCAGGTACGGCCCGGTTTCGCCCTCGAAGCTGAGCGCCTCTTCGATATCGAACACGATCAGCTTGCCCCGTGAGTACTTCAGCATGAAGTAGCGGATCGCCGCGACGGCAATCTGCGCGCCGACGCGCCGGCAGTCGTCGGTCGAGAAGTCCGGATTGCGCTTGGCGACCTCCTCGGTGGCCTTCGCGGTGAGGAGATCGAGGAGATCGTCGATCTTCACGCCGAGGCCCTTCCGTCCCGACACTTCGACGAACGGCTTCTTCGCATCCTCGCTGTCGGGATCGATCTGATAGCCGAGCTCGCGCGCCGTCGCGTGCGAGAGCGCCACCATCTCGTACGAGAAATGAATCGAGCGCTCCGCTTCGGTGGCGTGGCCCAGCGTCCGCAGCGCCTGCGCGAGCAGCGCCTGCAGATACATCTGCCGCGAGTCGATCACGTTGAAGATCCGCTCCGCGTGGCCGAACGAGGGCGCGCTCGGATCGCCGTTCGCCGACGTCGTCGCCCACAGCTTGCGGCCGCCGGGCTGCGTGGCGAACAGCCGGTACAGAAAATCGCGGCCGAGCAGTCCGAATTTCCAGAACTGATTGGCGATGTCCTTCCCGACGTAGGTGACGACGCCGTTCGAGCGGACGATCACTTTCTCGCGCGATTCATCGTCGGCCGCCGCACCCTCTTCGGCCGCGCCGCCTTCATCGATGCGCATCACCCAGCAGCCGGCGAGCTTTCCCTCGGTCTGCAGGAACACCGCTCCCTGCGCCTTCAGGATCTCGAAGGTGTGCGCCCAGAATTTGAGCCGCACGATATCCCCTTCGTACGTCAGCAGGTCATACCCGATGTTCAGCCGCGCCATCGTCTGCAGGTGCGCAAGCACGATGCGGTCGACGATCAGCGCGCCCATCGCCGCGGTCTCGTTGTCGCCGTGCTCGAGCTCGTGCAGCGCCGCCGTACGGACGGCGAGGCGCTCGCGATCGCCTTCGTACCATTCCGTGACGCGGGAATACAAATCCCAGCAGTAGTAGTCGAAGCGCGTCGACGCCGCGAGCTCGCGGACCTCGCCGGGCGACTTGCGCTCGAGCTCCCGAAATCCGACGATGACGTCGGCGACCTGCACGCCGGTGTCGTCGATGTAGTTCTGCACTTCGACCTGCGTGCGGCGGAACTGCAGCGCGCGGACGAGCGTGTCGCCGAGCGCGGCGTTGCGCAGATGCCCGATGTGCGCCGCCTTGTTCGGATTGATGGCCGTGTGCTCGACGATCGTCTTGCCTTCCACGGCGCGATCAGGTTCGACCTGACCGCGCAGCCGCGCGACGAGGAAGCCGGCGCGGTCGAGGTACAGGTTCAGATACCCGTTCGGCGCCGCGACGACGCGCGTCACGCCGGGAATCGCGCCGACGGCGCCGGCCAGCTCCTGCGCAATCGCGCGCGGCGGCTTGCGCAGCGTGCGCGCGAGCTGGAACGCCACCGGCACCGCGAGATCGCCGAGCGCGCGGTTCGGCGGCACTTCAACGGCGAACGGCGGCACCTCGGCCACGCCGAAGCGCTGCCGGATGGCGCCGAGAATGGCTTCGTGGACGCCGCGCTGCACGCTCAGGATCATGTACGGGTACTGTCGTCGTGCCGGCCTTCAAGGCTGCCGGTAAACACGTGATACGATTACAATTTGTGACCTTGGATCGCCTCGAGGCCCGCGTACTCAGCCGGCGTGTTCACGTTGGCGAGGAGCTGCGACGGCGCCCCGAACCGAGCGATCTCCGCTGCGCCAACGACGCGCGTCGGCACGTCGTCGACGAGCTCGCGCAGCGCGAGGCGCCGTTCGGCGATCCGCGCGGCAACCGACTCGAGACACGCGCGCGAGTAGACGGCACAAAGCGGATGATAGCCGCGATCGGTCTGCGGAACGACGATCGCTCCCTCGCTCGTCAGGGAGAACAGATAATCGACAAGCGCCGCGCTGACGTACGGCATATCGCACGCGACGACGAAGACGGCGTCGGCGCGCGCTGCGCTGAGCGCCGCGTGCAGTCCGCCGAGCGGTCCGCAGCCGGGCTCGACGTCAATGACGAGTCGCGGCCACCCGCGCGCCGTCGGCGCGACGGCGGCCGCGCCGACGACCATGATGTCATCGCACACGGTCGAGATCTCCGCCAGCTGACGATCGAGAATCGAGCGGCCGTCGACGACGAGCGCGCTCTTGTCGCGCCCGTCGAACCTGGTCGCCTTCCCGCCCACGAGAATGGCTGCGCTCCGCACTCCGCGATCTTACCCTGACATGCGAGAAGCCGGCATCGGACGCGTGCTCGTCGCCAGCCTGCATCAGGGGATTGCCGACATCCTGCCGACGCGCATCGGCTTCTACGAGAACTGGCTCAATTCCGAAGGGCTGCGCGAGGGGACGATCGGGCTCGCGCCGCTGTTCGCCGTCCTCAGTTTCCTGCGGCAGGAAGGCGACGCGTACCGCTTGATCACGACGCGCGCCGGCGAGTACGCCGCCGAATGGACCGTCCAATCGATGCCGGCGCTGCGGCGGACCATGATCAAAGCGGCGCCGGCCTGGCTGCGCAGCCGGATGGCGCTGCGGCTCGCGCGTCAGCTCGTGCACGACACGTATACCGGCAGCCGCGCGATTGCGCGCGTGCGCCGGGGCACCGCGAGCATCGACGTCCGCGCGTCGGTGTTCTGCTCGGTGCGCGAGCCGGTCTCGCACCCCTTGTGCGGGTTCTACGCGGCGGCGTTCACGCGGCTGCTGACGCTGTTCGACATCGGCGCGAGCACCGAAGTCGTCGCCTGCCGCGGTACCGGCGAGCCGAGCTGCGTGATGAAAGTGGCGATCGCGGACGGTCAGCCGGTCGCACGCACGGAGGCCGCATGAGGGTCGGCGTCGCGGTGTGCGCGGCAACGCTGGCGCTCGGCGCGGTCGACGTCCGCGCGCAGCCGGCGCCGCCACCGCGGATTCTCGTCGTGCCGTTCGAGAACGTCGCGCGCGACGGCCGGATCTTCTGGCTGACCGAGGCGGCGGCGGTCCTGCTCGCCGACGATCTCAACGCGCTCGGCGCGAGCGCAATCACGCGCGGCGGGCGGCATCAGGCGTTCGAGCGGCTGCAAGTGCCGCCGGCGGCCGCGCTCACCGACGCGACGGTGATCCGCATCGGACAGCTCGTGGGCGCGGCGCAGGTCGTCGTCGGATCGCTGCAGCTCGACGACGAGTCGATCGTCGTGCGCGCGCGCACCATCGCGCTCGACAGCGGCCGCATCGCCGCGGACGTCACCGAGCGCGGCGGCCTGCCCGAGCTGTTCGCGATCTTCGAGCGCATCGCGCGCCGCATCGCGCCGCCGTCGGCCAAGACCTCGGCGGAGGTCGAGCGCCAGCATCCGCCGGTCGATGTCTTCGAGGATTACATCAAGGGGCTCCTCGCCGAGACGCCGGCGACGGCGATCAATTATCTGAACGCCGCGCTTGCGCGGCAGCCGGCGTTCGATCCGGCGCGGCTGGCGTTGTGGGACGTCTACGCCGATCAGGGCGATCACGAGCATGCGCTGGCCGCGGTCGCGCGCGTCGCCGCCGATTCGTCGGTGTCGCGCGAGGCGCGATTCCGCGCCGGCCTCTCGCAGCTGCAGTTGAAGAAGTACGACGACGCGTTTGCGACCTTCAAGGCGCTTCTCGATCCGACGCCGACGGCGACCGTGCTGAACAACCTCGGGATCGTGCAGCTGCGCCGCGGCGTCGTGCCGCAGCCGGGACAGGGACAATCGACGTACTACTTCAACAAGGCGATGGAAGCCGACGCGAACGATCCCGATTACGTCTTCAACCTCGGGTACGCGTCCTGGCAGGAGCGCGACACGCAGGCGGCCATCTACTGGCTGCGCGAGGCCGTGCGTCGCAGTCCGGCGGACGCCGATGCGCACTTCGTGCTCGGCGTCGCGCTCGCCGCCGGGGGCGACGCGGCCGAATCGGCGCGCGAGCGGGAGCTCGCCCGGCGGCTGTCGTCGGCGTACGAGCCGTCCAAGCGCGGCGCCGACGCCGTGCCGAAGGGGCTCGAGCGGCTGAAGAACGACGTCGAGCTGCCGCACGCGCGAATCGAAGCGCGCCTCGCCAGCTCCGAGCAGCGCGATCAGGAGGAGCTGGCGACCTTCCATCTCGATCGCGGCCGCCGGCTGTATCAGGAGGAGAACGATCGCGACGCGCTCGCCGAGCTGAGCCGCGCGACCTACCTGTCGCCGTATCGCGCCGCGGCGCACCTGCTGCTGGGACGCATCTACCTGCGGAACGGCCGCGTGCAGGATGCGATCGGCGCGCTGAAGATTGCGCTGTGGAGCGCCGAGACCGCCGAGGCGCATGCCGTCCTCGGCGAGGCGTACCGTCAGGCGAAGGACCTCGTCGCCGCGCGCGCCGAAGCGCAGCAGGCGCTCGCGCTCGACCCGGCGCTCGCGGAAGCCAAACAACTGCTGTCACGCCTCGACGCCCGCTAGAGCGGTTTGCAATTCGACGTAGCGCGCCCGCCTTCGCCGAAGGCTTCGGCGGGTCCGCCGTAGCTCGCTGCGCGAGCGGAGGCGGAAAGCCTTCAGGCGAGCGTCGGTCGCTCGGCTATAAAGCCTTCGCGCTACGCCGTTCTTGAAAGCGCCTTCTCCCCGCTTGTACGAAATTCCCTTCGATGCTAAAATCGGATCAACGTTGGCTCATCAGATCGAAGACGACGGCTTCCACGAGATCCAACTGAACGGCAAGCAGTTGGTGTTTCTCTTCATGGCCGCGACGGTCGTGTCGGTCGTCATCTTCCTCTGCGGCGTGCTCGTCGGCCGTGGCGTGCGCGCCGAGCGCGGAGCGGTCGCCGACGTGTCGCCCGCCAACACCGCGGACACGACGCCGCAGCCCGCCAGCGCGCCGGCGCCGGCTCAGCCGCAGGCGGGCGCGGATCCGACTGCCGCGCCGCCGCCTGCCGGGAGCGGCGACGATCTCAGCTACTTCCGTCGTCTCGAGAAGCCGACCGCGTCGCCCGAGCGGCTGAAGCCGGCGGGATCCGCGGCGACCGCGGGCACGGCTCCTGCGCCGGCACCCGCGCAGCCGCAGACCCCACGCCAGACGCCGGCGACCGCGCCGCAGAAATCCGCCGACGCGAAGACGCCGCCCAAGCCCGACGCGGCCGCGCCGCCGACGGCGCCGCCCGCGAAACCCGCGCCGCCGAAGGAATCGCCTCGCCCGGCGCCTCTCGAGGCGGCGCCGGCGGAACCGGCCGGCGACGGCTTCGCGGTGCAGATTGCGGCGCTCGGTGTCCGCGGCGACGCCGACGCGATCGCGAAGCGGCTCAGCTCGAAAGGGTACGCCGCGTACGTCCTGTCGCCGGCGAGCGGCACGCCGTCGGTCTACCGCGTGCGCGTGGGCAAGTTCCCGACCCGGCGCGAAGCGGAATCGGTGGCGGCGCGGCTGCAAAGAGAAGAGCAGTTCAAGCCCTGGGTTACGCGCTAGCCGCCGCGTCGGGGATCCTCCTCGCCCTCAGCTTTCCGAAATTCGGCCATCCGGCGTTCGGGTGGATTGCGCTCGCGCCGCTGATCGTCGCGCTGGAGCGCGCGACGGTGCGCCGCGCGTTCCTGCTCGGCCTGCTCACCGGCGTCGTGTACTTCACGGGCACGCTGTACTGGATCACGCGCGTGATGGTGATCTACGGCGATCTGCAGACGTGGGTCGCCGTCCTCGTCAACGCCGCGCTCGTCGCGTACCTCGCGATCTTCCCGGCCCTGTTCGCGGCCACGACGCGTCGCATCGTCGTCGTGCACGGACAGCGCGCGCTGATCGCCGCGCCGGTCGTCTGGGTCGCGACCGAGCTCGGTCGCACACATCTCTTCACCGGTTTTCCGTGGGTGCTCCTCGGCTACAGCCAGGCGACGGTGCTGCCGGTCGCGCAGCTCGCAAGCGTCTTCGGCGTGTACGGCGTGTCGATGATCGTCGCGAGCGTGAGTACCGCGCTCGCGATGAGCGCAAAGGAGGCAAAGGCCGCAAAGAATTCCCAGACGTCTGTAACTGTGCTGCGTCCGTTGCGCTCCTGGTGGGCGCGTCAATTCTTCCGAGTCGGTCCGCTCCATTTTGCGATGGTCGCCGTCATTGCCGTCGCCATATGGGGCGCGCGCCGTGTGAGCGCCAGCGACATGACGCGGAGTGGCGATCCGATCCGCGTCGGCCTCATCCAGGGGAACGTGTCGCTCGCCGAGCGGAGCGACGCCGCGAAGCTGCCGTCGATCTTCGACGGCTACATCCGCATGACGCGCCAGGCGATCGCCGAAGGCGCGGAGCTCGTCGTCTGGCCCGAGTCGGCGACGCCGTTTCGCTTCGAGGACGATCCGGTGTCGGCGGCGCGGATCAGGAGGCTGGCGCAGCAGGCGCAGGTGCCGATTCTCCTCGGCAGCGATCAGATGACGCCCGCGCAGATGGGTCTGCCGATCCGGTACTTCAACTCGGCATTCCTCGTGCGCGCCGACGGGACCACGGGCGGCGCGTATCGAAAGATGCACCTGGTGCCGTTCGGCGAGTACGTGCCCGCGAAGCACATCTTCTTCTTCGCGGCGCCGCTCGTCGAGGCGGTGTCCGATTTTTCCGCGGGCGAAGAGACGACGCTGCTGCCGATCGGGCGCCACAAGGTGAGCACCGCGATCTGCTACGAGGTCGTCTATCCGGATCTCGTGCGCCGGTTCGTCGCGGCGGGAAGCGAGCTGCTCACGACGATCACCAACGACGCGTGGTTCGGCGCGACGAGCGCGCCGTATCAGCACTTCGAACAGGCGTCGATGCGCGCCATCGAGGAGGGGCGCTATCTCGTGCGCTCGGCCAACACGGGCATCAGCGGCATCGTCGATCCGTACGGACGAGTGCTCGAGAAGACGACGATCTTTCAACCGGCGATCCTCGTCGGCGGCGCGCGGTTCCTGCAGACGTCGACCTTCTACGCGCGCCACGGCGACGTGCTCGCGTACGTGTCGGTCGTCGCGACGATCGCGCTCCTTTTGGTTTCCATACGGCCCCCGGACGCCGGCCGCTTTCGACGCGACCCTGAGAGAGTCGCCCGACGCTCGGCGAGCGAACGCGGACGTGTAGAATAAGAAACATGACGACCGTCGACGAGATGATGCGCCGCTACGAAGACCTCAGCAAACGCGCCGCGGATCTGCGGAGCTATCTTTGAAGCCGCCCGCCCAGACGAAGAGCTGACCCGCCTCGAGAACAAAGCCGCCGCCCCCGACTTCTGGAAGGATCAGGCCGACGCGCAGAAGACGCTGCAGCGGCGCCGACGCCTCGAGCAGGATCGCGATCTGATGGTGTCGCTCAAAAAGAAGAGCGACGATCTGGCCGTGCTCGTCGAGTGGTCCGAAGCGGGCGAGCCGGTCGACGCCGAGTTCGCGCAGGCGCTCGACACGCTCGATCAGGAAGTGCAGGCCGGCGAGGTCAAGAAGATGCTCGGCGGCGAGCACGATCGCAAGAACGCAATCATCACCATTCATCCGGGCGCGGGCGGCACCGAGTCGCAGGACTGGGCCGAGATGCTGCTGCGGATGTACATGCGCTGGACCGAGCGCCGCGGCTTCAAGCGGGAGATCATCGACTATCAGCCGGGTGAAGAGGCGGGCCTCAAGAGCGCCACCGTCACCGTCGCCGGCGAGTACGCCTACGGCCTGCTCGCCGCGGAGGCGGGCGTCCACCGGCTGGTGCGCATCTCGCCGTTCGATTCGGCGGCGCGGCGCCACACGTCGTTCGCCTCGCTCTACGTGTGGCCGGATCTCCCCGAGGACGTCGACATCGTGATCGACGACAAGGACATCCGCATCGACACGTTTCGATCGAGCGGCGCCGGCGGCCAGCACGTGAACGTCACCGACTCGGCGATCCGGATCACGCACCTGCCGACGGGGCTGGTCGTCTCCTGTCAGAACGAGCGCTCGCAGCACCGCAATCGCGACTCGGCGATGCGCGTGCTGAAAGCGCGCCTCTACGACATCAAGATCAAGGAGAACCAGGCGAAGCTGGAGCAGATCGGCGGCGCCAAGAAGGAGATCGGCTTCGGCAGCCAGATCCGCAGCTATGTGCTGCATCCCTACCAGCTCGTCAAGGATCACCGCACGAAGGAGCAGGTCGGCGACGTCGACCGCGTGCTCGACGGCGACATCGACGTCTTCATCAAGAGCTATCTGATGAAGCGCGCGAGCGGCACTCTCGGGCAGGCGGCGCCAGACGAGGACATTGACTGACGTCAGGCCGGGTAGGCCGGGTAGGTCGGGTAGGTCGGGTAGGCCGGGTAGGTCGGGTGGGCCGGGTAGG
>Ga0307471_100002695_pt1 | contig 10302 bp, 8 predicted proteins | sample atmos_gasesAM3C__2_FD_204566 | JGI IMG/M metagenome (GOLD analysis project Ga0307471, IMG submission 204566) | Hardwood forest soil microbial communities from Morgan-Monroe State Forest, Indiana, United States - atmos_gasesAM3C_515 | ecosystem: Environmental > Terrestrial > Soil > Temperate... | reverse complement strand
CCGAGGCCCACGGGCGAAGGCCCGACGCCGGCGCTGCGTTCGACCTCGCCCACGAGTTCGACCACGGCGGCGATGGTATTGGCGTAGTCGCCCTGGGGCGCCGGGCGGCGCAGGCGGGCGCGAACCACGCCCTCGTCGTCGAGGGCGATCGCCTCGATTTTCGTACCACCCAGGTCGACTCCGATCCGCATGGCGGAACCCTAACAGAGTCGGGCGCCGGCGCCCGCAGTTACGATTTGTTTACCATTGAAGTCTAGGCCTTGTAGGGCGATTTAACAGGTCCCTGTCCGCTTGTGGAAGGGGGCGATCTTGGAGGCAGAATGGCACCGGTCTTGGCCAGGGCGCAGGTACCGAAGAAGGTGCTCATCGTCGAGGATAACGAGCTCAATATGAAGCTGTTCCATGACCTGATCGAGGCTTGCGGCCACGAGATCCTGGAAACTCGCGACGGCATCGAGGCCCTGAAGCTGGCGCGCCTTCATCGCCCGGATCTGATCCTGATGGATATCCAACTGCCGGAAGTGTCGGGGCTGGAAGTCACGCGCTGGCTGAAGGAAGACGACGAACTGCGCAAAATTCCCGTCATCGCGGTCACCGCCTTTGCCATGAAGGGCGACGAGGAAAAAATTCGGAGCGGCGGGTGCGAGGCATATATCGCCAAGCCGATCTCGGTCACCAATTTCCTCGACACCATCGGGCGTTTTCTCGCCTAGTTGGCGATTTCCGAATTGGCGCACAAAATCGAAAGGCCGCCCCGAGGGCGGCCTTTTCGTCATGCGCGCGACGAAACCGTCGGCTACTTGATCTTCGATTCCTTGAAAGCGACGTGCTTCTTGGCAACCGGATCATATTTGCGGAACTCGAACTTTTCGGTGGAGGTGCGCGGATTCTTCTTGGTCACGTAGAAATAGCCGGTGTCAGCGGTGCTGACCAATTTGATCAATACGGTGGTTTGCTTGGCCATGGGCCCAATCTCCCGAAGTCGGCGCGGAACATAGCGTGATCCCCAGCCCTGTCAAGGGCGGCGGAAAATGCGCATGTTCTCGCCCAAGTATGTTAGCCGCGGGGCCGGCTTTTCACCCGGGGAAAGGCCCTGTTCGCGCCGCTGTACGGCCTCCTCCAGCACGAAGGCGGTGACGTCCACCAGGTTGAGGCGGGCGATCTCGGACAGCGGCCGCCAACCCAGGTCTTCCAGCTCGCCATCGCCTTTGAGGTCGCCCTGGCAGGCCACGCCGTCGGCGAGGAAGAAGCGGGTGTGATATCGACGATGAGAGGCGGTAGGGGTGATGGCCCGGCAGACGAAATCGATGTGTGGAATGGCGGCTAGGGGCAGATGGAGTCCCGTTTCCTCCGCCGTCTCACGCAGGGCAGCCCGCAGCAGGGCGCTGGGGGGCCGCCGTCCGCCCCGGGCTAGATCGGCCGCCACCGCGGGCGCCAGCGGCAGGGGCGGCCCCAGCGCGTCTGTGGGTTCGACCCGGCCGCCGGGAAAAACATAGATGTCGGGCAGGAAGCCGGCTCGCGCATGGCGGCGACCCAGAAGCACTTCAAGCCTGTCGCGGCCCTGGCGCATAAGCACCAGCCCAGCGGCATCCACCGGCCGAACGATGGCTGGGCTCATGGGCGCCTGCTTATGGCGGCGTCAGGCTGAGATCGGGCAGCGTCGCCGAAGCCTTCCCGATGGGCTCGGCCAGGGCCACGGCCCGGGCATAAAGCCGCGGCTGGGTCAGCAGCCTGAGGGCCACTTGCAGATCCACGGTGCGCTCTGAATGATAGACCGGGCAGGCGGACCGAATCTTGTCGAGGCCGGCCGTGTCGTCCGGCGAGGTGGCATTGCGCTGTTCCACCGGGAGCGGCGGCAGTTTTCCCGCACCCAGGTCGGCGAGAAGCTGGGTTGCATCTTCGTCGTCCTTGTTGGTGCAGATCGAGGGCAGCACGCCGACGTGATGCAAGGTATAGCCCGACGGTGCGTGGAAACGGGCCCAGGTGAGGGTGAGTTCGCCGTCGTTGGGCAGGCGGCGCAATTCCTGCACCGTGCCCTTGCCGTAGGAATTGCTGCCGATCACCACGGCGCGGTCGTTGTCCTGGAGTGCGGCCGCGACGATTTCGGAGGCCGAGGCCGAATTGCCGTTGATCAGAACCGCGATGGGCAGTCCGTTGATCACGTCGCCCGATGTGGCTTCGAAAACCTGGTGGCTGTCGGGGTTTCGACCATGGGTCGAGACGATGCGCCCGCTTCTCAGGAACATGTCGGAGACGGCCACGGCCTGGTCGAGCAACCCGCCCGGATTGCCGCGCAGATCGAGGACGACCCCGCGCATGTTGTCGCCTATATCGCTGCGCGCGCTATCGATCTCGCGCCGCAGGCTGTCTGCGGTACCCTGGTTGAACCCGTACATCCGGATATAGGCGATATCGCCTTCGCGCCGATATGTCACCGTCTCGGGCACCACATGGGCGCGGGTGACGGCAAAGGAGAGCGGCTTGTTGTTCGTGCCGCGCTGGACGGTCAGCAGCACGCGGCTGTCGTCGGGTCCGCGCAGCATGCCGACCACGGCCTGCTGATCAAGCCCCTTGGTAGGCGCGCCGTCGATGGCGGTGATGATGTCGTCGGCATGCAGGCCGACGCGTTCGGCCGGCGTGTAATGCATCACGGAGACGACGCGCACATTGCCGTCCTCCACCGCTATGCGCACTCCGATGCCCCCGAAGCCCTCGCGGGTGGCGCGGTTCTCCAGGGCGGCGTCACGACCCGCATAGCGGGAGAATTGATCGAGCCGGGCCAGCATCCCGTTGAAGATCGCCCGATAAACGGCCTCGCTGCCGGCCTTGTCGATCGCGGGCGAAACCTTGCGCGCAGTAACCAAGGCGCCTGCCGTCAGCACGGCCCAATCGTCGGCGTCAAAATTGTCGGTGGCGGCGAAGCTCGCCGCTGTGGTCCCGGCATAGACAAGGTAGATCTTGGCGTCCTTGCGCTGCACCGCGATCTTCGGGTCGATGGCCGCCAGGGCCGATAGCCCGCCCACGGTCAGGTTTCCCAGGTCTTCCTTCAGGATGTAGTACTGGTCGATATCTTCATATCCGGCGATGAACATGCGCCGGTCGCGGTCGTAATCGACATTGGCGGCCAGCGACGACCCGCCGTTGGTGCAGCCGGCCACTGCGAGAAACGCCAAAAGCGCCGGCGTCCGGCGCAAGGGCGATATCAACCGGGTGGCAATCGACATGGTGGCCCGATCCTACGGCGGCCGTCACGAATCCTCGCGCCGCCTTCGCGGCTATAGATAACAGAAATCATTACACTGACCAGAGGGCCGCGGGGCTAGTGTAGTGACTTTGTTGAATTTTCCGTGATGCTGCGGCGCGCCCGTCACAGCGGGTCAGCGGCGGCGACGGCTTTTGGCGCCGCGCTTGGGAGAGCGCGGCCGGCCGGCGCCGGGCCTTGGCGGCACCTTGACTTTGCTGGGCTTTTTGCCTCTCGCTGTAGAGACTCTCACAGGCAGCTCGCTATTGCCCGTATCGATCAGTTCCAGCAACAGTCCGCCCGTCAGCGGCTCGGCCTGAACCAGGCGGACCATGACCCGCTCGCCCAGACGATAAACCCTTCCCCAGCGCCGGCCCACCAGGGCATGGCCCGCTTCGTCATGGTCGTAGAAGTCGTTTGGCAGACTATTGATGGGCACCAGCCCATCGGCGCCGGTCTCATCCAAGCGAACGAACAGCCCGAAGCGGGTGACCCCGGTGACGCGGCCCGCGATGATGGCGCCCACCCGGTCGGCCAGGAAGGCGGCAACGAAGCGGTCGATTGCGTCGCGCTCGGCCGCGGCCGCCCGGCGCTCGGTGGTCGAAATATGTTCGCCGATGGCCGGGAATCGCTCGCCCACCTCGGGCGGCAACGCGCCATCGCCCAGGCGGCAGCCGGCGATGAGCGCTCGATGGACCAGCAGATCCGCGTAGCGGCGGATTGGCGAGGTGAAATGAGCATAGCGGGGGAGCGCCAGGCCGAAATGCCCGATATTCACCGGGCTGTAAACGGCCTGGGACTGACTGCGCAGCACGAGCTCGTGGACCATCAAGGTGTAGGGCGATTCTTTCGCTTTTTCCAATAGCTGGGTGAACATCTTGGGCCGCAAGACCTGCCCGCGGGCGAGATTGAGGCCCAAGGTTGCGACGAATTCGCGCAGCGCCTCGATCTTGGCCGCGTCCGGCCCATCGTGAACGCGATACATGCAGGGCTGGCGCAGCTTTTCCAGAGTCTCCGCTGCCGCCACATTGGCCGCGATCATGAATTCCTCGATCAGCCGATGACTGTCGAGGCGCATGCGCGGCTGAATACGTTGGATCTTTCCCTGCTCGTCCAGGATCACTTGGCGTTCCGGCAGATCGAGATCGAGGGTTCCGCGGCGCTGGCGTTCGTTCAGCAATGCGCGAAAGGCGGCATAGAGTGGCTTAATCACGGGTTCCATCAACGGCGCCGTGCGTTCGTCGCCATGGCCGTCGGCCGCGGCTTGGACTTGCTCATAGGTGAGGCGCGCGGTGGAACGCATCAGGCCGCGCATGAAGCGATGGCGCAGCTTGCGTCCTTCCGCATCGATCACCATTCGCACCGCCAGACAGCCACGATCTTCGCCGGGCTTCAGCGAGCAGAGGCCGTTGGACAGTTCCTCCGGCAGCATGGGCACGACGCGGTCGGGAAAATAGACCGAATTGCCGCGCCAATAGGCGTTGCGATCCAGCGCATCGCCCGACCGCACGTAATGGGCGACGTCGGCGATGGCGACCACAAGAACGAAACCGCCGGGATTCTTCGGATCACTGTCGGATTCGGCGAAGACCGCATCGTCGAAATCGCGCGCATCGGCGCCGTCGATGGTGACCAGCGGCAGCGCGCGCAGATCGGTTCGCTCGCCGAGCGCCACGGCTTGCGCGGCCGCGGCGATAGCCTGGGCTTCGGCGTCAAAGGCGGTCGGAATGTCATGCTCGTAGATCGACAGCAGGCTCGCCGAACGCGGCCCGCCATGGGGCCCGAGGCGTTCCACCACCCGGGCTTGGGGCAGGCCGTGGCGCTGGCCCGGCAGGGCCTGAGCCAGCACGATCTCGCCCGGCGTGGCGCCGGCCGCATCGGATGAAGCGACACGGTATTCGTTGCGCGACTTCTTGCCGGCGGGGCGTATGCGCCCGCTGCCATCGCCCGCGCGGTCGTAGAGGCCGACGATGCGCGCCGGCAGAACCGGTAGGCGACGGATAACCCGTCCTTCGTAGGTATCCTTATCGACCCGGCGCATTCGGGCCAGCACCCTGTCGCCCCGCGCCAGCGCCGGTTTGGCCAAGCGATCGGGGAGCAGGAAGATTCGCGGGCCCTTGGCCTCGGTGGAGAGATCGGCGGGCGCGGCAAGCAACTCGCCATCGGCGTCGGGCCCCAGCACGGTCAATGTCGCGACCTCGTCGAGAGCGCCCGGGCCGGCGATGCGGCGATGGCGGCCACGGTCCACCTCGCCCTCGCGTTCCAATTCCTTCAGCAGAGCCTTCAGGCCGATGCGATCGGCGCCCTTGACGCCAAACGCCCGGGCGATCTCGCGCTTGCCCACGGGCGTGGGAGATTCACGGATGAATTCCAGTACCTTCTCGCGCGTGGGCAACGGCGCCTGTTTACGCCGATGCTCCGTCATCAGCCCGGCGCCTTGAACTCGACCTCGACGAAGACGAATTCATAGTCATTGGCGTTGATCACGTCATGCTCGATGCCCAGCGGCCGATAGTAAGATCGCCCAGCGGTCAAATCTGCGAATTGCGTTTCCTTGCCGTCTTCGAGCTGGAGTTTTCCGGTCACCATGGGGACCACGACATAGTCGTAGCCATGGCGGTGCCAGCCGGTGGCGGCACCCGGCGCAAAGCGCCATTCGGTGACTTTCACGCGCTCGTTCTCGACCTGGACGGTGGCTATTGCCGCCGGACGAGGCTTCGCCGGGGTGCTCATGATCCTGCCGCCACTTTCTTCGGCCTGGGCGCCGCGGCGGGTGCCTTCTTTGCCGCCTTTGGTTTGGCGCTCTTGGCAATCGGTCGGCGCGCCCTCTTGCCGCCACCGCCCTTTGCCGCGCGTTCCTCCAACAGGGGCAGCGCTTCGGCCAGGGTTACGTGATCGGGCGAGACCGATTTAGGCAGCGTGGCATTGACCTTGCCGTGCTTGACGTAGGGCCCGTAGCGGCCCTCGTGCAGGGTGACCGGCTTGCCATCGGCCGGATGGTCCCCCAGCGGCTTGCCAGGAGCCCCACCGCGCCGATTGGCGCCCTTGGCTTCTGCCAGCAAGGCAACTGCGCGGTTGAGGCCGATGGTCAGAACGTCATCGTCCTTGGCCAGCGATTTATAAACGGGTCCGTGCTTCAGATAGGGTCCGAAGCGGCCGATGCCGGCGGTGATTACCTCGCCGGTTTCGGGATGGGGACCGACGGTGCGCGGCAGGGCCAAAAGCGCCAGCGCCTTGGGCAGGTCCATATCGGCCGGCTCCAGGCCGCGAGGCAAAGAGATGCGTTTGGGTTTTTCCGGTTTCTCGGCCTTTGGGGCTTTCTCGCCCTTGGGACGCTTTTCGCCCTTCACCCGTTTTTCCGCCTTGGGCGGGGTCGCGCCGTTTTCGCCGAGCTGGACGTAATGGCCATAGGGGCCCTTGCGCAAGCTGACCTTTAGCCCGCTCACCGGGTCGAGGCCCAATTCTTTCGGGCCCGCATCGGCGGCCGAACCGTCGCCATTGTCGATGCCAAGCCGCCGCGTGTAGCGGCATTCGGGATAGTTGGAACATCCGATGAAGGCGCCGAACTTGCCGAGTTTCAGGCTGAGCCGCCCGTTGCCGCAGCCGGGGCAGACGCGGGGATCGGAACCGTCCTTGGTTTCGGGAAAGAAGTGGCGGCCGAGATCGGCATCCAGCGCGTCGATGACCTCGCTGATGCGCAGTTCCGTGGTGCCGGCCACGGCCTGGCTGAAATCGTCCCAGAACTGGCGCAGCACGGTCTTCCAATCGACCCGGCCGCCGGAAATATCGTCCAGCTGTTCTTCCAGCGCGGCGGTGAATCCGTATTCGACATAGCGACGGAAGAAACCGGTGAGGAAGGCGGTCACCAGGCGGCCGCGGTCCTCGGGATAGAAGCGCTTGCGATCGAGCCGGACGTAATTGCGATCCTGCAGTACCTGAATGATGGAGGCATATGTCGACGGCCGGCCGATGCCCAACTCCTCCAGCCGCTTGACCAGGCTGGCCTCGGAATATCGGGGCGGCGGCTGGGTGAAATGCTGCTCCGGCTTGGTCTCTTTGCGGTTGACGGGCTGCTGGGGCGTCAGATCGGGTAGGCGGCCCTCGCCTTCCTCGTCCTCGCTCGGGTCGTCGCGATCTTCCTGATAGAGGGTGAGGAACCCATCGAATTTCAGCACCGAGCCGTTGGCCCGAAGCGCCACATTGGTGCCCGCGATGTCCACGGCCACCTGATCGAGCTCGGCGCTTTCCATCTGGCTCGCCACGGTGCGCTTCCAGATCAGCTCGTAAAGGCGGCGCTGATCGGCATCGAGATGCCGGCCCACATCGCGCGGGCGGCGGAACAGATCGGTCGGACGGATCGCCTCATGGGCCTCCTGGGCGTTCTTAGCCTTGGTGGTGTAGAAGCGCGGCTTCTCCGGCAGATAGCGATCGCCATAGTCGGCGGTAATCAGCCGCCGGCTGGCCGCAATGGCCTCGCCCGAGAGCTGCACCGAATCCGTACGCATATAAGTGATGAGGCCGACGGTATCCCCATCCAGATCCACGCCTTCATACAGGCGCTGGGCCACCCGCATGGTATGGCTGGCGCTGAAGCCCAGTTTGCGCGAGGCCTCCTGTTGCAGGGTGGAGGTGGTGAAGGAGGGGAAGGGGTTGCGCTTGACCGTCTTGCGCTCGACCGCCGAAACCTTGAAGGGTGCCCCGGCGTTGATCTTCGCCGCCGCAGCGGTGGCCGCGGCCTCGTCGGGTAGATCGAATTTCTCCAACTTGCGGCCGTCGAGATGGGTGAGGCGGGCGCTGAAGACCTGGCCATCGTCGGTCGTGAAGACCACGGCGATGGTCCAGTATTCCTGGGCCTTGAAGACCTCGATCTCGGCCTCGCGCTCGCAGATCAGGCGCAGCGCCACCGACTGGACGCGGCCGGCTGAGCGGCTGCCGGGCAGTTTGCGCCAGAGAACGGGGGAAAGGGTGAAACCCACCAGATAATCCAGCGCGCGGCGCGCCAAATAGGCTTCCACCAGCTCGCGATTCACCTCGCGGGGATGCCGCATGGCATCCAGCACTGCCGATTTGGTGATCTCGTTGAAGACCACTCGGGCCACCTGCTTGCCGCCCAAAGCCTTGCGGCGGCTCAACTCCTCGCTGATATGCCAGGAGATCGCCTCGCCCTCGCGATCCGGATCGGTGGCGAGGATGAGCCTATCGGCGGACTTGAGGGCCTGGGCGATGGCCTTGATGCGGCCTTCGGATTTGCCGTCGACCTCCCAGCTCATGGCGAAGTCTTCCTCGGGACGCACCGATCCGTCCTTGGGCGGCAGATCGCGCACATGGCCGAAGCTCGCCAGGACCGTGTAATCGGACCCGAGATACTTATTGATGGTCTTCGCCTTGGCAGGCGATTCGACGACGACGACATTCATCGTTGCGGCGCTTCTTCCTCTTGCCCGGATTTCATATGCTGGGGGGCCTCAAATGGGACGTTGTCAACCGATTGCCAAGAGCGAGACGCGGTTGCCGGGATGCCATTGCAGACGTCCGGCCAGCTCGAGTTCCAGCAGCGTCATCCGCAGAAATGGGGGAGACAATTGACACTGCCGGAGCAGTTCGTCAACCGCCACCGGGCTGGGGCCGAGCAGGCTTTCAACCAGGGAGATGGAGGATTCTGATGGAAAATCAGATACTTCGCCTGCCTCGGCGACATAGTGAATCTGCCGCCCTTCCTCGTCATAGCCCACCGGTTGCTCGGTGGCCAGGCCACGGATCGCCTCGTCGATGTCCGAGGCCGTCTCCACCAATATGGCTCCCTCGCGAATCAATTGATTGGCCCCACGGCAGCGTGGATCCAAGGGGGAGCCCGGAACCGCCATGACTTGGCGACCCTGTTCGCCGGCCAGCCGCGCGGTGATGAGGGACCCGGACTTGACCGCGGCTTCCACCACCACGGTTCCCTCCGAAATTCCCGAGACGATGCGGTTGCGCCGCGGGAAATGGCGGGCCTGGGGCACGCAGCCAAGGGCCAATTCGGCCAGCAACAGGCCGCGCTGGGCGATTTCCCGATAGAGCGGCTCGGTTTCCGGGGGGTAGGGCTGGTCGATGCCGCCGGCCAGCACGGCAATGGTACCGGTGGCCAGCCCACCCTGATGGGCGGCGGCATCGATGCCCCGCGCGAGGCCGGATGTAATCGCCCAGCCGATCTCGCCCAGTTGGCGGGCCAGGGTTTCGCCCAGGAACCGCCCATTGGCCGAGGCATTGCGGGCGCCCACGATGGCGATCGACCGGCGCCTCAGCAAGTTGGCATTGCCGAGCGCGGCAAGGATAGGGGGCGCATCGGCGATGGTAGCCAGGGTGGCGGGGTAATCGGGTTCGCATTGGGCGATCAGGCGCCCGCCAATCTGCTGCAAGCGGGCAACCTCCTCGGCCGCCGCCGCGGCAGGGTAGACGGCAATGGGCCGTCCACGGCCGCGGCGCGCCAGCTCAGGCAAGACGGCAAGGGCGGCCTGGGCGCTGCCGAAACTGCGCAGCAACCGGCGAAAGGTCATGGGCCCGACCTTCTCGCTGCGGCTGAGCCGCAGCCAAGCCAAACGTTCGTCATCCTTCAGGGCTTGCCTTTCCATGGCCGCAGAATGGCAAAGCCGAGAAAATCTGTCAAATGACGCAACTAACAATAGTATGGTTCAGGACTTGGGCTGGCCCCGGTTCATCTCCACCAGCTTGGCATAACGATAGAACGATCCCTCGCCGGCGGTCAGCGCCTGATAGAAGCCGGGCGCCCCGTCGAGAAAACCCGCGTACAGGACATAGCTCTTGAAAAACGTCCAGAACCCATGGGTCAGCGCACCCGGCAATGAGGCCCGCTGGCCGCGCAGATGCCGCTCGCGGGCGGTCATGCTGGAATAGAGGTTCATGCGCCAGAGTGCGTGTTCCAGATCGAAGACCGCCTCATGCATCAGCGGCTGGTTCAGACGGCCGATGGATCCCTCGACCCTGATCCGATCATGGACCGCGTCGCGCCCGTAACTCGCCTGGCGGCGTCGGCAGAGCCGGACCACCCGGTCGCGCGCCCA
>Ga0307471_100002694_pt1 | contig 10305 bp, 11 predicted proteins | sample atmos_gasesAM3C__2_FD_204566 | JGI IMG/M metagenome (GOLD analysis project Ga0307471, IMG submission 204566) | Hardwood forest soil microbial communities from Morgan-Monroe State Forest, Indiana, United States - atmos_gasesAM3C_515 | ecosystem: Environmental > Terrestrial > Soil > Temperate... | reverse complement strand
TACTGTCACGTCTTCGATTGACATCAACACGTTGAGCTCGAGATCGGTCGATTTGATTTCGTCAGCCTGGGTTCTCGCATAGAAACCGTCCTTCAAATAGTTGTGTTGCGGGTCGCTGATCTTTTGCAGCGTGTCGGCGCCCACGTGATGATTTGTAATCACAAGACCATTTGCAGATACGAACGAGCCGCTGCCGCCGGAGTTGAAACGGACGCTCGATTTTTGGAGGTGCTCCAACCATTGCTGCGTCGGTTCGAACTGATATTTTTCTTTGAGCTGCTTCAGCGGCGGTGCATTGAAAAGCCACATTCCTTCATCGGCGGTGGCGGATGCGACCCAGGCAATTGCACAAGCGACTGCAAGCGGTCTTAGTTTTCGCGAAGTTTCGGAAGGAATGAACATCGGGAAGCATAAAATGCTGACCAATACCCGACAACCCCGGTTCTATCACCCGGCGATCAGGCCGCGTTCGGGACCAGGGTGCAATCGATCAAAGAGCACACCTGGGATTTCGGATGCACGGTTCCGTTTGCGTACTCCTAGACAACCAAGGGCGGCCATTGCGGCAAGCGAGACAATGAAGAGAACGACGATTGTGATCTCGAAAAAAGTCAAGGTCCCGCGCGTAAACACCTTCAAAGCAGCGGCCATTGCTACTTAAGACCGGGAGCCGGCCTTCGGGGTTACAAAAAAGATCGACAATGCAAGCGCAGCCGCTTTTCTGGGAGATCAATTGCGCGATGCGGTTAGCAGTTCTTGATTCATGACGATGTGGAGGGCGAAGCCAAGAAAGATCGAGCGGCTGGATTTCATTCTGGCCGGCGCACAAAAATCCGGCACGACAGCATTGCACTATTTTCTTACCAAACACCCGAACATAACGATGGGCGATCAGCAAGAGATACATTTTTTTGATAACGACGCGCTGTTCGTTTCCGAGGCCGATTACGAGGAATTACACAAACATTATCCAGCGCTTGCTCCATCCACCATCGCCGGTGATTGCACGCCTAGCTACATTTATCACGAGCCCGCAGCGGAAAGGATTTGGAAGTACAATCCGAAAATTAAACTGCTGACCCTCCTGCGAAATCCGGTCGACCGCGCCTTTGCTCACTGGAACATGCAACGATTTAGAGATCGCGAACCGCTCGATTTTTTCGATGCGGTGCGAGAGGAAAAAACGCGCATTGCCGGGGCGCCGCCCGCTCAAGCGCGCCGCTTTGCTTATGTCGATCGAGGATTTTACGGCCTGCAGCTCGCGCGTCTGTTCAAATTTTTCCCGCGCGAGCAAGTCAAGGCGGTAAAGTTTGAAGAGTTTAGTGATAAGCAGCGCGAAACGCTGACTTCCATCTTTTCATTTCTCGGTCTCGAACCGCTCCGTTCGGTACGCAGTAAAGATAGAAATATTGTCCCATACGAGCGGGCGATGAATTGGGAGGAGCGAATTTTCCTTTACAACCTTTTCGCGGAAGACATTACAAAGGTCGAGCAGCTGTTAGGCTGGGATTGTTCGGATTGGAAACTGTAGCAACTCCGTAGAGACACCCGTGTCGGCTGCAACGCAGTCATAAGCAGGCGACACGCCTGCCGCTACAGGGTAGGATCGCGCGACGCGAAGCTACCTGTTTTGTTTAAACCGTGGGCGTTGATTTGGATCTGCTGCAAGCAGCGCTTTCCAGCGAAAAATCCGTGCGCCTTGCGACTCAAAGAAAGCTCGCAATTCATTCGAAAAAAATGAGGAACCGTCCGGTCGCGGATTAAATTCCAGCAAGAGACGCCCCTCGGGTTTGAGAAATTGCGTTCGAATATCGTTGATAAAAAATTCCCAATCGGCGGGTGTCCATTCCAGCCATTCTCCGTTGTTGGTACGCGTGAGCCGGTGAAAACAAACGCGGTGGCCGGTTACCAGATCGAATTTTTTTCCGAGATCGGGGAGTGGCGTTTGCGGCTCGATGCGCCCGATCATGCGGCGGACGTTGAAGAACTCGGTTGTGCCGCGGAAGAACGGCTCCTCATCCGTGTCAAACCCGAGTCCCTCGTGGCCAAATAGCCGGCAGAGGTAGAGAAAGTAACCCGCGCCGCAACCCAGATCGAGAATTTGCAAGGGTGGAGAACGATCGAGCCAAAGATCCTGCGCGCGCCTAACGTTCACGCCGATCCAGTATTTTGCATCTTCGTAGGCATTGATCTTCCGCGCATTTGGCCGGTAAGGATAACGCTCGCGCAATGTCTCTAATTCGGTTCGGTCAATCGTCCTGAGAATTCGTCGAGTGCTCACTGGGTGGGTGGAGCGGCAAACGTGCTCCCACAGGCTTTGGCCTGCGTCGAGTGAAAGGAGTTTTTGAAGTTTCCGCGAAAGTCGCACGCTGTAACGATGCAACGAAGTACGTGACAGACAAGACCGACCCGGGGAGCGACAGCTTCGGCAGCCGTCGAAATAAAGGCGACGGCTACGAAGCCGTCACTCCTTGATAGCAACTTGGATCAGACCGGTTGAGCCTTCGTGCGTCATGAATCCATTTCCCCAGCCGTCGCCTGGAATGAGCTGTTGCCCGTAGAAGAATTGCTCGTAACGCCAAATCATATCGAGTGTCGCGCCGGTATTTTTTTTCCAGCGAAGCTCGTAATACAAATGGCGTTTCCATGATGGCGAATGGCCCGTCATGAAATTGACTTCGAACGGCGTTGGCCAACTCAGAATGCTCCGACGGATCTCGATAAAAGCATCGTCGCCTGTTGACGGCACGGTAGACAGGTTCTCTGCTTTTGATCGCTGTGGACCGAAAGCGAAAACTTTTCCACCGTTTGCCAGAGCAAGCTGATCATCTTTCGTTGTACCGATGTTCGGACTAGGACCGTTCCTGTCGTTCAGACTTAGCGCAAGATCATTAACGTGAAAGATACCGCCAGTCCCGCTTCCCTCGTACACGATCGAATTAATCCGTGCTGAGGTCATTTCAATTGTCCCGAAACGATCGAGGAAAAGTGAGATCTGGCGTCCGCCAAAAATCCAACTCGCTACTATGGCGATAACAAACGCGCCCAGAACTCCAAGCGTGATGAGGATCTTGCGCACTGCTGCTTTATTTTAGCCACGGCGCTGTGTCGTCGTGTTTGGAAATCCATCGATGGCGACTGAACCAGCGAGACGGCTATAATGTTACGCTTTCTTTCGTTGAATATAATCGTTCACTTGTTCTTCGAGAATCTCGAGAGGTAATGCGCCGTTTTTGAGCACGACATCGTGAAACTCGCGCTGATCAAATTTTTCTCCCAATTCTTTCTGTGCGCGCTCGCGCAATTCTTGAATCTTTAACATGCCGATTTTGTAGGCGCAGGCCTGGCCAGGCGCGACGATGTAACGTTCGATCTCGGATTTAACTTCTTTCTCACCCATACCGGTTTTCTCGCGCATATAAGCGATCGCCTGTTCGCGGTTCCAGTGCTTTGCGTGAATGCCTGTATCGACGACCAAGCGGACCGCGCGGAAAAGTTCATCGCGAAGGCGTCCCAAGTCTCCGAACGGATCGTTGTCATACCACCCGACTTGTTTCGCCAGCCATTCGCAGTAAAGCGCCCAGCCCTCTGCGTACGCGGTGAACGGCAACACTTTGCGAAATTGTGGAACGCCTTTGAGTTCCTCGGCGGTGGACAGCTGCCAGTGATGTCCCGGCACGCCCTCATGATATGCGAGTGTTGGCATGCTCCATTTGGGCACTTCCTTCATGTCGCGCAGGTTCGCGAAAAAAATCCCGGGCCGGCTGCCATCCATAGCGGCGATGTCGTAATACGCTCCCGGAGCAGTTGATTCCTTGAACTCCGGAACGCGGCGAACTTCGATCTTCGCGTGCGGCGTAGTGAGAAACAATTCCTTCGATGAACGCTCTGTCGCCTGCGTGATCAACTCCGTGTACCTCGCCAGGGCGTCGGTGCGCCCTCTGTCATCATTTGGATAAAGAAAACGCGGATCCCTGGCGAGTTTGTCCATCGCCTCTCCGATCGGCTGACCTCCAAAGCCGTTTGCATCAAGAATTGCTCGCATCTCGTCCTCAATGCGCGCCACTTCACGCAGACCAAGCTCATGCACCTCATCCGGCTTAAGCGTGGTTGTCGTGTTCTCGCGCAACTTGTAAGCATAGAAGGCATCGCCATCCGGCAATTTCCAGACGCCATCGTCAGTTGTTGTTTTTGACAGGATTGCCTGGAAATAATCGATCAGTTTTTGATAGGCCGGATAGACTTTGTTGCTTATTGCCGATTCCACACGCGCTTGAAACTCGGTGCGATCCGTTTCGCTTAACTTGTCGATCTTGCCAGCGCGAGTTTTGAATGATGTCGCCAGAATATTTTCCGAAGCGGGTTTGCCGATAAACTCGGTCATCTCCTTGAGCACTTCCTCAACCACGAAACGAGGCGGCAGGATTTGCTTCTGTTCCCGGACCCTCAATCCATCGAGAGTTTGATCGAACTTCTTCGGCAAAGCATCGAGCCGCATGACGTAGTAATCACAATCCTTCCGGTTCAGCAGCCGGTGCGTATTCGCCATAAATGACGGAAACTGGTTCTGCACTCCGAAGAGCTGATTAACGGGATAATCATGCCATTGCCATTTCTCGCCTTCGGCTTGTATTTGCAAAAACCAATCGAGCACGTGCGTCGAAAGCTTCTGCGAAGGCGATTGGCGATCGAGCGGATATTTGTGAAGCTGCGCCAGATCGCGCTTCCACCTGTCGGATTCGCGTTGTTGATGCGCGGGCGATTCGTCGTCGAGCTTTCCGTTATGACTGGTGATGCCGAATTGTTCCACCAGACCGAGCGTGGAGAGTATCTCCGGGTGATCGAAGACAATTTCGGCGAAGACCTTCTCGTAAAACAGATTCAGACTCCATGGCCGGAACCAAATTAAATTAATAAGGAAGACCGCAATAGCGATTGCGACGACGGCAATAATTGCGCCGAACCATTTGAAAATTCGCTTAAACATATCCTCGCGTCAGTGTTGGAACGCCTCCTTAACTATGATGGAGCGGTTGTCCACTTTGGATTCAAAAGTTTATCAAGTGCACGTAGCTCACACGTGTTAGTCCGATGTTCAACGTCAGATAATCATCCTGTCACAAATTAGCGAATGTGATCTAAGAGTTTGTGTGCGGTTCCTCGCTCCGCTCGGAATGACAGTGACGCATTTCAGGGATGGCTTCATATGCGAATCTCGATTATAGCCAAGCGTCATGCCTGCCTCATCAGATCGCATCGATAAACCTGAGCCGCGGTGGCAGGTGATCCTTGCGTTGCTCGCGATCGGGGGAATTCACCTGGCCCTGCCGCGGTGGTTCATTGTTGGTCCGATCTGGTTACAGCCAGGGGTGATTGTTGTATTGCTAGTGCCGACGATCATGTCCCACCGGACAGGTCGGCAGTCTCTGAACCATGCGCTCGGAATCTTAATTAACGCCATTATCACCATCGCTTTGATTGGATCGGTTGCCTTGTTGGTAACGACGCTCCCTTCCCATAAGGAAACGCCGTTACGACTATTGGGCTCCGGTACGGCCCTTTGGTTGACGAACGTTCTCGTCTTTGCCCTTTGGTATTGGCGACTCGACGGCGGCGGACCAAATGTGCGCGACCGGCATCGTGAATTCGGCAGTCGCAGTTTTGTGTTTCCGCAGATGCAAATCGAGAAGATAGAGCGCAACCATTTCGGAGTGGAACGGTGGCGCCCCGGTTTTGTTGATTATTTATTCATAGCGTTCACCCAGAGCTCAACCTTTGGTCCCACGGACGCACCGCTGTTGGCGCGCTGGGCAAAGCTTCTCGTGATGTGTCAAATCTTCATCTCACTGAGCATCGTTGTGTTACTCATCTCGCGCGCTGTTGGTATTTTGTAAGGCATCCCGCAGCCGGACCATTCCATGGCTGAAATGCTTAGAACGCACTCGGGTTTTTTTATGGTTACTCTTTGCCCCTGCGCATGCTCTTCTCCTGTTCTGGCAGGAAGAACCAAGTAGACTGGGAAGTGACCCGCATCGTTTCGCTTTTGCCCGCAGCGACCGAGATCGCAGCCGCGCTTGGCTTGATGGACCAGGTCGTCGGCGTTTCCCATGAATGCGATTTCCCAGAAGGAGTAAACGCGCGGCCACGAGTCACGCATTGTCCAGTGCACAATGCCGGCCTGACGAGTGGGGAAGTCGATCAATGGGTGCGGCGGGCGTTGCGTGATAACGGCACAATTTACACTATCGATGAGCAACTTCTGCGTGACCTGCAACCGGATGTAATTCTCACCCAAAAATTGTGCGATGTCTGCGCCGTCGGTTATGGCACAGTTGCGCGACTCGCCGAGACTTTGCCAGGCCGTCCAAAGGTAGTGAACCTCGAACCAACAAGCCTCTCGGATATATTCGATGATATTCGACGTGTCGCGGAAGCGTGCGGTGTGCCGAAGCGCGCACCTAACATCATAGCCAAGTTGTCGGAGCGTGTTGAAGCCGTGCAGCTCCGAGCGGATCACATTTCGCATCGACCGCGCTGTTTCCTAATGGAGTGGGTGGATCCGCCATTTTATTCGGGTCATTGGGGACCCGAGCTTGTCGAGATTGCCGGCGGCTGTGATTCGTTAGGCCGCAAGCATCAGCCCTCGGTGCAAGTCGATTGGCGTGAAGTAATCCACGCCCGTCCCGAAATTATGGTGCTCGCTCTCTGCGGCTACGATATCAATCGTGCGCGGCTCGATTACGAGTTGCTCCGGAGCTTTCCTGATTTCGATTCACTTCCGGCCGCGCATCACGGCGAAATTTATCTCGTGGACGCTAGCGCGTATTTCGCCCGCCCAGGGCCGCGTATTGTCGATAGCCTTGAGATTCTCACTGGAATCCTGCATCCACGAGAATTTCCCGAATTCGCCTCATGCGGACCTGACGATCCGCGCGTTGTTCGCATCGGCTAACCAATCCACTGTAGCGGCAGCCGCCCGCTCGCGAACGCTTTCGGCGTGCGCTGCAAAACTCGAGATCGGTGCGCGTCTATCCTGTTCGCGAAATGTGCGTGAATTCATGAGATCAATGGATCAGCTTACGGCATGCGAGTCAGCAAAATGAATTGGATGATGGTGGAAGAATATCTGACGCGTGACGATCGAGCCCTGTTGCCGCTGGGCAGTACGGAACAACACGCATACCTTAGCTTGAGCGTCGACAGCATTTTGGCGGAACGCCTGGCCGTCGAAGCAGCAGAACCGTTGGGCATACCGGTCTTTCCCGTGCTGGCTTACGGGATCACGCCGTACTTTCGCGCGTTTCCAGGAACCATCACGCTGCGCGTCGAAACGTATCTGTCGCTCCTGCGGGACATTCTCGACGTGATGGCAGAGCAGGGGTTCAAACGAATCCTGATCGTCAACGGACATGGTGGCAACACGCCTGCCCAGGGGCTGATAGGCGAATGGATGGCGGATCATGCAGGCGTGCGAATCAAGTTTCACAACTGGTGGAACGCACCTAAAGTTTGGGCACAGGTGCAGGCGATCGATTCACTCGCGTCGCACGCCTCGTGGATGGAAAATTTTCCGTGGACGCGTTTGGAAAAGGTCGAAATGCCCCGCGAACAGAAGCCGATGAGCGATTTGGATAAGTTGCGCCGGCTGGATCCAAAATCGCTGCGCCAGTATCTCAACGACGGCAACTACGGCGGTTTTTATCAACGCGACGACGAAGAGATGATGAAGATCTGGCGCACAGGCGTGGAAGAAACGCGCGCCCTGTTGACTGAAGCCTGGGATTGAAAAAGGCCAGCTACTCAACGGTCGGCGTCGATTTCCTTAATTTCGTCGCGGATAAGTTTTTTTTTGCGCTTCGAGCCATCAGCCTCCCATGCCCATGCGCGTTGCGTTAACAAATTCTTCCGTGTGATGGTCGATCTGCCGGCCGCTGCGTCCTCGATTTTCATGGATGTAAAGCGCGCCGCGCCGCACGCTAGTAACTGAAGGCGGTGGCAGGCCGATTTCGTATTTCACCGGTTGACGGTGATCTGCGAGTTGCCGCTCCGGATGATAGACGCTGTCGAATTTCCAAAGCATCCGGATGAAATTGGTCTGTCCGCGAAGTAATTGCCGGACAACGATGCGCGCACAGTCTCGAAGGGCCGCCCATCCAAGATGTTTACGGGCAAGGACGCGCTGAGTTTCGACAAGCTCCTTATAAAACTCCGGAAGTGGCAACTTGGTTGGTAGCACAGCATGTTGGATGTCGAACAGCCGGTAGTCGCGCGTGGTAAGGCGACGCGATTCGGTGTGCCATGTTTCTGTCCCAGGATAAGGCGTGTTAATGCTGATGTTAACGACCTCGGGAATTTCGAGGCACCAATCGCGTACGACTTTAAATCGTTCGCGGTCCCAAGCGGGATCGGCAATGATATTGACAGCTACCGATATATCGAGCGACCGGGCAAACTCCAGCGCCTCGAAATTTTTTGAGAGCGTCACACGCTTTCGATAACGCTTGAGTCCATCTTCGTCGATCGCTTCAAGACCGAGGAACATGGTATTCAGGCCGAGCCGCTTCCACAGCTGGAAGACCTTTTTGTTACGCAGCAGCACGTCACCGCGTGTTTCGAGATAATATCGTTTTCGGATCCCGCGACGGGCAATGGCGTCGCCAAGCTGCATGCCGTGCTCGGCTTGAATGAAAGCTACGTCATCCACAATAAAAATTCCGGGCTCGCGTAATTGCGCCAGCTCCTCAACGGCGCACTCGGGTGTCTTTACGCGGTAGTTGCGCCCGTAGAACGTCCACGCACTGCAAAAGACGCAATCCCAGGGGCAGCCCCGGCTAAACTCGATGGAAGCAGCCGGGTCCAACGCGCCGATGAAATACTTTTGACGATGTTGAACCAGGTCGCGGGCGGGCAGTAAATCGTCGAGCGATTTCACGAACGCCGGCGGTGGGCCTCGATGATCGAGTGTTACGCAACCGGAAACATTTTTTAACTTCGGCGGGTTCCCGCTGAGTGCATCGAGCAGCCCGATGATCGCCGTTTCGCCTTCGCCGGTGAGCACGCAATCCACGGCGCCGACAGCGTGCCGCAAAATTTCTTCGGGGATAAACGAAACACTGTGTCCACCAACACAGATGAATGTTTCCGGCAGTAAGGCCCGCGCAGAGCGAGCGAGATCGATGACTTCAGGAACGTTAGCGAGGTAATTGACGGAGAACGCGATGACGTCCGGTTGCCATCGCTTGACCAGGCCGAAAAAATTCTGGTGGGGTTCGCATTGCAAATCAATTAAACGAACTGTGTGGCCGGCACGCCGCGCCGCGGCAGCAACAAGTTCGAGACCGAGCGGTTCGAGGCGAAGATAAATCTTTGAGTACATCAGGCAGCTGGGATGAACGGCCAGGAATTTCATCTGTTTCGCACAGGTCTTGATCTGGTTGATCTCTTGGGGCAAGTACTTTCCGAGTTTCTTCGCGTGATGTTGGCTCGTCGCGCGTATTCAAGATGCTGTAGCCGAGAGCGCTGACCGCGGTTGTAGCCACGGCGCTGTGTCGCCGTGCCCGCGCGGTAGAACTCCGAGCGACACAGCAGGCGGCTACAGGTGTAACGGTTACGAAGAAGATGATTTCTGAGCACCGCTCAGGCGAATGTTGATCTCCGATGTGAGTGTGCGATGGACCGGACACTTCGCAGCAATCTCCATCAACTTGTCATGCTGTTCTGTGCTCAATGGACCGGTCAGTTCGATCTCCACATCAATTCTGTCCAGCATGCCTTCCTTCGTTTCGCATTCCTCGCAATCCTTCGCATAAATGCGTGAGTGCCACAGCGAAACCGTGATGTTCTCGAGGGGGAACTGTTTCCGGCGCGCATATAAGCCGACCGTCATGGAAGTACATACCCCGAGCGCCGTAAGCAGATAATCGTACGGGTCGGGGCCAGCATCGCCACCGCCGGTGCTCACTGGTTCGTCGGCGGAAAGATGATGTCTGCCTGCGACAATCTCTTGGTTGAAGCTGTGCGCGTCGCCACGCACGATCACGCCAGCCGTTTTGTCACTGCTCTGTGTGTTCATAGTTTGGATCAGGGGCGCACGATTTCTTTGAATGCATCGCGATACCGCCAGACGAGAAACAATTCAAGAGTGGTGACGACGATTGCGGGCACTAGCCCCGCGGGTTCGGGAGCCATCAAAAGGTGAAACGCCCAAATGTTTACGATGATGGCGCAGAGAATCGTCACGCCCAACGGCACGAAGCGACCAGTCAAGAGAAGCAAGCCGCCAATAACCTGGAAGCCACCGATCAC
>Ga0307471_100002693_pt1 | contig 10306 bp, 9 predicted proteins | sample atmos_gasesAM3C__2_FD_204566 | JGI IMG/M metagenome (GOLD analysis project Ga0307471, IMG submission 204566) | Hardwood forest soil microbial communities from Morgan-Monroe State Forest, Indiana, United States - atmos_gasesAM3C_515 | ecosystem: Environmental > Terrestrial > Soil > Temperate... | reverse complement strand
TCGACATGAACCTGGTCAACGCGCAGCAGGCCCGGCGCGTGCTCGATCGCATCGTCGGCTACCAGGGCAGCCAGTTGTTGTGGAAGAAGGTCCGCCGGGGCCTCAGCATGGGCAGGGTGCAGTCGGTGGCCGTCAAGCTGATCTGCGACCGCGAGCGCGAGCGCGAAGCCTTCCGCCCGGAGGAGTACTGGACCATTACGGCGACGCTGGCCGGGAAGCACCCGCCGCCCTTCGAGACCAAGCTCCACAGCGTCAACGCCCGGGAGGCGGACATCCGCACGGGCCAGGAGGCCGAGCGCATTGTGGCGGCGGTCCGGGGCAAGACCTTCGTCGTGCAGGTCATCGAGCGCAAGGAGAAGAAGCGCAATCCGGTGGCGCCCTTCATCACCAGCCGGCTCCAGCAGGAGGCGGCGCGCAAGCTGCGCTTCAGCCCCAAGAAGACCATGACCCTGGCCCAGCAGCTCTACGAGGGCGTGGACATCGGCAAGGAAGGGCCGCTCGGGTTGATCACCTACATGCGCACCGACTCCACCAGAATCGCCCGCGAGGCGGCCGAAGAAGCCCGGCAGCTCATCCGCGAGCGGTTCGGGAGCGAGTTCCTGCCCGCCACCCTGAACGTCTTCAAGACCCAGAAGGCCGCCCAGGATGCCCACGAGGCGATCCGACCGACGTCGGCCCACCGCGATCCCGAGTCCATCCGGCCGTTCCTGGATCGCGACCACTACCAGCTTTACAAGCTGATCTGGACCCGCTTCATCGCTTCCCAGATGGCCCCGGCGCTGCTGGAAGTCACCCGCGTGGACTGCGTGCCCGAGCGCACGGCCGATGCCTACGTGTTCCGGGCCACGGGGACCGTCGTCAAGTTCGCCGGCCATCTGGCGGTGTACCAGGAAGGCAAGGACGCCGAGCTCGCCGCGCAGAGCCGCAAGGCCGAGCGGGCGACCGAGGATGAGGACGAGGCCGAGCGGCAGTTGCCGGTCCTGACCGAAGGGGAGCGCCTGCGCCTCGTCGCGCAGGAGGGTCAGGCGGCCCCGGGCCTCACACCGAAGCAGCATTTCACCCAGCCGCCGCCCCGTTACAATGAGGCGCTGCTTATCAAGGAACTGGAGGAGAAAGGAATCGGCCGGCCCTCCACCTACGCGGCCATCATCTCCACGATCCAGGAGCGCCGGTACGTTGAGAAGGTGGACGGCCGTTTCGCGCCAACGGAGACTGGCATCACCGTGAATGATTTCCTCGTCAAGGGGTTTCCGGACATCCTCAACGTGGACTTCACCTCGTTGATGGAGAAGGAACTGGACGAGGTCGAGCAAGGCGAGAAACAGTGGGTCGCCGCGGTGCGCGATTTCTACCTGCCGTTCAGCAAGGACATCGAAAAAGCCAAGCACCTCCCCGGCCCCAAGGACACGGTCCAGCCCCCGACCAACATCCCGTGCGAGAAGTGCGGCCGGATGATGGAGATCAAGTGGGGCCGGAACGGGAAGTTCCTGGCTTGCCCTGGCTACAAGGAGGACCCGCCCTGCAAGAACACCAAGAACTTCGAGCGGCTGCCCGACGGCACCATCAAGATCGTCGCCAAGCAAGAGGTCGCAACCGACGAGAAGTGTGAGAAGTGCAGCTCGCCGATGGTGATCAAGAGCGGCCGGTTCGGCAAGTTCCTCGCGTGCTCGGCGTACCCGACCTGCAAGAGCACGAAGCCCCTCCCGCTCGGCGTCAAGTGTCCCAAGGACGGCGGCGACCTCACACAGAAGCGCAGTAAGAAGGGCCGCACGTTCTACGCCTGCACGAACTACCCCAAGTGCGACTTCGCCCTCTGGGACCGGCCCGTGGCGAAGCCCTGTCCGCAATGCCACGCGCCGTTCCTGGTAGAAAAATACTCCAAGCAGACCGGCGGCAGGCTGGTCTGCCGCAACGACGAGTGCGGCTACAAAGAATAGTGTGCTAAGATTACGGTCTCACTGAGAGACCGCCACCATGCGCGAAGATATCGTCATCATCGGCGGCGGCCTAGCCGGTTCGGAGGCGGCCTGGCAGGCGGCGAACCGCGGCGCCAAGGTCACTCTGTACGAGATGCGTCCCAAGGAACAGACGGCCGCGCACAAGACCGGCTATCTGGCCGAACTCGTCTGCTCCAATTCGCTCGGCTCCGGCGAGCTCCAGAGTGCCCCCGGCCTCCTCAAGGAGGAGATGCGCCGGCTCGGCTCCCTCATTATGAAGGTCGCGGACGACGCGCGGGTGCCGGCGGGCGCCGCCCTGGCCGTGGACCGCGACCTCTTCGCGCAGCAGGTCACGCAGGCCCTCGAGGGCCACCCGAACATCCGGATCCTGCGTGAGCCGGTGGCCGAGATCCCGTCCGACTGCCTGGCGATCGTGGCCACGGGACCCCTGACCTCCGACGCGCTGGCCGAACACCTCAAGCGCCTGACGCACTCGACGCACCTGTACTTCTACGACGCGATCTCGCCGATCGTGGACGCCGACAGCATCGACATGCACATGGTCTTCAAGGCGTCCCGCTACAACAAGGGGGACGCGGACTACCTCAACTGCCCGATGACGGAGGCCGAGTACGACGCGTTCCACCAGGCGTTGCTGGCGGCCGAGAAGGTGGTCCCCAAGGAGTTCGAGAAGATTCCTTATTTCGAAGGCTGCATCCCCATCGAGGTCATGGCCGAGCGGGGACGCGATACCATGATGTTCGGGCCGATGAAGCCGGTGGGCCTCGTGGACCCGCGGACGAACACGCGCCCCTACGCCGTGGTGCAACTGCGGATGGAGAACCGGCACGGCACCTGCTACAACCTGGTCGGTTTCCAGACCAAGCTCACGTATGGCGCCCAGAAGCGCGTCTTAAGGATGATCCCCGGCTTGGAGCACGCCGAGTTCCTGCGTTATGGCAGTGTCCACCGGAACACCTTCGTCAATGCGCCGGCGCTGCTCCGGCACACGCTGCAATTGAAGAGCGCCGGCCGGATCTTTCTGGCGGGCCAGCTCGTCGGGGTCGAAGGCTACACCGAGGCCGCCGCCACGGGCGGACTGGCCGGCATCAACGCCGCCCGCGGCCTGCAGGGCGAGGACCTCGCGGTTCCGCCGGAGACGACCGCGCACGGCGCGCTGCTCAAGTACATCACGACCAGCGATCCGCGGCATTTTCAGCCGATGAACACCAACTACGGGCTGTTCCCGCCGCTTTCCACCAGCATCCGCAACAAGCAGGAGCGGCAACACCGGATCGGACAGCGCGCCTTGGAGGACTTTGCCGCATGGATGCAGCGGTCCGGTCTTTCCTGACGTACCTCCAGGTCGAGCGGGGCGCGTCCCCGCACACGCTGCGCAACTACGAAGGCGACTTGCGTCAGTTCCTAGCGTTCGTCCGGACAGCGCACAAGGGATCGCTGCCCGCTCCCACGGCGGTCGACGCCTATGCGGTGCGGAGCTTCCTGGCCGCACGCGCCGGGCTGGGGGACGCGAAAAGCTCCCTCGGGCGCAAGCTGGCGGCCATCCGGAGCCTCTTCAAGCACCTCGTACGGGAAGGGGTCGTGCCGCAAAGCCCGGCGGCGGCCGTGGTCACGCCGAAGCAGGAGCACAGACTCCCCCGAGTCCTGACGGCCGACGACGCCAAGCGCCTCATGGACAACCCCGGCTCCCACGAGCCACGCTCGTTGCGCGACCAGGCGCTGCTGGAAGTGCTCTACTCGGCGGGCGCACGGGTGGCCGAGTTGGTGGGCCTGAACGTCGACGACGTGGACCTAGACACAGGGACCGCCACCGCGCTGGGCAAGGGCCGCAAGGAACGGGTCGTGCTGCTGGGGACGAAGGCCGTGGCTGCGCTACGGGCGTACTTGAGGAAAGAGGGCGGTGAGGGGAAGACTCCTCTCTTTCGAAACGCTCGCGGCGGGCGGCTGACGGCCCGCAGCGTGGAGCGCATCGTCGTGAAGGAATGCCAGGCCCTCGAGAGCTTCCCGACGATCACGCCGCATACGCTCCGCCATTCCTTCGCGACCCACCTCCTGGACGGCGGCGCGGACCTGCGCGCGATCCAGGAGCTGCTCGGCCACGCCTCGCTGGCCACGACCCAGCGCTACACCCACGTCGCGCTCGACCGGTTGATGGAGGCCTACGACAAGGCGCACCCGCGGGCGCATGACAAGGAGTGATCCCATGATCATCCGCTCCACGACGATCCTGTGCCTGCGCAAGGACCGCCACGTCGCGATGGGCTCCGACGGCCAGGTGACGCACGGCACCACGATCATGAAGCAGAACGCGAAAAAGCTGCGGCGCATGTATAATGACACTGTGCTGGCGGGGTTCGCGGGCGCCACAGCCGACGCCTTCACGTTGTTTGAGAAATTCGAAGGTAAGCTGCAGGAGTACCGGGGCAACCTCACGCGGGCGGCCGTCGAGCTCGCGAAGGACTGGCGGATGGACCGGGCGTTGCGCCGGCTGGAGGCGCTGCTGGCCATCGCCGACCGGGAGCACTCGCTGATCGTCTCCGGCACCGGCGACGTGATCGAGCCGGAAGACGGCATCCTGGCCATCGGCTCGGGCGGCCCCTATGCGCTCGCGGCGGCGCGCGCGCTGCTCCACTATTCGACGCTCGACGCGCGGGCGGTCGTGGAGGAATCCATGAAGATCGCCGGGGGCATCGACATCTATACGAACCTGGAGATCACCGTCGAAGAATTAAAAGGATAGAGACCTGATGGACGAGCAGACCAACCAGCCGCCGAGCCTCGACAGCCTGACCCCCCGCCAGATCGTGGAAGAGCTGGACCGTTACGTGATCGGCCAGCGGGACGCCAAGCGCATGGTGGCCATCGCGCTCCGCACCCGGTGGCGGCGCCAGCGGCTGTCCGCGGACCTGCGCGACGAGGTCATGCCGAAGAACATCATCATGATCGGGCCGACCGGGGTCGGCAAGACAGAGATCTCGCGCCGCCTGGCCAAGCTCACGCAGGCGCCCTTCATCAAGGTCGAGGCCTCGAAGTTCACGGAGATCGGCTACGTCGGACGAGACTGCGAATCCATGGTCCGGGACCTGGTCGAACAGGCCGTAAACATGGTCAAGGCCGAATACGCCGTGCGCATCCAGAAGAAAGCCGAGGCCCAGGCCGAGGAGCGCCTCCTGGACCTGCTCGTTCCCCCGCCCCCGCCGAAGACGCCGCCCGGCATCTTCGACCAGGCGAGCTTCGAGGCCCACCAACCGCCGCCAAGCGAGAGCTACGAGGCGACGCGCTCAAAGTTCCGTCTCCTGCTGCGCGAGCGCAAGCTGGACAGCCGGTCTGTTGAGATCGAGGTCAAGGACAAGGCCTCGATCCCGATCGGCGTCATCTCCAACGTCGGCGGCATGGAGCAGATCCAGGACCAGCTCCAGGAGATGCTGGGCGGCATGTTCCCCGGCAAGAAGAAGCGCCGCACGGTGAAGGTCCCGGAAGCACTCGAACTGCTGATCCAGGAGGAGGCCCAGAAGCTGATCGACATGGAGGCCGTCGTCAAGGAGGCCGTCGCCAAGACGGAACAGCACGGCATCATCTTCCTGGACGAGATCGACAAGATCGCAGGGCGCGAGCGGACGCTCGGGCCGGACGTCTCCCGCGAGGGCGTCCAGCGCGACCTCCTGCCGATCGTCGAGGGCTCCACGGTCACGACCAAGTACGGGCCGGTCAAGACGGACCACATCCTGTTCATCGCCGCCGGGGCGTTCCACGTGGCCAAGCCCTCGGACCTGATCCCCGAACTGCAGGGCCGCTTTCCGATCCGGGTCGAGCTGGAGCCCTTGACGAAGGACGACTTCATCCGCATCCTCACGGAGCCCCAGAACGCCCTGATCAAGCAGTACACGGCCCTGCTCGAGACGGAAGGCATCACGCTGGACTTCACCCGCGAGGGTATCGAGGAGATCGCCGCGACCGCCGTCCAGGTCAACGAGCGTTCGGAGAACATCGGCGCCCGCCGGCTCTTCACGATCTTGGAGCGGTTGCTGGAGGAGGTCTCCTTCTCGGCACCGGAGCTGACCGAGAGGAAGCTGACGATCGACGCCAAGGTCGTGCGGGACCGCCTGAAGGACATCGTCAAGGACGACGATCTGAGCCGGTATATCCTGTAATCCGTAAGGGCGGTTCGCGAACCGCCCCTCCCCGGAGAAAAGCATGGACGAGCTGATCAGGAAGGCGAACGTACTGGTGGAGGCCCTGCCTTACATCCGGGCCTTCGCCGGCAAGACCGTCGTGCTGAAATACGGCGGCAAGGCCATGACCGACCCGGCGCTGAAAGAAGGCTTTGCCACCGACGTCGTGCTCATGAAGTACGTCGGCCTCAACCCGGTCGTCGTGCACGGCGGCGGGCCGCAGATCGACCAGATGCTCAAGCGGCTGTCGATCGAGCCGAAGTTCCGACAGGGCGTCCGCGTGACCGACGAAGCCACGATGGAAATCGTCGAGATGGTCCTCGGGGGCACCATCAACAAAGAGATCGCGTCGTTGATCAGCCGCCACGGGGCCAGGGCCGTCGGGTTGAGCGGCAAGGACGGCGGGCTCATCCAAGCCAAACCCTTCACGAAAGCTGAATGGGCCAAGAAGCTCGGGGCAGACCTTGGCACCTGGGGCGAGGACGAGGACTACGGACTCGTCGGCGACGTCCAGGCAGTAGACTCTTCCATCTTGAAGAACCTCCAGGCCACCAACGCCATCCCCGTCATCGCCCCGATGGGCGTCGGCAAAGACGGGCGCACGTACAACATCAACGCCGACCTGGTCGCCGGCGCCGTGGCCGCGGCGCTTGGCGCGGAGAAGCTCGTTGTCCTTACTGATGTCCGTGGCATCAAGGAGGAGGACGGCAAGCTGGTCTCGACCTTGGCGCGCAAGGACGTGGCCCGCATGGTGAAGAAGGGCACGATCAGCGAAGGCATGCTCCCCAAGGTGCAGGCGTGCCTGACGGCGCTCGAAGGCGGCGTGAAGAAGGCGCACGTGATCGACGGCCGCATGCAGCACGCGATCCTCCTGGAGATCTTCACGGACAAGGGCATCGGAACGGAGATCGTCGCGTAGGAGTCCGGCTATGGCGACGGACACGCTGGACCAGAGTGTCCTGGAAGACCAGATCGCAGGCCAGGTCCGGCGCTACACCGTCCGCCTGGCCGTCTGCTTCATCGTCGGCGTCAACGCGCTGTTCCTGCTGGTCCTCTGGGGCAGCGGCGTGGACCTGGACCAGATCTTCGCCGAGCGTGACTTCTTCGATCCGACTCGCGACATCTGCCTCCGCATGGCCTGGTACAGGCCCGTTGGCGAGCAGGACCCGGTGCGGCTCTGCAAAGAGTGGATCAACCTCGGCGATCCCGCCGGCCGCGTCCACAAGTTCAACAAGGACCTCCAAGTCGTCAAGGGCACCGACGGCAAGGTGTACGCGAAGGAAGGCGCAGGCGACGGCCGCCTGATCGCGGTTGTGATCATCGTCGTCCTGCTCATCGCCGGCGGGATGGGGCTGCAGCGTCACCTCATCGCCCGCTATCGGGCCCGGCTCGCCGCTGCGGCCGACAAGCACGCGTGAAAGGTTTGATCCTGGCCCACGGCGGCGCCGGCGCGCGCGTCGTGACGCCGGCCCAACTCGCCTGCCTAGCCGACGCGCTCACCCGTGGCCACACCGTGTTGCGGCGCGGAGGGCAGGCCCTGGACGCGGTGGAAGCCACGACGCGGCTCCTGGAGTCGTCCGGCCTCTTCAACGCCGGGACCGGCGCGCACCTCCAACTGGACGGCGTCCGGCGGATGGACGCCGCCCTCATGGAAGGGCGCACGCTGAAGGCCGGCGCGGTGGCGGGCATCGAGGCGGTGCGGCATCCAATCAGCGCGGCCCGGCTCGTCCTGGAGAAGACCGCACACGTCCTCCTGTTTGGTCCCCACGCGACGCGCTTCGCCCGTCACTTCAAGCTGGAACAGCACGTCGGCCATCACCGCCGTTCAGCGCTCGCGTCCGCAAGACGGAACGCTTCGCGCGAAGCCGTGACGGCCACCGGACCCCAGCGCCGTATGCTCCGACTCTACCGACAGATGCTGGGTGAGGAAACCGTGGGCGCGGTCGCACTGGACCGAAGGGGCACGCTTGCGGCCGGCACGTCCACCGGCGGCATTGCGTACATGCTCCCCGGCCGCGTGGGCGACAGCCCCCTGATCGGCTGCGGAATCTATGCCGATAACGAAGCCGGGGCGGTCTCCATGACCGGCCTGGGCGAGAGCATAATCCGGATCGCGGTGGCCAAAGAGATCGCGGACCGCATGGCGATGGGCACGAGCCCCACGACGGCGACCCGGCTGGTGCTGAAGAAACTGGATCGGCGAATCCGGAAGGTCGAAGGCTTCGGCGCGGCCGGCGCGCTCGTGCTGGCGCCCGACGGGCGCTTTGCGATCCAGCACACGACGCCGCGCATGTGCGCCGGCTACTGGACGGGCACGGGCCAGCCGGTCGTGGCGGATCGGTTCCGCTGATTACGGAGTAGCAGCTCGTGATACAACACCGGACACACATTGAATCGTAACTAGGAGGCCGTTGCATGACGCCCGAAGAGCAAATCGCGAAAATGACCAAGGCCATCAATCAGGCGATCAAGGCCCTGGGGGACCGGTTCGGCTCCACCGATGGAGACTACCAGCGGACGATCCAGATGCTGAAGGACTCCCTTCCGGCCAGTCCTGCGCCCGCTCCGAAGACTCCGCCGGCTCCATCCTCCGAATCCTAAAACGCTTTTATTTCGCTACTGGCGTTCATCACAGGCCTTGGCCAGGTCACGCAGGGCCTGGGAGACCCGGACCTGGTAGGGCGGGCCGTCCTGCAGCCGCCGCAAGTGTTCCGGCAGCCGCGCCAGCTCATCGGCAACGCGAGCGCGCACGTCGGCCAACGCAGGCGCGGGCGCCAGACGCCGGCCCTCCCGCATGACGGGTTGAAGCAGCGCCGTGCCGTCCTCGGGGTCATCGGCGAGCATCAGCACGTCATAGGCCATGCGCCCATCCGCCCCGTCATGACGGTACACCTGCTTGCGCCCAGGCCAGGTTGCCTTGCCCTCGGAGCGCTTGCGGCAGGCGCGACCCGCATACTCCTGCAGCTTGTACACACAGTCGAGGTAGGGCGCATCCGAAGACGTCGTCATGTGAGTGCCGACGGCGAAGGAGTCGATCGGGGCGTTGATGGCCATGAGCTCCTGCAAGGCATCCTCGTCCAGATTGCCGCTGGCCACGATCCGGACGTCCGCCAAGCCCCCGTCATTCAAGATGCGCCGCACCCGGCGCGCATGGTCGGCCAGGTTCCCGCTGTCCAATCGGACGCCTTTGATGGAGATGCCCCGCTTCTGCAGGCGCGGTGCGAGCGCGATCACTTTGCGGGCGGCCGCCTCCGTGTCGTAGGTGTCGAGGAGGAGCACGACATGATTCGGCTGCGCCAGGGCGAAATGCTCGAACGCCTCCGTCTCGTCCTCGTGCGCCTGAATGAACGAGTGGGCCACCGTGCCGTACACCGGCAGGCCGAAGAGGGCTCCCGCCTGCACGGTGGCCGTCCCGGAAAAACCGACGAGGTAGCTGGCGCGGGCCGCGAGCAGGCCGGCCTCCCCGCCGTGGGCCCTTCGCAGCCCGAAATCCACCAGCTCCCTCCCAGGGGCAGCCAGCACTGCGCGCACGGCCTTCGACGCGATCAGCGTCTGAAAATGGAGGAGGTTGATCAGCCGGGTCTCCACCAGTTGCGCTTGCGGCAGCGGGGCCGTCACGCGCAGGATGGGCTCGTCGGAAAAGAAGACGGTCCCTTCCGGCATGGCGTGCACGTCCCCCGTGAAGCGGAACCGTGTCAAGTATTCCACCAGCGCCGTGCTGAAGCGACCGCTCTTGGCGATCCAGTCCAGTTCCCACGGCACGAAGCGCAGGGTTTCCAGGTAGCTCAACGCCGGATCGAGGCCGGCCGCCACCAGGAACCCGCGACGAAGTGGCAGCTTGCGCACGAAAACCTCGAAGACCGTCGTTTCCTCCATGCGCTGCTCGAGGTACCCCTGCAGCATGGTGAGCTGGTAGAGGTCGGTCAGCAGGGCGCTCGACGACAGGTTCATGCGGCCAGGCTCTCCAACCGAATCGGCACGGCTCCCAGGCAGATCATCTCTTCCTCAGCCTTGCGGCCATCGTCCGGCTTCAGGTTCACCGCCCGAATCCCATCCATGAGGAGACAGACGGCATAGTCTCGCTTGATTGCGTCCCTGACTGTGTTCAACACGCAATAGTCGGTCGCCAACCCGCCGATGAAGAGGCGCCGCATGCCGTTCTTGCGCAGGTGCTCG
>Ga0307471_100002691_pt1 | contig 10311 bp, 7 predicted proteins | sample atmos_gasesAM3C__2_FD_204566 | JGI IMG/M metagenome (GOLD analysis project Ga0307471, IMG submission 204566) | Hardwood forest soil microbial communities from Morgan-Monroe State Forest, Indiana, United States - atmos_gasesAM3C_515 | ecosystem: Environmental > Terrestrial > Soil > Temperate... | reverse complement strand
GGAAGTTGAGTGGTCACGCACGGGCTACTGGGGTCCGCACCCGCCGGGTTCGAGCACAGCAATCCGGCTCTGGCGTTTGCAGAGGGCACTGTCGTGAGGTTCGTGATCCCTTTCGATTGCCGGATGCCCTCGTAGTCAGCGAAGAAAAAAGTCTTGTCCTTAAAGATCGGTCCGCCGATCGTTCCTCCAAATTGATTTCGTTTGAACGGGGGGATGGGCTGCGTGTGGTCGTCGAAATAATTCCTGGCATCCAGTGCGCTGTTGCGAAGGAACTCGTAAGCGCTGCCGTGGAACTGGTTTGTCCCGGAACGCGTGATGGCGTTGACCACCCCGCCCGAAGTCTTGCCGTACTCGGCCGAGTAGTTGCTGGTCAGAACGGAGAACTCTTGGATGGCATCCACACCCAGGTTGCCACCGAGAACGCTGCCCGGCGCCCCATTGGCATAGTCGTTGAGGCTCACGCCGTCTAGACGATAGTTGTTTTGCTGCGGCCGCGCGCCCGAGATGGTCAACTGTTGTCCGAAACCGCGATTTCCACGATCTGTGCCTGCAGCAAAACTCGGCTGGGTTTGGATCGCGTTCACGCCGGGCTGGAGGGTCGCAAGGTCGGTCCAACTGCGCCCGTTCAAGGGCAGTTCGCGGACGGTGGTCGCGTTGACCACCGCGCTGATGTCGGAACTGTTGAGTTGGATTGCAGGCGCCTCGGAGGTAACCACCACAATCGTCTTGGACGTACCCACTCTGAGAACAAGGTCAAAGACCTGTTGCGCTCCAACCGTGAGCAGGATACCGGTTCTCTCTTCCGTGTTGAAGCCGCCAGCAGAGACTGTGACCGTATATTCTCCGGGAAGAAGGTTGGCGGAGGTGTAGAAGCCTTCGGAGTTCGTTGTGACCGCCGCGATCACGCCCGTCGCCACATTTTTGATCGCAATCTGCGCGCCCGGGACGACGCGCGCGGACGAATCCGAGATGGTTCCGGAGAGAGTAGCACCCGCTACTTGGGCGGTGGTGGAAACCGTTGAAAAAAGAACTCCGACAAGCAAAGCGGCGAAAGCTCCGAGACGGATGGACTGCCCTATGAGGCTGCTTCGAGAGGACACAGGATCACCCCCGGACTTGTAGCGGGGCAAATGTACGCCTGTGTCGGGCTTAACCCAACATTAATTTCTGTTCAGGTTTACTTTCGATGTCATCCCCGGCTGGTGCAATCACAGGAAGAATCACCGTGAACACCGACCCAACACCGAGCGTACTCTCGCACTCGATCGAGCCACCCTGGGCTCTGGCGATGGCTTGCGCGATGGCCAAGCCCAGTCCTCCGCTATGCACTTCGCCGCCGTTGGAAGGGGCGGCTCTATAGAACCTTTCAAATATGAAGGCCAGGTGCTCAGTCGAAATGCCAATTCCCTGGTCCTGGAAACGCACTCGAATCATGCCGTCTGATTGTGCAAGGGATACGTGGACCCGTGTGCCACCAGGGGAATACTTGATCGCATTATCAAGGAAGATGAGAAACAACTGGTGGAGGAATGCTTCATCTCCGGAGTAGCCGATTTCCTGGTTCAGTTCTCGCACGATCGCGATGTCCTTCGCGCGCGCTCGTGAGTTTACCAGCGCACAAGCTTCTTCCAGGACCTCGTTGATGTAGAGGGGCTCGCACAGGAGGTGGAGTTGCCCGGCATCGGCCATCGAGAGAGTGAACAGGCCTTCCACGATACGCGTCAGCTTCTTGAACTCGTCATCAAAAACCTGCAGCGTCTTGCGATATTCGTCAGCGCTCCGCGGCTTCGAGAGCAGGAGCTGGGTTTCCCCATGAAGGACGGCGAGAGGTGTGCGCAGTTCGTGGGACGCGTCGGTCACAAACTGACGGAGTTGGCGGACGGCTGAGTCGACTCCTTGCAGAAGTTGATTGAAGGTTTCAGCCAGGCGACCGAGTTCGTCGTGGGGCGTGGGGGTCGGAAGAGGGGTGCAGAAGCCCTGCCGGTTTGTGACGCGCTTGGCCATTAAGGCTGCGTGTCGGGTGAGCGCAGTGACCGGCGCGAGGCTTCTCCCGACGTAAAACCCTGAGACCACCGCGGTAATCAATAGGCTCAAGGGAAACAGCAGGAGGGCGACTTTTCCAAAGCTGTCGAGCACCCGGTTGGTACCCAGCGTTGGGATAGCCACCACCAAGGCCCGTGGCTGGTTCCCCTGCATAAAGGGGACGAGTGCGACCCGCACGGACTGGACATTGCCCATGGTTGCGATCCCGAATGTCGGGTGCGAAGTCGAGGAACTGAGTCCGTTCAAATCGATGGGAGTTGTCAGATTGGCGGAGCGTTGAAGCACATGGCCATTCGAATCGAGGACTTCAAAAAACTCTCCCGGAATATCCAGCCTGTTTACGTCTTGCGCGTTGGGTTCGGTGACGATGTCGGCTATGAGCGGGCGAGCCGTTTCCAGCAACTGACGGTTGAGCTGAGTAGGAATCTCGTGAGCTAAAAGAGCCCAGAAGGCAAGGTAGCTTCCGGCCAGCAATACACCGACGACCGTGGTGAAGAGCAACATCATCCGAAAGCGTAGCGTCCCCGCCCTCATGGTTCAGGACCTCCCAACCGGTAGCCCACGCCGCGTACGGTATGAATCAGTTTGGTCGATCGATTCTGGTCGAGTTTGTGCCGCAAACGGTTGATGTACACCTCAATCAGATTGGTTTCGCTGTCGAAGTGGCAATCCCACACATGCTCGACAATTTCACTGCGGGTAACCAGTTCAGGCGCGCGCAGAAGGAAAAGCTCGAGCAGAGCAAATTCTTTGGTGGTAAGGGGAATGACTTCCTGGCCGCGGGTGGCGCGGCGGCGGTGACGGTCCAGAGCCAGGTCGGCGTAGCGGAGCTTCGCATTGCCACTGTGAAATCCACGGCGCACCAGCGCCCGCACACGCGCCAGCAGCTCCGCCAAAACGAAAGGCTTGGTGAGGTAGTCGTCGGCGCCAGCGTCGAGTCCTTCGACTCTTTGCTCTACCAGACCGCGAGCTGTAAGCATCAGGATTGGAGATTCAATCCCGCGCTGGCGCAATTCGCGGCAGACCTCAACTCCACTCAGGCCGGGCAGCCGGACGTCCAGGAGGATGGCATCATAGGAGATCTCCGCACCCAGTTCGAGGGCCTTCTCGCCGGTCTCGGCCACATCCACAGCGTAGGTATTTTCCCTCAGGGCTCGGGCAATAAAGCTGGCCACCTTTCGTTCGTCTTCGACCAAGAGGATACGCATAAGCCCAATTAAATATCATCGCATAGGGACTGCTCTCGGAAAACGGGGCTTAGGTTTTGCCTTTTGACTCTCATTCTCACGGGCTCATCTCGTCACCTGATGACCAGTTCGTTGTCAAAGCACCGCGAAGACGAGGATCTCTGCGCTCTGGGTGCCGTTCTGTGGTACCGCGACGAAATACCGATGCAATTCTGGAACAAGGCGCGCAGTCTTCCCAAGAGGGCCGGTCGGAACTTTCCCGAGCAGCTTGTAGTTGTTGGGGTCGGTCTGCGCATATACGTCTACACTGCCATCCCCGGCAGAGTAGATCCGCTTGCTGGCCGCGTCATACACGAGGTCATCGACACCTTTCGTGATGGGCAGAGTGGTGAGTTCCTTCCCGGTTTGGGTGTCGATCACGTCAAGCTGGCCGTCGCGGCACGCCACAAACAACCGATGGCTCGCTTCATCGAAGCCCAGCGCGACGTTCGGTTTGCACTTTGTGACCGGCCAGTGGGCGATGACTTCTCGCTTGTCCCGATCGACCACGTCCACTTGATTCTTGGCTTTATTGTTCACATAGATCTTCGAACCCGACTTCTCGAGCGCCATTGCTTCCAGTGTGTCCCCATCAATCTTGATGTCGGCCACCTTCTTGCCTGCAGTAGTATCCACGACGCTGAGCATCGAATAGGGCTGGTGCACATCGCCGCCGCCGTTATCGACGTAGAGATACTTGGTGGCGGGGTCGTAGCCAATAGAATCCGCGTCCTCCAGCAGTTTCACGCTCGACAGGAAGGCATACGATTTCCCGTCGAAGATCTTCACATCGCCTGCGTCTCCATCCGTAACGTAAATGCGATTGAGGTCTTCGCGATAAAGCACGGCATGCGATTTACCGATGCCGCCGATCGTATGAATCAGCTTTCCGGTCTTGAGGTCAAAGACCAACACTGACTGGTAACCCTCCGGAGTCGCGAAGAGGCGATTTCCTTTCAAGTCGACCTCGAAATGGTCGAAATGTCCCTTCACTGCCGGAGGCAGTTTGATGGTCTGAACAAGTTTGAGTGGTTCGGTGGTCTGGGCGTGAACTCCGAATGCAATGAACATCGCGATGAGGACTGAAAACGGTTTCTTCATTTTCTCTCCCAACGAATAAAGTATGGATCCAAACTTGCGCTTGGAACCATCGTTCGCAACCCGCGCGAGTGAGGATAATTCATTCATCGCAACGCGAACTTAAAACAAGATTAATTTCTGTTTAGCTCGAACATGGGGGATCGGAGATTTTGGCTGAAAACAGGAGCTTAAATTCAGAGCGCACCCTTGCCAGGTCAGGGCTTCGTTGACTCGACAACGTTGCTGGCGTAGCATCCGCCCCGTTCAGAGCCCGTTTTTGCAACTGCAGAATGATTAGCCCGGGTCATCGATGCCAGGGCTAAGTTGAAATGCAGCATTTGTGCGGGAGGACCGTATGAAGCGAATCCACCTTGTGGCCTTTGCGCTGATCCTCGGCCTGGGAAGCAGTGCCCTCGCGCAGGAACACATGCCCTTGAAACTTGTGGCGACCATTCCGCTGCCGGGCCTGCACGATGGCGATTTTGACCATTTCGCTCCCGATGTAGACGGACACCGGCTCTTCCTTACCGGCGAGGAGAACGAGAAAGTTCTGGTGCTGGATACGAGTACGAACCAGCTCATTCACACGATGGAGAGTGTGAAAGCTCCGCACGCAATTCTCTACCGCAAGGACCTGAAGAAGCTCTTCATCGTGGAAGGTGATGCCTCGGCAGTCAAGGTTTATGACTCCGACACTTATCAGATGGGTGGCGAGATCAAGGTTTCCGTCGATGCGGATTCCATTGCCTACGATCCGGTTACGAATTACCTCTACGTCGTCAACGGCGGTCGAGAGGCGCACACGCCATACTCGCTCATCAGCGTCATTGATACGAACTCGATGAAGAAATTGCGCGATATCAAGATCGGTTCGAATCATGTGGAGGCGATCGTCCTCGAGAAATCAGGACCGCGCATGTTTCTGAACATTACGGGCCAAAGTGCCGTCGGTGTCATGGATCGGAACCAATCGACACTCTCGGCGACCTGGCCGCTGCCAGCGGGTGACAAGTTGAATGTGGCCATGGGACTGGACGAACCGAATCACCGCCTGTTTGTAGTGACCCGAAACCCGGGGAAATTGATAGTGCTTGATTCGAACAACGGCAAGCTGGTTACAAGTGTGCCGGCCGTCGGCATGGTCGACGACATGAGTTACGACCCCCAGCGCAAGCGACTTTACCTTGCGGGCGACCAATTTGTGGATGTTTTCGAGCAGAAGGATGCCGATCACTACGTCTTGCTCGCAAGAGTTCCGGGAAGCTTCCGCGCGAAAACGGCAATCTTTGTTCCTGAACTGAATCGTTACTATCTCGCTGTTCCACATCACGGCGAGCAACAGGCCGAAGTACGGGTATACGACATCCAGCCTTAACAACTTCAACCGCCGCCGGGCTCGCACACTTTGTGGGTCAGAGTGGGCGAGAGGCGAGCATGCGGAGTCCCACTGTCTTGACGACCAGCGCACAACAGCAAGAGGCCAGGGAGAGAGCCGCTTCCGCCGGGACCTCAAGGCGCTGGGTACGCATCATTCCCGTCGCGCTTATCATGTACACGATCGCGTTCATCGATCGTATGAACATCTCGCTCGCTCTGCCGCACATTAGCCGGGACCTTCACCTGGATCCGCAACAGGCTGGCACAGTCGCGGGCATCTTCTTTTGGGGATATCTCGTGTTGCAGATCCCCGGCGGCCACCTGGCGAACCATTGGAGCGCGAAAAAGTTCATCAGCATTCTGTTGGTGGCCTGGGCGCTATTTGCGGTGGGCTGCGGTCTGGCGCGCACTTATCACGAATTGTTGCTGCTTCGTTTGCTTCTCGGAGTGGCAGAAAGCGGAGTCTATCCCGCAACCTTGATCCTTCTCTCGCACTGGTTCTCGCGCTCTGAGCGCGGGCGCGCCAACGCCCTTTGGCTGCTCTGCCTGCCGGGCGCCGTCATCGTCTCGTCACCGTTCTCCGGATGGATTCTGGACCATTGGAACTGGCGCGTCATGCTGGTCGCCGAAGGGTCGTTACCGTTTTTGTGGCTGGCCGTTTGGCTGGCGTTCATCCAGGACCACCCCGGCGAGGCGCGTTGGCTGGCGGAGGGTGAACGAGATGCCTTGGTGAAGACCTTAAGCCAAGAATCTTCCGAACTGGAGGGACCCGGGAAAGTCCCATACCTTCGCGCCTTGTTGCGACCACAGGTGTTTCTTCTGGCAGCGGTGTATTTTTGCTTCGTGAGCGGACAGATGGGGTTATTGTTCTGGCTGCCCAGCGCAATGGAGAAGTTCAGAAAGCTGAGTAGCCTTTCGACGGGCATTCTTTACACCATTCCCTTCATTGTCGGCGCTACCTCATTGCTGCTCATTTCTCGGCACTCGGACAAGGTCCGCGAGCGCCGGCTGCATGCCGCTTGTGCCATGTCATTCGGAGGCTGTTTCATTCTGCTGGCAGTCGTCACGATCTCACATTCGCTCTTGCTAGCATTCGCCTTCATTGCACTTAGCGGGGTCGGTGCCTACGGCCCCATGGGTGCTTTCTGGGCGATTCCGTCAGAAACGCTATCGTCAAAGATTGTCGGCTCGGTCATGGGTTTTGTGAACGCGATTGGCAACCTCGGAGCTTATTTCGCCCCACTCATCGTCGGCTATCTCAATAAGAAGACGGGAAGCTTTCTGGCGGGATTTACCTACTTGGGCGCCATCACATTGGTGGCTGCCTTACTTGCCAGCCTGATAAGAACCGCTCCGGCGGCTCCGAAAAGTGGATCGTAGGAGGAACCATAGTGTTTCAGTCAAATCCGAGGTGCGGAAAAGCGCTTCCTCTGGGCGCTTTGATTTTCGCCGCCGCCATTTTGCCCTGCTCTTTGCGAGCACAAGAGCCCCCGACCCCGCCGCCTCCGCCACTGCCTCCTCCTCAGGCGCGAACCAACGAAAGAGTAGCGATCCGCGCGGGACGCCTGTTTGATGGCAAATCAGACGACCTCAGAAAACAGCAGGTCATCCTCATTGAAGGAACACGAATCGTGCAGGTGGGACCGGCGAATGACGTGCACCTCCCGCCGGGTACAGAGGTGCTCGACCTGACGAATGCGACCGTGCTGCCCGGTCTGATCGATGGACACACGCACATCTTTGCGAGCGGCCCTGATCTCGACGAACAGATGATGAAGGAGTCCTTGGGCTACCGGACGCTCGAAGCCCTCGTGAATGCGCAGCGTGACCTCTATGTTGGCTTTACCACGCTGCGCGACCTCAAGACCTTGGGAGGCATGTACGGAGATGTTGACTTGCGTACCGCGATCAACAATGGATTGCTTCAGGGTCCCCGTTTGCAGGTGTCCGGCCGCGGCTTCCAGACCACGGGGGGATTTCGGCCCAAAGGGTACTCGCGTGATATTCCCCTGCCCTCAATGCTGGAGACCGTGGATTCGCCTTGGGAAGCGCGCAAAGCGGTTCGCGAACAACTCATGAACGGCGCAGACTGGATCAAGTTCTATGCCGCGTACGACTTTACGTTTGCGCCGGATGGAAAGATGGTGGTTCCGCCCACCTTCACTTCGGAGGAAGTGCAGGCATTTGTCGAAGAGGCGCACGACCGAGGACACAAAGTTTCTTGTCACGCATTTGGCGGAAAGGGCTTGCGCAACTGCCTCACAGCCGGGGTGGATACGATTGAACACGGCGTGCAGTTATCCGATGACGATATCCAGCAACTCAAAACCAAGGGAATCTATCTGATTCCGACTCTCTACCACTACCAATTGGAACGGGAGCACGATGCCCGGAAATACGGCGGCCATACGGTCGCCGAAGTATCCGAACCGAACTTCCGGCGGGCGGTCGCCGCGGGCGTCAGGATCGGCTTCGGAACTGGAGTGGGGCCCTTTCCTCACGGCACGCAGACCAAAGAATTCGAATACATGGTCAAATTTGGCATGACACCCGCGCAAGTCATACGCTCTGCGACTATCGTGGACGCGCAAATGATGGGATGGGATGCGAATATCGGCTCCATCGAGACGGGCAAGTTTGCTGATATTGTCGCCGTGTGCGGCGATCCGCTGGCCGATATTGCCGAACTCGAGCGCGTGAAATTCGTCATGAAGGGAGGACAGGTCGTGCGGAACGATCTGAACTCGGCAGGCGATAAGGGATGCAGCCAGAAGTGAACCGCGGAAATCGCAGGAGCAAAAATGTTAAGGCGTGACTTCGGGAAAGCGGCTCTGGGCGCGATTACGGCCGCTGCCGTACCCACGTTTGCAGGGAGTGCCGACGTTGCCCCTCGAAATGATTTTCCGAAGGTCAGTGGCGTCACCGAGTACGTGGGCCGGTTCGTCGCGACCACACGTTACGAAGACACTCCAGAGGAGGTGATCGAGTTAGGCAAGAAATCGATCCTTGATGGTTTGGGACTGGCGCTGGCTGGATCGATGGCGCAGACTGGCCCGATTAGTCGTCAGTATGTGACGAACCTCGGGATCTGCGATGGCAAGGCCACAATCATGGGGTCCGCGCAGAAGACCTCTCCCCGCTTCGCGGCCTTTGTAAACGGAGTTTCGATTCACGCCGATGATTTCGACGATACCCAACTCGCGGTTGCGAGGGACCGCGTCTATGGGCTGCTGGTCCACCCTACGGTCCCCGTGCTGCCGGCGGCATTTGCGCTCGCGGAACATCGAGGCGTCTCCGGCAAGGAATTGATGCTGGCCTACCTCTTGGGGGTCGAAGTGGAATGCAAGATCGCCGAGGCCATCGCACCCCGCCACTATCAAGACGGGTTTCATTCGACAGGGACTTGTGGCCCATTCGGTTCGGCGGCCGCCTGCGCCAAGCTTCTTCACTTTGACCAGTCGAAAATACGCAATGTATTTGGTTTGGCGGCGAGCCAGTCGGGCGGCCTGAGGGAGAACTTCGGCACCATGACCAAGCCGTTTCAAGCCGGGCACGCCGCCGAAAGCGGGCTGGCCTCCGCCGAACTGGTTGGCTTGGGCTGGACTGCGGCCGAGCAGATTCTGGAGGCCGATCGGGGCTTCTTCCACGCTGCCGGAGGATCGTATGATCCAGCCGCAATTATGGACCGGTTGGGGAAACCGTGGACGTTTGCTTCGCCAGGGATTTCCCTGAAGCCCTACCCGTCTGGCTCGCTTTCTCATCCCGCGATGACCGAACTGATGCGTCTCATTGAAGCGAACAACATCCAGGCGAACCAGGTTGAAAAAGTCGACGTCGGCGCGAACCACAACATGACGACAACCCTTCTCCACCACCAGCCGAAGACCGGCCTGGAAGCCAAATTCAGCATGGAATTTTGCCTGGCAATTCTCCTGCTCGATCGAAAGGCAGGGTTAAGCCAGTTCTCGGATGCCGCCGTTCAGAGAGCCGATGTTCAGGACATGATCCGCAGGATAAATTTTTACGTTGACCCCGAGGCTGAAAGCGCCGGCTACGACAAAATGACGTCCCTTCTGAAAATTCATTTGCAGGATGGAACAGTCATTACGGGCCGGGCTGATTTTGCCAAGGGCAGCCCTGCGAACCCGATGACTTTTGAAGAAGCCGCCACGAAATTTCGGGGATGTGCTGAGTACGCAAAATGGCCCGGCGCGAAGACGGAAAAAACCATCGCTACCGTTAAGGCGCTGGAGTCGACTCCTGATATGAGTGCTCTTTCGGTGCTGCTGTCATCTGAGAAAGGACAAGAATAGTACCGTGTCCATGAAGACCTTCAACATCGCAGTCATCGCTGGCGACGGCATTGGGAAAGAAGTTGTTCCGGAAGGCATCCGGGTGTTGGAGGCCGCTGGGCGGCGCTTCGGATTCCAATTCAACTGGCACGATTTCGATTGGAGCTGCGAAACCTACATCAAGACGGGCAGGATGATGCCCGCTGATGGCATTCAGCAACTTCGGCCTTTCGATGCCATCTTCCTGGGCGCCGTGGGACATCCCAGCGTCGCCGATCATGTTTCGCTGTGGG
>Ga0307471_100002690_pt1 | contig 10312 bp, 12 predicted proteins | sample atmos_gasesAM3C__2_FD_204566 | JGI IMG/M metagenome (GOLD analysis project Ga0307471, IMG submission 204566) | Hardwood forest soil microbial communities from Morgan-Monroe State Forest, Indiana, United States - atmos_gasesAM3C_515 | ecosystem: Environmental > Terrestrial > Soil > Temperate... | reverse complement strand
GCAAGCCATTCAAGAAGATGGAGAACGCATGGGCGCGTTGGTGACGCTGCGCGACCTCGATTCGCTGGAGAGCATCAATACGCAATTGCAAGTGAGCGAGCGATTGGCGGCGCTGGGCCGCATCACCGCGGGCGTCGCGCACGAAGTGAAAAATCCCCTGAATTCCATGCGATTGTGGCTGGAAAATCTGAAAGAATCGCTGCCCCCGGATCGCGACAGCGCTTCGCAACAGGCTGTACAAGTTTTGGATAAAGAAATCGACCGGCTGGACGCGGTGGTCAAACGCTTCCTGGATTTCACTCGGCCGATGGACATTCGGCTGGAAGCGACGCACCTTGCCGAGCTTTTGAAAGGCGTTCTGGAAATTGCGCACCCGCAATTGCAGAAAGCGAACATTCAACTGGCGCAATTGCTGCCCATTGATGTTCCGGAAGTTTATGCGGATCGCGCGCTCCTGAAACAGGCAGTGTTGAATCTCGTGCTTAACGCGGCGGAAGCCATGCCGAACGGCGGGCAATTGCGGCTGGTGCTGAGCCGGCGCGGAGAAATGGCGGAAATCAGCGTGGGCGACACCGGCAAAGGAATTCCACTGGAAAATCGTCAGAAAATTTTTCAATTATTTTTCACCACGCGGCCCGGAGGAAGCGGCATCGGGCTCGCGACCACGTTTCGAATTGTGCAGCTGCATAACGGTTCGATAGACTTTACTTCGGAGGTCGGCCGAGGCACCACGTTTCGAATCGAACTGCCACTCGCGGCCTGACGATGACGCAAATTGCAGCCCGATTCCACAGTTTATTGCCACGGCGCTCAGTTCGTTGGGGAATTTTTTTTCTCGGCTGCGCGTGCTGCGTGGTGAGCGGATGCAGCATGCGGAAACGGCCTAATATCTCATGGGCGACCGCCGTGCAGGTCAGGCCCAATCCTCAAACGCGCACGGCGCAAACGAGCGGCGTTTCCGATGATGCCATTCCGGAATTGCAACTTGAGTTGGGGTCTTTTCCGCTCTCACCGATCATTGTCCGGAGTTCGCCTCCGCGGCCGCGCGTCCCTACGTCATCGTCGACGGGCACCGATGCGGAGAAATCGGGAGCGCCGATGATTTCGCCGCAACTTACTCCGCAAGAATTAGCCGCCGCGCAGCAGGAGACGAATCAGAGTCTGACCATCGCGGAGAAGAATCTGGCTTCCACACGCGGCAAGAAATTGAACGCGGCGCAGTCGGACCTAGCCTCGAAGATCCGGGGCTTCCTCAAGGACGCGCGTGAGGCTGCGCAGACCGGTGACTGGAGCCACGCACGCAGCCTCTCGAAGAAGGCGCAGGTTTTGTCCGAAGAACTCGCCAGTTCGCTGTAGTTCCCTCCCATTTCTGGCCGGCTTGTACCTGGCCAAGGCGTGGTTACAGTGGAGGTGGGTTGGGCGTCGGATGATCCGCGCGTTTCCTTAGCGCTGGCTTCCCCGGATCCCCTTCGGGGCCGACGATTACTTTGGCCCTCCGCGCGCGTAGGTGCTCCTTCACCTCTTGGAACTCGGCAGAAGAAACGATGGCACCGTCTCGCGGAGGCAGAATCTTCGCGATTTCCTTCTTCATGTTCTCTACGCGCTCAGGCAGAGGAGGATAGGGGTCGAAGGTTTTGGGGATGCTCTTGCCTCCTACTATTAGTGGCCATACGCGTTCAATGAAACGGGAGAGGCAAACAGGATCGTAGCCCGCCTTATAGAGATACTGTAGTCCGAAATAGTCCGCTGCGCGTTCTGCATCGCGACGGTACTTGAAGTAAGTCACCGGAATCGATAGGTTGAGGCCCTCATAGCTACCATAACCAGCCCAGCCGCCCGGACCGAGAGTCAGTGGAACCGTCGAGAGCTGCATCAACTCGCCCTTGGTGGCATCCTTGGTTGAGGAGCGAATCGACGTGTGTGCGATTCCGCGAGCCAGCACGCCAGCAAGTTCGGCTTCGCCCTCGGTCTGAAGAATCAGTCCCGTATTGATGTACTGAAACCCGCCCGGCAGGGTGAAAGCATCCAGTACGTCTGAGTCGATCACACGAATTGTAATCGGCAAGCGCGCGTCGGAATTCTGGGCAATTTTTTGAGCGAGGCGATTGACGTAATCGGTGACAGCGGGATCGTCGAGCAATCTCGAGCTACGCTCAACTTCCCTGGCCAGTTGCTCGCCGAGCTTCTTTTCTCTTTCCAGCGAATAGAGATTGATGCCTTTACCAAGGCTGCGGTGGCCGATAGCGTTGACGTCCTCATCGGAGGCAGAGGGTTTTAATTGCGGTGCGGCGTGAACGCGGAGGGCATTTCCTAGACAAAAAGCCGTGACGACTAAAATCAATGATGCGGTTGTCAGTCGCGAATTCAAGTTCATGGTGTGAGCGCGGCGCGCGTCCGGTAAGGGCAAAAATAGCACCGCCACCACCTAAGGATATCACTATCGTACGACACTATGTGTTGACAAAACGAGACGGCCGAGTGGCCTTCGATGAGGGCGAAGGCCACCGGCTCTTGAATGAAGCCTGTGATGAGTTGGGATAAGATGGCGGCATGAAGAAGTTTGATGTGGCGATTGCGGGCGGTGGGGTGATTGGCGGGGCGATCGCGATGGAACTGGCTCGGGCGGGGTTGCGCGTTGGTGTGTTTGACCGGCAGGTGCCGGGGCAGGAAGCTTCGTGGGCTAGCGCGGGAATTCTTTCGCCGGCGCCGGAAAATCCCGGAATGATCGCGATGGTGGGGATTGGAAAGGCGAGCTTCGCGCTGTATCCGGAGTTTGTCGCGCGGGTCGAAGAGATTTCAGGAAAAAGCACGGGATTCCGCCCGAAGGGGACTCTCGAAGCGCTGTTTTCACACGATACCAAGGCGGAACTCAGCACTATCATCGCGGTGCACCACGGACTGGGATTGAAGGCGGAGCCGCTGCGCGCCGAGGATGCCCGCGAACTCGAGCCGGCGCTGAGTGAAGAAGTCGAAGCGGCGGTGCTGCGGCCGGAAGAAGCCTCGATTGACAACCGGGCGCTGACGGCGGCGGTGCTCGAAGCGGCGCAACGGAGCGGTGCGGAGATTTTTCCTGGAAACGGCGCGCGGGCGGTCTGGCGCGAAGGCCATTGTTGCAAAGGATTGGTGCTGCAAAACGAAAAAATCGAGGCGCAATGGACGGTCATTGCCGCAGGTTGCTTTTCGGCGGCGATCGAGGGAGTTGCGCGGTACGCGCCGGTGCGGCCGGCGAAAGGGCAGATGGCCGCGCTGCGCGCCGACGATTTGAAGATCGAGCGCGTGCTATGGTCGCAGAAAATCTACCTGGTGCCGCGCAATGATGGACGGATTCTTGCGGGGGCTACAGTCGAGCATGCCGGGTTCGACAAACGCGTGACGGCCGGCGGAATCGAAAAAATACTGTCGGCAGCTATCGAACTTGCTCCCGGCCTGAAAGATGCGCGCATCGAAGAAACGTGGGCGGGTTTGCGGCCGGACACTCCGGATCACATGCCGATTCTTGGTCCGACGGATATGGACGGCCTGCTAATGGCCACGGGGCATTTTCGGAGCGGAATCCTGCTCACGCCGATCACGGCGCGGCTAATGCGCGAATGGATCACGGAACAACGAGTGAGTGTGGATTGGGAGCGGTTCAGCCCGATGCGATTTTCAGCGGCCGCGACTGATGCGGCACATCACGCGCCCTGACTGAAACTCTCTAAAGTTGGAAAATAGAAAATGGAAATTAGAAAAAGGCACAGCATAGGAGGACTCACAATGCATCCTTTACGCAAACTACGGGAATCCGGTAAGCCAACACCCGCCCAGGTCAGCGAGCTGCTTGCCGAAAACATCGTATTCAACAGCCCGATCCTGGTACGGCCGATCGCGGGGCGTGAAGTCATCGCGGCGATTTTCGCTCAATCGAGCGCTACGCGTGGTTCCGGTACGTATACAGCCGAGTTTAAGCTCGATGAGCGCACCACCTTCTTGCGCTGGGTGGGGACCATGGATGGCCACAAGTTCGAGAGCTTGGAGATCATCGTGGACAACGAGCAGGGGCTGATTGTGGAGCGCACTATTGCCCTCCGGCCGTATCCGGCTTTGAAACTGTTCCGCGACGCCATGTATGCAGCGCTCAAAGATAAGCTGCCGCCCGATGTTTGGGACTACGCAAAGCCGTAGTGTGACCACGATAGGGCGCTTCAGATCGTTACGATTTCAGTCTGCGGCCATAGGGCACCCAAATGCGTTTTCGGAATTAAGGCGCGGCCACCCGCGACGGGGCGCTTCAGCCCGTTACGATTTCAGTCCGCCGCGATAGGGCACCCAAAGGCGTTTTTCGGAACTAAGACGCGGCCACCCGGCCCGCACTAAAAACTTAGAACGAACAACGGTACACTTCCTTGTGGGACAACCAGCTCCCCGACCCAGCATCCTATATATCGGTATATTGGGAGGCAGTGCAATGCGCGCGATTCTAATTTGCTTAGCGATCTTCTTCCTGGCCGAACCGATGGTGGCCCAGCAAAGGAGACAGCTTGCTCCTGTGCCGCGGACGTTTGTTGCCAAGGAGCCGCTGCCGTGCGCGGCATTTAATAGCATGGCCGCTCGATTGGATGCGGTTTACAGGATCGAAGACATCAGCCAGTCTGAGTACGACGAGGGCATGAAAAAGTACATCGCCGGCACACAGGCGGATGGCGTGGACTATTTCGCTTCCGAGAAAAAGAAATATCAAAGAATGATTCTGCAGTTGGACAAGCGCGCTGAGTTCATTCGATGGTACGCCACTGAAGGAGGCCGCTCGCAAATGGCCACGGCCAACGCCGAATGCAATATCGAATTATCGGAAAGAGAGCCCGAATACCGCCACCTTGACGCCATCCGGCAGTTGCAAGACACGTGGACTCTGGCGCAGGCGGAAGGGCTGTTGGCTGACGTGGCCATGGAAGGTCAGGATGTGGTCATAAAAGCTTTTCAGCAAAGTGACGCGGAGCGCCGCAAAGCCGTCGAGCACCTGAATCAGCTGGTCGACAATGTCAACACCTACAATAAAGCGGTGCACGATCTCGTTGTTACCATGAATGGGGCCATGGATCCGAAGGGCTCCAAGTTAGCGCCCATGCTGAGCTTCAACTTTGTTCGCCTGCAACCTCTCACTTGCACGGGAAGCACTCTTGCGTTTAGCAATTCCACGGCTTACCTGGCCAACCTCTCCAGGACCGCGAACGCTACCACAACCATCCATTGTGAATGAACCGCGGCGGGCGGACCTTATAAGTTACTGATAGCAAATAAAATAAAATATTACTTGACAAGTTATATGGATATGTTATGATGATTCTGGGTGAAACTGTCGGTGGACGGTTTCGCCCTTTTTGTTTTCCCCTCATTCCTTTTCCCAAATTACATAACAGTTGCAGCGCACTTTCGTTCTCCTGCGCGCGGGGCGGCGGGAGTAAGCTCGCGCACTCGTGCGGCTTTGTGGCAAGCGAAGAAGATGCTTGGCTAAAGCCTAGCGCCTACATGCAAACCCGCTGGGACGCAAAAGCCCGGAAGCACGCCTCTGCAAAGCGAAGATGGCGGCGCAAAGCCGCTCCTACAACGACTGGATCAAAATCATGAAAATCTGCAAAACCAATGCTGTTACCATCTGGAAACAAATCGAAGATGACCTCTCGCCGCGGCTGTACCTCACTGTCACGGAACGAGTCGTCTATTCTCACCTCCTGCGCCATAGCCGGCTCGAAGGCAAGCTGCGCCTCCGCTTTTCCATTCTTTGGCTGATGCGCGGTGCCCGCCTCTCGGCCGCCCCCGCTCGTCAGGCCGTGCGTCGCCTCGTTGCCAAGGGCGCTCTGCGCTTGGTCGAACGCACCCGCGCTGGTCACGTCGTCGAGGTCCGTCTGCCTGACGAGATTCGCGCCGATCCGCCGGATGAAATTGCCGCCTACGGCCTGTCCCGTCAGCAACGCGGCTCCGACATCGAGCAAATGGATTTCCTGCAGACGAAAACGCGGCGCGCTGCCATTCATGCGAGGGACCGTGGCCTGTGCTTCTATTGTTTGCGCCGGCTCACCCCCCGCGTGCGCTGCCTCGACCATGTCGTGCCCCTTGCCCGCCTGGGGCGCAATTCTTACCGCAACCTCGTTTCCTCCTGCGTGGAATGCAACACTCAGAAAGGCGAAACCGTGGCCGAGGACTTTCTTCGCGGCCTTTACCGCGACGGGCGTTTGACGGCCATCGAACTCACTGGGAGGCTGCGCGCGGTCGAAGCGCTAGTGGCAGGCAAGCTCCGGCCCGCATTGCACAATCAGGACGCAAAGGACGACCGACAGCCTCAGTGTGGTGGAGCAGAGCGAATCGAGGCTACGGCTGCGGCGGAGGCGGAGCCGTTATCGGCTGGGCATTCCCGAGGGTAGTAAACCGGATCTGGCTGCCCTCCAGCGTGAGATCGTGTTCGAGGACGATGTCCAGAGTCGAGCCGCGCGGCAGCTCGGCTTCCGGCCCGCGAGTGAGAAGCACGGCCGCCAATCCCGCAACTGCGCCAACGCCGGCGCCAATTCCAAGTCCTTTGACGCCGTGTGCAATCGCGCCAATTCCTGCGCCGGTTGCCGTGGTCTCCGCTACGGTGCCGGCGTCCTTCCCTTTGCCACCCGGGCCAGTAACTTTGCCTTCGGAATCCATGGTCTCTTTTCCGCCGGAATCGGCACTGCGTGGAGCCGCATTCAGATTGACGGTGTAGCCGTTCGGCAGGATTAGCGTGTTCAAGCGCAGACGGAATTCGCCGCGGCCCTTGATCTTCCCTGGGCGCTTGGATTCCAGCAATTCGCCGCGAAGATAGGAGCCGACGGGAATGACGATGCGATTGTTCTCGGTGATGGGAAAGGAAGTTTGAAGGTAAACCGAGTCGCCAGGCTTGGCACTGCGCGTGGAGATGCCGTTCTGCAGCACCACGCCGATGCGCGTGCCCGAAGGCACGAGAATTTTTTCGCCTGAACCCGTTTGCGGTGCGGCGGCGGGTTTGGGCGCGACCGCCGGCGGGGCGTCGGTTTGCGGGCCGTCGGGCTGCTGAGCCCACAGAGCTGCCGGAAGCAGGCTGCCCGCAAAAACCAAAAAGAACCGGAGAGCGCCGCTACGAGTGTTTTTCATCCAAGGCCTCCGCCATTCTTTTCCGATGCACAGAACGGCTGGAACGGATGTCTGAGTATAGTGCATTTGCCGCGAGGGAGATGCTCTGTTCGGGCCCGGAGCCGGATCATCCAGTTAGCCTGGGCGGATTGACCGGTGGAAGCGTGAGGGCTACGCTGTGAGACGAGCGAGGAGAATGAAATGGCCAAGCTGGCGCTGATTTACGGAATGCGGTTGCTGCCCGAGGAAGACCTGCGTGAAGTGAAGGACGCTACAGTGGTGCTGAAGAATGGCCGGACGGCGCGCGTGACCATGCATTTGATCGAAGGCACCAAGGAAGAGATCGAATCCACGTTCCACCAGTCGGTGGAAGCTTTCTTTGAAATGTATCCGGAAATTTGAGGAGTTTTGAGTTTTTAGTAGTTGGTTTTTAGTGGTTAGTCAGGACTCAAAGCACCGAGCGAGTTTGAGAAGGTGTGAAGCTCGCGGCTTTGCCGGAGTCACTTGGAACTAATTGCCAGGAACTAAAAACTGTTTCAACGATTACCGAAGTTTTCCGGGTCGGCGTTGGGGTCACCGAGGTTGTCGTTGATGAGCACGGTGGACTGGCCGGTTAATTCGAATCGTTTGCGGCATTTGTAGCAGGCCACGAGATCGTCCAGCCGGACCATGTAGGAGCTGGCCTTGGCAAACTTTCTCTTGTCTTCCTCGCCGACGCCGCGCGGGAGCTCTTTCTTTTTCCTGCAAACCTTCCAGCGCACGGGGGCTTCGAATTCGCCGCGGCAGCTCGGGCAGATGAGCTTGACCTTGCGGACTTCTTCTTTCTCGGTGTAAAAAGCGCGTTCGTCCATGGTTAAGGGGCGGGTGTGCCCACCGCTTGGTCAATTGTAACAAATTCGAGGCCGAGGTCACGCCAGCGCGGGAGCCAGTGCTCGAGGGCAGCGAGCGTGCGCGTACGGTCGGCGTTGAGGTCGCGATGCGAGCCGTCGTGAAGGCAGAGGATGTCTCCTGTGCCGCCGGGAGCGGGAGAGTTGCTCTTCGCAGTTTTCTGGGCATGCGTGGCGATAGGCTGCATACGCGGGATCAACCACTCGGCCGGTTTTTCCAGCCAATCTCCTGGAATGAGCGTCCACATGACGCTTTGGCAACCGAGTTCGTGGGCGGCGGGAATGACCCAAGGGTTTCGCATACCGAAGGGCGGACGAAACCATTTTGGCGGCGTCCCGACGGCATTGTGAATGGCCTTGTGGCAAAGCCGTAACTCGACCCGGACTTGCGTTGGATTCAGCCAGAAAAGATTCGGGTGCGTCTCCGTGTGGTTTCCAACAGTGTGCCCCCGCGCGACGGTCTCTTTAACCAGCTCCGGGCACTCTCGCACAAAACGGCCAATCAGGAAAAAAGTGGCTTTCGCGTTGTAGCGGTCCAGAAGGTCGAGGAGTTTTGGCGTGATCGCTGGATTGGGCCCGTCATCAAACGTAATCGCCAGTTTGCGCGGGGAGTTTGTCCGGCAAATCGTCGGCCCGAAAATTTGTGAGCGGGGATACCCCGCACCATAAACGGCGATGCCCGCGGCAGCGGCCGCGACGACGGCAGGCGCGGCGAGGTAGAGGGGACTCATGGAGACAGTTTATCTCCAAAAAACTGCAACCATCCGAGCTTTGGAGTAATTCATCCTGTGAGACGTAAGAACCGAGAAATGGACAGCCATCGTACCAATCTGAAACGGAATTCTAAGAGTGTACCTCAACGGGTCAGCTTCGATACATCCCTGAACAGATGTCATTCGAAGTGAAACATTTCAGGAACTTTGCATGGAACTATTCCGTGAATTCTCGAAGGGTGTGGGCTGGAGATTGCACCGGAAAGAGTTGTCGCCGTGTGCAAAGAATTCAATGTCGAACACAAGAAGAGGCTAGCCCACAGGAGGCCGCCCGGCTTCCATCTGCTCCTCTTTTGTGCGTGCCTGACCGCGGAATTTTTCCTTGGTTCGCTCGCTCGCGCACAGGAGCAAAACCCCGAGTGGCAAGCGCAAGTGAGGAAATATGCCGAGGCGCAAGACTGGCCATCGGCAATGAAGATTGTTGACCGCGAGGTTGCGCGCACTCCGCAAGACATGGATGTGAAAGCGTGTCGGGCACGCGTTCTGGCCTGGTGGGGCCATCTCGCGGAAGCCGAAAAGGAGTACTTGGAAATACTAAACGTTTCGCGGAAGGATCCGGATAACTGGGGCGGTCTGGCGGGCGTTTATTTGCGCGAAGGAAAAATCACGGAGGCACTGCGGGCGATCTCAAGCGCTGTGGAGCTTGATCCCAAGCGCGCGGACCTCCATGTGACGCGTGGACGCGTGCTGCGCGCCGCCGGCGAACGCACCGAGGCGCGGCAGGAATTTCAAAAGGTGCTCAATCTGGAACCCAGCAATGCAGAAGCCCGCGCAGGGCTGAATTCCCTCCGCGGCGAACCAAAACACGAACTGCGAGTTGGCCAGGACAACGATCTCTTCAATTTCGCCGGCGCCAATCATGACGAATGGACGAGCCTCGTCTCCCGATGGACGCCGCGCTGGACGTCCACGTTTGCGGAAAATGTTTATCAGCGAGGCGGCGTCGAGGCCGCGAAGTTTATGGGAAGCGTTACGCTGCGCCAGCCGAAATGGGGAGCGCTGACTCTTGGCGCCGCGGTTGGGCATGACAACGCCGTAATTCCCAAACGTGAAGCCTTTTTTGAACTGGACCGCGGATGGAAGACCGGCGAAACGAATTTCGTGCGCGGCGTGGAATTCGCGTACGGCCAGCATTGGTATTGGTATCAGACGGCGCAGATTTTCACGCTCAATGGGACCGCGACTGTCTACTTTCCCCGCGATTGGACGCTGATACTCGCCGCAACCGGCGCGCAAAGCGCTTTTTTGGGATCGGGCACCGAATGGCGGCCTTCTGGTCTCGGGCGGCTCGCATTTCCGTTAACGCACCGGGGCGATACGAAACTTTCTGGAAATATTTTCTTCGCGGTGGGAACGGAAGACTTCGCGCGCGTGGATCAAATCGGGAGATTCGCTTCACAAACCTTTGGCGGCGGCTTGCGGTTTCAGATTACCGCCCGGCAGGACATCACGGGATACGCCGCGTATCAGAAGCGCACACAAGACAGGACGGACACGAGTTTTGGAATGAGCTATGGCATCCGTTTTTGAAAAGCTCTGGAG
>Ga0307471_100002689_pt1 | contig 10314 bp, 11 predicted proteins | sample atmos_gasesAM3C__2_FD_204566 | JGI IMG/M metagenome (GOLD analysis project Ga0307471, IMG submission 204566) | Hardwood forest soil microbial communities from Morgan-Monroe State Forest, Indiana, United States - atmos_gasesAM3C_515 | ecosystem: Environmental > Terrestrial > Soil > Temperate... | reverse complement strand
CGAGCGCAAGTTGTCGGCTAAAAAACAGTTCTTGCCAGCGCAAACCCTTCAACCTCAGAAAATGGGCAGCGACAAGGACCAACCCAGCCGCGAGCCCGTTATACTTGGTTGCAGTCGCGATTCCAGTGAGAAACCCGCACCACACATAATCGGAAGTCTTGCCTTCAAAAGCGATTCGATGTCCGAAGAAAAACGCAGCCATCATCCAGAAGAGAAGCGGCGAATCGGCCGTAAGAAAATGGGCGAAAGCGATAAAGCCGGCGCTGGTGGCGAAAAGAAGGGCGATGATTTGCGCGGCTACTCGGCCATAACAGCGCAAGCTGATGGTGTAACCCAAGAGGATTGTTCCAAGATAAAGCGCGAGAACAAGCAACCGCGAGCCAAGGAGCATTGCGCCATTAACCCGATTGCGTTTTTCCTGCGGAACATGCGCAAGGCGCAATGGCAGCTTGATCGGCTCGATTACAAGGATGTGATTTAAATAGGTATGGAATGGCGGTTTGCCGTAGTCGCCAGGGCGAAGTCCGGCTAAATTGCGCATGGCCATCTGGTCGCGGTTCCAGCACTCGACCCGGCCCCACGTAATTCCGTGGAAACAAAACAAAGACGCCAATACCAGGGCGGCGGCTAGGGCGGGATCGAAACGGTATTGGGTGGTCATCGCTATTTAATCTCTAACGGCGGCGCAGCCGGTGCACTTGCGTCGCTGATTCCGATTTTTTCAAAAATGGTTGCACTGACTGTTTGCGGCCGAGAAACTTCTCAATTCAATTCGCTCGAAGTTCACCAGTATATCGCAGGCGGATCCGTCCGACGCTACGCGTGAAATTACAAGAACAGACGATTTCCAAATCGCCCCGGCGGTTTGGAAACCGTCGCCCCTTGAGGAATCATTGGCGCGAGGGTCCACACCGTGATCGCGCATGCGATCAAGCAAAAATCTTTCGCCAGCGCGCCGTAAGGATCGGTTAGCATCGACGGATTTTCGCTCGCGACTAGCACAATCAGGATCAACATCCACGATGTCGCGATGAATACGGCAGTACGTTCCGCAAATCCGATGATGAGCCACAGGCCAACCAGCATCTGCACCACGCCGAGAATTCGCAGCGTCAATTCCGGTGTCCGCCATACCAGATGTGAGCTTTGCACAAGACCGATTTCATCCGCGCGCAGGAACAAAATCTTGGGCACCAGGCCCTCATAAAACCAGACCAGCCCAAGCGCGATTCGCGAGATGATTTTGGTGGTGCGTAGCCGCGCATTCACAAAATCGACTCATGGCCAGTCGAGCCAATGATGGTGGGGTCGCCGATGACGTGCGGCCAACCCATCGAGACATTCACCCCGGGTGAGTAATTCGCTCCGATGCGGCGCGCGCCCAGCCGCCATCTACCAGTCGAGTAAATCAAATGATCAGTCGCGATTTGGATCTCCGCAGGAACTTGCCGCCATGGTTCGTGCCAAATGCGAAAGAAGCGGCGACGCTTCCCGAATTGCGTGAAAGCGGTGTAACGCTCGAGTAAAAATTCGTCGAGCGAGCCCGGCGCGCAGATCGCGGGATCATTCGGTTCGAGAGTAGCGCAAAAATGGAACGAGCCTGCACTCGCTTCTATTTTTCCCCGCTGCTCATGCTCGCGATTGCGGTGGTAATTCATTTGGGCAAATCGGTATGGCAATCCGAAGCTGCAGGGACCCAGCCACGTTGCCAGCCGGCTCGAAAGCCATTCCTGCATGAAATAAATTCCCGGTTCCGCCTGATGTGTGACGTAAGTGCGAACGTTGAGAAAGTGATGCGTCGAGATCGGTTTGAAGAAGAGCGCGCTTAATGATCCGCCAAATCGTGGGCGCATTCCACGCATGGTGAATGCGACGAGGCTGACAAACGCTTTCCCATCATAAAGATCGAGATGGTACGGAATGCAGCGCTGCAATTCCTGCGGATCGGTTCGGTAATGAATGAAGATGACGTTGTCCCAATCCGCGTAGAAGAGCGGTTCGCCCCGGATCGATAACAAACGACGTCTGGCAATTTCGCTGGTGTCGGCAGTAGCGAAATCCCACGGCGAAACGTCATTTCCGGCCGACTCGACGGAGTCTCGCCCTACCGATTCATTGCTCGTGAGATTCATGGTAGGGCGACGCTCTGCGGAGCCACGAACCGCGTTCATCCATTGCTCCAAAACGCGGTCGCGAAGTAGACGACCGCTATTGCGCCGTAGCCGAGAAAAAGCGCCCAATGAATTGACGTTCGCAGAGAACTCCCATGCCAATGGCTCGCGCTGTAATGCAGCCACTGCATGGCGGATCGAACGAGCCAGAATAATCCGATCGCTACCGCGAGCCAAATTGTCAGTGGGCTGGAGGCGCGGGCGATTTCATAGGCGAACCGCCAGGTCAGCGTGCCGAAGATCGACAACGTGATGGAAATGAAAACGACATGAATGCGGAAGACTTCGCCGATAAGGAGCGGCGCGCGCTCGAGATCGGGCTTCCATTTCATGATGCGAATCAGAAACAGGTTCAGAATTGCGACGGCGAACTGCGCCAATGCTACGGCGCGCAAGGCAGTTTCGAGAGAGATAAGGCCTGAAGGATTCACTTAGGTTGTTCGGGTATCTAAAGCGCCGTCATCCGGAACCGCGAAGGCGGTGAGGGATCTGCCCCAAGGGGATTGATCACGCGATAAACGTTTGGTATTCGCAACTCCAGTTGTGAGGTCCTTCGCTTCGCTCAGGATGACAAACGTGCTCACTGGCTTGGAAAAATGTTCGCTAGCGCCTGGCGCAAAGTTGGAAATTCGAAATTGAATCCGTTTTCCCGCAAGCGTTTCGGAACGCACCGCTGACTAACGAGAGCTAGACTAGCTTCTGTTCCCATCAACCACGAGCCGACGCGGGCGCCGAATTTCGGAATGGGCGGACTCCACGGCCGATGCAGCGCCGGACGCAATTCGCACATGAATTCGGCATTGGTGACCGGGTTCGGCGAGGTGGCGTTGAAAGTGCCGCTAAGTTCCTGATTTTCGACCCCTGCCAATACCACGCCCGACAGGTCGGTAATGTGAATCCAACTGATGTACTGCCGTCCGCTCCCGACCTGGCCACCCAGGAACCAGCGCGTCAGTCTGCCTAGCACCTCGAGAAAACCGCCGTTGGGACCAAGCACGACACCGAGTCGCAACAAAACTTTGCGCGTCTTGGAGGCGTCGACGGAATCGAATGCCGCTTCCCACCTTTGACAAACCTCGGCCACGAAATCGTCGCCGGGCGCAGTAGTCTCGTCGCAAATGCGTTCACCTTTATCACCGTAAATTCCGACAGCCGCGATCTGCACAAACACCTGCGGCGGATGCGCGCATTGCTCAATTGTCTGGCCCAGCACGCGCACTGAATCGACGCGGGAATCGATAATCTCGCGTCGATTTTCAGGGGTGTGGCGGCAATTGATGCTGCGACCGGTCAAATTCACCACCGCGGCTGCGCCGTCAACGAACTGAATCCAATCACCCGGCGTTTTACCGTCCCAATGGGCCTTACGGACGGCGCCGCGCTGATCCGATTCTGCGCGAGTGAGCACGATCACTTCGTAATTTTTCGAAATCAGAAATGGCGAAAGCGATTGTCCGATGAAACCGCTCCCGCCGGCCAAAACGATGCGTGGTTTCATATCGCTGCTTTTCCGTAAACGAAGACCAGGAATGCGAAGGCAATGGTGAGTGCGTGATAACCGAGGTGGTAAAACCGGTTCGTCAGAAACGGTCGCGGATCAAAAACGGCGAATTGCACAAACAATCGTGCGCCCCAGAAAATCGCGATGAAGACGCAGAGTGAGCGCGCCACCGGTTCGCGTGAGGCCATCGCATCGGCATGCAAAAAGGTGAGAGCGGAAAACGCGATGATCACCATCACAATGAAGGCGCCGTAAACCCAGAAAAGTTTGCGCAGGAATGGATGAAGGGCGGCAAGATTTGTCCGCCAATCCAAAACCCGCGGGGTCAACGCGCTTGCAATCAAAATTGACCACTGAAGTGCTGCGGCGAATTCAAGAAGCGTTTTCATAAGGCTCCGATTGCTTTCATAAACGGCAGAATGACGTTGCGAACGAACGGCGGATGAAAAAGCCAGAACGCCGGAACTGCTGTGATTACGATGGTGAAGATGCGACCACGGATTCGCGGCAGCATGCGTTCAGTGAGAATCCCGATGCCTTGCAAGAGGAAATACGCCGTCGGCAAACCGTAACCCGCCCCGGCCGGCAACGAAATCACGAGCTCGTGGATTAAGCCCGAAAAAAGAAACGCGGCCAGCGTCGCAATCCTTGTTGCACCACGAAGAGGGAGGGTCGAGCTCCCGCGAGACCGTTTTGTAGCGTCGCTGGAGCTGCGCCGTCCACGCCTGCGCGCAAGAGGACGGAATACGAAATCGAACGCGAGGCGGTTGAATGCGACGTTCCAGCGACGACTCCAGAATTCACTCACTGATTTCGAACAGAGCGGCGCGTCCATGATCGGCTCCACATCGATTCGCGCTGTGCGCCACCCGATTGCGAGAAGATGAAACAATCCGAAATGTAAAATGAGAATGATTCCAATCATTCCGATCCAACCGGCAAGCAACAATTGAGGCGCAATGCGCGCCACCCCAAACAATAGAACGACGCCAAGGAGCGTTTTCCCTATCGGAGAAGCAATAGGGAGCGCGGGCATCCTCCCCGCTCTGTCCGGCATCTTGCCGGACAGTTCTTCGGATGCACGTGAGACCAACTTCTGTTTTCGAGCCTCGCGCAATTCACGCGCCGGCTCACGCAACAATTGACTGCTTAAAGCAGTCAAGTCCTTGCGGAGGTGCGGGCGTAGAAATCTTTCCGCGTCCATCCCCGGCCATAGGAAGAAATAACCCAGAACGCGACCAATCCGGACTCGGACGATCTGTCTTCGGGTGCGCCAAAAGGTGAGCCATTTGCAGCCAAGAAAAATTGCACCAGCCATGAGCCACATGAATTGCCACGGCGCCACGTAATTCCGCGCCAGAAGAGCGAGTACTGGCAACGTGAAAAGGACGAAGCCAAGGAGCGGCGGTCTCTCGACCGCCGTTTTGGTAAGTCGGCGGCTGGGAAGCCGCCGCTCCTTGATGTCGCAGCCAATGTGATCACAACCTCGATGAATGGCGATCCAGCGATAGGCTCGATCGAGGAGCTTGCGCATGCCGGGCAATCGCGCGAGCGCAGCAAAGGGCCAGGCCCACCAGATGTGGCGTGCGAGAAAAATCACGGCATCCCCACCACCGATATCCCGGCCGTCGGCTGTCAAAACCCTCATCTCATCCAGAGGCGCACCAGGTTCGAGGTCGAAGCGTTTCATGACCCAGTTCGTTTGCAATGGGAGAAAAAGGAAACCGCGGCGGCGAAATATTCGACCGAATCGTCTGGCGGAAGCGGTGCAGGAGCAGCAGGCGCCATCATATAAAATCCAGCCGCGAAATGATTTTTCCCAAGGGGCGGCGGCTTCCAAGCCGCCGGGGCGATCAGGCGAGCGCTCTTCCTTGGTTTCAGTTATTTCTGTTATCTCAGAAGTCATGAGCCAAAAATTTTTGTCATCGTTTTGCCATTCCAAGCAAACGCAGGGCCTTGTCACCCATTTTGGCCAGTTTGAGCAAGCCCGCGGTCGGCAGTTTTTCCAGTTGCAGATAGGCGGTTTCAGCCAGCTCAAAAAATTGCAACAGATCGGTCAATCGCTCCCTGGTATAGCGATCGGCTGATTTCGCTTTGCCTGCCTCGGCAATGCATCGTTGCAAGAGCTGAAGGGTAGGATCGATTTCGCGCTTTTTCCGCTCGTGGGTAATGAGCCGAAACATCTCGAAAACGTCTTTCATCGATTCGAAATGATCGCGGCGATCGCCGAGGACATGAACGACGCGAATGATCCCCCAGTTTTGCAGTTCGTGGAGGCTATTGCTGGCGTTGGAACGGGCGATCCCGAGGGTGGCGGCGATCTCCTCCGCCGGCAGCGGCCGCGGAGAGAGGAAAAGGAGAGCGTGAATTTGAGCGACGGTACGGTTGATGCCCCAGCGGGTCCCCATTTCGCCCCAATGGAGGATGAATTTTTGGGCCACGGGAGAGAGAGTGTTCTTGTTCATCTGTTATTTCCGTCTAAACAGAAATTAGCGAATATTCGCACCACAGTCAAGAGAAAGGGTTGCGGTCCCGGCCGCATCGCTAGCGGCTGTCTCGCCTGATTTTTAACATCAAGCAACGGACTTCTCGCTCCACCCGCGTAATTTCTGTCGCTTAGTTGAGACCGTACACTTCAACCAAAGCATTGCCGGTCGTGTTGTTCACTCCGGTAACTATCGCGGTGTAATTACCAGGCGCGAGGGTGATGGCGATGGCCGATTCGGCATCGTTAGGCGGACCTAGCCCGGTAGCTTGGATCTGTGTTTGCTGAGTGCTTTTCCAATTGTCGTTAGCCGCGATTCGCGCGCCATTCGCGTCGCGCAGATCTAAGAATGGATCCGGCAATGAATTTGGCAGATTGAATGGCGCCTGCCCGAGCGTTGGTCCAAGGGCGCGAATAAGGACGCTCTTGCTTCCGGGCCCGTGCACAATGACGCCCGCAATCATGACATTGTTACCAGTCTGGACAAAGCCGCGGGTCGAGATGTTGCCAAACTTGCTCGCCGCGGTGTTATCCAGGTCGTAAGCTTCGGAGAGGGCATTGCCCGTGGTGTTACTGACGCCCCGAACAACCGCAGTGTAGGAGCCGGGATTGAGACTAATCAAGATGGCGGATTCGAGGGCATTGGGCGGAGCCAGTCCGGTGTCGCGGATCGATTGCTGGTTAGCAGCGTCGCCCCAATTGTCGTTAGAAGCAACCAAAGTGCTCCCTTGAAAAAGACTGAGGGCAGGATTCGCCATTGCGTTGGGAACGTTAAACGGTGGTTGACCCAAAGTAGGTCCGAGAACCCGCAGCAGTACTTTCTTCGGCCCTGAACCGCTGATGATTAGACCGCCGATTATGACGTTGTTGCCGGTTTGGGCGAAACCGCGCGTAGAAATGTTATAAAGCTGAGGATAACCGGTCGCGACCGTGGCCTGCAGTCCATCCATCGCAACGCCCTCTTTGCCATCGCCAGCGGTGCGGGTAATGGTTTTGACCGGCGTGGCAAAGCTGTAACCGCGCCACATCAGCGCGCCACTGCCGTCGTATCTGAAGCTGTCGCTGCCAATGACGTTTCCGTTGACGTCCTGGAAAGTTAAAATGCTCGGCGGATCGCCGAAGCAATCAACACCACTTCCCTAATAAGCGCCGAAAGCAGAGACCGGCTGGGAGAAGGATATCGTCACCAGGTCGTTGGGGCGGTCCGAATCCATTAATATGGTCCCGTCGCTTGGCTTACCAACAACTGTGCACATTATAAACGAGTGGGCAGTTACCATGTTAGTGCCCGAAATCGTAGCGATCCCTCCGAGTATGGACGTTCCGCTGGGGATTTGGGTTACCCCAAAGCGTTCCCATGTTTCAGTGTGAGTGCCGACAAACGGCGGCATGAGCGTTACCTGCGACCCCGCGTAGAGCGGAGGAGCCTTCGCCATCAGTAGAGCGATGAGCGCGAGTAACAGGCACAAGGTTACCCCACGCAAACGCGCCAAGGAGAGGTTTCGTTTTCTCCCAGGCATTCGTTTCGTATCCGAGTTCCGGGAGTGTGCTTTCACCCCAGCTCCGATGGTACCGATTCTTGCCGCTCATGTCGACGCAAAAGACTTACTTAGCCGCCTCGGTCTCGGCATTTTTCAGCGAACAAATTTGTCTGTTTAATATCGCAACAGATCGCGGTGGGAATTAAAATAAAAGTTCGCGATCGCGAGACACGCAAAACATGTGCGCTACCGAGGCGGATCGCATGAAAAAATTCTTTGCAGCCTCGGAAAAGGTTCCTATATTGCGCCTCTCCGCATCAGTGGCGTGAGCAGGGGTTCACGGCCTGAGCGGATTTTTTGTCGCCAAAACTTAATCGTCGCGGCGACCTTTTTTGGACTGAAAATGCCAACGATCAATCAACTTGTGCGAAAAGGACGACGGAAAGTGTCGGTGAAATCGAAATCACCGGCGTTGACCGATTGTCCGCAGCGGCGCGGGGTCTGCGTTCAGGTAATGACGCGGACGCCGAAGAAGCCGAATTCTGCTTTGCGCAAAGTGGCGAAAGTGCGGCTGACCAATGGCCAGGAAGTGATCGCTTACATTCCGGGCGAGGGTCACAATTTGCAGGAACACTCGATCGTGCTCGTGCGTGGCGGCCGGGTGAAGGATTTACCGGGTGTGCGCTACCATATTGTCCGCGGCACGCTCGATTCCCTGGGGGTCGATGGAAGGCGCCGCAGCCGTTCCAAGTATGGCGCGAAACGTCCCAAGGCGGGCGGCGCCGGTGGTGAAGCCAAAGCAAGCGCGCCGAAAGCGGAGGCGAAGAAATAATCATGTCGCGCCGGCGCAAAGTTTACAAAAAGGAAGAGAAGGTGGACTCCCGCTACGGCAGTCCGGCGGTGGCGCGTTTGATCTCCACAGTGATGAAGCGCGGCAAAAAATCGCTGGCGGAACGGATTGTTTACACCGCCATCGATAAATCGCGCGAAGGCTCCGACTCGGTCGATCCGCTCGAAGTTTTAAACAAGGCGCTGGAGAATGTGCGACCTCGCCTGGAAGTGAAATCGCGTCGAGTTGGAGGCGCGACCTATCAGGTGCCAATGGAAGTTGCGCCAGCGCGGCAAATCTCGCTCGCCATGCGCTGGATCGTGCAATACGCTGATAATCGCCGCGGCCAGCCGATGGCCGAGTCGCTCGCGCAAGAAATTAAGGACGCCGCGGCCGGTCAGGGTAACGCGATCAAAAAACGCGAGGACACGCACAAAATGGCGCAGGCCAACCGGGCTTTCGCACATTTCCGCTGGTAATTTTATGGCGACGGCGACGATGGAAAAGAAGCCAGCTTCGACGAATCCGAATTCGCCGGAGCGCAAGTTCCCGCTGGAGCGAACTCGTAACATCGGCATTGCCGCCCACATCGACGCAGGCAAGACCACGATCACCGAGCGCGTTCTCTTTTACACCGGTATGATCCACAAGATGGGTGAGGTGCACGAAGGCACGACCGTGACCGATTGGATGGAGCAGGAGCGCGAGCGTGGAATCACGATTACTTCGGCGGCGACGACGTGCAGTTGGGCGCAACGCAAGGAAGAAGGCGTTTACAAATCTTTCGAAGGGATCAAGCAGCGCATTAACATCATCGACACGCCGGGCCACGTTGATTTTACAGCGGAAGTGGAACGTTCATTGCGCGTGCTCGATGGCGCGATCGCAGTTTTTGATGGTGTCGCCGGGGTGCAACCGCAATCCGAAACCGTCTGGCGGCAGGCGACAAAGTACAATGTGCCCAGACTGGCATTCATCAACAAGATGGATCGGGTCGGTGCCGACTTTAAGATGTCGGTGGACAGCATTCACAAAAAACTCGGCGCGAACGCGTGGCCGGTCTTGTTGCCACTCGGCAGAGAGGATCAGCTTAGGGGTCAGCTCGACGTCATTAACAAGAAAGCGATCATTTATTCGGAGAGCGATCAGCTTGGATCGACTTATGAAGTTACTGATGTCCCCAAGGAATATGTCGATGTTGTAAACAAGGCCTATGACGATCTCGTCCAGCAAATTTCGAACATCGATGACGAGGTGGCCGAGGTCGTAATCCACGAAAGGCCCGTCACGCGGGAGTTGTTAAAGGCCGGCATTCGCCGCCAAACCATCGCCAACAAATTTGTGCCGGTAATCGGCGGTTCGGCCTTGAAGAACATCGGCGTGCAGTACCTGGTCGATGCGGTGGTCGATTACCTGCCGAGTCCGCTCGAGATCCCGCCGGCGAAAGGGATGGATCCGGACACGCGTGAGCCGATGGAAGCGCTGACGGACGACAATGGAAAATTCTGTTCGCTCGCATTTAAACTTTGGAGCGATCCGTTTGTCGGCAAACTCGTTTTCTTCCGCGTTTACTCTGGCACGCTTTCGAAAGGCGACAATGTTTACAATCCGCGCACGAACAAGCGCGAACGCATCTCGCGTTTGATCCAGATTCAGGCCGACAAGCGCGAAGACATCGAGACCTGTTACTCAGGCGACATCGCGGCCATCGTCGGGATCAAGAACATCACGACGGGCGACACGCTTTGCGACGAAGATTATCCAATCCTGCTTGAGCCTCCGACATTACCAGATCCGGTAATCTCAATGGCGATCGAGCCGAAGACGAAGTTGGATCAGGAAAAAAT
>Ga0307471_100002688_pt1 | contig 10317 bp, 11 predicted proteins | sample atmos_gasesAM3C__2_FD_204566 | JGI IMG/M metagenome (GOLD analysis project Ga0307471, IMG submission 204566) | Hardwood forest soil microbial communities from Morgan-Monroe State Forest, Indiana, United States - atmos_gasesAM3C_515 | ecosystem: Environmental > Terrestrial > Soil > Temperate... | reverse complement strand
AAACTTGGCGAACGCGGGCGCGGAAGTCCCGGTCACCGTGCGCTTTGATGGGGGGGAGATGACCCAGCGTGTCGGGGTTCGCGGAAAGGCAAGAGGCGTTGTTCGAGTTACAACTCCGAAGTTGCCCACGGAGGTCACAGTCAATGACGGCAGCGTGCCCGAGAGCGATCTCGCGAACAACGTTCTTAAGGTGGAGAGCGCAGGGAAATAGAGACCGCACGGAGTCGCGGTGAAGAGTTGCGCGTTCCCGCGAAATACGGATACTCGATGTCCCGCCTCTTGTCTTGCTAATGTTCCCCGTGCCTCGGTGTCTCCGTGGTAGGTTCTTGGGCGGAGTTCAGGGAGGAGCAATTTGGCCTACATCCAGTTTCTCGGCGCGGCCGGCACGGTCACCGGCTCCAAGCATCTCATCAATACTTCGTTCGACGGAGATGGGAAGAAGGGCTTCCAAGTTCTCGTTGATTGCGGACTGTTTCAGGGCCAGAAGGAATGGCGGGAGCGCAACTGGCAGGAATTGCCGATTCCCGCGCGAGACATTGACGCGGTCATTCTCACCCATGCCCACCTTGATCATTGTGGCTGGATTCCGCGCCTGGTGAAAGAAGGTTTTCGGGGCCCGATTTTCGCGACCGCTGCTACCATCGATTTATGCGGCATCATCTTGCCCGATTCCGGCCACCTGCAGGAAGAAGACGCGGATTTCTACAACAAGATCAGGAAGTCGAAGCACGATCCGGCGCTGCCACTCTACACTTTCGAAGAAGCGCGGGACTGCATGCAATATTTCCGGGTGGCGCATGTGGGTGAGACCAACCCAATTAGTCCCGAAATTTCGTTCCGCTTCGTGAGGGCAGCGCACATTCTCGGTTCCTGCATGGCGGAAATTGCGCTCAAGACCAACGGCCAATCACGCCGCTTGTTGTTCAGCGGCGATATCGGCCGCGTTCGCAACCATACCGTTGCGCCCGGCAAGGTAGTGCATTCGGGACCGACCGAAGGAGAGATTGCGGACCTGGTAGTGATGGAGTCTACCTACGGTAATCGCCAGCATCCCGAGAATGATCCACGACCGGAGTTGGCGGCGGTCATCCGGCAGACGGCCGAACGTGGCGGCTCCGTCGTGGTACCCGCCTTCGCCGTGGAGCGCACGCAGAAGTTTGTCTTTATGCTTAAAGAGCTGATGGAGTCAGGCCATATCCCCCGCTTGCCGGTTTACTGCGACAGCCCGATGGCCATCAAGGCCGTGGAAATCTATCTGAAATACGAGGACGAATACACAGATGATGCCCGAGCCCTGATCAAGAAATACGGCTCGCCGTTGGAGTGGCAGGGATTCACCTTCGCCTCTACTTCCGACGAGTCGAAGAAGATCAACGAGGTGCACTACCCAGTCGTCATCATTTCCTCGAGCGGCATGGTCACCGGCGGGCGCATTCTGCATCACCTTGCACAAAGATTGCCCGACCCGAAGAACACGGTTCTATTCATCGGATTCCAGGCGCCCGGCACGCGCGGATTCACGATCAAGAGCGGCGCAAAAGAAGTGAAAATCTTCGGTGATTTCGTTTCGATCCGCGCCCAGATCGCCGTGTTCGAACAGTTCAGCGATCATGCGGACCCGCCGGAACTGCTCCAGTGGCTGCACACCTTTCCGAAGAAACCGAGCGTGACTTATCTTGTGCACGGCGAGCCCAGCGCCTCTTCACAACTGCGCGACACGATGACGAAAGAACTGGGATGGAACGTGCAGGTGGCGGAGTGGATGCAGAAGGTCGCCGTGAAGTGAAAGCCGTAGTCAGGAAGTTGGAGGCTTTATGACCGAAGCGGAGCTTAAGAAGCATATCGAAGCCGCGGAAAAGAGCCCGAAGGAAATCGCCGCCGCCGTGTCAGGACTCTCGCCCGCTGTTCTGCGCTACAAACCCACGCCCGACAAGTGGTGCGTCCTCGAGATACTGGGCCACCTGGCCGATGTCGAAATCATCTACGCGTACCGGCTGCGCCAGATGCTGGCCGACAAGCAACCCGTGATTGCAGCCGTCGATCAGGATGAATGGGCTAGGAGCCTTGGCTACATGGAGTGTCCCGCGCCTGAGTTAGTGGCTCTCTATGGGCTGAACCGCCACCACAATCTTCGCTTGCTGCGGAGACTGAAAGCGAGCGACCTGGAGACGTCCGCCTTTCACCCCCAGACCAACGGTCCGGTCACAGTGGCGATGCTGGTGGAACGCATGTCCGGGCACGGGGCGAATCACCTGGGGCAGATTGAGCGGCTGAAGAAGGAAGCAGGGAAGAAGTAGTTAAGTAATCCCGAGTTCCGCTTGAGTTGGCAAGATCCGCCGACGTCGGAGCGAAGGACCTATGCAATCCCACCGCTAACCTAGTTATGTCTACATCCTCGCGAATCGTTCTAAAACCCTCTACACCGGCGTAACCAACAATCTCGAACGCCGAATGTGAGAGCACAAACAAGGCATTGGGTCGGAGTTTGCCAGCAAGTACAAGATCGACCGTCTCGTCTACTTCGAGAGTTACGACGATGTGCACGATGCCGTTCATCGCGAGAAACAAGTCAAAGGGTTGCTGCGCATCAAGAAGATCGCGCTGATCGTCTCGAAAAATGCGGCTTGGCGTGATTTAAGCGAACCGTGGTACACGGACCTGCTGTCTCAGCATCGCGGCAAAACTGCTAGGTCCTTCGCTGCGCTCAGGATGACAATATTTGCGGGGACGAAACCACGTGACGCTGTGTGAATTCCACCAAAGCACGCAGTCTCGCGGCGGCTGTGCCCGAGTCGATGGACTGGGCCGCGAGGGGCAAAGCATCGTACAAGCGATCGGATTTTCCCGCTGCCACCAGGGCCGCCGCCGCGTTAAGCAGAACGACGTCTCTGCATGCCGACCCCTTGCCGCGCAGTACTTCCCGGATGATTCCAGCATTCGCGACTGCGTCTCCGCCAGCGATCGCTTCAATCGGCGCCCGCGCCAGGCCAAATTCCTCCGGCGTCACCTCATAGGTGCGCACTTGCCCGTCGCGGACTTCGGCCACGCGCGTGGAGCCGGTGATTGTGATTTCATCCAGACCGTCGGACCCGTGTACGACCAGGGCCCGGCGCAGGCCGAGCATGCGGAGGGCCTCCGCCAACTTCTCCACTAGATCGTCGGAGTAAACACCCACGACCTGCGCCGACGCCCGTGCGGGGTTTGTGAGCGGGCCCAGCAGATTGAATACCGTACGGAGCCGCAGCTCCCTCCGGGCGGGTTGCACGTACTTCATCGCCGAATGCATGGCCGGGGCGAACAGGAACGCGATGCCAACTTCCTTCAGGCATTCGGCGACCCGCAATGGCGGCAGGCTGATATTTACGCCCAGGGCTTCCATGACGTCGGCCGAGCCGCACTTCGAGGTCACACTCCGGTTGCCGTGTTTGGCCACCCGAACCCCAGCTCCGGCCGCCACCAGTGCCGTTGCCGTCGAAATGTTGAAGGTGCCGCTGGCATCCCCACCGGTTCCGCAGGTGTCGACGAGGGCGTCGCGTTCGGTTCCGCTCACATCGATGGTCGAATCGCTGGACACCGCCAGCGGCGCCGCCGCAGCCCGAATCGCCTCGGCAAAACCGACAATCTCTTCCACCGTTTCGCCCTTCATGTGCAGCGCAACCAAAAAGGCAGCGATCTGCGCGTCGGTGCATTGGCCGGCGAGCACTTCGGACATCGCCGCTCTGGCCTCGTCGCGGGTGAGCGATTGGCGGTGATTGGCGATCCGATGGAGAACGTCAGTGATCATTCCGGCTACAGGGTAGCAAAGTTCTCCCCGAAGAGCGCGATCACAGCGCAATGTGACGGCTTCCGTTTGCCCTATGCAACGCCCTTCTATAGAATCAAGGGTTTGCTGCCTCATGCGAAAGCCGCAAGCAGGACCCTGCCCGGAAATGCAGTCGTGATCCTTGGGATCGGAAATCACTTATGAAAATTCATGAGTACCAGGCGAAAGCAATCCTGAAGAAATATGGAGTCGCCGTTCCGCGCGGCGAGATGGTGGAGACGCCGGAACAGGCCGAGGCCGTCGCGAAAAGTCTTTTCGCTGCCGGCGCCTCCGGGGTGGTGGTGAAGGCGCAAATCCATGCCGGAGGCCGGGGCAAGGGCGGCGGAGTGAAGATCGCGAAGTCGGTCGAAGAAGCGCGGGAAGTCGCAGGCAAAATCCTGGGGATGACCCTGATCACGCATCAGACTGGGCCCGAAGGCCGCGTGGTGCGCCGCTTGCTGATCGAAGAAACGCTGCCCATCGAGAAAGAACTTTACATCGGAATCCTGGTTGACCGCGGGGAGGGGAAGCCCGTTTTCATGGCCTCGGCGGCGGGCGGCATGGATATCGAGCAGGTCGCAGCCGAGAATCCCGACGCCATCCTGAAAGAGTACATCGATCCAGGCATGGGCCTCGAAGCGTTTCAGGCCCGCAAACTCGCATTCCAGTTAGGCTTGAAACCGCAGCTGGTCAACCAGGCGGTGCAGTTCATGACCGGCCTGTTCAAGGCCTTCGAAGAAACCGACGCCTCGCTGGTGGAGATCAATCCGTTTATCACCACGACCGACGGTCGCCTGTTTGCACTCGACGCCAAGATCAACTTCGACGACAACGCCATGTTTCGCCACGCCGATTTGAAAGATCTGCGCGATGTCACCGAAGAAGATCCGCTGGAAGTCGAGGCTTCAAAATACAGCCTCAACTACATCAAGCTGGATGGGAGCGTGGGCTGCATGGTCAATGGTGCGGGCCTCGCCATGGCGACCATGGACATCATCAAGTACGCCGGCGGCACGCCCGCGAACTTTCTAGACGTGGGCGGCGGGGCGAACGCCGAGCAGGTGACGCACGCGTTTGAAATTCTGCTCAGCGACAAAAACGTGAAAGCGGTGCTGATTAACATTTTCGGAGGCATCCTGCGTGTGGACACGCTGGCCACCGGCGTGGTCGAGGCGGCGAACAAGACGCACATTCAGTTGCCGATTGTTCTTCGACTGGAAGGGACAAACGTGGAGGCGGGCCGCCAGATCCTGAAAGATTCGGGCCTGAACTTCATCGTCGCGGAGACCATGAAAGACGCCGCCGAAAAAGTCGTGGCTGCCGCGAGGGGTTGAGTAGCGCCGGCATCCTACCGGCTGTCCCGAGGGCAGCTTGCCCTCGGCACATCGTAAGCGGAGCACAGGTTATCGGAGCCGGTCGAGCGGCCCCAAGAAGAGAGCCATCATGGCAATCCTGGTAGATAAGAATACGAAGTTGATCGTGCAGGGTCTCACCGGACGCGAGGGCACCTTCCACGCCAAAGCCAGCGCGGCCTATGGGACAAAAGTCGTTGGGGGCGTCACGCCGGGCAAGGGCGGAACCACGCACGAGGGCTGGCCGATCTTCAACACGATGCAGGAAGCGGTCGATAGAACTGGCGCCAACGCCTCGGTGATCTTCGTCCCTCCGCCGTTCGCAGCCGACGCCATCATGGAAGCGGCCGATGCCGAAATCGAGTTGATTGTATGCATCACCGAGGGCATTCCGACGCTCGACATGGTGCGCGCCTGGGAATTTCTGCAGACTCGCCGCTCTCGACTGATCGGCCCGAATTGCCCTGGCGTTATTTCTCCGGGCAAGTGCAAGATCGGCATCATGCCGGCCCACATTCACAAAGAGGGCGGGATTGGCATTGTGTCGCGCTCCGGAACGCTGACGTACGAGGCGGTGTATCAGCTGACCACCCGGGGCATCGGGCAGTCGACCGCGATCGGTATCGGCGGTGATCCGATTATCGGCACCAATTTCACCGACGCCCTTGAGCTCTTCAATAAAGACCCGCAGACCGAGGCCGTGATCATGATCGGCGAGATCGGCGGCAACGCCGAAGAAACTGCCGCCGAATATGTGAAAAAGCACATGAAGAAGCCGGTAGTCGGTTTCATCGCCGGGCAGACCGCGCCGCCCGGACGCCGCATGGGCCATGCGGGAGCGATCATTTCGGGCGGCAAGGGAACGGCGTCAGAGAAGATCAAGGCGATGGAGGCCGCCGGGATCAAGCTTGCGAAGTCTCCTGCAGCCATCGCTGAGACACTGCTCTCCGTGATCGGTGCGAGCGCGGCGAAAGCGTAAGACTGTCTCGGGATCAGGATTTTTGCCAACGACCAACCACCAAGGACCAACGACCAAATATGAAGACGCTGGAGCGCACCCTGACCATTATTAAGCCAGACGCCGTCAAGAAGAACGGCGTCGGCGACATCATCGAACAGTTCGAGAAAAACAACTTCCGGATTCTGGCCATGAAGATGCTTGAAATCTCGAAGCACCAGGCCGAGCAGTTCTATGCCGTGCACGCCCACCGTCCGTTCTACAATTCTCTGACCGACTTCATGTCGAGCGGCCCCATCGTGGTGCTGGCGCTGGAGAAAGAGAATGCGATCGCCGATCTGCGCAAGCTGATGGGGGCGACCAATCCCGCCAACGCCGAAGAAGGCACCATCCGCAAGAAGTGGGCAACCAGCATCGAGCACAACGCAATCCACGGCTCCGATGCCGATGAAACCGCCCGTTTCGAGCTGAGTTACTTCTTCGCGGGGTACGAGTTGGCAAAATAAAGAGTGCTCAGTTCTCAGCATGCAGCGACGCCGAAGATTATCGAGCACTTCCTGAGACCTGGCAGCTGAGACCTGACACCTAAGACCTGACACCTAAGACCCAAGGCCTAACACCATGCCATTGATTCAAGTCACGATGCTCCAGGGCCGCACGGCCGATCAGAAACGCAAACTCGCGCAGCGCATCACCGATGTGATGGTGGAAGAGGCGGGCGCGCGCCGCGAAGCGATCGTGGTGACGTTCGTGGAAGTCTCGAAAGAAAGCTACGCGTCGGGTGGCGTGCTGATGGTGGACAAGACCAAGTGACCGTCTGCCTGGGATTCCTAAACCTAGCCGTTCTCAAGCGGCGCCCTGGGGTTTGAGAAAAGCATCAGAACGAACCCCGCGACGTAGAAGGGGGCCACCTCCCAAAGGGTGAAACCCATGAAACGCAGATTCAATGCAAACATCGCTGTTGCTTCGCTCTGGGCGAAGGCCAGAATGTGGCCAGTCTGCCAGCACTTCAACGCCTGAAGGTTGGTAGGATCCTTCGCAAGTTGCTGCGCTCCCCGTACGACATACTTTCGACTCATGATCGTCCTGGACACGACGATTGCGATCACCAACCCTGCAATCATCCCGAAGACGATATTTTCCTTTTGCCGTGAGGTGGACCCCGAGAGTTCAGCGAAAACACGAGTAGAACGATGCTGGCGAGCATCGTGAGTCACACTACGCGTAGAGTCTTCATTAAGGCGGGAAGGGTCGGACGCAGGAGCTTGGTCGTGTCCGGCTGCATTACTTGGTTTCAAACGGCGATTCCGGGTCGAAGTACCGGCGGTGGCAAGCGTTACCCCAGCGGTTCGAACAGATTCCCCTCCACCCGATCCGCGATCTTGGGGAGTTCTTTTCTGGCGAACTGCAAGAAGTGGGGTGCGGCGCGGTGAGCCTCGAGCGCGGCATCGTCCTTGTACTGTTCATAGATAAAGAAGCGCCGCGGCTCAGTCTTGTGCCGGTGTACCACGTACATGGCGCAGCCGGGTTCTTTGCGGGATTCTTCGGTCAACTTGGCGAAGAGGCAAGCAACTTCGCTTTCGTGCCCGACCTTCGCCATCCACGTCACAGCTAAGACGACCATTGCTTGCTCCGTTCGCTGTGTTAAGCCGTTGCTTTCACTTGCTGTCGGCCCGCAGCCTTCATCGCCGCGGTGAACTCGTCCACAAACATCGTGTGATTCCGATCGGGACCCGTCGAAACCATTCCGACCCGCGCCCCGCTTTCCTTCTCAAGGAAGGCCAAGTACTCGCGAGCCGGTTTGGGCAGTTTCTCCATTTCGGTGATGCCCTGGGTCGAGGTCTTCCATCCCGGCTTGGTCTCGTAGAGGCACTCGATCGTCTCGTAGCCGCTGGCCTGCGCGGGAATCTCATCGGTCTTCTTGCCATTGACCCTGTAACCGACGCAAACTGGAATCTCCGCCAGTTCGTCGAGCACGTCCAGCTTGGTCACCACCAGCCACGAGATTCCGTTAATCATGCCAGCGTAGCGGAGAAGAGGCAAATCCAGCCAGCCACAACGCCGCGGCCGCCCGGTGACGGCTCCGTATTCGTTGCCGCGTGCTCGCAATAGGTCGCCCTGTTCGTTCAAGGCTTCAGTCGGGAACGGACCGCCGCCGACGCGCGTGCAGTAGGCCTTAGTGACGCCGATCACCATGTCGATCGCGGTCGGCGCCACGCCAGTGCCGATCACCGCTCCGCCCGAAGTTGCGCTGGAGGAAGTTACAAACGGATAGGTGCCGTGGTCGATGTCGAGCATCGTTCCCTGCGCACCTTCGAAAACGATCGACTTGCCTTCTACCAGCGCGCGGTTGAGATAGGCCGCCGTGTCGCAAACGAACGGTGCAATCTTCGCCGCCGCCGCCGCATATTCCTGGAACATCTTGTCCGAATCCAGCGGCTCGGTGTTGAACAACGCGTGCGCGATCATGTTCTTCTCACGCACCGCATTTTCAATATGGGTCTTGAGCAGCTTGAGATCCAGCAGATCGGCGACGCGGAGCCCGCGGCGTCCCATCTTATCTTCGTAGGCCGGGCCGATCCCGCGCGAGGTGGTGCCGATCTTCACGCGCCCCGGGGCGTTCTCTGCCGCCAACTCAATCATACGATGGTAAGGCAGGATGACTTGCGCCCGATTGCTGACGAAAAGGTTGCCGTCTACCTGTACGCCGGCCTCGCGCAGGCCGGCAACTTCCTTCAAGAAGGCGATCGGGTCGAGCACCACGCCGTTGCCGATCACGCTGCAGCAGCCCGCGCGCAACACTCCGCAGGGAACCAGTTGCAGGATGAATTTCTTGCCGTTGATGATGACGGTGTGGCCCGCATTGTGCCCGCCGGCGTACCGCGCGACTACCGGGAAGCCCTCGGAGAGGACGTCGACGATTTTGCCTTTCCCCTCGTCGCCCCATTGTGCCCCAACGATGACCGCAGCCTTGCCCTTTTTCACAGCCTGCTCCGTACGGAAAATATTCAGGTCCCCGGGTTCGCACACGCGCTTCGCCACGGGTCTTCGCCGTCTTCAAAAATTCTGGGATTGAGCGGAGCGGGGTTGTGTACGAATAAGAATACCTTGCCGGGGCCGGGATGAGCAATGGAAAGGCAGTCGTCAGTCGCAAGGCGTCGGTCTTGAGGGGATAACTGCTCCGACTACTCTGCCCATTGGCCCGAGGCCAACCGCTGGAGCACCTCTCAGTGGTTTGGCTGACGACCGACGACTGACGACCGATGACTGCCCGCTGTAGACTATCGCACGTGCCCGAACTTCCCGAAGTCGAAACCATCGCGCGTGGACTGCACAAGCGCGTTGCTGGCGACGCGATCGAGTCGGTCTGGCTCGGTTCGAAACCTCAGACCATGAAATCTCCACCCGCCGAAATTGCCCGCACTCTGGAACATACGCGGATCGTCCAGGTGAGACGCATGGGCAAGCACATCGTCTTCGACCTTGAACGGAACGGTTTGGCACGGGCACCCCTACCTGCGAAAGGCCGAAAACGCCCGGTCCCGCTGGGTTCGAACTCTCAGTGGATCGTGCACCTGGGCATGACGGGCCGCATGGTGGTCTGCCAGCCCTCCGACGAAGTAGTCAAGCATACCCACGCAATCATAAGACTGGTCTCCGGCCGCGAGCTTCGCTTTGTCGACCCGCGTCGCTTCGGGCGGCTGAGCGTAGCGAGTCAAGGAGACTTCGACGCTGTCGGCACCGAGCCGCTCGAAGTAGAGAAAGAACGCTTCCTCGAACTTTTTCACGGACGAAAGACGCCCATCAAGAGCGCGCTGCTCAATCAGAAATTGTTGCGTGGTGTCGGCAACATTTACGCCGACGAATCCCTGTTCCGCGCCGGACTTCGTCCGCGCCGCCGGGTTTCTACGATATCGCGCGCGCAACTGGAGAACCTATACCGCGCGGTGCAGGAGGTGCTGAAAGAAGCCATCGCACTGGGCGGCTCCTCGATCTCAGACTACGTCGACGCTGACGGCGAAGAGGGCTTCTTCCAGTTGCAGCATCGCGTGTACGGTCGTGAAGGTGAGCCTTGCCTGGTGTGCAAGACTCCTGTGAAACGCGTCGTCATCGCGGGCCGCAGCGGTCACTACTGTCCGAAATGCCAGAAGTGAAGGGACGTAGACTAGTCGCCCTCGGAACGCCAGCGCATCGGAGATCGCTAT
>Ga0307471_100002686_pt1 | contig 10317 bp, 8 predicted proteins | sample atmos_gasesAM3C__2_FD_204566 | JGI IMG/M metagenome (GOLD analysis project Ga0307471, IMG submission 204566) | Hardwood forest soil microbial communities from Morgan-Monroe State Forest, Indiana, United States - atmos_gasesAM3C_515 | ecosystem: Environmental > Terrestrial > Soil > Temperate... | reverse complement strand
GGTGATTGTTCTCATCCTATGGAAATCTCCCGCGCCTGACGTTCCCAACGATCCAAGCGCCGCCGCGAGGGCCGAGCAGAAACTCGAGGCCGCGGACCGGGCGAAAGCAGCCGGGCTACCCGCACATGTAGCTCTCGACCGCACGGAACTGAATTCTTACCTCGCTCAGAATCTGCAGGTCGAAGGGCGAACGCCGTTGGCGGTCGATGCAGTCGGGGGCGGTGCAACGCGCTCAACGAGCGCTCCTGCAAGCGGTGCTCCCGCAGCCGAACAGGACCCGACGCTCGAGGACGTGAAATCGTCCGTGAAGGACGTGAAGGTCGACATGGTGGGCGATGTCGTGAAGGCGTATGTGCTATTCGACTTCCACGGCAAAGACATGACTCTCGAGCTCGACGGGCATTTGAGCACCGAGGGCGGTTATGTGAAGTTTGAACCCGTTGGCGGAATGCTCGGCTCGATGCCCTTGCCGCAATCGGTGCTAAATTCGGCGGTAGAGAAAATGATGGCGTCTTCGGAGAATCGCGAGAAATTGCGGCTGCCCCCTGACGTTGACGACATTAAGATTGTAGACGGCCAGGCGGTGATGACGTACAAGTGACACGGCGGCAATCCGCTCACGACGCTGAGCGGTCGCGGATGGCGCGGGCTGTAGATTGCGCTTGCTGACCGATTTGAGGCGATGACCCATAGGCCGCACGGGCGACCTGTTCCACATCCGGTAGATCTTCCGAACGCCCTACGATGTAAAGCGCCCGCAGTGCTTCCCATACCATGCCTTCGCTCGGTCCAAGTGCGACGAGAGGCTGTCCCGCGGTTATATTGGCGTGATCATCCGCGAGCCAACGGATTAGAGTTCCCGGCACCGTGGCGCGGACTTCGTTTTTCTTACCGCCCGCTTCAATGTGGGCGACCATCGTGCCGGGATTCACGATGTCGCCCGCCTTCAGTCGGGTATCCAGTGTGCCGGTGAGCGGCGAAGTCATCTCGTAGGGTCGCAGCATGGCGAGAATCTGCGCGTGGCCTGCGTCATCCTTGAAGCGGACGAGTGAAAGCGCGGCATTGCGCTGCACCATCACGTTCGGATCATTCAGCATTTGCGAGAGCGCGTGATGGAATTCTTCGGAAGTGTTGTCCTGCCCCATCACCCACGCATCCGTGACGCGAATCTCGTCCACCGGATCGGCAGCCAGCGCGACGATTTGCGGATACCACTGCTTCACGCGTGGATCGCGCGCTTCGATGCGCGTTTCGAGTTGCGCAAGAGCGTGCTGGATTTCGCGCGGATGAGTGCGGTCGGCGAGCGCTTTCGCGATTTGCGCGTCGTTCATCGGACGGCCGAACCACGTCGCATTCCAGAACAAGAACGGCATCAGGACGAACAGGAATGCCACGATCAGGATGCCGTACGTCCAGCGTCCGCCGAAGGAAGCGCGCGGTTTCGATTCGGTTATCATGCGCAGTGTTCTCTGTGTTCAGTGTTTTTACTCTGAGCGCGACCGACGCTACTTCTCGGGAACCGTGGGCGGTTCGGCCGGGGCAGTTGCGGCTGGCTTCGCCGGTTCGGGCGCAACAGCCGGAGCTGGAGGAGCTGCCGGCCTTTGAGCAGTCGGCGGCGTTGCGGGTGTCGCCGCGGCAGCGGGACTTGGTGGCTTCGGCGCAGCAGGCGGAGCACTTGGCTTCGATGCAGCTGCGGGAGCGTTCGGGGCCGGAGCTTTAGCCGCTGGAGCAGCAGCCGTGGAGCCTGGAGCTTTCGCCGCAGGTGTAGCAGAAGCCGCAACAGCCGGAGCCTTCGCAGCAGCAGCCGGTTTAGGCGCAGGCCGAAGAAACGCCGGCGTCGGCAGTATGCCCGACTGATTCAGCTGCATCAGCATAATCAGAAAAAAAATCCCCGCCATCATCGCGCAAACAAAAAGCAGCATGATCCCGTCGATGCCGCTCGTCACCAACCCGCTCGTGAAGTCCCAAACGATGCCCCAAAGAGCCAGCAGTATGAAGAGACCGCAAATCGCGCTGATCTCAAGCGCCGTGCTCTTAGGCGTCATTCCCAGTTCCCTCCCGGTCACTGCCGCGGTCATCGACTGACCTTGTCGAAAATCATCCAAGCCAAAAGAATCGGAATATGCGCCACGGTGGCGTGCATCAGCCACTTCGCGCGGACGTTGGCCCGATGCCGATTCGCCCACAACGAAACCTGGAGCAGAATCATCCCCAGCACCAGCGCGCCAAAGAAATAATGAATTCCAGCCATTCCCATCACGGCCGGCAAAAGGCTCATGGGAACCAGCATCGCAGACGTTCCGATGATCTGCGCGAACGTCGCATCGCCTGAGGGATCAACTACCGGCAGCATTTTGATTCCCGCGCGGGCGTAGTCTTCGCGATACATCCAGGCGATCGCCATGAAGTGCGGAAATTGCCAAAGGAACAGAATCCCGAACAGCACCCACGCGCCCGCCGAGAGCGAACCTCTCGCCGCCGCCCAGCCAATCAGCGGCGGCAACGCGCCAGGAAACGCACCAACTGCCGTCGCCAGCGTGGTGCGAGTTTTCAAAGGCGTGTATAGACCGAGATACAGCACAGTTGTTGCGAGCGCGAGCAGCGACGCCAGCAGGTTCACGGCGAGCGCAAGCCATGCGCCGCCCGCAACAATTGTTGCCACGCCGAAAATCAACGCCTCGCGCGGCTGCAAAATGCCCGCGGGAAGCGGCCGGCCTGCTGTCCGTCGCATGAGCGCATCCATATCGCGCTCGAAATATTGATTGAGCGCCGCTGTGCCAGCACCGACAAGCGTGGTGCCGAAAAGCGTGTGCATCAGCAAGGCCCAATCGAGATGACCGGGCGAAGCGAGGTAGAAACCCGCAATAGTCGTGATGACGACGAGGAACGTAACGTCCGGCTTTGTGAGCACAACATACGCCCAGGGCTTGTCGAGCGAACTATAGGCAGCGGCGCGCGTGGTGCTCATCGTTTTACGCCCCCGATCCTTGCGCCTGTGAACGCGCAGCGCGAGATTCTACCGCAACCGTATCGGCAGGACGAATCATTCGGTTGCACGTGAGCGCGAGCAGCACGCTCGAAGCGAGCACGAGCGCGCCCATCACCACGTGCGCCACTTCGATAATCGTGTAGAGCAGCACCGGCTGCGTCGAGAGCCGCGCCTGGCTCACAGCCCAATAAGCGAGGAAACCGAGAATCACTTGCGTGCCGAATGTCGCATGCAACGTCACCACCCAGCGGCGAATGTCACCGATTTGGCCGAAGCGCTTGTTCGCGATTCGCGCCGTCCAAAGCACCATGAACGTGACGACCACGAAGCCAATCAAATGGGGAAGAATGCCGAATGCGCCATGACGGAATCCGGCGCCGAGGACAAGCTGCACGAGGATCACCGCCGCAAGCCAAACCGAGAGCGAGCGAAGCTTCGGGCTGCCGGTGTCGTCGAGCTGTGAGAGATCACGCTGCCACCAATCGCTTGTGAGCATCGTCAGGCTCACGACCGTAATGAAAAATATCTGCGCGACCGTAGCGTGAATCGTGGCCACAAGAGCGGCGTGGCCCAGCAGCACGCGAGCAGCGCCGAGAAGCGCCTGCGCGACGACCAACGCAAAAGCAATCCAGGCCCAACGACGCGCTGAGCCGCGAAGCTTGCTGACTGAAATCCAAATCGCGAGAATCACGCTGAGAACGGCGACGAGGCCCGCCACAACGCGGTGCGCGAACTCATACCGAATGCCGCCGATCAGCGGCGGAATGATGCGGCCATAAGCCAGCGGCCAATCAGGAACGGAATCCGCAGCGTCATTGCTCGTAACGAGCGCGCCCGCGACCAGGAGCAAGATCGTGGCGCAGGCCGTCGCAATGGCGAAATTATGGACGCCGCGAATATTGGAGCTTTCAGCCAATTCCAATTCTCAATTCGTCCTGATCGTGAGCCTGCGCGTCACCCCGCAGAAGAGGAAATCTGCCGGGGCGGAAACACGATCCGCCCCAACAGCGGTAGTGCCAGACCCGCAAAAAACCCGCCAGAACTAGTCGCCCGATCCCTGCTTAAAGCTGAACGCAACGGTTGCAGCGCCCTTGGCGGGAACCGTAACGGTCTGATCCACGGTGCCGTACTTTTCCTGCCACGCTTCGAGCGTGTACGTCCCCGGCGGCAAACCTTTCAACTCGAACTTGCCGTCCTTGGTCGTCACCGCATAGTAGGGATTTTTGAAGACGAAAATGTAACTCTTCATCCAGGGATGCACGTTGCACTTCACAGGAATCGCGTTTTCGGCGCGCGCGAAGCTGTCGGCGATCGGCGCTGCGCCGGGCGGCTGCGATTTATTCCACTCGCGATTGTCTTTCGGCATCGGGTGGATGTTGTGAGTGGTCTGGTCGTCGTTCTTCACTTCGATGTTCTGGCCCGTCATCACCGCAAGCACGTGGGGATCGTACATGCAGCCCTTCTGGTCGAGCGGAACGGCCGTGGAAGGCGGCGTAAAAGCGTAGTCGGCGGCGAGCCCATCCTTCACGTAGATCACAACATCGGCGAGCGCTCCCTTGTCGCCGGTAACTACTTCCGGCGGAATCACGGGGCTCGAATGCGATTTCTGGCAATAAGGCTCGGCGCTCATGTTGATCGGCTTCAATACGGGCGCAGCACCGACGAGAACCACCGTGCCCGATACCGATCCGGCAGTCGATTGATCTACGGTCTTGCCGGCCGCCGGAGCAGGCGCGGCTGGCTGCGATGCGGATTCGTCTTTTTCCTTGCCGCCGCAACCGGCGACGGCCGCGGCCAGGACCGCTGCGAGCGTGAGATTCAAGAGCTTCGTATTCATGTGCGGCTGTTTCTCCTTAACAAATTAGGGATAGTGTAACAAGACCTACTGGCGCAAGCTCCGGTTTTCTTAAATTTCCGGCATGCAGAACGCCAAACGAATCAGATCCGAATCCCCCGCCTAATTGCCTCCGGCAGATTTCGCGCCGCCGCCGCTCGGCGTGCGACCGAGAAGCGCAGCCTGCTCCTGCGGCGTGAGTGAAAACATATAGCGCACCAAAAGGTTCGCTTCGTCGCCTGTGTAATGCGCCACCGACCCGGGAACAGGGCCGGCGAACACCCATCGGTCGCCTTCTTTGCGGAAGAGGCCCGAAGGCATCGCCGTGCCGGGAATAATTTTTGCCGGATCGGTGATCCAGCGCTCCGTCCAAGCCGGTTGCAAACGTTCGCGCGCCAGCAGGAAATTCGGCGCCGAAGCAACCTTGTCGTGCTCGGGGTTGCCGGTCATGTGGCATTTCAAACACGGCGCAGCTGGGCTGGTGAACAGGCTGCGAGCCATTGCCGTTTCCGTGGGATCGAGAGGCGTAACCTTTGGCGGAATGAAGGGCTCCGGCTGGGATGAAAGCGCCTCGAAGAACAGCACGATTTTGCGGATCTCATCGTCGGAGAGATAGAACGTCGGCATGCGCACGTGCAGATACTGGCGCACACCGTTGCGGTTCGTATCCGTGGTGCTGAGCGACGGATTCGCGAGGAACTGCCGCAGCCAGTCCGGATTCACACGTGCGCCTTCGGTGGTGAGAACCGGCGGCAAATTCGCCTTGTTCTCACCCTGATAGAACGGAAGCGTCTGCAGCACGGTTTTCTGTCCAACGTCAATCTGGTGGCAGCCGATGCAGTTATATTTCGTGACGATCCACCAGCCGTCTTCGATGTAGCGGCGGCGATCGAAGGGCTTGAACATATATTCCGGCGGCAGAGTGGGGTCGGTGCTGCCGAGAAGCATGGTCACAAGCGCTTCGAGTTCGTCGTTCGATTGCAAGTTCGGCTTCGGCATGCGCAGGGCGTCCATCGGGTTCGCATGATATTTGCCCTGATCGTAGAGGCCGGGATTGCGGAGCTTTTCCTCGAAGAAGCCTTTTGAATCGAACCATGGGCCGCGCGGATTCTTCTTTCCGTCTGGTAAAATGCCGCGCTTGGCTTCCTCCGTGTAAAGAGCGAAATCGAGCCGCTCGATCGGCTTCGAGCCTTCATTCGTCAGCTCTGTGCCGATGCGGCCTTCGTCTTCGAAACCGCTGATTTCATGGCAGCCTGCGCATCCGTAGTGGCGGACCAGCTCTTTGCCCTTGGCGGCTTGCGCCGGATCGTCCATGAAGCTCGCGTCGGCGTAGGTTGCGTCGGCATGCTTCAGCGTAATTAAGTAGCTCGCCATGTCTCGCGCGTCTTCCGGCGAAAGACGCAGGCTCGGCATCACCGTCGGCTGCTGCACAACCAATTCGTGATTGTCATTCGGGCAGCGCGAGTGCTGCTCGTCGAAAACGAAAGGCAAATTGTGCTTCGCGTAATCTTCCGGGCCGAGGTCGCGCTTCTCATACGGGCAATATGGACGCGTCCGCTGACGCGGGTTGTGTACCCAGCGAACGAGATAATCGTAATTGTTCTTTTCGCCCACGCGGCTCAGATTCGCGGCGAATGTGCCGCCGACGGAATTCGAGCCTTCGCCAACCGAATGGCACGCGAGACAGCCACGGGATTCGAGAAGCTGTTTGCCGTGTTCGGCATTGCCCGGCTGCTGGTGCTCAAGCGCAGGGCCGGTCAGTGAATCCTGCCAAATGAACGCGGAGATTGCTTCTACGTCACCCGGCCCAAAGTGGAATTGCGGCATCTTCGTTGTGGGCCGAAATTCCGTGGTGTGACCGATCCAGTAAGGAATCCATTCCTTACGCAGCTTCTGCCGCGCTTCTTTCAGGTTCGGACCGACCTTCTTGATCTCTTGAATCAGGTTGTGGCTGCGGCCTTCCAGAGTTTCGCGCTCCGCGTCCATGCGGCTGATTTCAACGGTCAGGTTCGTCGCCTGTTCGTAAAATTTTTCGGCAGAAGCATTGTCCGGAGCGTTGTCACCCAGTTTTTGGAGACGCGGGATTTCCTGCTCGTCGTCGGTTTTTGTTTTCTCGATCGCCATAATGCGCTGGCGCGCGCTGACGAGCAGTTCGTCCTGATTGTCGAAGCCGTTGAAGCGGTGGCAACCGATGCAACCCTTGGCGCGATACAGCTGCTTGCCTTGATTCAGGACGGGCGCGTGCCCCGTAACCATATCTCCTGCGTGGCACTGCTGGCAGCCGGCTTCATAATTCTCCGGATAGTAAAGCGGCCAGAGCCAATGTTCGTAGCGGCCGTGGCCTCTCCGCACGGAATCGATCGCGCGGCCGTTGCCGCCGTGGCAGGGAGAGCATCCGAATTTCTCGAGCGGATGCCATTTCAGCAAGTCGATGTCCGGATGGCTTGTGAACGGAGCGTCTTTGCTCTTGGCCATGCCGAGATCGGCCTTCGTCAACGTAATCTGCGGCGGCACGTAGCGCGGATCGGTGGCTACGTGGCACGACTGGCAGCGATCGACGAGACCGGCGCCGCCCAGGTTATTCAGCGATGCTCCGGGCGGATTTACGTTGATCTGAATGATGCGCTCGTCAAAATCCTTCATGCTGCGGCGCAGACTATCGAGCGAAGATGAACTCAGTCCGGGCAACTTTTCCGAAACATATAGCGCCAAAGTATCGCTGGCTTCTTTGGCGGGCTTATCCATTTCGGCGCGCTTGCCAACCAAAGTTGCGCGCTGGGCCATGATGCTGGTGAACGTATCGTTCAGCTCGTCGGCGGTGAACGGCTTGTCCCTCTGAACTTTCCCGTCGCCCAGCGGCCAATCAACCTTCCAAATTTCCTTGCGGCCGTCGGTCACTTCTTTCAGGGCTTTGGCTTTTGCTTTCTTGTCTTCCGGCGGAACAATTTCATACTGGTAGACGAGGTGCCCGATCTTGCCGCGCGCGTCTTTGAATGCATCGCCGAGCGCCGCTCGCTGTTCATCCAGTAGCGCGATCTGTTTGGTGATTTCGTCGTCCTGAGCCTTCGTGGCTTTTTGCAAATCGTCGAGTTGCGCGGTAAGTCTCTTGTACTCCGGCGACGAATAGACGGCGTCTTCGTCCTTCTTCTGATTCTGGACGGCCTTATCGAGATATTTCGAATAGGCCGCCGCGAACCGGCTCTGATAGCTCCGCCACGGACGAAGACCGTACACTTCATCCCAGAAGGACCACGCCACCGTAACGATCAGGAGCAGCGAGGCGATCAGCAGAGGAAGAGTGAACGAGTAGCTGATGATCGGATCGTCCGGTGGCTGTGAGGGAGGCGGAATCTCAGGCACCCAAAGTCTCCTTCGACGTTGCGGCTACGACACACAAAACGAGAGCGAATGTTCCTACTGCCCGGAACAACGATCCCCGCCGGATCGTCAGATGCTGAACCAAGGCGTCACCCAAATGTACTTAATCGTGAAGACGAGCCGCAGCAGAATCTTGATCGGCAGCGAAATCATCAAAATCAAAAACGTGTACATCGTGATCAGCTGCACGAGGCTCATGCGCTTGTACATCTTTCGAGCAAACTCCGTTCGCATGCAGATCCAGTGCACCAGGAATCCGGCCCCGATGAAAAAGAGCACCGTGGGAAAAACTCCAAAGATCACGCGCGCCCAGATCGCTGCCTGATCCTTCGACATGTGCGTGATCGCCGCGAGCCACGAGCCATCGATCCCGAATACCTGATCCAGGTTCCGGTTCACCGCGTAGTCGACGCGCTCCGCATTCCATGTTTGTCCCGGCCAGAACCACATCCATCCGGGGCCGCGGATGAATGTCCCGATTACAATCATCAATACCCAGAGGCCGATGAAGCCCACGAGAAAAGTCCAAATCGAAAACCTACGCTGCTTATACGTGTAGTAGCCGTTACCCAGGGGATTCACGTCGATGTACGGGATCACCATCAGCCCGACGATAATCAGCGTTGGCATCACCACGCCGGCCATCCACGGATCGAAGTAGACCAGCATTTCCTGCAGGCCTAGGAAGTACCACGGAGCCTTCGCCGGATTCATGGTGACGTTCGGGTTCGACGGCTCCTCGAGCGGCGCATTCAGCGTGAGCGACCACACCATCAGCAAAATCGTAAGAATAATCGCCACCAGAAATTCCATGCGCATCAGGTACGGCCAGGTGTGAACTTCGCGGTCCCACTTCGGATCCCAAGGCTGCGTTTTGCGATATTTCGTCTTGGCGGCTTGTGCGTCACCTTCGAGGATGGCGATCAGTTTGTCGTTCGCAATTCCCTGCCTGATCGCATACCAGACGTAAAACGGAATGAGAAACAGCAGCGCCACGATCGGCACGTTATCGGGCGACGATGCAATTTCCCAAATTTGGCGCCAGTCGAAACCCATCGCGATCAGCCGCCTTGTCCCATCCCGCTAGGCCGCAACACCACCGGCCGCGGGCTTCGCTCTTCCTTGATTTCCGATTCCAACATCACCGGAGAAGGACCCGATATGCCGCCGTCTTTCCGCACGCGCCAGAAATGCACGCCCATGAAGATCGCCGCGATCAGCGGAATCGCGATGCAATGCCAGATATATGCGCGCAAAAGCGCGTTCGCATCCACGATGGACCCGCCCAAGAGCGCAAATCGAACGTCGTTATACGGCGTCATTCCTAATTGCGCGCCGAGCGGCCCCTCATGGCCTAATAAAGGAGTCGCGCGCGCCATATTCGTGCCCACGGTCACAGCCCAGAAGCCTAACTGATCATCCGGCAGCAGGTAGCCCGTGAACGAAAGCAGCATCGTCAGCACCATCAGGAGCACGCCGACGCACCAATTAAATTCGCGCGGCCGCTTGTACGAGCCGGTCATAAAAACGCGAAACATGTGCAGCCACACGGCAATGATCATCAAGTGCGCCGCCCACCGATGCATATTCCGCAGCAGCTTGCCAAACGGCACATCATTCTCAAGATACAGAATGTCGCGAAACGCCTGCACCTTCGTCGGATGGTAATAAAACATCAGCAGCACGCCCGTAAAAGTCAGCACGATGAACAAATAAAACGTGATGCCGCCCATGCCCCAGGTGAAATTGTATTTCGTGGCGTCGCGATTGACCTTCGCGGGATGCAGGTGAAAAAAAACGTTGGACAGAACGCTGAGCGCCCGATTCCGCGGCTCATCGTCGTGCTTTACGCGGAACATCGAGCGGTACAGCTGAGTCTTCTCGGGCTGCTTTAGCTCCTCGACTTGTTGCTTGGCCTTCTCTTCGAGAGTCTTGCGAAGAGCGGCAGCGTCCTCTTTCACTTTGTCGAGAACGCCCGTCTCATTCTTATTGCCGTTCTCTTCGGGCATCTGACTGACCCCTTCCCAAGTTCAGAATCCGCTCACGCCCTCGCAGCCGCGCCTGCGGGCTAGACGTTCAAGAACGCGCCCGGATCGTAAAAATGATTCACGCCCGC
>Ga0307471_100002684_pt1 | contig 10321 bp, 10 predicted proteins | sample atmos_gasesAM3C__2_FD_204566 | JGI IMG/M metagenome (GOLD analysis project Ga0307471, IMG submission 204566) | Hardwood forest soil microbial communities from Morgan-Monroe State Forest, Indiana, United States - atmos_gasesAM3C_515 | ecosystem: Environmental > Terrestrial > Soil > Temperate... | reverse complement strand
AACCGCGGGCGGAAGACACTGCTTCGCTTGGATGCCGAGAGGATGCGGCCCGCTCTAAAGTGGGGTGCGCTCGTGGGCGTGGCGCTGGGCGCCGTCAACCTCAGTCTCATACTATTGATCATTCCGACGCTGGGTGGCGACATCCTGTTCCTGCGGGAGACACCGCACGCCAGAGCGCCGGCCTGGGTGATGTTCCCGGTCGGGATCGTCGTGATCGGGATCCTTGTCGAGTTGAACTTCCGGGGGTTTCAGATGGGCCGTCTCCTCACGCTGCTGGGACCGTCCCTGGCCGGACGGCTCGGCGCCATCCTCGTCTCAGCCCTGGCGTTCTCCTTCGATCCCTTCATGGTGCGGGTCTTTCAGCACCTGCATTGGATCGCCGTGTGGGATGGCCTGGTCTGGGGCGTCCTGCTGTTGCAGACCCGAAGTCTCTATGCCACCATGGCGGCCCACACGGTCGAAGTGTGGATTCTCTACGTCTGGCTCAAACTCTGGTTCGGATAACGGGAAGGGACGCGTCTTGGCGCGTCTGGGGCGGGCGGGTGCAATAGGAGACAGCCTTCACATGAAATACGCGCTCTACTTCATCATCGGCGGGACCGTGGTGAGTCTGACGACCTACTTTGGGAGTCTCGGGCGGAGTTGGCTGGCCGCGTTTGTGACCACGTTTCCCGCCCTCACCGGCATAACCTTCATCTTGATGTATCTGAACGCCGGCGTGGAGCCCACGGTGCCGTACGCACGGAACCTCCTCTACTTCGTCGTCCCGTGGCTGGCCTACGTGGGGTTCTACCTCGTCGCGATCGACCGCCTCGGGTTCTGGCTCGCGCTCACCGGCGCCATCGCGCTCTTCATCGGCGTCTCCGCGCTGTCCAAGGTGATCGTGTAGCCCACGCGTGTGCTTGCGACCCCCACCACGATTTGCCATAATACCTCCCGGTGAGCAGACCACACCGCACGAGGAGCACCCGTGGCTAGGCTGGGCGTCAACGTGGATCACGTGGCGACCTTGCGCCAGGCACGTGGGGGCAAAGAGCCGGACCCCGTCGCCGCCGCGGTGCTGGCGGAACTGGGCGGAGCCGACGGCATCGTCATCCACCTGCGGGAAGATCGCCGCCACATCCAGGATCGCGACCTGCGCCTCCTGCGCGAGGCCGTCCAGACCAAGCTCGATCTCGAAATGGCGGCGACGGACGAGATGGTCCGCATCGCCATGGATTCTAAGCCCCATCTCGTCACCTTCGTGCCGGAGCGCCGGCAGGAGCTGACCACCGAAGGGGGCTTGGACGTCGAGGGCAACCGCCAGCGGATCAAGGACCTGATCACGCTGCTGCACCAGTGCGGCATTGCCGTGAGCCTCTTCGTCGACCCCGAGCTCGAACAGATCAAGGCAGCGCGCCGTGTCGAAGCCGACTGCGTCGAGCTGCACACGGGCCGCTACGCCAACGCGATGGGGCTCAAGGAGCAGGACAGCGAGTTCGAAGCCCTGGCGCAGGCCGCGCGCGCCGCGTACAAGCTGGAGCTGGTGATCAACGCCGGCCACGGCCTCAACTACCGGAACGTGCGGCGCCTGCGCACCATCCCCGAAATCGTCGAGTACAACATCGGCCACAGTATCATCGCCCACGCCGTCTCGGTCGGCCTCGAGCGGGCGGTGCGGGAGATGAAAGACCTCCTTCGCTAACCATGGAACTCGTCACCGCCGCGGAGATGCGCGAGCTGGACCGCGCTGCCATCGAGACGCGGAACATTCCGAGCCTCCGTCTCATGGAGAATGCCGGGAAGGCGGTGGTCGAGGAGATGGAACGGTTCTTCGGCCCGCTGCGCGGGAAGGCCGTCACCATCGTCGCCGGCAAGGGACAGAACGGCGGGGACGGCCTCGTGACAGCGCGGCTCCTCCGGCAGCGGCGCTGCCAGGCGCGCGTGGTGCTGCTGGCCTCGCCCTCCGCCTTGACAGGCGACGCCGCCACCAATCTGAACAAGTTTCAGCGAGCCCGCGGGCGCTGCCTCGCGGTGGAAACCCCTGCCCAGCTTGCACCGATCCTGAGCCCTCTCCTCCAGGACAGCGATCTGATCATGGACGCCATTTTCGGGACCGGTCTGAACGCCCCGGTGCAAGGACTGCCGGCCACAGCAATCACGCTGATGAACGCCTCCCGGAAGCCGATCGTCGCCATCGATCTGCCTTCGGGGCTTGACGGCGATACCGGCACCGTCCTGGGGACCGCCATCACAGCCACGCTCACGGTGACGTTGGCCCGTCCCAAGCGCGGACTCTACCTGGGCGCCGGTCCTGATCACGCCGGTGCGATCCGCGTGGCGGACATCGGCATCCCGCCTGATATCATCGCTGCGGCGAAGATTCCCGTGACGCTGCTCGAGGCGTCGGACATCCGCTCCTGGCTTCCGCTCCGGCCCCGCACGGCGCACAAGGGGACGTTTGGCCATGCCGGGATCATCGCCGGGTCCGCCGGCAAGACCGGGGCAGCCGCGATGGCCGCGCAGGCCGCGCTCCGGATCGGCGCGGGGCTCGTCACGGTCGCGGCCCCGCGCAGCGTGTCGGACGTGCTCGAGGCCAAGCTGCTGGAGGCCATGGCCTATCCTGTCCCGGAGACCGAGGCCCGCACACTGTCCAAGCAGGCTCTGGAAACCCTGCTCGCGTTCGCCGAAACCAAGACCGCGCTGGCCATCGGCCCGGGGATCGGCACGCATCCCGACACCCAGGCGCTCATCCATAATCTGATCGTATCCGTGGGCAAGCCCACAGTCCTTGACGCCGATGGCATCAACGCCTTCACCGGCCACAAGGAGATGCTCGGTCAGGCGCACGGCCCGCTAGTGCTGACGCCCCATCCCGGGGAAATGGCACGCCTGCTCGGCGTCACCACGGCGGACGTGCAACGGGACCGGCTCGGCGTCGCGTCGCGCGTGGCGCGCGAGCAGAACGTCTGCGTGGTCCTCAAGGGGGCGGGCTCCGTCGTGGCGGGACCGGACGGCCGGCTGGCCGTCAATCCGACTGGCAATCCCGGCATGGCGACGGGCGGAACCGGAGACGTGCTCACCGGCATCATCACGGGCCTCTTGGCGCAAGGGGTGACCCCGTGGGGTGCGGCCTGCGCGGGCGTCTTTGTGCACGGATTAGCGGGTGACCTGGCTGCCTCAGAGATGGGTGAGATGGGACTGATCGCAGGGGACATCATCCGCGCGATTCCCCTCGCCATCCGCCGCATCCTGGAGGACGACTTGCCGGTTCGATGACCACCAACCCCGCACGCGTGGCAGAGAAGGCCGGATCGGCGGTCGCTTGGGAGACGACTTCAGCCGCGGAGACCCACGCCCTCGGCAAGGCTTTGGGCGAAGCTTGCGCCGAACGTGAAGTCATGGCCCTCGTCGGGCCGCTGGGCGCCGGTAAGACCTGCCTCGTTCGGGGCATCGCGGAGGGCTTGGGTGTGCCGACCGAGCTCGTCACCAGCCCGACGTTCGTGCTGATTCACGAGTACGCCGGCCGTCTGCCGCTGTACCACGCCGACCTCTATCGCCTGGAGGAACGGGACGCGGTGAACGGGCTGGGCTTGGAAGAATACACGGAGACGCCGGGGGTCACCGTGATTGAATGGGCCGAGAGGGCTCCTGGCGTGCTCCCACACGACCACCTGTGGATCACTCTGGACCACCTGGGCGAGGATCGTCGGCGCGTGGCGTTCCATCCCCGAGGCACGCGATCGGCGGAGCTGGTCGCGCGGGCCGTGGCGCGCCTCGCCACACAGCTACGGACGGGAAGCGCATGAAGCAGCTTTGGGCGCCGTGGCGCCTGGCCTTTATCGAGCAGGTCTCCCATGGCTCCGGCTGCATCTTTTGCGAGAAGCCGGCCAACCACCAGGACGGGAAGACGTTTATTCTCTGGCGGGGCCGCCACGCCTTCGTGCTCATGAACATCTACCCGTACAACAACGGCCATCTCCTAATCGCGCCCTATCGGCACATCGGGACCCTCGAGGACCTTCCCGAAACGGTGCTGCTGGACATCCTGCGTCTGGTGCAGCGTTCGATCAAGGCCATCCAGAAGGCCTACGCGCCAGAAGGGTTCAATATCGGCGTGAACCAAGGGAAGGTCGCGGGGGCTGGGATCGAGCACCATGTCCACCTGCACGTCGTGCCCCGATGGGGCGCGGACACGAACTTCATGCCGCTCCTCGGGGAGACCCGCGTCCTGCCGCAACACCTGAGAGCCTCCTACACGCGCCTGAAGGCGGCGTTCGGCTCAGGCCGTTCAACGTCAGCAGGTCCGCGGCGGGCGCGGCCGACGCGCCGCGCCCGGCAGAGATGACCGCCGATGATCCGCCTGATCCTCGTGGTCGTCCTCATCGCGCTGTCGATCACCTTCTTCTTCCAGAACCGCCAGGAAGAGGCGGTCCTGCACTACTTCGGCGCGACCACGCCGCCGACGCCCATCTATAAACCGATCCTGAGCGCGTTCGGCACGGGCCTTTTGATCATGGGACTCCTCCTGTTCCCCGCCTGGATCAAGCTGCGCATGGAGCTGCGACGGGCCCGCACGGCCCTCCACCTCGCAGAGGAGGAACTGGACCGGCTCCGCGCCACGCAGGGGATTCCGGTCGCTCGCCCGCCAGTGCCGGGGCGCGAGAGCGCTGAGGATGAGGATGCTCCCTGACCTCACGCCGCTCATGCGGCAATTCCGCCAGGTCAAGCAGCGATATCCGGACGCCCTCCTCTTCTTCCGGGTCGGGGACTTCTACGAAATGTTCTACGAGGACGCGATCGAGGGTTCGCGCCTGCTCGAGATCGCGCTGACGTCGCGCGACAAGCACAAGCCCGATCAGGTGCCTTTGTGCGGCGTCCCCTATCATGCCGCCACCAGCTACATCGCCAAGCTCCTGAAGGCCGGCCGTTCGGTGGCCGTCTGCGATCAGGTCGAAGATCCGCAGACCGCCAAGGGCCTTGTGCGACGCGAGGTCGTGCGCGTCTACACGCCTGGCACGTTGATCGAGCCGGACCTGCTGGCCGCCGGCGAGCCAAACTACTTGGCGGCGATCGCGCCGGGATCGTCCGGAGCGGGGCTCGCCTGGCTGGATCTGTCCACAGCGGAGTTCCGGGTGCTGGAACTCAAAGCCCCCTGGGCCGACGCGGCCCGCGACGAACTGCTCCGGATCGAACCCCGTGAGATCCTGGTCCCGGACGATGAGGCGGATCGACTCCGTGCCATCATCGGTCCCACCGCCGTTGCGATCACGCCGGTCCCGGCCTCGACATTCCACCCAGCGGCGGCACAGACGCTGCTGCTGGGGCATTTTCGCATCGCCTCCCTGGCCGGCTTCGGCTGCGACGACAAGCCCCTGGCGGTCTCCGCCGCGGGCTCCCTCTTGCAGTACGTCAACGCCACCCAACCGGGCGCGTCCCTGTCCCACGTGACCAGGATGCAGGTTTCCGCGCAAGGCGGCACGATGCTCCTGGATCGGGCGACGCAGCGCAACCTTGAATTGGTCCGGCGAGCCGTGGACGGCCAGGTGAGCGGGTCCCTCCTCAGCGTTCTGGATCGGACCGTCACGCCCCTGGGCGCCCGACTGTTACGGGAATGGATCCTCCACCCCTTGACGGATCTGGCGCAGATTGCGGCGCGCCAAGAAGCCGTCGGCGATCTCCACGGCAATCTGGATCGGCGCAGCCGCCTACGCACGACCTTGCGCGGCGTGTCGGATCTCGAGCGGTTGATGAGCCGGATCGTGTTGGGCGTCGCCAACGCGCGCGACCTGCGTGCGCTCAAAGATTCCATCGCCACGGTCCCGGCCATCACCCGGGTGCTGGCGGCCTGTAAGGCCCCGCTTTTGCGTGAGCGGGCCGAGGCCTGGGACGATCTCGCGCACTTAGCCGCCAAGATCGAGCAGGCGATTCACCCAGAGCCCCCGGCGTCGGTCAAAGAGGGAGGATTGATTCGCGACGGCTACAATGCCGACCTCGACGAACTGCGCGCGATCAGCCGGGACGGGAAGACCTGGATCGCTCAGATCGAGCTGCAGGAACGGCAACGCACCGGCATCGACTCCCTGAAGGTCCGCTACAACCAGGTATTCGGCTACTACATCGAGGTCACGAAGCCCAACCTGCCGCGGGTGCCCGCCCATTATGTCCGCAAGCAGACCATCGTCAACGCCGAGCGGTTCATCACGCCGGAGCTCAAGGCCCTCGAGGACAAGGTGCTGGGGGCGGAAGACCGCATTCGTGCTCTGGAGTATGAGCTGTTCGACGCCCTGCGACGAGAAGCCTCCGGCTCCGCGCCTCGCGTCCAGGCCCTCGCGCGCACGCTGGCGCTAGCCGACGCGCTGGCGGCCCTGGCGGAAGTGGCAGCGGAAGGCGGGTACTGCCGTCCCGAGCTGACGACAGAAGACCTGCTCATTATTAAGGACGGCCGCCATCCCGTGCTCGAACGACAAGACCTCCCCGGCGGGTTCATCCCTAACGACGTGCTGCTCGGCGGGCCGGACCACCGGCTCCTCATCATCACCGGCCCCAACATGGCCGGCAAGAGCACCTACCTGAGGCAGATCGCGCTGATCGTGCTGATGGCCCAGATGGGCGGGTTCGTGCCGGCCAAGTCTGCCGCGATCGGACTCGTGGACCGGATCTTTACGCGGATCGGCGCCGCGGACAATCTGGTGGAGGGTCACAGTACCTTCATGGTGGAAATGACCGAGACCGCCAATATCCTCCACCACGCCACGTCCCGGAGCCTGATCATCCTGGATGAGATCGGACGGGGCACCAGCACCTTCGATGGACTCAGCATCGCGTGGGCCGTCGCCGAGGACCTGGCCGATCGCAACAGGATCGGAGCCCGGACGCTTTTCGCCACCCACTACCACGAGTTGACGGACCTGGCGCGCACCCACGCAGGCGTGCGGAACTACAATGTGGCGGTCCGAGAACGCGGGGAAGAAATTCTCTTTCTGCGCAAGATCGTGGAAGGCGGGGCCGACCGCAGCTACGGCATCCACGTGGCCCGCCTGGCGGGCTTGCCTCGGGACGTCGTCGCGCGTGCGGAAGAAGTGCTCACACGGCTGGAGAGCGGCACGAGTCAGGACGGGGCCAGCAATAATGAGGGGGCAGACGTGACTCGCGAAACGTCAGATCCTGCTCTTCCCGCTCCGCACCCAATCCTGGAAGAAGTCCGCCAGATGGACCTGTTCGGCATGACCCCGCTGGAGGCGATGAATAAACTGGCGGAGATCAAGGAACGGTTGGAAAAGGGGGAAGGGACGTAGAAAAAGAATGGGCGGTGGACCATCCGATCCACCGCCCATCAGATTGGCCTTGAGGCTTAGTGGCCGCCGCCAGCCTTCGGGGCTTCTCCTGCACAGCCCGGTGGAAGGTTCTTAAAGGTGGCATGCTTCCCGTACTTGAGGCTGCCACCGGCCTGGTCCTCACCTAGCACGTCAACTGGAACCCCGGTCCCCTTGCCGCACTCGGACTTCATAAACGGGAAACCGGGCTGCGCCGACATCTTCGCCTGACCAGGGAAGACAGCATCGGACCCGCCGGCCACGACGCCCGTCCACAGCTTGTCGTCAATGTCCTTGACGTTCGTGGCGACGCGCCTGTTCTGCTCGACTTCCTGGACCGTCATCTCGACCACGTCGCCCTTCGTCGTCGGCGGCACTTGCTCCGCTGCAGCGGGGCCGGGTTTCGGCCGAGCCTTGGACTTCAATATCTCCAGGTCCTTTCCGGAAGCAAAGACGCGCATGTTCTTGCCCGGCAGCATCATGGCCCAGAACTGGTTGATCTCACCGCTGTTCCGGACGCCCTTCCAGACCCAGTTCACCCACACGGCATCCTCATATGGATCGACGACGATCACGCGGGCCAGGATGGTTCGGGGCTGGCTGAAGTCTTCCTCAAAGCGCTCTGAAAAAGCCTCGATGGCCAGGGCGGTACCGGCCAGCGCACCCACGAGCAGGAGTGCGGCGCCGACCGCCGTAACTTTGGAATAAGCCTTCATGAGACTCCCTCCTTACTAGTCGAGAAAAAGAAATTTAAAGATCCAATTATTTGAGCACCTTGAAGGACGTGATCGTCGGACGACCGCCCACATCCTGCACGGTCACTTCCATGTTCACCAATTCCTGGTTCGCCTTCAGCATCTGGTCCATCAAGCTCTTGTCCTTGACGGCCAACCGCACGGTGGTCTGCGCGTGATACCAACCGGAATAGGGCGCGTTCTTCTCGGTCCCGCCCTGGAATCCCCAAGCGCCGCCAGCGGCCCAGCTATCCGGTACCTCAGTGGTCGCTACCGACGTGCGTCCGCCAGGCGTGCCCGACCCAGGGGCCCCGGTGTTCCAGTATTGAATCCCGAAGAGAACCTCGCCGTCCGGGTTCTCGGCCCATTGTGCCCAGATCCGGCCCTTCAAGGTCTCGGCCGCCGCTTCGTTGGCTGGCCACCAGCTCACCACCAGCAAGACAAAAACCGCAGCAATGATGACGCCTGTTTTCATCCTGTCTCCCTCCTTATCAACTCTATAAAGTAAGCGTAAACGACGGATGACTTTACACCTTCATAGCACCAGACCAAGGGCTTATGCAACCTTAAAAATTTATTAACAAATCTAAACCAGCAGGGTGGGATGCTACTAAAGGGTGGACAGGCTTGTCAAGCAAATTCTAGACAGGCGCCGCCCTACGTTAACTCCTTGAAACGGCTCATCCATTCTGCACCTGGCCGATGACTAAATTGGCCATGCCTGTGGTCAGACGTCCGCCTTCCGGAACGACATCCGGCACGAAGCAATAGTCGCCCGATTTCCACGCCAAGAGAGACGCCAGCGGCTCTCGTCCCTCTGCCGTGCCCAGATCCGCCCCAATGATCTTCCCGCCCTGCAGATAAATGGTGCCTGAGTCCCCGTCACGCTTCAACACCAACGCGCCGGTCCTCTCATGCAGTTCCAACATTTGCAGAAGGTCCAACAGATCGGTGTCGGCGAGTCGCCCGGTGATGCTGATCGAGTCGGGCCGGATGTTCTTCACAGCTTCGACTCGGGCCAACAGCGCCTCCACGCGGGCATGCAGTTCGCTGAGGTCGCAGGGTTTCGCCAGATAGTCATCGGCGCCCATCTTGAGCCCTCGGATCCGGTCGCGGTCGTCATCTTTTGCTGTCAGGAAGAGGAAGGGGATCGTGCACGTACCGGGGTCGCTTCGGAGTTGCCGGCAGAGCGCGTACCCATCCATGACCGGCATCATGATGTCTGCGATGATGAGGGCGGGTCTGGCTTCCGCGATCCGCTTCAGGGCTTCCACCCCGTGGGAGGCGGTCCGCACCACATAGCCACGCTGGCCCAGGTACAACTCGATCGTCCGAGCCAACCGGGCTTCGTCTTCCACCACCAGGATATTCGGAGGGTTCGGCCTCACGTCCTCACCCCGCTCTTCGGTTACCGGTTCGGATCTCAGGTTTGCACCGGCCTTCAACGACGTCCTCCGTGATTGTCACGGAGCGGACGTGCGGGTTCGCGGGAACCTCGTACATCAGGTCGAGCATGACTTCCTCCATGATGGCGCGTAGCCCCCGGGCACCCGTCCGCAGCCGGGCCGCTCGCTTAGCGATGGCCTTGACTGCGCCGTTGGTGAAGGTCAACTCGACGCCTTCCAGCGCGAACATCGTCTTGTACTGCTTGAAGAGCGCGTTGCGGGGCTCTGTCAGGACGCGGATCAGATCCGCCTCGTCCAACTCGGCGAGGCTCACCAGAATGGGGAACCGGCCGACGAACTCCGGAATCAAGCCGTAGCGTTGGAGGTCTTCCGGCTGGACCCGGGCCAGCAAATCGTCCTGCCCGTTCTTGTCCACTGGACGGACATCGGTGCCGAACCCCATCACGCGCTCACGCGACCGGCGCCCGACGATCTGGTCGAGACCGACGAAGGCCCCACCGCAGATGAAGAGGATGTTGGAGGTGTCCACCTTGATGAACTCCTGCTCGGGATGCTTCCGGCCCCCCTTGGGCGGCACGTTGCAGATCGTGCCTTCAACCAGCTTGAGCAGGGCCTGCTGGACGCCTTCTCCCGACACGTCCCGCGTGATCGACGGGCCCTCCGACTTCCGGCTGATCTTGTCGATCTCGTCGATGTAGATGATCCCGTTCTGGGCCCGTTCGACCTCGTAATCGGCCGCTTGCAGCAGCTTGAGCACTACATTCTCAACGTCCTCACCGACGTAGCCGGCTTCCGTGAGAGTCGTCGCGTCGGCGATCGCAAATGGGACCTCCAGGATCCGCGCCAGCGTCTGGCAGAGGAGGGTCTTGCCCGTACCGGTCGGCCC
>Ga0307471_100002683_pt1 | contig 10321 bp, 13 predicted proteins | sample atmos_gasesAM3C__2_FD_204566 | JGI IMG/M metagenome (GOLD analysis project Ga0307471, IMG submission 204566) | Hardwood forest soil microbial communities from Morgan-Monroe State Forest, Indiana, United States - atmos_gasesAM3C_515 | ecosystem: Environmental > Terrestrial > Soil > Temperate... | reverse complement strand
CTCTTTCGCCACTGCTATAAGTCCGTTATCGCCGGTTGACTCGTCCATGATGGATTGCAGTTCTTGCCGATCGTAAGTTACGTTTCCTAATTGCAGTTCTTGTACGGGCCAATTTGGAATTGCAGTCCACTCATCACGTGTATAGACACATTGTGCACCTGGAGTACACGTTGGGGTTGCGGTTGGTGTGGCTGTCGGGGTCGCTGTTGGTGTAGGTGTCGGAGTTGGTGTCGTCGTAGGCGTCACTGTTGGTGTTGGCGTTGCACTGGGCGTAACCGTAGCTGTTGGAGTTGGCGTGGCCGTGGGTGTGACTGTCGCGCTCGGAGTAGGTGTCGGGGTTGGATCCGGACTTGGTGTAGGTGAAGGAGTTATAGTTGGTGTAGCCGTAGGCGTCACTGTTGGTGTCGGAGTTGGATCTGGGGTTGGTGTAGGAGTCACCGTGGGCGTTACCGTAGGAGAAGCTGTTGGCGTCGCAGTCGGGGTAGGCGTAACGGTAGCTGTTGGAGTCGATGTGGGCGTTGCCGTTGGGGCGGGAGTTGGATCCGGTCTAGGTATGGGAGTCGGTTTCCGTGGGCCCGGAGTTGGAGTCGGCGTTGGATCAGGAGTCGGAGTTGGCGGACGTGGTGTCGGCGTAGGAGTGGGTGTAGGCGTACAACATATTTTCACTGTGAATCGAATCACGTACCACGGGTCGTTGAAGAAAATAGTGGTACGCGTCCAGCAAAAGCAGTAGCCGCCAACGGACGTTTCCCCTGACCAATTTCCGCTTCCTCCTCCGCCGCCAGTTAATCCGGAAGGAAAATGCCAGAATGCGCCGTTTTTGGCAGCTTGCGGCCACGATGATTTAGCTATTGCTGCTTTCAGATCGCGGACATTCTTTTGAATTGCAGCGTCAAAGTCCGTTCCTTCTGTCATAGACACACTACCAAGCGTCCCCGGTGGCAACTCCGAAAGGAGCTCGTGAGCATATTGCGCCGCCTTCTTTTGTATATCTTTGGCGCCCAAAAGCTCCTTCGAACGATGGTTGCGATGTTTTTTTCTTTTATTTTGTTTTGCTGCTTCAAGTGGCGCAAGTGGCGCCAAAGCCACTAGAATGGCTAGTACAGCTGCTACCTGTCTTAAAAGGTTGTTTTTCATGTTCTTGTCTTGGCCTTATTGCGTCATACAAAGGCATGTGATGTTTGTCACCGCTTAGGTCTTTATCCGGAAACGGCGCAACCGGGTTCCCGAAAAAGACTCGGCTGCTGGTCGATCTTGCTATATAAAGCCAGCCGTGTTACGAAACTCATCGACAGGAGCGTTCGCAGGCAACAGGACACCTCAAGCCTTCCTTTAAGGCGAGTAGCCCTGGGTAACTACACGGATGTTAAGTTGTCCAAGCGAGGCTTGTGGACATGGCTCCCCCGCGTAGACTTAGAAAGCCAATGTTCGCGGCTGAACTACGTCCTAGGTGTTTATCCGGAAGCGACGGGTCAAAGTTCCCAATTTTCTTTTCCTTTGGTTGAAAAGCGGACACTGGCCATGCCAGGTTTCGCCCACGCAGTTCCGTCACAGCTCAATAGTAGTAAGGGCAGAGGGCCGCGAATCCGCTCTTACTCCAGGATTGTAATACGGCGCAGGCCTTTCAATGGCCAAATTACGTCTTATCGATCGATGACGAACCGATCAGCAGAGCTGCAATGTTTTAAGAGCGGGCCGTCGATCTCCAGACCTCTCATGAGAAGCCGAACGGGGGCACGATGCTTGTGCCCCCGTCCATTAAATCGCTAGGTAAGGAATCCTATCGAACGATGTCGTGACTCAATGATTGACGCCAGTTATTCGGACTTCCTCGTTTCCTTTGTGTAACACTTAATCATTACAGTGACCAGGACCAATGGTTCCCTCATTATATTCCGTGAGGGTTTCAGTCAGATCGCCGGTCTGTCCCGGTGGCAGGTAGCCATTGCCAATCGGCGGTACCACCAGTGCTCCGATCATGTTGTCGGCATCAGTTATGGCTTGCTGAACAACTGCCGGATCCGCTCCGTTGGCTATGTTCAGCTTCGCAGCGATCAACTGGTGGACTACTATCACAAGGCCGTTGCCTCGCGCAGGGTTATCCAGGATCGCCATGAGTTCCGCAGCCTGATAGGTCACTGTCCCGAGAGTGATGCTGCTTACCGGCCACGCGTTTGGATGGTTACGCCAATAGCCTTGCGAATAGGTGCATGAGCTTCCTCCAACACACGGCAAGGTCGCACACGTAATGGTGTCACTAACCCTGAGCTGCCCCGTGGCATCAAGTGCGGTGGCACGAAATACGTATGCCGTATTGCACAGTAGCGGAGCCCCGGAACAAGGGCTGGATACGGCGCAGTTGTCATACAGGCTATCATCGCCGATGACGGCGGTAACGCTCTGTCCTGGGTGAAGGTTGTAAGGAATGCAACCAGACGAAGGCACGATCCCACTAAAGTTTGCCTTGCAGAAGCTCGGAGCTTGCGCGTTGGGAACCTCTAAAGTTCCGGGCCATTGGTTTCCCAGGGCCACGTAGTCGGCCAATGTCATCCATTGCATTGAGAAGCCGGCTGGCGCCCCGGTTTGTCCTGCAGTGACGTTGATAGCGATATTCGACGACGCGGATGTTTCATAGGAAATCGCGATAGGATTGATCGCAGGATTTGGTGCTGGAGTAGGTGTTACGACCGGACGTGGCACGGGCGTTGATCTAACCGCAGGCAGCGGGCGAGGCCGGTGAGCCAGTTGTGCCGAAAAAGCCGCTTGGTTCGCCACCAAGCCGCCAAGGGTCAATACTGTTAATAGGATTATGCTGTTAGTTTTCATTTTTTTATCTGGGGTTGCTCAAGGCCGTTCCTCCCGCCTCAGGCAGGCGAACTTTTTCACCCGGACTTAGCCGGCGTGCTTGATTTGTTAGGCAGGAACAAGGACTCGTCCCTGCTCCGTTAGTATCTTGTCACTTCCTTCTCCGGAAAACGCGGGATAGAGTTCTCGGAAAGTGTAAGGTTTTCCAGAAACCGACGGTTCACCCGTCTACAGGCGTTGTGCAGAAAGCGGATTTGGCGGGCTTGGCACCGATAGGCACTGCGGAGAAATAGAGGCCCTTCAGCTTCCGCTCTGGGTTGCCCCAAAACCTTGTGCGACGATGCTAGACCGATCGCCGTAGGCGCAAGATGATGCTCAAGGAACTGGGCTTTGGGTTCGGCGATTCGCAAACAGAGAAGCGCGGTTTGGAAACCGCTGCTCCTTACTCACACCCGATCGCCCGAATGTTTGTGCCGATCTTTGAAGGTAAGCTCCGCGATCCCTGATTTATCGAGCTCACCCAGGCCTTCCGCGATCATGCGGTCGTATTGTTCCTTGGTCGCGCGCGCGAGCGGTAAATCAAGGCCGAGGCTGCGCCCCAGCTCGAGAGCGATCCCGCTATCTTTGGCCGCGTGCGCAGCGGAGAAAAAGCAGCTGTGCTCGCGATTTTGCATATCTTCGCCATCGGTTTCCAGCACGCGGGAGGCCGCGCCTGTCTGGGAAAAAACCTTCCTCAACATTTCCAAATCGAGGCCGAGCGCCGCGCCGAGGGCCAGTCCCTCCGCCAACCCCGCGGTGTTGATGTTCATCACCATGTTGACGAGCGCTTTCACCTTTGCAGCTTCGCCAGCCTTGCCGATAAAGCGCACGTCTGAACAAAGCTCCTTCAAAATCGGTTCGGCTTTGCGGAACGCAGCTTCCGTTCCCCCACACATTAAATAAAGCCTGCCTTCACGCGCCTGGGGAATACTCGATGCCATGCAAGCTTCGAGCGTTTGTGCCCCTGCTTGGTGTGCCAGTTTTTCGATCTCGACATGCACCTGTGGTGAGATCGTCGCGCAATTAATGAATAGCTTGCCGTGCGCGTTCACCAGCAGATTGTCGCCGCTCCCTGCGAAGATGTTTCGCATCGCGTTATCATCGGTCACGACAGTGAAGATCACGTCAGATTCTGCCGTTACTTCGGACAAGTCTTGGGTGGCGGCGCAGCCAAGCTCAGCGGCAAGCGACGTAGCGGCCGCGCGATTCGTGTCGTAAACAGCTGTGATATGAAACTGTCGATCTTTCAATCTGCGCGCCATGTTCGCGCCCATCCGCCCCACTCCAACAAAACCGATGTTCACGAGGACGATCTTTGAGGTTTGAAGTTTGATGGTTGAGGTCGCACCGCCGATCGCCGACCTGCGGTGAAAATGGCCGTAAGCTCGTCTGCTTCCGCTAGAAGGGAGCCAATCTTCTTCTCCGGCATAAAATTTCCATCTCGGATTAACTCAAGCCAGTAGAGGCTTTCGTCGCCTTCTTCGGCCACTATTCCCAATTTCGAAGCAAACTCAATTCTTGATCGCGCTCGACACGCGGCGCGGTAATTCGCGCCGACAGATGTCGCGCTTCTCGCGAGTTGATTTGCAAGGACCCGTCCTCCGATCGTGTTTGGCAATCGATCGATCAAAACTAGAACTCGAAGCGCAAAGCGCTTCGTACGACTTTGTAATTCTGCCGATTTCTTCATTCGGCAACATCAAACCTCAAACATCAACCATCAAACTTTTCGGGCAAAAAATGGATTATGCGCTTTCTCTTCACCCACCGTTGTCATGGGGCCGTGTCCCGGACAAATGATCGTTTCATCCGGCAATGTGAGAATTTTCTCGAGATTATTCCGTAACGCGTCCCGGTAGGAAACGTTTCCACCGCCCATCGATCCGGCAAAAAGCGAATCGCCCACGATCGCGATGGGGCGTGCGAGGCCAGTTACCACATATGTTATTCCTCCTTGAGAATGACCCCACGTCAGTCGCGTATTAATTTCCAGATTTCCGAGGTGGAAGTGTTTTCCCTCGTCGATGGCCTCCGCGCCGGAAACAGGTTCGCGAGCAGGAACGAAAACATCCGCACCGGTTTCCTCGCGCAAACGCGGCAGGTCCGCGACGTGATCCGGATGCGCATGGGTAAGAAGAATCAGTTGCACGTTCAATTTGTGGCGGTTGGCAAATCGCACCATTTCGCTGCAATCGGCTCCTGTATCGAAGGCCGCGGCAACACTCCTTGCCGGATCCCAGACGAGATAAGTGTTCACGGTCATATCGTGATAACGCGTGTTGAATTGCGCGAAACCGTCGCGCTCATCGATTCTTTCTGGACGCCATTCGCCGTTCGCTAGCTCACGAAGCGGGCCCGGGGCAAGATCCAGGACCGGCGCGACGCGCAGCAGGGCCCGCTCATCGACGTCGCCTTCGCGTAGTTTGCGGATTGTTTGCAAATCGACGCCCGCTTTTTTTGCCAGTTCGGAATCCGAAACGCCCAAACCGCGTTGCGCTTTTCCGATGATATCACCAACGTTGTCTTCGAGAGAGATCATATTCTGTTGTTAAAATTCTATTTCTTAAATGTTAATCGGTCGTGCGTCTCGAATAACGCGCAAATCACCGATCCGATTTAGTACCAATTTCTTAATCGAAGCGGCAACGCGGGAAACGGAAAATGCCGCGCCCGTTTCTTTTTCCATGGACGTCATTGCGACATTATTAATGCCGCACGGAACGATATGATTAAAAGGCGAAAGATCGCCGGAAACATTCAACGCGAAGCCGTGCATGGTGATCCAATGGCGAACGCCTACGCCGATGGAAGCGATCTTGCGGTCGCCGACCCAAACTCCAGTGAGCGATTCGCGTCGGCAAGCAGCAATCCCGTATTCAGTGAGAAGATCAATGAGCAATTGTTCGAGCCAGCGCAAATATTTGTGCAAATCCTGACCGCACCCGCGCAAATCGATAATCGGATAACCTATTAGCTGTCCCGGGCCATGATACGTGGCCTGGCCGCCGCGATTGATGGCGAAAACAGGATGAGGCAAGTGCGCGGCGTCCAGTTCGCCACGGCGAATCCGTCCTGTGGCGAACAAACTGGATTGATCTGGAGTCCGCCCTATGGTGTAAACCGGTTCGTGCTCGAGTAAAAGCAATTGGTCTTCCACCGAACAGTCGTCACGCTTCTTCAACATGATTTCTTCCTGCAACGCGAGTGCGCGTGCGAATTCCATTCGGCCGAGCCAACACACCTGAAGATCTGGAGGGCGGAGCTCCTGCGACGCCATCTTTGCTGAGTGCAACGCCCCTCGGACGCTGGGCTCGCAGGAGCTCGCCCCTCCATTCATATTTGCATTCCCCCTGGAAGGCCTATGGCGACCGCTTCCTGCGAGCGCAGATGCGTCAGTCCGATCGCAAGAGCATCGGCGGCATCTGCGTCCGGCGTTTCCGTTAAACCGAGAAGGGCGCGCATCATGAACGCTACCTGATCTTTCCCGGCCGCGCCGCGCCCAACCGCAGATTGTTTGATTCGTCTCGGGGAATATTCAAAAACTGGTAATCCGTTTTCTGCGGCCGCCAGGATCGCAGCGCCTCGTGCGGCTCCAAGGAGAATCGCGGTCTTATGGCTTTGCACGTAAATGACCGATTCGAGCGCACAACAGTCTGGTTGGTGTTCCCGAATAAGTTCTGCCAACCGATCACGAATCGCAACCAGACAGGCCGAGGAACGCATCGAGCTGGCGTTGTGGATCGTCCCGAAATAGATGGAGCGCGGTTTGCCATTGTTTGCATCGACGATCGCGACACCGGTGTTGCGCAGAGAAGCGTCGATGGCGAGCACGCGCATTACTTTTAATTTGAAAATTGGTGATGCCAGGTTCAACCCCGAAAACTTTCGCTGCATCTTTAGCTTTGGCCCGCCTCTCCTTTTGAAGCGGGAGGACTAAGGTGAGGGATTTTGAGCACCGTTACAAAAAGCAGAACCCTCACCATAGCTCACCCCCGGGCAATAGAGGCGAGAGAATGGGAAAAGCAACAATACTGTTACGGGTTCAACACGGAATCGACAAGTTCCTCGGCAACCGCTTTACTCCCGGCAAAATGTGGAACGCTTTGCATAAACGAACGAAGAACGAAGAGTTAATCAGCTGCGTAAAGATCATCGTCATGATGATCGCTATTCTTTGGAGCGCTCCTTCATCATTCGCTACGACGAAAGGCTTGAGTCAAATCGTGACCCCGGATTTGCAACCGAAGGGGGAACTCTCGTTGAGTCTGCAAATCCAGGACGAGCGGATTGCGAACCCGTATGAATTGCAAGCCGAGCTGGGGTTAACGAAATGGGCTGAGGTAGCGGTGTTTCGCGGATTTCAACCGGACGAATGGATTTTCGGGACGGAAATCGGATTGCTAACGAAAGAGCCTTTTCTTCTTTCCGTTGGGTTCATCAATTGGTCGCCTCACCTGGACGTCGATCCTCAACCATACATCCTAGCCGGCTACTACACCGAGCATCACAAAGTAATCGCCGGAGCCATTCATGCCGGGTACAAAAACGAAGCAATCCTCGGCTATGCCTACGACTTCAATGAAAGGTGGCGTGTGCAGGTCGATTGGCAAAGCGGCTCTGAAAACTCGTCAACCATCGGTTTCACCTGCAACGTCACACCAGACTTCCAGTTCAATCCCGCGCTTTATGTCAATAATGGTCCAAAGCACGATTTGTTTGGCTACATAGTTTTCACGTACACGTTTCATCTCTGGGGTAGGGCCCCCCCACCGGACCGCATCGGGCGTTGAGATCAATCACCCGCTAGAGAAAGCCAGTGACAAGGGTAGCCGGCGCAAAATAATGCCTGAAAACCATAAATCTTCGCGAAGTCGCATTAGCGCCGGTTTACTTATGTTCAGGCGAAAGCGCGGCGCGTTGGAAGTTCTGTTGGCGCACCCCGGCGGACCGTTCTTCGCCCGCAAAGACGACGGCGCGTGGACAATCCCAAAAGGTGAAGCGGCTCCGGGAGAAGATCTCCTGACCCGCGCCCAGATCGAATTTGAAGAAGAGGTCGGATTGCGTCCCGAAGGCTTTCAGGGTTGGATTGAGCTCGGCTCAATTAAACAAAAGGGCGGCAAAATTGTGCACGCCTGGGCGTTCGAAGGCGATCTGCCAGAATCGTTCGAGGTCAAATCAAATTTGTTCGAAATGGAATGGCCACCGGGCTCGGGCCGGCGCCAAAGTTTTCCTGAGGTTGATCAGGCCAGGTTTTTCACCGAAGCCGTCGCGCGCCGAAAACTTAAGCCGGCGCAGGTGCCTCTTCTTGACCGTTTGCGCGCCGCGATAAAAGGCTGATCGGTTCGCCGCCAACACCGGTCCGCTCTAGTTGCAGGCGACGATGTTATGAGGATGAGACCCCGCTCCCAGAGTAGACAGTCAATCGGCTTCCCATCATGGACGAAACGTCTCGTCAGCGTTTGGAACCTTGAAAATATCAAGGTTGTTAAACGTGTCATCGTCTCAGTGGTCGGAGCAACCGTTCTGCTGATCGGCGTTGCGCTCCTGATTTTTCCAGGGCCTGCATTCATCGTTATTCCTGTGGGGCTGGCTATTCTTGCCAGCGAATACGCGTGGGCGCGGCGTTGGCTAGGAAAAGTTGGTCGAATGGCGAGCAATGTTGTTTCGGGTCGCGACCGCACGACTCCGGAAGATTCTGCCGTTTAGCTTTACGTCTGTTGCCGGTAAGGTTAATCAAATCCTTCGTACAAACTAACGACGACTCAGTCATGGCAATGCCGGAGGTCTCTAACTCGATACCAACTACTACTCCTTCGGAAGCTGAAGATGAAATTTTCCTGGAAGGACCGCGTTCGCGTTTCGCTGAATTCTTCACCCTCTTGAGAGTGATGCGCGATTTCTTGCGCGGATTTCGTACGCTTCATTTTGTTGGTCCATGCGTGACTGTTTTTGGCTCAGCCCGGATCAAACGCGACGATCCGCATTACGAGTTGACCAGAAAAATGGGCGCTGCCATTGCGCGACTCGGCTTCACAGTCATAACCGGCGGCGGCCCAGGCATCATGGAAGCTGCAAACCGCGGCGCCAAGGAAGCTGGCGGCCGTTCTGTTGGCTGCACTATCGAGCTACCATCTGAGCAACCAACGAACGCGTATCTCGATCGCTGCGTGCGGATGCATTACTTTTTCGCCCGCAAAACTCTCCTCGTAAAATATTCCTATGCCTTCGTTGTCATGCCCGGCGGCGCAGGCACACTCGACGAGTTGTTCGAAGCGTTGACTCTGATTCAAACCGGGAAGATCAAAAACTTTCCCATTGTGATCATGGGAACCGATTATTGGAAAGAACTGCTCCATTTCATCGAAATAATGGCGCAGCGAGGAATGATGGCTGCCTCCGATCTCAAACTGATCTACGCGACCGATTCGGTCGATGAAGCAATCGCGCACATCCGTAACAAGGCGATAGAACCATTCGGCCTCAAACGGGTGATGCGCCAGCGACGCCCTATCACATTGTTGGGCGAGGGGTGACAGCGCAGGTAGGGGCCATTGACCCGTTCGGCTTCGCTCAGGGCAGGCTCTCAATCGCCCAAGGTTCTGGGTAGGGGCCATTCACCTGAATGTACCGGGCGGTTCTCGGGTGAACCGCCCCTACCTACGAACGCCAACTGTTGATATAATTACCCAATGCCCCGTATCGTGCGGAAACCACTGGATCACGCTACGCATTTCGCCGGCCGCTTCGGCGCAATTTATTTCATCACGATTTGCTGTCAGCGACGTGGATGGAATCAGCTTTGCCATGATGAAACGGCCACTGTGCTAGTGAACACAGCGCGCATTTACCAGGAACGGGCGCGATGAAATCTCAATCTGCTGTTACTTATGCCGGATCATTTGCACGCTCTCATCGGCATCGATGGACAAACGTCGCTCGCTCAATTAATTCGCGATTACAAGAGAATCACTGCCAAGATTGCGGGCGTAGGATGGCAAAGGAATTTCTTCGATCATCGCCTGCGCCACGATGAAAGTTTGGCTGAGAAATTTGCCTATATTTGTCAGAATCCGGTCCGCGCTGGGTTAGTTCGCATTGAATACAATTGGCCTTATATCTTCATCCCAGACCAGCAATCCCGCAGGTAGGGGCGATTGACGCAATGGCGCGGGATTCTAGGTAGGGGCGATTGACCTCAATCGCCCGACGTCCTGAATGGAGCCATTCACCTAAATGGATCGGGCGGTTCGGGTGAACCGCCCCTACCTACGGGCGCCAATCGAGGACAGGGTAACCCGCCGCCGTCAACAGTTGGTAAGCGCTCGAACTTGAATGCCTCTGTTCTTTGTAAGATTTCCGAGAACTTCGCTCCGCCACTTCCGTAGAAACGTGATAGGACAAATACTTTCGCGAAAAGCGCAGGTTTACGATCGCGGTGGTCCCGGACCATTTGGTCATGGCGAGGCGGACGCAATCT
>Ga0307471_100002682_pt1 | contig 10322 bp, 9 predicted proteins | sample atmos_gasesAM3C__2_FD_204566 | JGI IMG/M metagenome (GOLD analysis project Ga0307471, IMG submission 204566) | Hardwood forest soil microbial communities from Morgan-Monroe State Forest, Indiana, United States - atmos_gasesAM3C_515 | ecosystem: Environmental > Terrestrial > Soil > Temperate... | reverse complement strand
GCAGTGACATTGCTGCCGATTTCGGCAACAGCCTTATCCAGTTCCGCCTGCCGGCGGCCAGTAATGAATACGTAGGCTCCTTCTTTCACGAAGCGCTTGGCGGTAGCAAGCCCGATACCGCTGCTGCCCCCGGTGATGACGGCGATTTTCCCCTGTAATGCGGGCATGATTTGATCCTCCTTTTGCCGATTCGAAGTGTCCGAAGTGCGGCCCGTTCCGCATGTTTAGATGCGTTACACCGATAGTCGTTACAACGTATAACACCCGTAACTGACCACCACCGCTAGCTGGAAAGACCGGGTTGCGCAGATACATCCGCGGGGTCGTGAAAATTGCTTAGGCCAACGCCCTCAGTGCGGGGTTCCGTCATGAGCCCGCCTCAAAGCGACGCGCGCGCCGTCACAGCCACCATTGCGGGTCCGTAAAGCCACTTTCCGAGACTGATAATCTCGGGTGTTGACAATGTAGCTTCATGAGGCTACATTGTAATTATGAAAAGTGTGGGACTTCGAGAACTGAAGAACCGTTTGAGCGAGTATGTTCGGGAAGTTCGGTCCGGCGAGGGCGTGCTGGTGACGGATCGCGGTGAAGTCGTTGCAGAACTCCTCCCGCCGGGGCAAGGACTCGATGAAAGCGGTGTCCCTTCCGGGCTGATGGCACTAGTGAGGAAGGGGCAGCTGACGGTCGGCGCCCCAAATGAGTCGAAGTTGTATCCAAAACTTTCACCTCTCCTGAAGAGACATCGTGCCGCTGTACTCCTCGATGAGGAGCGTGGTAGCCGGTGAACATCTATGCAGAATCCAGCGCGGTGCTAGCGTGGTTGCTTGGGGAAGCGGCTGCCAGCCGCGTCCGCGAGGTGCTCCGCCGTGCGGAGCTTGTGATGGCCTCCGATCTCGTGCTCATCGAGTGTGACCGCGTGCTCATCCGCGCCGTCACGCTCGGAGAAACCGACGAAGCTACGGCCGCCGATCGCCGGGCACACCTCAATGCAGCTGCTGCGCACTGGCACCTGTGCCGACTCACTTTGGAGATTGTTGACCGAGCGAGGCGTCCGTTTCCCGCGGAACCCGTGCGTACCCTTGACGCGATTCACTTGGCATCCGCATTGGCCGTACGTTCCACTGTCCCGAGTGTCGAACTCCTAAGTCTTGACGATCGCATTCGACGAGCCGGCGAGCAGCTCGGATTCCGCCTTCAACCGAGCTAACTAACCAGCGCCAGGGCCCGTGGGGACACTCTGGGGACGAGGAAAAAACGTTTGGGACCGGTCTCGAAGCTGTTAACTGACGCCAGAGAAGCGAGTTATTGGATTTGAAGTTCTCTATTTAGAAGATCGCCGTTCTTGAGTCCGGCCAGTCCAGCGTAACGGGCCGTCTGACAATCGTGGCCAAACAAGGAGTTCCGGAATCGCTCGTCGATACACTTGTCAATCAGAATGCGCATTTTTAAGTACGGGAGAGCAAAAGATCCTTTGCTTCCTCGAGCGCAGCAACGGCCGACTCACGCGAAACGGTAGGAAACCCCACCAGGAAATCTTCAAGCGTTTCTCCGCCTTCCAGGTAGTCGAACAGCGTTTGGATCGGTACTCGCGTTATTCCGATTTACTTCTCAGGAGGAGCAAATGATCTCTGGCGCTCATGTAGTTTTATACAGTAAAGATCCCGACGCGGACCGCAAGTTCTTCAGCCATATCCTCGGGGTCAAATCTGTAGACGCAGGTCATGGCTGGCTGATTTTTGCCTTGCCGCCGGGAGAAGCCGCATTCCACCCGTCGAAAGAGAATGGTGCCCACGAACTCTATTTCATTTGCGACGATTTGAAATCGGAGATGGCTTCCCTCGTGAAGAAGCAGGTCAATTGTTCCGACGTTCAGGAAGCACGATGGGGTTCCATTACAAAGATGCGGCTTCCCGGCGGCGGCGCTGTTGGCCTTTATCAGCCCAAGCATCCCACGGCCACAGGCATCAGCTTGAAGTGAAGCACCTCTTCCTGGAAGTACGCGCTGAGCAGCGCGTTGTTCAGGAGAGTTCAAGATCGTCCATGTCCGGTATGGCTTCGAGTTCCTTGGCTACAAAATCAAGCGCGGGTACAGAATGCTTCATCTGCCCGCGAGTAAGATTCGTAGTCAAGCTCGACAGGATGCGCTGTATGCGTATCCCAAGGCGAAGTCGATTAGTCGTTTCATGGATCAGGTACGGCAGCGAACCAAACGGACGATGCCTTTGCCAACCAAGGAGCTGATCGAGGAGCTAAACCCGCTCTTGCGAGGGTGGGGCGAGTATTACAAACGCGCCCACATCCGAAAGCTCTTCCAACGTCTCGACGACTGGTCCGGCGGCGCTTGGCTATCGATCGCCGGGAGAATTCGAGCGCAAGGCCGAAAGTCAGGCCGAAAATCGAGGCGCAACGATCGAGGCTTTTGTGAACAAAGAGAACGATGAAAAGATTTCGAAAGGGCTGCTGGGGACGGGGACTCAAATGCCGTCCCCTTCCCCAGACCCCTTCTCCTGTCTAGGAGATGCAAAAACGCTTTTACGAAAGCAGAAGCCGTGTCCAAAAAAACTGTGCCATCTTAGGGGTTCATCTCTGAACTTTGGTTCCAACTTGGTTCCAACGAAGGGCCGAAAAACCGGCGTTTTTTCGGTATAAGCGATGCCGGTTCAACGGTTTTTAAGTCGTTTAACAGCCGAATGCTCTACCGTTGAGCTACCGGGGAACCGCGCAACATATTTGTTTTTCATTCTAGTACAGCCGTCCAAATGATGCCAGTTCAGTCGCTGGTTCCAACTTCGGTCCCCGACGTGATTTGTCGAACTTTCTTGGTGAAATCAAAAAGTCGGATGACTGATTTTCAAAGACTTAGACGGAATGGTTCTGCGAGAAATTCACGAGCATTCGGCAGCATACCGAACGCTCTTTTCCTGTGAAGAAAAATGGAGCAGAGCGCGCTTGAGATATGGGATTCACTTCTGGTGGCTCCATGACGCAAAGGGGGTTAGGTCGGGCCCAATTCAGGGAACTAGAGACTGTAGCTTCTCGTTTTGAGTGATTCCGATCACTTCTACGGAAACCGCTTTTTCCAGCCAAGTGGATTATCTCCGAGGGGCCGTTAATCAGATGGGAGATGGCCGGTCTCCTAGCGGGATGCGATACGCTCCCAATGTTTCGACGTGCTCGAGGCACAAAGAAAAGGAGACCGGCGATGCAGAAGATTAGCACTCTGCGGAGGAGCGGAAAGAACATTTTCGAAGGGCAGGTCACGATCGGTTTGGATTTAGGAGATCGATGGGGTCTGTGAGAAGTTGCGACAACTGCGCGAATTAGGTCCCAGCTTCGCTCCATGCGTCGCTCGAAATTCCTGATTCATTGCTGTAAATTGAGGTGCCGCAGCAGTTCGCCGAAGCGCGGGTCGGACCGAAGAAGCTCGTAGTGATCGCTCACTTTGAGATCCCAGGCGATACTTCCCTCCTGAAAGCCTTTATCGAGCCACTCAAATGCTTTGTTCTTTTCCCCAAGTAAGGCATAGTCAACCGCAATCCAGTCCGCTTGGCCAAACCCGTTTCTCGCCCTCTTTTCTTGCTTCTCCTTGATATCGCCCCATAGACAGGTCTTCTTCGCCTTAGAATAACCGGAAGAGACATACTTTCGTTCCACTTGTTCGGCAAGTTCCTTCTGACCAGAAAACCTCAGTGCCGTCAACCATTCTGCTATGGCTTCTTTCTGCATCCCCTTCCGCTCGCAAATTGCAGCTATGAAACGATGACGTCGCTCAGAGTTTGCGTCAGGATCAGGTACTTCACGGAAATGTTGAAGCGCCTCGTCGTAACGACCGGCTCTATATAAAGTGGCCGCCAAAGAGTGTTGCTTGTTCGGAGCGAGTGGGTCGAGCTCCAGCGAACGTTTCATTTCGGCAATGGCCTCGTCGAACCGGGCCACAGAGGAAAGTTGGTAACCGTAAGCTTGGTGGGCCCAGGCGTTGTTGGGGTTGAGGGCAATGGCTCGCTGCAGCTCGTTTTCTGCAGCAGACCAGGACCGTTCGTGAGGCCACAGCACCCCTGAGAGAGCGACGTGGGCGTCGGAAAGTGTGTCGTCAAGATCGACCGCTTTGAGAGCCGCAGCCTTCGCTTTCGGCATGGCCACCTGCGCGGGCCAAGAGTCCCAAAGGCTCAGAAACTGGTAAGTATCGGACAAGCCGGCCCAAGCCTGTGCGTAAGCTGGGTCTTTCTGTATGGCTCGTTCAAAGTATTCGACACCCTTCTTTAGACCTTCCTCAGTCCACTTGTTCCACTCGTAGCGGCCCCTGAGATATGCTTCGTGCGCTTCGGGGTCAACTCGGCGCCCGCTGGCCAGTCGAGCCTGCTCCTGGGGCGTCAACTTGATCTTGATATCGTTGGCGATGTCGCGAGCCACTTCATCCTGCAGGGCCAGCACGTCCCGCAGGTCGCGCTCGTAGCTCTCCGCCCACAGGTGCCGGTCGTTCGCTGCTTGCACCAACTGGGCTGTGATCCGCACGCGGTCGCCTGACCGCAGCACCGCTCCCTCTATCACCGCGTCCACGTTCAGTTCCCGAGCGATCTCCGGCAGCGTCTTCCGCGTGCCCTTGTAGTGCATGGCCGAGGTGCGCGAGATCACCCGCAGTTCGCCGATCTTGCCCAGGTCGGTGATCAGCGCCTCGGTCATGCCATCCACAAAATATTCTTGCTGTGGATCGCCCGACAGGTTCTCCAGCGGCAGGACCGCGATGGAACGAATGGGGGTCGTCCTCGCTCGCAACCACTCACGCGCGCCCGCAACGTCGAAGATGAGCACAACGGCCAGCAAAAGCGCGCCACCGATTAATCCCGCCACCAGGCTGGCTGCTAATCGGCGCAGCGTAACTGTCTTGCGCTCTGCCTCCTCTTGCTGACTTTCTGTTGGCCGTTCGCTATTGGCTGTCCCACCCATGAGTCTGACTTGTGCGATGAATCGGTACCCGCGCCGCGCTACTGTCTCGATGTACCGTGGGCTCTCCGACGTGTCCCCCAGCGCGTCGCGCAGCCGCGCCATGGCGCTGTAAAGCCCCTGATCGAATTGCACGAAGGTGTCTTCCGGCCAGATGTGAGATCGCAACTCTTTGCGACTGATGATTTCGCCCGGATGCTCCAACAGGAGTTGAAGAATCTTGAGCGGCTGCTCTTGCAGCTTGACTTTGACGCCCTGTTTGCGAAGCTCCACCCGCTGCAAGTCAAGCTCAAAGATCCCGAACTCTTTAACTCTAGGGCTGGTGTTTGGCGTCGTCATGTACCAAAAGAGGGACTTGGCGGAGTCTACCATCGCAAGTCAGTCCCACGCCAGAGGACCCCGCAAGTCGCTGATCCGAGGAGTCTTACCGCGCTAGAAACTCGTCATTTGACTGCCCGTCATGCTGCCGTTACCTTCGCCCAGCGGAGCGAACCGAAATTCTTTCGGAATCAAAGATCAGATGCCTTCGAAGGAAATGAAAAGGAGAAACAATGACGAACAAGCGAAACTCTTATAAACAATGGATGGCTCTGCTCGCAATTCTGTGTCTCGGCGCACTCCTGCCCGTGCTGTACGTGCGCGGTGAACAGGTTGCCGACCATGAGAATAAGCCTGTTTTCACCGACCCGATTGCCGGGGCATGGAACTGCTTCATACCACCCGCCGGCGGTGCTCCTGGCTTCAACGATATCAAGAATATCCACGTTGGCGGGACACAGTCAGAAATCGACAACGCCGCTCCACCTTCCCAGGAGAGCCCGACGGTCGGTACATGGACCAAGATAGGGCCATTTACGTATTCGCAAAAGGCTTACCAGATGTCCTGGGATCCCAGCGGCAATTTCCTTGGCCTTTGGCACTACGTAGGGCCAATGACCCTGAGCCCTTCCCTAAATGACCTGTCTATCGAGGGCACCGCAACATTGGTGGATGGCAACGGCAATGTAGTTACCTCGTTTCCGTTCACCGCGAGTTGCACTCGCCTGTAATTTCGTGAGGCAGGGATGCCGAATGTTGGGGGTTGATTTTTGCCGGCGCTGAGTCGCGACTTGGCTGTCCGGGCGGCTTCGGCACGATGTTGAGTGCAGTGGTCCCGGCGGTCGCGTGGAACCAAGGAGCTGAGATTGGGGAGGAGCAGACTGGGTGGCAAGCAGAGCAAAGGGCGTGGCGCGCCGGCAGACCATTATTACGGCTGTGCTGCTGATCGTGGGTGCCCTGCTGGCATTAGCGCTGTTTGCCGCCGGCGCCTTGTGGCGAGGCAAGAGCTCAGCTCCGCGCCATAAGACTTCGATCTTTACTCCCCGTCCGGAAGTAATGCTCGCTTCGCAAGGTATGCGCGACAAGACTATCTCATTGTAGGGGTTCAGCCCAGTAATCTGGTTCCAACTTGGTTCCAACGAGGGGCCGTTAAACCGGCGTTTTCTCGGTATAAGCGGTGCCGATTCAACGGTTTTGAGGTTTGTTAACAGCCGAATGCTCTACCATTGAGCTACCGGGGAACTGCGCAACACTATTCTTTTCATTCTAATACAGACATCAAAATAGAGCCACTCCAGTCTGGGGCACAACTTGAGTCCATGATGGTGGTTTTTTCGGTTACCGCGGCGGAGCTAACAATTGGATCGAAAGCCACCCGCAGCATCCCTCGGTCAAGGTGAAATCGATTTTTTGTATTTCCTATACGTCGAGAATATGCTCGACCGGGAGACCTGGGTCACGCGCCAATCGGGCGCCATGACGTTCATTGACTCTGAATCAGTTTGCTCCTAAGCTCGATTGGGTTCGGCCAATTCTCTTTGTGACAAAGAGGATATGAACTTCCAGGGCATTTCAATTCGCGATTCAGCGGCACTCGACTTCGTATCGCTCGGTGGGCTTGTCCACAGGCTTGATCCCGGCGTGATTCCATTCCGCAAGGCGCACGAATGCAAGATTCACGTCAGTGGCGGCGAATTCAATGTAACGGCCAATCTTTCCGACTGCTTTGGCTTACGTACAGGAATCGTGACCGCTATGGTGAAGTATCCCATTGGCGATCTAGTCGCTGAAAGGGTCCGAGCCATGGGGGTAGTACCTTTCTATAAGTTCTTCGATCACAATGGAGTCAATGGTCCAAACATTGCCGCCGTGTACAGTGATAGGGCGTTTGGCGTGCGTGCGCCTCTGGTTTTCTACAATCGGGCAAATGAGGCCGCCGCACAACTGAAACCAGGCGATTTCAATTGGGGCGAGATCTTCGCTGCTGGAGTCCGCTGGTTTCATAGCGGAGGTATTTTTGCTGCTCTTTCGGACACGACGACCGACCTGATCCTTGAAGCCATGCAAGCTGCCCGGAGTTCTGGCGCTGTTGTCTCTTTCGACCTGAATTTTCGAGCGAAGTTATGGAAGCTGCGCGGCGGAGAGGAACACGCCCGAAAGGTGCTCGCACGCATTCTCGAGCATGTGGACATTCTGGTCGGCAATGAAGAGGACCTGCAAAAAGGAGTTGGCGTCAGTGGCCCAGATGCCGTTGCGACGTCAAAACTCGATCAGCGCACGTTTCTCGAAACGATCGAAAAAGTGGTAGAAAAATATCCTCATATAAAAATAGTCGTTACCACCTTACGGGCAGTTCATTCCACAAACCGTCACGACTGGGGCGCTGTAGCCTGGATCAATGGTAAAAGCTACGTTTCACCACAATGCGAACTCGATGTGTACGATCGGATCGGTGGGGGCGATGGATTTGCTTCGGGCTTCTTCTATGGAATCCTCACCGGCGAATCGCCTGAAAACGCCATCAAACTTGGATGGGCGCATGGCGCTCTGCTTACGACTTTTCCCGGCGATACAACCATGGCGACTTTAGACGAGGTTCGAGCCTTAGCAAGCGGAGGCACTGCCAGAGTCCAACGTTAGCCGCGCGAAACCTTGCAGTTATCTCGAACAGTAACGGTCCATCACCTTCGTATTGATAGCGTTTGGCTTGCCCCGGGGTTCAACCCTGCATTCATTCGTTATTAGGGCTTCATCGACGGACGCTCGATTCTCACGAGCTCTTCCAAATCGACGTTCCTGTCAATGGCACGTTCGCAGTATGGACAAACAACCTTGTGAAGCTTATATGCCGCCGACGGTGGTCCCCAAAGTAGGATGTCTCGAATGCTGTTGCCGCCGGCTTCGCATTCGGTCGAGTCGCACCGGACCACTCTCAACGTTAACTTCACAGACGCCTTTAGTGGCATGAATCCAGCTTTCATCCCACATCGTAGTCTGCCAGAGAACTCGTCGTCAATCACAAACAAAAACAAGGACTAGTTTGTGGTTCGCCAAAATCAGATCGAGTGGGCGAGCCACCCGTGCTTAAAGTTACTTCCGCCTTTGTAATCGTATTGCGGACGAAGATTCCGCACGAATAGAATGACTGGCCTATGCTTTCGCGCCGCGGATTTCTAACCGGAATGGCCACCAGTGGAATGGCTAGCTCGCTAAGGCTTAGCAGTTCTGCCGAAACCCAACCTTCGATTACGCCAGTTCGCTTTCATGTTCCTGAACGAGCTTGCGATTGCCACGTCCACGTTTTTGGAGATCCGGGCCGGTTCCCATTCGCAGCATCGCGCACATACACACCGGAATCCGCATCCGCAGCACAATTGTTGGCGATACACCGGGCGCTGCACATCAGTCGCGTAGTGATTGTGCAGCCCAGCGTGTACAGCACGGACAATTCCTGTGCCCTTGACGCCATGAATCAGTACGGCCCAGGGGCCCGAGGGATTGTGGTCCTGCCAAGCGAGACTCCGTCAACCACTCTCGACGACATGGAGAGTGCAGGCATTCGCGGTGTCAGGATCAATCTGGGGACTGCGGGAGATACGAATCTTGCCGGTGCGCGAGATCGCCTCAAGTCTGCGATTGAGCAAATTCAAGGTCGCAAGTGGCATGTACAGGTTTACGCCGCCTTGCCGGTGATTGCAGGACTGAGCGACCTCGTACTCTCATCTCCAGTCCCGGTGGTATTTGATCACTTTGGCGGAGCCAAAGGCGCTGCCGGCGTTCAGCAACCGGGGTTTGACAAACTCTTACAAGTCGTCCGAAGCGGGAAGGGATACGTCAAAATTTCAGGAGCATATCGCGCTTCAAACAGCGCGCCCGATTATCCCGATGTGGCGCCGTTGGCGCGCGCGCTGATCGCGGCAAATCCCCACCGGATTCTGTGGGGTTCGGACTGGCCGCATCCCGACACCGGCGATGGCCGCAAGCCGAGCGATGTATCTTCACTGCTTCGGGTTGACGACGGTCATCTCCTTAACCTGCTGGCGGCGTGGGTTCCGGACGCGACCTTGCGCAAGACCATTCTGGTCGATAATCCTGCGACTCTCTACCGCTAGCGAGAGCTCACCCGCAACTGCGAGACTCAGCAAGGAGAAGTCGCCAAAAACAGCGATCCCAGAGTAGGCCGGGTAACCCCTGCAGCAAAAAGCAAATTGAAGGCTGCTGCGAGCACTAAGAAGTAACCCGCGGATCCCGAGACTACTGGCGGTCTCCGGTGATCGCCTGAACGTCGGCAGAATCAATCGCGTCCGATATGCCATACATCTTTCGGTTCAGATCGCGCATTCTGGCAAGAAGGAGACCATACGGCTTGTAGAAGCGGTCGACGATCCCCTTGTTGGAGTCCTTGTTAGAAGCCTCCGCATAAGGATCATCGGGATCGTTGTCCTGATACTTGAACCAGTGCCATCCGACGCAAGCGCGGGAGGCGAGCAGAGCCAGGACAAAGTTCTCGTAAAAGAGGCCGCGGTCATCCTGGGTATGAACGAGCCAGCCTGCGCCGGTGTGATTCGGCATACCGGAATCCTCACCCTTCGCGTAAAACTCGGTCACGATAAAAGGCTTGCCGGATTCGCGCTCCCATGTCGCGGTGGTTTCGGAGTCGAGTTGCCAGATACCATAAACATTGACTGAAACCACTCCAGCATATTTGCCGGCGGCACGGAAGAGTTCGGGGTCACGCAGAGCCTGGCCGTGGAATCGGGAGCCTAGATACATATGATTCGGATCCGCCTTGCGGATTGCTGAGGAAACGATGCGGAAATAAAGGTCTGCCTCGAACTCCAGGAATTCGGAACGGACGTTGTCCGTGGGAGCTGCAGCGTGATGGTCCCGCATCCAGCGGTCGGCGGCCTGACGGCCGGGATCGCTCGCCGGCAAACGGAGGAAGCCGTCAAGATTGTCACGTGTAAATGGAAGCTCATTGTCGGAGAAATAACCCATGAGGTTAGGGTCGTCGCGGTAAGGGCCCGCGAGGGGCGCGACGTATTGATCGGCGAAGTTCTCAA